>ENA-UOUJ01000080-UOUJ01000080.1-activated-sludge-metagenome-genome-assembly--contig:-NODE-80-length-83452-cov-9.508328_pt1 | contig 83452 bp, 83 predicted proteins | sample MGYA00249839_ERZ747224 | MGnify/ENA primary metagenome ERZ747224 (study PRJEB28782, sample SAMN03220277) | activated sludge metagenome | biome: wastewater; feature: sewage sludge; material...
CTTTCCGCCGGAGACGCACACCATCACGGTGTCGCCGTCGCCGATCATGTTGTAGTCGCCGATGGCCTCGCCGACACCGCGCTCTAGCTTCTTCTTGAGGCGCAGGAAAGTATTGGAGAAGCGGGCGTCGCCGCAGGCCTCGGTGGCGGGGCGGGTGTCGGCGCTTGCAGGGGCTGCGGTCACGGTCGGTGCTCGTCGGGAAAATCAGGCGCGAATTATCCCAGAAACCGGCACTGAAACGACTCTTGCCTAGAGGTGCGCGCTGCGCCCGCCGTCCACGGCGATGATCTGGCCGGTGACGTAGGGCGCGTCGAACATCAGGAAGGCCACCGTGCGCGCGATGTCGTCCGGGCTGCCGACGCGGCCGAGCAGGGTGTGGGCGACGATGCGTGCGCGCTCGGAGGGTGGGAACTGATCGTCCTCAGGCCATTCGATCGGGCCGGGCGAGACGCCGTTGACGCGTACCGAGGGTGCGAGCTCGATCGCCAGCGAACGTGTCAGCGCCGCCAGGCCGGCCTTGGCCGCGCAGTAGACCGGATAGCCGGCGAGCGGACGCTGGGCGTGGATGTCCACGATGTTGACGATCGCGCCGCCGGCCTCGCGCAGTGCGGGCGCGAGCGCCTGGGTGAGGAAGAGCGGTCCCATCAGGTTGGAGCCCATGAGCTCGTCCCAGGCCGCGCGATCGATGCTGCCGAGCGGGGTGGGGAAGAAGCTGGAGGCGTTGTTCACCAGGCCGTCGAGACGGCCGCCGCGCGCCAGCACCGCCGCGGCGATCTCCGCGGCAACGCCGAAGCGCGCGAGGTCCCCGCCCACGGTGAAGGCCGAGTCCGCGCGCAGCGCGCACAGCTCGGCGGCGAGTGCCTCGGCCTCGCCTGCGCTGTGGCGGTAGTGCAGGGCGAGACGGGCGCCGCCGGCGTGCAGCCGGCGTGCGATTGCCGCGCCGACGCGGCGCGCGGCGCCGGTCACCAGGATCAGCGGTGCCCCGGCGGGTGCGGAAGCGGTATCGGGTTCGGAGGGGGACGTGCGCATCGGATCCACCGTGAGGCCCGGATCTGGCCGGGCGGTTGGGCGGGCGTGCCGCTACAATCGCGGCCTCACCCTCGTGTCTTGCAGAACGATCATGTCTTCATTGCCCCAGCCCTCCGCCGACGCGCTCGCCCAGAGCGCCCACCTGCTCGAACGCATCGAGGCCGAGCTGGCCGCGGCAGGAGGGTGGATCCCGTTCGCGCGCTACATGGAGCTCGCGCTCTACGCGCCGGGGCTGGGGTATTACAGCGGCGGCGCGCGAAAGTTCGGCCCCGGCGGCGATTTCATCACCGCGCCCGAGCTTACCCCGCTTTTTGGCCAGGCGCTCGCCGCCCAGGTCGAGCAGGTGATGCGCGCCAGCGCGCCCGCGCTGATCGAGGTCGGTGCCGGCACCGGCCTGCTCGCCGCCGACCTGCTGCTCGAGCTCGAGCGCCGCGACTGCCTGCCCGAGCGATACGGCATCCTCGAGCTCTCGGGCGAGCTGCGCGAGCGCCAGTTCGATACCCTCGCCGCGAAGGCGCCCCACCTGGCGGCGCGCGTGCAGTGGCTGGACGCGCTGCCGGAGCGCTTCGCCGGCGCGGTGGTGGCCAACGAGGTGCTCGACGTGATGCCGGTGCATCTGGTGGTGTCGCGCGCCGAGGGGCTCTTCGAGCGCGGGGTCGCCGTCGCCACCGATGCGGCGGGGGTGCGTCGGCTGTGCTGGGCGGACGCGCCGGTGGCGGGAGCGGTGGCGGAGGCCGCCCGGGCGCTCGCACTGCCGGTGCCGCAGAGCGGCGAATACGTCACCGAGCTCAACCTCGCCGGCAATGCCTGGGTGGCGGCCTGGGCCGAGCGCCTGCAGGCGGGCGCCCTGCTGCTGATCGACTACGGCTATCCGCGCGCCGAGTACTACCTGCCCTCGCGCTCGGGCGGCACACTGCTGTGCTACTACCGCCACCACGCCCACGGCGACCCCTTCCTGTGGCCGGGGCTCAACGACATCACCGCCTTCGTGGACTTCACCGCGGTGGCCGAGGCCGGCTTCGAGGCCGGACTGGACGTGCAGGGCTATACCACGCAGGCGCAGTTCCTCTTCAACTGCGGCGTGCTGGAGTGCCTGGAGCGGCGCGGCGCGCGCGAGAGCGCGGACTACATCCGCGCCGCACGCGCGGTGCAGCGCCTGACCGCGCCGCAGGAGATGGGCGAGCTCTTCAAGGTGATCGCGCTCTCGCGCGGCATCGACGGGCCGCTGCTGGGCTTCGTGCGCGGAGACCGCACGCACGCCCTCTGAGGCCGCCCGCGGGCGACTACAGCGCGCGCTCGGCCAGCCAGTCGGCGATCCGCATCGCGGCGATCTCCCAGTCGCGCTCGAGCATCATGCCGTGGCCCATGCCGCGGAGGATCTCGGCCTGGCGACCGTAGGTCATGCCGGTCATGTGCACCTGGTCGGGCGGGATCAGGGCGTCGTGCTCGGCGCCCAGGATCAGCATCGGCACGCGGTGCATGCGCGCGGGCTGCGGCAGGTTGAACAGCGACATGTCCCAGATCGCGCGGTGCGACTCGGGCTGACTCAGGCGGTAGTAGCGCTGCAGGTCGTCGGCCGCCACCGGCTGGTGGAAGAGCGCCTCGCGCAGGCTGTCGATGTCCATGTCGTTGCCCGACATGATGCGGTTGAGGTCGGAGAGCAGGTGCGGGCGTTTGAACATCAGGCCGAAGGCCGAGCCCATGAGGCCTTGCGGCGGCACCGCGGACATCAGCACCGCGGCGGGGGCGTCGTACTGCTCCAGGTATTTCTGCACCACCATCCCGCCCATCGAGTGGCCGACCAGCACCGGCGGAGCCGGCAGGCGGGCGGCCACCTCGGCGACGTCGCGCACGTAGTCGTCGATCGAGTAGGAGTCGAGATGCTCGCGCTGACGGCTGCGGCCGTGGCCCGAGAGCGACACGGCATAGGCCTGCCAGCCGCGGCGGGCGAACCAGGGCAGGAAGTGTTCTTCCCAGCACCACGCCGACACGTAGGCGCCGTGGACGAAGAGGAGGGGGTGGTCATGGGTGGCGCGCTCGGGTGCGTGGCACAGCACCTCGAGTTCGCCGAAGCGGGTTGCGTTCATGCGGGGTCCTTGTCCAGGGCCTTCACGGCAGCCACGCGGGCGGCGTGCAAGGCCTGAGGAATCAGCGATTTGTCGCTGCATTCGGTTGCGATTCTACCGGCATCGACGGCGCGCACGGCCTGCAGTGCGGCCTGCCAGCGTGACAGGGGTCTCCATTCCGATGCGTTTTCCGCGCCGCGGCCGCGGCCGGCGTGATCGCAGGCGGCCGCCTGCAGCATCAGGAGGAAGCGCTGCGGGCGGCGCAGGCCGTCGCAGCGCTCGATCAGCTTGACCATGGTCTCGGCGCGCAGCTCGGCGGCGCGCGCCAGGATGCCGTGCTCGCGCGCCACCATCTCGGCGAGGTCGCGGCAGTCGGCGGGGGCCTTCAGGCGCTCCGACACCTCGCGCGCGCGGCGCGCGCTCGCGACCTCGTGGCCGTAGTGGTGTGGGAGCAGGTGGGCGGGCGTGTCGCCCTTGCCGAGGTCGTGCAGCAGGCAGGCCCAGCGCACCGCGAGCGGCTCGCCCGCGGCGGCGGCGTGGTCGATCACCATCAGCACGTGCTCGCCGGTGTCGATCTCGGGGTGGTGCTGCTCGGGCTGGGGCACGCCGAACAGGCGGTCGAGCTCGGGCAGCAGGCGCGCCAGTGCGCCGCAGGCGCGCAGCACGCGGATCATGCGCGAGGGGCGCGTCTCCATGAGCCCGCGCGCGAGCTCCTGCCAGACGCGCTCGGCGACCAGGTGGTCGACCTCGCCGGCCGCGACCATGGCGCGCATCAGCGCGAGGGTCTCGGGCGCCAGGTCGAAGTCGGTGAAGCGGGCCGAGAAGCGCGCCACGCGCAGGATGCGCAGCGGGTCCTCGGCGAAGGCGGGCGAGACGTGGCGGAAGACGCGCGCGGCGAGGTCGCTGCGGCCGCCGTAGGGGTCGATCAGGCGGCCGTCCTCGGCGCGCGCGATCGCGTTGATGGTGAGGTCGCGGCGCAGCAGGTCCTCTTCGAGCGTGACCTCGGGCGAGGCGTGGCAGACGAAGCCGGTGTAGCCGTGGCCGGACTTGCGCTCGGTGCGCGCGAGCGCGTATTCCTCGTTGGTGTGCGGATGCAGGAAGACCGGGAAGTCGCGACCGACCGGGCGGAAGCCGCGCGCGAGCATCTCGTCGGGCGTGCTGCCGACCACCACCCAGTCACGATCCTTCACCGGCAGGCCGAGCAGGGCGTCGCGCACCGCCCCGCCCACGACATAGGCCTGCATCAGCCGTAGAGGTCCTCTTCCGCGATCGACTCGGTCTCCGCACGCGCTGCCGCCGCCCACTCCTGCATGTGCGGGTTGGCGAGCAGGGTGGCGAGGTATTCGCCGGCCGCGCCCTCGGGCTTCACCGCGTAGGTCTGGAAGCGGAAGGCGACCGGCGCGAAGGCGGCGTCGGCGAGGCTGAAGCGACCGAAGAGGTAGGGGCCCTCGGCACCGAAGCGCGCGCGGCAGTCGTTCCAGATCGCCACGATGCGCGCGATGTCGGCGTCGACCTCGGGGCTGTGGCCGAAGCCGGTGTAGTCCTTGCGCACGTTCATCGGCATGCGGCTGCGCAGGCTCTGGAAGCCGGAGTGCATCTCGGCGGTGACTGAGCGCGCCATCGCGCGCGCGACCGGGTCGGCGGGCAGCAGGCCGGGACGCTTCTCGGCGAGGTATTCGCCGATCGCGAGCGAGTCCCACACCACCACGCCGTGGTCGTTCAGGCAGGGCACCTTGCCCGCGGGCGAGTGCGACAGGATGCGCTCGCGGCTACCCGGGATGAACAGCGAGATGCGGATCTCCTCGAAGGTGAAGCCGCCCTCGCGCGCGGCCAGCCAGGCGCGCAGGGACCAGGAGGAATAGTTCTTGTTGCCGATGATCAGCTTCATCGCGGACTCCGTCAGGGGTTGTTCTTCAGCGTCGCGCGTGGCGGCGGAAGGGGTAGTAGTGGGCGCGCGGTGCCGTCTGGCCGAGCCAGGCCGGTGCCACGGTCTCGAGCGCGGTCGGGCTCATGCCGAAGGGCTGCGGGCTGCCGGTGGCGACGTTGTCGACCTTCATCGAGCGCACGTTGTCGCGGCTCATCAGCGGCTGGGGCGCGAGCTCCATCATGCGTGCCTGCAACATCGCGAGCTTCTCGGACAGCGGATAGATCGGGCGCGGCTTGCCGACCAGGGCGGAGACGTACTCGACGAGCTGGCGCAGCGTGTAGACCGTCGGGCCGGCGAGCTGGAAGGTCTGGCCCGCGGCTTCGTCGCGGGTCAGGCTCTGCCACACTGCCTCGGCGACATCCTCGACGTACACCGGCTGGAAACGCGTGCCGGCGCCGGCCAGCGGCAGGACAGGGAACATGCGCGCGAGGTCGGCGAAGAGGTTGAGGAAACTGTCTCCGCGGCCGAACACCACCGAGGGCTGCAGGATGGTCCAGCCGATCTCGGGCGAGCCGGTGCGTATCGCGGTCTCGCCGGCCGCTTTCGAGCGCTGGTATTCGGAGGGGCCGTCGGAGTAGGCGCCGAGCGCGCTGATATGCACGAGGCGTGGCACGCTCGCCTTGCGACAGGCGGCGACGATCTTCTGCGGCAGCTCGACGTGGGCGCGGGCGAAGTCGGGGCCGAAGGGCTTGCCGGGGCGCGAGTGCAGGACGCCGACGGTGTTTACCACCGCGTCGGCACCCTCGAACAGGCGTGCGAGCAGGGCGACATCGTGCACGTTGCCTTCCACCACCTCGACGTTGGGCAGCAGCAGCACGTGGCCGGCGCGGCTGCGGCGGCGGGTGGGAATGAGGACCTTGACGCCTTCCTTGCAAAGGCGATTGGCGATGGCGCTGCCGATAAAGCCGGAGCCGCCGACGATGACGACACGTTTCGGGTTCATGTTTCGACTGGACCGTGCTGTTGCTGTGGTTGGAATGGAATGCCGCACCCGGAAGCTTACTCGCTGGCCGCCCCGGGCGCGATCGTACCGAGTCGCGCCTTGAGCGATTGCGGTTGTTTTTCGAGCATCGCTGAGTAGATCACCGCGTTGGCGAGCACCTTCTTGACGTAGTCGCGGGTCTCGTCGAACGGAATCGTCTCGGTGTAGATCGCGCCTTCGAGCGGTGCCGCGTCGCGCCAACGCCGCGCCCGACCGGGCCCGGCGTTGTAACCGGCGCTGGCGAGCACGGGATGGGCGTCCAGCCCCTCCATGATCAGGCGCATGTAGCTGGTGCCGAGCAGCACGTTGGTCTCGGGGTCGGTCAGCAGGCGCTGGCTGTAGCCGGCGAGGCCGATGCGGTCCGCCACCCACTTGCCGGTGGCAGGCATCACCTGCATCAGGCCCTGGGCGCCGACGCTCGAGCGCGCCGGGACCACGAAGCGGCTCTCCTGGCGCATCAGGCCGTACACCCAGCCGAGATCGAGCCCTTGCGCGCGCACCTGGGGCTCGATCAGGTCACGGAAGGGGGTCAGGAAGCGCAACTCGAAGTTGCTGCGCGGATTGGCCAGCTCGGCGGTGTTGATCGCGCGATCGTAGAGTTCGTTGCGCAGCGCGAGGTGGGCGGCGGCGAGGCGGAACTGCTCGTCGCGCTCGCGCACGCCCCACACCCATTCGCGCAGCGCCTCGGTGCGCAGCTCGAGCCGGTAGAGCGCGAGCGCGCGCTGCAGGCTCGGATCGCGTTCGGCTTCCTCGAGCTTGGCGCGTGGCAGCGGCGCGGTCGCTGGCGGGGGCGGGAAGGCCTCGCCGAGTTCCTCGCGTGCGAGCATGCCGTAGAAGTGCGGCTCGCCGGCAATGCGCACATAGAGCGATTCGGCGGTGTCGCGGCGGCCGGCTGCGGCGTGGGCGCGGCCCAGCCAGTAGATCCAGTCCGGGGCTTCGCGCTCGTTGGCGGGCATGGCCTCGATCGCCGCCTGCACCGCACGCCAGTCGCCGATGCGCAGCGCCGCCCGCACCCGCCAGGCGCGCTGCTGGGCGGTCGTCTCGATGTCGCCTGCGGCGGCGTAGAGCGCGCTGGCCTCGGGCAGGCGGTCGAGCGCGGCGTGCATGCCGAGCGCCAGATGGGCGTAGTTGCGCTCGGCCGCGCCAAGGCGATCCTGGATCCGCAGCAGACGCAGGCGCGCGGCGCCCACGTCCTCGCGCGCCAGGCGCACCAGCGCGGCGAGCGCGAGCTCGCGGCCGGCGCGGGCTACCGCGAAGTTGGGCGGAAGGCGGTCGAGCCAGGGCGCGGGTGAGCGGATCGCCTGCTCCAGATCGGCCCGGGCCGGTGCGCTCGCCGCAGGCAACAGGGACAGGCTGGCGAGCGCCGCCTCCGGCTTGCGGGTGTCGATCTGGCGGCGGATCCGCCACCACACGCGGTCCTCGTCCACTGCGCCGGCGTCGACCGCAGCGCGCAGCGGCGTGTCGCAGGCCGGATGGGCGTCGGCGAGCGCATCCCATTCGCTTGCCAGTTCGGCGAACACGGTGCGCTCGCCGGTCAGCACGCGCGCGCTCCAGGCGTTGCAGCGCAACTCGGCGTCGAGGTTGCGCAGATCCGCATATACGTCGAGGAATCCGTCCCAGTCGCCGTCCCTGGCGAGGCGATGCAGCCAGTCCGCACGCAGGCGTTCGGCGAGGTTGGAGCCGGCTTCCTCGGCGAGGAAGGCCTGCAGCGCCGCGACAGGCACGGCTTCGTCGCCGCGCGCGAGCCGGTTGACCAGCAGCCAGTAGCGCGGATAGGCGTCGAGCGGGTGGGCCTCGCGCACCGCGGCGAGGCGCTCGAGGGTGTCCGTGTCGCCCTTGCGCAGGGCCTCGCGAGCGGCGAGGATACGTGCGTCGGCGGACTCGCCGCCGGCCTGCGCGATCGCGCAGGCAGGGGCGAGGAACGTCGCGGCTGCGAGCGCCGCAACCAATGCCTTCTTCATGCCAGGTGATGCCTCCGTGTGACCGGCAACCATACCATATCAATGATGAACTCCGCCCCCCTGTCCTCCGATCCCGCGGCGCGTCGCAAGCGCATGCGCGAGCATGCCCTGGCCTTGCGTGAGCGCTTGCCTGCCGATCGCCGCGAACACCATTCCGCGGCGATCGGGCGGCATCTCGACGAGCTGGTCGGACAACTGCAGCCGCTTCGGCTCGCCTTCTGCTGGCCCTATCGCGCCGAACCCGACCTGCGCTCCTGGGTGCAGGCCTGGCGCGCGGGTGCGCCCGGGCGGGTGGCGGCCTTGCCGGTCGTGCTCGAGCGCCATGCGCCGATGGTGTTCCGGGTCTGGACGCCGGGCGTGCCGATGCCGCTCGACCGCCATGGCATTCCGCATCCGGCGGACGGGGAGGCCGTCGAGCCCGAGATGGTCCTGATCCCGCTCAATGCCTTCGACGATCGCGGCTACCGGCTCGGTTACGGCGGCGGCTATTTCGATCGCACGCTGGCGGTGCTGCGGACCGTGGCGGTGGGCGTGGGTTTCGAGGTCGGGCGTGTGCCCGACACCCTGCCGCAGCATTTCGATCGCCCGATGGACTGGCTGGTGACCGAGGCGGGGGTGGCGAAGCCTCGCGCCTGAGCGGTGGCGTCGTGCTTGCAGGCTCTTTCGCGCCCGCCGGGGTGGGCTCTCAGCTCCCCGACAGGAACATGCGATAAGCCGGGTTTCCGGTCTCGGCCACGTGCTCGTAGCCGAGGCGTTGCAGGAAGGCGTCGAAGGCCTCCTTGTCGGCCGGCGGCACCTGCATCCCGACCAGCACGCGGCCGAAATCGGAACCATGGTTGCGGTAGTGGAAGAGCGAGATGTTCCAGTCCGAGCGCAGGTTGGAGAGGAAGTTCATCAGCGCGCCCGGGCGCTCGGGGAACACGAAGCGGTATACCACCTCGTTTTCCGCCTGGGGGGCGCGCCCGCCCACCATGTAGCGCACATGCGACTTCGCCATCTCATCGTCGGTCAGGTCGAGCGCGGGCAGTTCATGGCGCTCCAGCATCTCGACCAGGCGGCCGACCTCGCTCCGGTTGTGCACGGTCACGCCGACGAAGATGTGGGCGCGCTCGGCGTCGGCGTAGCGGTAGTTGAACTCGGTGATGTTGCGGTTGCCGAGCACGCTGATGAACTTGCGGAAGGAGCCCGGCTTCTCGGGAATCGTCACCGCGAGCACGGCCTCGCGCTGCTCGCCGAGTTCGGCGCGCTCGGCGACGAAGCGCAGGCGGTCGAAGTTCATGTTCGCGCCCGAGGCCACCGCCACCAGGCTCTTGTCGCGCAGCTTGTGACGGCGGGCGTATTCCTTGGCGCCGGCGACGGCGAGCGCGCCGGCGGGCTCGAGGATGGAGCGGGTGTCCTCGAACACGTCCTTGATCGCCGCGCAGATCGCGTCGTTGTCGACCACGATCATTTCGTCCACGTACTGCTGGCACAGGCGGAAGGTCTCGGTGCCGACCTCCTTCACTGCTGCGCCGTCGGCGAAGATGCCGACCTGCTCGAGCACGACGCGCTTGCCTGCGGCGAGCGACTGGGTCATCGCGTCGGCGTCGACCGCCTCGACGCCGATGACCTTCGTGTCCGGGCGCAGGCGCTTGATGTAGGCCGCCACGCCGGCGATCAGCCCGCCGCCGCCGACGCAGCAGAACACCGCATGGATCGGCTTCGGGTGCGCGCGCAGGATCTCCATGCCTACCGTGCCTTGGCCGGCGATCACGTCGGGGTCGTCGAACGGGTGGACGAAAGTGAGCTTCTCGCTCTTCTCGAGTTCGAGCGCATGGGTATAGGCGTCGGAGTAGGACTCGCCAGCGAGCACGACTTCGCCACCGCGAGCCTTCACCGCGTCGATCTTGATCTGTGGCGTGGTGTTCGGCATCACGATCACCGCACGCACCCCCAGCTTGGCCGCGGACAGGGCCACACCCTGGGCGTGGTTGCCAGCCGAGGCGCAGATCACCCCGCGCTTGAGCGCCTGCGGCGACAGCTTGGCCATCTTGTTGTAGGCGCCGCGGATCTTGAAGCTGAACACAGGCTGCATGTCCTCGCGCTTGAAGTAGATCCGGTTGTGTACGCGCGCCGACAGGTTGGCGGCGAGGTCGAGCGGGGTCTCGACCGCGACGTCGTACACCTGCGCGTTGAGGATGCGTTCCAGGTAATCGGGTGTGGAGCTCATGGCCGGCCAGTAGGCTGCTGCAAAGCGATCGAGCGTAACAGCCGGCGGCAGCGTGCTGCAAGTGCGGAGGATCAGTCCGCGCGCCGGGTCTCGTCGGTGTGCAGCGCTCTCGCCTGGCGGTCGATGAACTCCTGGGTGGAGTCGATTCCGCGCAGCTTGAGAATGGTCGATCGCACCGCGGCCTCGAGCAGCACCGCGAGGTTGCGTCCGGCCGCCACCGGGAGCACGACGCGTGCGACCTTCACGCCGAGGATGTCCTGGGTCTCCTGCTGCAGCGGCAGCCTGCAGGGATCGTCCGGACCGGGCTGGCGGCGGTCGAGGTGGCAGATCAGGCGCAGGCGCATCTTCCGCCGGCAGGCGGTCTCGCCGAAGATCGTGCGGATGTTGATCAGACCGAGGCCGCGTACCTCGATGAAGTCCTGGAGCATCTCGGGGCAGCGGCCCTCGAGCACGGTGGGCGCGATCCGCGACAGCTCGACCACGTCGTCGGCAACCAGCCCGTGGCCGCGCGAGATCAGCTCGAGACCGAGCTCGGATTTGCCGGCGCCGGAGTCGCCGGTGATCATCACCCCCAGCCCGAGCACGTCCATGAAGACGCCGTGCAGCGAGACCTTCTCCGCGAGCTCGCGCGACAGGTAGAGGCGGAGCTGGTCGATCACGCTCGCCGAGGGATGGCGCGCGGTGAACAGCGCCACATCGTGCGCCTCGCAGATGCCGTGGAGGATGTTGGGGATTTCGCACCCGTCGGCGACGATGATCGCCGGCGGGTGCGCGGAGAGGATTTCGTTGAGGTGGTGGGCGACCTTCTCGTTCGCCTGGCGCTGCGCCCACGCGAGCTCGGCGGCGCCGAGCACCTGCAGGCGAGTGGGGTGGATCAGGTTGAGGTGGCCGACGAGGTCGGCCGGCCAGATGCGTTCTTCCGCGACCGACAGGCGCGCATCGAGCGGTCCGCTGACGTGGACGAGGCTCAGGCTGTCGCGATGCGCCTCATACAGCCGGGTCAGGCTGGTTTGCCGCATCGGCGCCCCAATTCACGAACAGGCGGTGGATCTGCGCGGTGTCGGATGCCTTATGCAGGGTCTCGCGGAAATCGCGGTCGCTGAACATCTGCGCGAGCTCGGAGAGCAGTTGCAGGTGGGTCTCGTTCGCCTGCTCCGGCACGAGCAGCACGAACAGCATGTCCACCGGGCGACCGTCGGGCGCATCGAACTGCACGGGGGTCGCCAGGCGCAGGAAGGCGCCTGCGGCTTCCTTGAGGCCCTTGATGCGCCCGTGCGGGATCGCGATGCCCTGGCCGAGCCCGGTCGAACCGAGGCGCTCACGGGTGAACAGGCTGTCGAATACGGTGCTGCGGGCGATGCCCTGGTTGTTCTCGAACAGTAGGCCTGCCTGTTCGAAGACGCGCTTCTTGCTGCTCGCGTCGAGATCGACAACCACGTTGGAAAGCGGCAGGAGTTGGGATATCAGGCTCATTCGCAGGTGGGCTCGCGCACTCTTCCGTCAGCTGCCGCCATGGGGGCGGGAATCCGGTCCGGGGCGTGTGCGGCCGCGCTTCGTGAAAACGCGCGCATTATAACCACACCCCGGACGGGGAGCTTCAAGCCGGTTCTCAGGCCTCGGGGACCTGGTGCTTGAGGGACTCGTGGTTGTGGTCGGACTGCTTCTGCTTGTACTTCTGAACCTGACGGTCGAGCTTGTCGGTCATCGCGTCGATCGCCGCGTAGAGGTCGGCGTCGTCAGCCTCGACGAAGATGTCCTTGCCGCGCACGTGCAGCGTCACTTCGGCCTTCTGCTTGAGCTTCTCGACCGAGAGGATGACGCCCACGCTGGTGACGTTGTCGAAATGGCGAATGACGCGATCGAGCTTGGAGGTCACGTATTCGCGGATTGCGGGGGTGACTTCGACGTGGCGCCCGGTAATGTTCAGATTCATGGATGACTCCTGTTGTTGTCAGAGGGATTTGCGCAGGCTGACCGGCGGGATGTTGAGGGATTCGCGGTACTTGGCGATCGTGCGCCGAGCGACGACGATTCCCTGTTCGCCGAGGATTTCGGCAATCCTGGCGTCGGACAGCGGTTTCTTGCTGTCTTCCGCGTCCACCAGCTGGCGAATCAACGCGCGTATCGCCGTGGAGGAAGCCGCACCGCCGGTGTCGGTCGCGACATGACTGCCGAAAAAATACTTGAGCTCGAAGACTCCGCGCGGCGTCGCCATGTACTTCTGCGTGGTGACGCGCGAAACGGTGGATTCGTGCAGCTCGAGCTGATCTGCGATCTCCCTTAGGGTGAGTGGCCGCATCGCCACGTCCCCATGATCGAAGAACTGTCGTTGCTGGTCAACGATGGCCTGGGAGACGCGCAGGATCGTATCGAAGCGCTGCTGGACGTTCTTGATCAGCCAGCGCGCCTCCTGCAGCTGCCCACCCAGGCCGCCGCCCTGCGCGCGGTTCTGCTGCAGCAGACTGGCGTAGAGGCGATTGATGCGCAGACGCGGCATCGCCTCCTGGTTCAGGCTCACGGACCATTGTCCGCGCAACTTGCGCACGATCACGTCGGGCAGTACGTAGCGCGTCTCGGCGGTGGAGTAGCGCGAGCCGGGGTGGGGGTCGAGGCTGCAGATCAGGGCCTGCGCTTCGCGCAGACCCTCGTCGTCGCAGCCGGTGAGCTTGCGGATACGGGCGAAGTTGCGCTCCGCGAGCAGTTCGAGGTGGCTGGTCACGATCTCGAGAGCGAGCGGGCGGATGGCACTCTCGGGCAGCGCCAGCAGCTGCAGGGCGAGGCACTCCTGCGGGCTGCGCGCGCCGATCCCTGCGGGTTCGAGGCTCTGCACGTGGCACAGGGCGATGGCGAGGTCGTCGAGTTCGACCTCGGCGTCCTGCGGCAGAAGTTCGAGGAGCTCTTCCAGCGGTTGGTGCAGGTAGCCGTCGTCGTCGAGCGCTTCGATCAGGAAGCGTACCAGCGCGCGGTCGCGATCGGACAGGGGAGAAAGTGCGATCTGCTGGTCGAGGTGTTCGCGCAGGGATACGCCGGCGGCCTGGATGTCCTGGTAGTCGCCGTCCTCGTCGTCCTCGCTGCGGCTGGAGGCGCCCTGGCCCACGTTGGACCAGTCGATGCCGTCGTCTTCGCTGCTGCCTTCACCGCCTTCGTGTGCGGTCGATTCGCCCATGGGCTCGGCTGGCTCGGGTGCGGCCTCGCGGTCCGGCGCGCTGCCGGGGGGCGCTGCGGGCGCGTACTCGCCGCCGTCGCCGTCCTCGCGTTCGAGCATCGGGTTCTCGAGCAGCACGCGCTCGATCTCCTGGTTCAGCTCGATCGTCGAGAGTTGCAGCAGTTTGATCGACTGCTGCAACTGTGGCGTCAGCGTGAGGTGCTGGGAGAGTTTGAGCTGGAGGCTGGGTTTCATCGCATTCGGCCGGGTGGCGGGCTCACAGGCGGAAGTGCTCGCCCAGGTAGACCTGGCGCACCCGTTCGTTCTCGATGATCTCGGCCGGTTGCCCGCTCGCCAGCACGCGGCCCTCGCTGATGATGTAGGCGCGGTCACAGATGCCGAGGGTCTCGCGCACGTTGTGATCGGTGATCAGCACTCCGATGCCGCGTTCCTTGAGGAAGCGGATGATCTTCTGGATGTCGATCACCGCGATCGGATCGACGCCAGCGAAAGGTTCGTCGAGCAGGATCAGGCGCGGGTCGGTGGCGAGCGCGCGGGCGATCTCGCAGCGCCGGCGCTCGCCGCCCGAGAGCGAGATTGCGGTGTTGTCGCGCAGGTGATGGATGCCGAGCTCGATCAGCAGCTCCTCCAGGCGGTCCTCGACCTGGCGGCGCTCGAGGCCCTGCAGCTCGAGCACGGCGCGGATGTTCTCGGCCACGCTGAGCTTGCGGAACACGCTCATCTCCTGCGGCAGGTAGGACAGGCCGAGGCGGGCACGGGCGTGGATCGGCAGGTGGGTGAGATCGGTGCCGTCGAGGGCGATCTGACCGCCGTCGGCACGCACCAGGCCGACGATCATGTAGAAACAGGTGGTCTTGCCGGCCCCGTTGGGGCCGAGCAGGCCGACGACCTCGCCCGAGCCGACCTCGAAGCCGACGTCGTGCACGACGGTACGCGCCTTGTAGCGCTTTTGCAGGCCGGCGACCTTAAGCAGACTCATCGTAGGGCTCTTTCAGCAGCTTGCGGATCAGCTCGGGGGCGAAGCCCCGGGTTTGCAGGAAGCGCGCCTGGCGTGCCCATTCGCGCGCATCGGCGGGCGGGCAGGTGAAGCGTCCGTGCAGGACCGCGCGTGCGCGCTCCGCCTCCGATTCTACGCACTCGCCGGCGAGCGCCTCGTCGATCCGGTCACGGTCGATGCCGCGGCGCGCGAGCTCGTTGCGCAGCCGCGCGGTGCCGAAGCGGGTCGCCTTGCTGCGCACGAAGGCCTCGGCGTAGCGCTCGTCGGACTGCAGGCCGAGCTCGCGCATGCGCTCGATGACCGCTTCGATCTCGGCCGGATCGCCGTGGGGGGCGAGCTTGCGCGCCAGCTCGGCGCGCGAGTGATCGCGCCGGGCGAGATGGCGGAGCGCACGTTCGCGCAGGCTCGGCTCGCCCATGTCGTCGCTGCCGGAATCAGGCCTCGGCCTGCGCGGGGGCAGACGCGGCGGCGGGCTGCAGCTCGGGCAGGCCGACCGCGACCCGCACCTTGTTCTCGATCTCGCGGGCGAGGACCGAGTTGGCGCGCAGGAACTCGCGCGAGTTGTCCTTCCCCTGGCCGATCTTGTCGCCCTTGTAGGCGTACCAGGCGCCCGACTTGTCGACGATCTTGTGCTCCACGCCGAGATCGATGATCTCTCCCTCGCGCGAGATGCCCTCGCCGTAGAGGATGTCGAAGTGCGCTTCCTTGAACGGCGGCGACACCTTGTTCTTGACGACCTTGACGCGGGTCTCGGAGCCGACCACCTCGTCGCCCTTCTTGATCGTGCCAGTGCGGCGGATGTCCATGCGCACCGAGGCGTAGAACTTGAGCGCGTTGCCGCCGGTGGTGGTCTCGGGGCTGCCGAACATCACGCCGATCTTCATGCGGATCTGGTTGATGAAGATCACCAGGGTGTTGGTGCGCTTGATGTTGGCGGTGAGCTTGCGCAGCGCCTGCGACATCAGGCGGGCCTGCAGGCCGGGGAGTTGGTCGCCCATCTCGCCCTCGATCTCGGCCTTGGGCGTCAGGGCGGCGACCGAGTCGATGACGACGATGTCCACCCCGCCCGAGCGCACCAGCATGTCAGCGATCTCGAGCGCCTGTTCGCCGGTGTCGGGCTGCGAAATCAGCAGGTCCTCGATGTTGACGCCAAGCTTTTCGGCGTAGCCGACGTCGAGTGCGTGTTCGGCGTCGATGAAGGCAGCCGTGCCTCCGAGCTTCTGCATCTCGGCGATGACCTGCAGGGTCAGCGTGGTCTTGCCGGAGGATTCGGGGCCGTAGATCTCGACGACCCGGCCGCGCGGCAGGCCGCCGAGGCCGAGTGCGATGTCGAGCCCGAGCGAGCCGGTGGAGACGGTCTGGATGTCGCGCTCGATGCTGCCGTCGCCCATGCGCATGATCGAACCCTTGCCGAACTGCTTTTCGATCTGCGACAGCGCAGCGGCGAGGGCCTTGGCCTTGTTTTCGTCCATGGAAGTGCGTCCTGTTTGATTGCCCGATTATGGCACAAAGATTGCAGACATGCGGGGGTGCAGGCCTGATGCCGTAAGTGTAGAGCCTGTATGCAATTACAGCAAATATGCGGATCGAATTCCTGCGCCAGGCTTGGAGATCTCGTGTGCGGGAAGCACCTTGCGCAGGCAAGGGGGGGCGCCGCGTGCAGCCTCAGCCGCAGCGTTCCAGCACGCCCTGCAGGGCGAGGAGCACCGTCTGCCGGCGCACCGTGACGCGGTCTCCGGCCAGATGCACCGTGGTCGTCGCGGTGGGGGCGCCGCGCCGCGCCCAGGCGAGGCAGACCGTGCCGACAGGCTTCGCGGCGCTGCCGCCGCCCGGCCCGGCGACTCCGGATACGGCCACCGCGAGGTCGGCGCGGCTGCGGGCGAGCGCGCCCGCAGCCATCTCGCTCACGGTGGCTTCGCTGACCGCCCCGTGGGTGTCGAGGGTTTCGCCGCGTACGCCGAGCATGTCGGTCTTGGCAGCATTCGAATAGGTCACGAAGCCGCGGTCGAACCAGCCCGAGCTGCCTGCAATCGCGGTGACGGCCTCGGCGATCCAGCCGCCGGTGCAGGATTCCGCGGTGGCCAGCCACAGCCCCCGGGCGGCGAGGGCTTCGCCCACCCGGCGCGCGAGGACATCGAGTTCGTGATCGGTCATCGCCTCAGCTCCCCAGCAGGTGGACGAGCACCGCCAGCACCAGCAGGGTGTAGCCGGCGGCGACGATGTCGTCGAACATGACCCCGAAGCCGCCCTTGAAGCTGCGGTCGGCCCAGCGCACCGGCGGCGGTTTGGCGATGTCGAAGAAGCGGAACAGGACGACCGCGACCACCTGCCACAGCAGCCCGGCGGGGGTAAACAGCAGCACCAGCCAGATCGCCACCATCTCGTCCCAGACGATGCCGCCATGGTCCGGCACGCCGAGCGCGCGCCCGGTCCGTTCGGCGGCGAGCACGCCGGCGAGGAAGAAACTGGCGAGCAGGGCGAGGAAGACGAACTCCGACAAAGGGGTGCGGATCAGCGGGTAGAGCGCCCAGCCGAGCAGGGTGCCGACCGTGCCCGGTGCCCATGGCGACAACCCGGCCCCGAAGCCCAGCGAGATGAAATGGGCGGGGTGGCTCAGGAGCAGGCGGGCGGTGGGGCGCGTGGTCATGGAGAGGTCAGGATCGGGTCTTGGGCGAAGTGATCGTAGCCGTACGCGGGTGGTGCCGCCAGCCCGCCGTCCGCTTCGCGCAGCAGCAGGACGCTGCGTTCGGCGGTCAGGTGGCCAATGCGGTGGAGGGCGAGGCCGAACCGTGCCGACAGGGACTCGATCTCGCTGCGATGTCGTGGCGGCGCCGTGAACAACAGCTCGTAGTCGTCGCCGCCCGCGAGCAGGCAGCGCCGGCACAGCGCGGTGTCGGCGCCGCTGGCGGTGAGCGCGGCGAGCGGCAGCGCTGCAGTCTCCACGATGGCGCCAGCGGCGGAGCATTCGAGGATGTGGCGCAGGTCGCCGAGCAGGCCGTCGGAGACGTCGAGCATGGCGCTCGCCAGGCCGCGCAGGGCGAGCCCGAGCGCGACGCGCGGCTGCGGGCGCAGCAGTGCGTCGACGAATTCGGTGCGCTGGGGGGCGTCCAGTTCGGCCTCTCCGCGCAGGGCCGCGAGCCCGAGCGCGGCGCGGCCGGGCTGACCGGAGATCCACAGCTCGTCGCCCGCACGGGCGCCGCCCCGGGTGATCGCGGCGCCGGCCGGGACCTCGCCGGCGATGGTCACCGAGAGCGTGAGCGGCCCGCGCGTGGTGTCGCCGCCCGCGAGGTCGACCCCGAAGGCGTCGGCGCAGGCGAAGAAGCCGCGCGCGAAGGCGGCGATCCAGCGCTCCTCGGCCTGCGGCAGCGCGAGCGCCAGGAAGGCCCAGCGCGGCTCGGCGCCCATCGCGGCGAGGTCGGAGACGTTGACCGCGAGCGTCTTCCAGCCCAGTCCTTCCGGGTCGGTGTCGGCGAAGAAGTGGGTGCCGGCCACCAGCATGTCGGTGGACACGGCCAGGCGCATGCCCGGACGCGGCGCCAGCAGGGCAGCGTCGTCGCCCACGGCGAGCTCGGTATGGTGCGCGGGGCGGGTGAAGTGGCGCCGGATCAGGTCGAATTCGGAGGGCATGGCGGCAAGCGTCGGGCAGCGGTCTGCGAGCTTACCGCGGATGCGGCCGCACGGGCATGGGTGGCCGCGTGCGCGGGTGGCGGTCGTCGCGCGCGTCGGTGCCGGAGCGCCCGGTTCGCGGCTTGCGCCGCTCCTGCAGCGCCCGGTTCGCGGCTTGCGCCGCTCCTGCAGGGGGTGCGATGGTTCATGTAGGAGCGCCGCAAGGCGCGAATGCGGCGGTGCCGCTATGACGTATTGCGTTGGCTGGAACGCCCGGGTCGCGGCTTGCGTCGCTCCTGCAGGGGGTCAGTCGTGGCGGCCGAGCAGCTTCGCCTTGAGGGCGTCCCAGTCCACCGCGTCGAGCGTGTTCTTGACCAGCAGACCGAGGTCGGTGTCGCCTTCCATGCGCAGGCGGCGGCTGAAGAAAAGCGTGTCGGGGTCTTCCTCGCGCAGCGCCAGCGCCATGAAGTCGCGCGTGGTGGCGGAGAGGATCAGGTCGGGCTTGGTCCCTGCGGCCGGCGCGGCACGGCGGAAGCCGCGCTCGCCGAGGGTGAAGTCGAGCGTCAGCCCGGCGTCGAGCACGCGCATCTGCAGGTGGCGGCCGGTCAGCGGCTCGAGGGGGTCGCGCGGCAGGATGCGGTCGAGCGCGAGGTTGAGCGCGAGCGTGAGCACGTGGGTGGGCGGCTGCTGGGGCAGGCGCGCCACCAGCTTCGCCACCGGGGCGGGCACGGTGAAGTCGGGGATACGCAGGGTGGCGAGGCGTTCGCCGATGCGCCGGCGCAGGCTGCCGGGCAGCAGTTCCGAAGGCAGCGGCGGGCGGGGCAGGGCGGGCAGTGCGGGCATGTTCGGGCTCCGGGTTTGCGGCAGGGCGGAAAGGGCTCAGGCGGCGACGTACTGCTCGACGCCGGCGCGGCCGTGCCAGAAGCCGTTGCAGGGCTCCTCGAGCATCCATTCGCGGCTGGCGGCAAGCGCGTCGGTCGGGTTGCGGCTGCCGTCGAGTGCGGCACGGAAGAGCTCGACGATCTGGCGGGTATGCGCGCCCTGCGGGCTGATGCGCAGCACCTCGGCACTGGCGCGCACCGCGGGCAGGTCGCCGAGCAGATTGTGCACCCGCGCCGACTGGGTCTGCACGCCGTTGAGGGTCAGGAAGGGCGCACCCTCGCGGGTGCGCAGCGTGATCCCGTCCATGATCGACAGGCAGCGGAACTCGCAGGTGTCCTTCTGCAGGTTGAAGTGGCGGGCGGTGAAGCAGCGTGCCGAATGTGCCAGCGGCAGTCGGCCGTAGGCGAAGACCTCGGTCTCGATCGGCGTGGCGAGCCCGGCGCGCACCTCGGCGAGCGCCGCGCCCGACATCTCGGGGGCGACCGCCCAGCGCGTCGCGCCGGAGTCGATCATCAGCTGCAGCGTCGTCGGGTTGAAGATGTTCAGCGTGGGGCCGGCGATCCAGTTGTCCACGCCTGCCTCGGCGAGCAGGCGCACCGCGCCCATGTCGTTGGCCTCGACGCGGAAGTCGTGCTGGCGGACGATGCGGCGCAGGGTCTTGAGGTCGGATTCGGATTCGATCAGGGCCTGCGAGCTGATCACCACCTCCTTGCCGGCGGCGGCGAGCACCTTGCCGACCTCGAGCCAGTCTTCCAGGCGCAGTTCGTGGCGGCGCGAGCACACGGTCTCGCCGAGATAGACGCTGTCGAGCGGGGCTTCCGCCACGTCGGCGTAGAAGTCGAGCACGCTCTGGTGCGGCCAGTAGTAGAGCAGGGGGCCGAGGGCGAGTTTCATCGGGCAGTTCTCATTCGGAGGGGGATTCGCCGCGCCGGCCACCGGCGCCGCGGAGGCGCCCGGTCCGCGGGGCGGCGATCGGGGTCGGTCGGGGCGACTGCGCGTGGGCGTTCGACGCGAGGCTCACTTCCACGGGCGGTAGTAGGCACCCAAGGTGTGGCTCTGGCCTTCGGAGACCTTGTTGAGCTCGGCCATCCATGCCGGCAGCACGCTGAAGGCCTCGGCGCCGCCGCTGTTCAGCTTGTCGAGCGCGGCGCGCCACACCTTGGTGACCTGGGCGACGTAGGCCGGGCTGCGCTGGCGGCCCTCGATCTTGATCGCGCGGATGCCGATGCGGGCGAGTTCGGGCAGCAGCTCGAGCGTGTTGAGGCTGGTCGGCTCCTCGAGCGCGTAGTAGGTCTCGTCATTGACCTCGAAGCGGCCCTTGCACAGCGTCGGGTAGCCGGCGCGCTCGCCCTCGGCGAAGCGGTCGATGAGGATGCCGTTCAAGCGCGTCTCCATGCCGCGCGGGGTGTCTTCCCAGCGCACGTGCTTGCCCGGCGAGCAGGCGCCGTTGCAGTTGGGGGATTCGCCGGTGGCGTAGGCCGACAGCGCGCAGCGCCCCTCGACCATCACGCACAGGCCGCCAAAGCCGAAGATCTCGATTTCGACCGGGGTGTTGGCGACCACACTCTCGACCTGGGCCATCGACAGCACGCGCGGCAGCACCGCGCGCTGGATGCCGAAGCGCTCGCGGTACCAGTTGATCGCCTCGTAGCTGGTCGCCGACCCCTGCACCGACAGGTGCAGGCGCAGCTGCGGATGGGTCTTGACGGCGTAGGCCATCAGCCCGGGGTCGGCGAGGATCACCGCGTCGACGCCGTATTCGGCGGCGCGGTCGATCGCCTGCGTCCAGCTCGACCAGTTGTCGGTCTGCGGATAGGTGTTGAGCGCCAGCAGCACCTTGCGCTTGCGTGCGTGCGCATAGGCGACGCCCTCGCGCACCTGCGCCGGGTCGAAGTTCAGGCCGGAGAAGTTGCGCGCGTTGGTGGCGTCCTTGAAGCCGAGATAGACGCAGTCGGCGCCGTGATCGATGGCCGTCTTGAGGGCCGGGAGGCTGCCCGCGGGGCAGACGAGTTCGATCGGGGAAGACACGGACATGGAGCGGGTTTCCGGGGGAAAAAACGCCGCAACCATAAACGAGAGCGGCGGCCTACGCGTTGATCACCATCAAACGTGCGGGCCGCCGGTGGTGGCCGGATGCGCTCGGGCGGACGCCCGCCGGTCAGCGATGGGTGTGGTAGGTGCCCGCCGCGGCGTGGTGGCCGCCCATGTGCGGACGGTGGTGCGGCTGCCGACCGATCAGGCCGCCCGCCAGCATGCCGAGCGCGCTCGCCGCCAGACCGTAGAGCTGGGGCTCGATGTCGCCTTCGGGCACGAAGAGCTCGAAGAGGATCCAGGTCGACAGGCCGAGGATGATCGACAGCGCCGCGCCGAGGTTGTTGGCGCGCTTCCAGAACAGGCCCGCCGCGAGCGGCACGAAGGCGCCGGCCAGCGTCACGCGGTAGGCGTTCTCGACCATCTCGTGGATCGAGGACTCGGTGCTGGTCGCGTACCAGGTCACCAAGGCGGTGAAGAGGACCACGGTGACGCGCGTGCTCAGCAGGAAGGCGCGGTCGCTCATGCCGGGGAAGAAGCCGCGCAGCACGTTCTCGGAGAAGGTCACCGAGGGCGCGAGCAGGGTACCGGAGGCGGTGGACATGATCACCGACAGCAGCGCGCCGAAGAAGATCACCTGGGCGTAGAAGGGCATGTACTGCAGGATCAGCGTCGGCAGGATGAGCTGCGAGTCCTGCTCCATCAGGCGCTCGACCATGCTGGGGTCGATGATGTTGGCGGTGTAGGCGAGGAAGAGCGGCACCGCGGCGAAGAAGAAGTAGCTCACCCCGCCGAGCGTGGTGCCCCACACCGCGACGCGCTCGTTCCGCGAGGAGTTCACGCGCTGGAACACGTCCTGCTGCGGGATCGAACCGAGCGCCATGGTGGCGAAGGCGGCGATCCAGGCAATGATCTCGACCGCATCCAGGGAGGGCAGGAACTCGAACTTGCCCTCGGCGGCGGCCTTGGAGATCACGGTGTCGAAGCCGCCCGCCATGTCGCCGGCGATCCAGCTCACCCAGACGAGGCCGATCACGATCACGATCATCTGCACGAAGGTGGTCATCGCCACCGACCACATGCCGCCGAACAGGGTGTAGACGAGGACCACGCCCGCGCCGACCAGCATGCCCTGGTTCATGCTCACCAGCTCGCCCGACAGCACGTTGAACACCAGCCCGAGCGCGGTCACCTGCGCCGCCACCCAGCCGAGGTAGGACAGCACGATGCAGATCGACAGCACGAGCTCGGTCGTGCGGTTGTAGCGCATGCGGAAGAAGTCGCCCAGCGTGAGCAGGTTCATGCGGTACAGCGGGCGCGCGAAGACGAGTCCGAACAGCACCAGGCAGGCGGAGGCGCCGAGCGGGTCGGAGATCAGCCCGCTGAAGCCTTCCTCGATGAAGGTCGCCGAGATGCCGAGCACGGTCTCGGCGCCGAACCAGGTGGCGAACACCATCGCCAGCACGACGATCATCGGCAGGTTTCTGCCGGCGGTGATGTAGTCGCGCGCGTTGTGCACCCGGGTGGCGGCATACAGGCCGATGCCGATGGAGATGACCAGGTAGGCGACGACAAGCCAGAGCAGCATGGTTGGGCCCTTCGTGTTGGCGCATCCGCGCGTGGTGAGCGAAAAAACGAGGGCGCGAGTTTACCAACAGAACGCTGCCGCGGGGGGGCGGGATTCGCGCGCCAAGGGCTTGATCGTTCGCGATTTATTGCATGTGCGCAACGCCGCCGCGGCGCGCGTCAGCCGAACAGGCGGTAGAGCTCCAGGCCGAGCAGGCCCATGGCGACGGTGCCGATGAAAATCAGCAGCCGGCCCTGGGTGCGCTGCCCGGCTGCGAGCTCGTCGAGGCGTTGCTGCTGCGCGCTCTGGTGGCGGGTTGATTCGGTGAGGGCGTGATGCACCAGGCGCGGCAGCTGCGGTAGCGTGCCGGCCCAGGCCGGGGCCTCTTCCTTGACGCCGCGCACCAGCGCGCGCACGCCCATGCGCTCGTCCATCCAGCGCTCGAGGAAGGGCTTGGCGGTCTTCCACAGGTCGAGCTCGGGGTCGAGCTGGCGGCCCAGGCCCTCGATGTTGAGCAGGGTCTTCTGCAGCAGCACGAGCTGCGGCTGCACTTCCATCTCGAAGCGGCGCGCGGTCTGGAACAGGCGCAGCAGGGTCTTGCCGAAGGAGATGTCCTTCAAGGGCTTGTCGAAGATCGGCTCGCACACGGTGCGGATCGCCGCCTCGAACTCGTCTACCCGCGTCTTCGCCGGCACCCAGCCGGCCTCGATGTGGGCCAGCGCCACGCGCCGGTAGTCGCGCTGGAAGAAGGCGAGGAAGTTGGTCGCGAGGTAGTTCTTGTCCACCTCGTTGAGGGTGCCCATGATGCCGAAGTCGAGCGCGATGTAGCGCCCGTCGGAGTGCACGAAGATGTTGCCCGGGTGCATGTCGGCGTGGAAGAAGCCGTCGCGGAAGACCTGCGTGAAGAAGATCTCCACGCCCGCGCGCGACAGCGCCTTCAGGTCGGTACCCTGGGCGAGCAGCGCCGGGGTCTGCGAGATCGGCACGCCGCGCATGCGCTCCATCACCATGACCTTGCTGCCGCACCAGTCCCAGTACACCTCGGGCACGATCAGCAGCGACGAGTCCTTGAAGTTGCGCCGCAGCTGCGAGCAGTTTGCGGCCTCGCGCATCAGGTCGAGCTCGTCGTGCAGGTACTTGCTGAACTCGGCGACGACCTCGCGCGGCTTCAGGCGGCGTCCTTCGGGCCAGATCCGCTCCAGCAGCACGGCGGCGACCTCGAGCAGTGCGAGGTCGTGCTCGATCACGCGCTCGATGCCGGGGCGCAGCACCTTGACCGCCACGTCGGTGCCGTCGGGCAGGCGCGCGAAATGCACCTGCGCCACCGAGGCCGAGGCCACCGGGGTGCGCTCGAAGTCGTCGAACACCGTGTCGATCGGCCGGCCGTAAAAGCCTTCCAGCACTGCGAGCGCCTGCTCGGTGGGGAAGGGCGGAACGCGGTCCTGCAGCAGCGCGAGCTCTTCGGCGAGGTCGGGTGGCAGCAGGTCGCGGCGGGTCGACAGCATCTGGCCGAACTTGACGAAGATCGGCCCGAGCGACTCCAGCGCCTGGCGCAGGCGCGCGCCGCGCGACTCGGTGTAGGTGCGCCAGAAGAAGACCTTGTGCCACACGTGCGCGAGGCGGCCGCTGCTGTCGGCGTCGAGCACCATGCGGTCGAGGCCGAAGCGCAGACTGACGGAGACGATCTTGGCGAGACGGAAGAGGCGCACGATGGAGGGCCGGGCAGAGCAAACCCAGGACTGTAGCCCGAAAGCGGCAGCGGGGGAACGGGCAGGCGGACGCACGCGCGCGGCCGGCATGCAACCTGCGCTCACATCCTCGCCGGGGCGGGCACCGCCGATCCGCTATAATCACGCGTTTCGAATTCATTCCGAGTGCCATGAGCGCCGACCCCAAAGTCCTGCTGACCGACCTGCTCCAGACCGCGCTGAAGAGCGTCGCGGCCGATCTGGCCGACACCCCCATCCTGCTGGAGCGCCCCAAGCAGGTGAGCCACGGCGACTTCGCCACCAACCTCGCGCTGCAGCTCGCCAAGCCGCTCAAGCGCAACCCGCGCGAGCTCGCCGGCCTGCTGCTGGCCGAGCTGCCGCCGTCGAAGCTGGTCGCCAAAGCCGAGGTCGCCGGCGCCGGCTTCATCAACTTCACCCTGGCCTCCGACGCCAAGACCGCTGTGGTGCGCGAGGTGCTGGCCAGAGGCGCGGACTTCGGCCGCGGCGCCGCCAAGGGCGTCAAGGTGCAGGTAGAGTTCGTCTCCGCCAACCCCACCGGTCCGCTGCACGTCGGCCACGGCCGCGGCGCGGCCTATGGTGCCTCGCTGTCGGACGTCCTCGCCTTCGCCGGCTACGAGGTCTCGCGCGAGTACTACGTCAATGACGCCGGCCGCCAGATGGACATCCTGGCGCTGTCGACCTGGCTGCGCTACCTCGCCTTCTTCGGTATCGAGATTCCGTTTCCGCCCAATGCCTACCAGGGCGACTACGTGATCGACATGGGCCGGGAGATGCGCGACGCCCACCAGGACCGCTTCGCCAGGGTCACGCTGGACCAGGTGCTCGCCGGCACCCCCGGCCTGCCGCCTTCCGATCGCAAGGACGAGGAGTCCAAGCAGCAGCGCGAGGAGCACCTCGACGCGCTGATCGCCAACGCCAAGAGGCTGCTCGGCGAGGACTACCGCTGGGTGCACGGCTTCGCGCTCAACGAGCAGCTCGGCGACGGTCGCGAGGATCTGCAGGAGTTCGGTGTGCGCTTCGACAAGTGGTTCTCCGAGCAGAGCCTGTTCGATACCGGCCTGGTCGAGCGGGCAGTCGGCCAGCTCGAGAGGCAGGGGCACATCTATCTGCAGGATGGCGCGAAGTGGTTCCGCTCCACCGCCTTCGGCGACGAGAAGGATCGTGTCGTGCAGCGCGAGAACGGCTTGTACACCTACTTCGCCTCCGACATCGCCTACCACCTCAACAAGTACGAGCGCGGCTTCGACCGCATGATCGACATCTGGGGCGCCGACCACCACGGCTATATCCCGCGCGTGAAGGGCGCCATCGCCGCCCTCGGCCTGCCGCCGGAGAAGCTCGAGGTCGCGCTGGTGCAGTTCGCGGTGCTGTACCGCGACGGCCAGAAGACCTCGATGTCCACGCGCTCGGGCGAGTTCGTCACCCTGCGCGAGCTGCGCCGCGAGGTCGGCAACGACGCCTGCCGCTTCTTCTACGTGCTGCGCAAGTCCGACCAGCACCTGGATTTCGACCTCGACCTCGCCAAGAGCCAGAGCAACGAGAACCCGGTGTATTACGTCCAGTACGCGCATGCGCGCGTGTGCTCGGTGCTCGAGCAGTGGGGTGGCGAGGCCGTCGAGCTGGTCGCGGCCGACCTCGGCCTGCTGAAGAACGAGCGCGAGCTGGCCCTGTGCGCCCGCCTGGCGAGCTTCACCGAGCTGGTGCAGAACGCCGCCGCCGACTACGCGCCGCACCAGGTGGCCTTCTACCTCAAGGATCTCTCCGCCGATTTCCACAGCTGGTACAACGCCGAGCGCATGCTGGTCGAGGACGAGGCGGTCAAGCTCGCCCGTCTCGCGCTCGCGGCGGCAGTCCGGCAGGTGCTCGTTACCGGCCTGACGATGCTGGGCGTGTCTGCGCCCGAGTCGATGTGATGCAGGGGGGGCAATCGTGAGTCGAGATCGCAGACCGGTGCGCAAGCCGGCGCGCGCACCGGCAAGGAGCGCGGGCGGGACGCTGATCGGGATCTTCATCGGCCTCGTCTTCGGCGCGCTGATCGCGGCCGGCGCGGCGTGGTACTTCACCCGCAGCAATCCTTTCCAGGCCGCGCCGGTGGCGCCGCGCGTGCAGGCGCCGGCCGAGCAGGGGCCCGCGGCGCTGCCGGGCAAGCCGGGCGATCGCCCGGTGGCCAAGCAGGATTTCGAGTTCTACCGCATCCTGCCGCAGGGCGACAACGTGCCCTCGTCGGCGGCGCAGGTCCTCCCCGTGCCTGCGCCCCAGGTTCAGGCACCGCCGCCGGTGCCGGCGCAGCAGGCCCCGGCGCCGGTGGTCGAAGCCTCGCCGCAGATCGCGTCGGCGGCTCCGGTCGCGCCGCAGCGCAACGAGCGTATTTACCTCCAGGTGGGTTCGTTCGAGAACCCCTCCGAGGCCGACAACCTCAAGGCACGTCTGGCGCTTTCGGGAATCCAGGCGAGCGCGCAGCGCACGCAGTTGCCCGACGGACGCATCGTGCACCGCGTCCGCGTCGGCCCTTTCGCCAAGCCCGAAGACATGAATCCGATGCGTGCCCGCCTCTCCGATGCGGGTTTCAACGCTTCGGTGAGCCGCAACCCGTGAACATAGACGCTCCGCGCCGGATGGAACGTCCGCGCGCCCGCTGCGTCTGACCCTGTTTTAGCCTACGGAGTCCTGCATGAATCGTCGTGATGCCCTCAAGCTGGCCGCCCTGGCCTGCGTCCTCCCCGCCGCTTCGGTCGCGCGGGCGAGCGAATCCTTCCAGATCATCGACCCGGCGCAGAAGGCGGACGATCCCTCGAAGATCGAGGTGCTCGAGTTCTTCCATTATGGCTGCCCGCATTGCCGCGACTTCCATCCCCTGATCACCGAATGGAAGAAGAAGCTCCCGGCGGACGTCGCCTTCCGCGCGGTGCCTGCGGTGTGGAACAACGCCCAGCTGAGCGCCCTGGCCCGCCTGTTCTACGCCGCGCAGATCACCGGTCAGCTCGCCGCGCTCGAGCCGGCGATCTTCGCCGCGGTGCAGGACGACAAGCGCCCGCTGTTCAACGAGCAGCAGGTGTCCGACTGGATCACGGGCAAGGTCGGTGATGCGGCCAAGTTCATCGAGACCTACAAGTCCTTCGGCGTCGGCTCGATGGTACAGCGCGCAGACCAGCTCGCACGCGCGATGAAGATCCAGGGCGTGCCCGCGATGGTGGTTGGCGGGCGCTACATGACCTCGGCCTCGCTCACCGGCAGCCACGAGAACACCCTCAAGGTCGCCGACGAGCTGATCGTCCGCGTCCGCAAGGAGCGCGGCTGAAGATGAGCGATCGTGACGCCAGTGACGTGCCGCAGGCGGCCGAGGCCGCCGAGCGCCGCCGCATCCAGCGCTTCCTGGCCCAGCGCCGTGGTCAGCCCTGGTTCTGGGTGATGATCGGCGACCAGCGCATCGCACTGCGTGACATCTCCGTCGATGGTTTCGCCATCGCCGCCGAGACGCCTCCGGCGGACGGCGAGCCGTTCGACTTCGTGCTTCAGCGCGAGGGTGTGCCCGACCGCATCTGCGGCCGGGCACAGGCGGTGAATTTCATTGCCGCGAGCGGACAGGCGGGCTGCCGCTTCGTCGCGCTCGAGGGCGACGGGGCCGAGCGTCTGCGCGACTGGTTGATCGCGCTCGTGATCATGAATGCGAGCGTGCGGATCAGCGAGAAGGACGCCGCCGCGATCGTTGCAGGCCCGTCGCTGATTTGAGGTCCGCTGCGCCCGGACGCAGCCTCCCGTCTTGCGGGTCAGCACGAAGAAGGCCGCCGCGGCCCCTCACGGGCGCGGCGGCCTTTCCCTTGCATGGCCTGCCGATCAGGCGCCGCTACGACCGGCGCCGCGCTCCGCCTCGTGGCGGCGCTGGCGCGGCTTCTGCATCGCCCACACCAGCGCGATGAGCGCGAAGGCGGGGATGTACATCCACTCCTTGTCCGGCCGCTCGCCCGAGGGCAGCTCGATGCGGACGATGTTGTAGCCCTGCTCGAGGCCGAGCTTCTCCGCCTGGCTGCCGAAGCGCACCGCCGCCACCTGCACCTGGTCGCCGAGCGCCATCGTGGTCAGGCCGATCGCGCCGAGGCGCTCGCGCGCGTTGCCGGCCTTTTCGCCGAGCGGCAGCAGCACGCCCTTGGAGATGTCCTGGCCTTCCAGGCTCATGCCCTCGACCCACACGCGCAGGTTGCCGTTGCGCGGACCTTCCTCGACCAGGCGCCCGAACTCGGTTGCAGGCACCTCCTCGAACGGCGGGTACAGCATGTCCATCCAGAAGCCCGGGCGGAACAGCGTGAAGGTCACCAGCAGCAGGATCAGGTTCTCGTGGATGCGGCTCTTCGCGATGAAGAAGCCCTGCGTCGCCGCGGCGAACATCATGCTCGCCACCGTCGCGCTGACGATGGTCAACACCAGATGGAAGGTGTCGGTGATGCCGATCAGCAGGATCTGCGTGTTGAAGATGAACATGAAGGGCAGGATCGCCGTCCGTGCGCTGTAGCCGAAGGCGGTGAGGCCGGTGCGCATCGGCTCGCTCTTGGCGATGCCGGCCGCGGCGTACGAGGCCAGGCCCACCGGCGGCGTCACGTCGGCCATCAGCCCGAAGTAGAACACGAACATGTGCACCGCGATCAGCGGCACCAGCAGCCCGGTCTGCGCGCCCAGCTCGACGATCACCGGCGCCATCAGCGTCGACACCACGATGTAGTTCGCCGTCGTCGGCAGGCCCATGCCGAGGATCAGGCAGATCAGCGCGACCAGGATCAGCATGATCATCAGGTTGCCACCCGAGAGCAGTTCGACCAGTTCGGTCATCGCCAGGCCGATGCCGGTCAGCGTCACGGTGCCGACGATCACGCCCGCGGTCGCGGTGGCGATGCCGATGCCGATCATGTTGCGCGCGCCGGTCACCAGGCCGTTGAAGAGATCGGAAAAGCCTTGCTTCGTGGCCTCGCCCAGGTTGCCGGTGCGGCGGAAGAGGGCGAACAGTGGGCGTTGGGTGACCAGGATGAACATCAGGAACAGCGTCGCCCAGAACGCCGACAGCGCCGGCGAGAGCTGCTCGACCATCAGGTTCCAGATCAGCGCCGCGACCGGCAGCAGGAAGTGCAGGCCGGCCTTGAGCGTGGGGCCGATCTCGGGCAGGTACTCCATCTTCTCGTCGGGCTTCTCCATGTGCAGCTCGGGATACTGCGCCGCGAAGCGGACCAGGCCGACGTAGGCGAGCAACATCAGCACGCCGACGACGATGAAGGCGGCGCCGCCAAAGGCGGTCTTCATCCAGCCGAAGCCCCAGTAGATGATCGCCGACAGGATCACCAGCCCGGAGACGGTCATCAGCGTGGTGATCAGCGTGCGCTGCCAGGGCAGCGGCTCGCGCCGCGGCAGGCCCTGCAGGTCCATCTTGAGCGCCTCGAGGTGCACGATGTAGTAGAGCGCGATGTAGGAGATCAGCGCCGGCAGGATGGCGTGCTTCATCACCTGGACGTAGCTGATGCCCACGTACTCGACCATCAGGAAGGCTGCGGCGCCCATCACCGGGGGCATGAGCTGGCCGTTGACCGAGGACGCGACCTCGACCGAGGCGGCCTTGTCGGCGCGGTAGCCCACGCTCTTCATCAGCGGGATGGTGAAGGTGCCGGTGGTGACCACGTTGGCGATCGAGGAGCCGGAGATCAGGCCGGTGCTGGCCGAGGCCACCACGGCCGCCTTGGCCGGGCCGCCGCGCATGTGGCCGAGCAGCGCGATCGCCGACTTGATGAAGTAGGCGCCGGCGCCGGCGGTCTCCAGCAGCGCACCGAAGAGCACGAACAGGAAGATGAAGCTGGTCGACACCCCGACGGCGACGCCGAACACGCCCTCGGTGGTCAGCCACATGTGGCTCATGCCCTTGGCGAGCGAGGCGCCGCGGTGGGCGATGACCTCGGGCATGTAGGGGCCGAAGAAGATGTAGACGAGGAACACCGCGGCGAGGATCACCATCGGCAGGCCGAGCGCGCGCCGCGCGGCCTCGAGCAGCAGCAGCATGCCGACCACGGCGGCGGCCAGGTCCAGGTCGGTGGGCATGCCCGGGCGTTGCGCGAGCTCGCGGTAGAAGATGAACAGGTAGGCCGCGCAGAAGGCGCCCACCGCGGCGAACACCCAGTCGACGACGGGTACGTGGTCGCGCGGGGAACCCTTGAACGCAGGGTAGGCGGCGAAGGCGAGGAAGACTGCGAAGGCGAGGTGGATCGCGCGCGACTCGGTGTCGTTGAACACGAACACGCCGAGCGAGAAAGGCAGCGGGGAGGCGATCCAGAGCTGGAACAGCGACCACGCCAGCGCCACGACCAGCAACAGTTGCGCGGTGAGGCCGGTGGGCTTGCGTCCGCCGGTGTCGGCCTCGGCGACGATCTTCTTCAGTTCTTCATCGGACAGCTCGAAGCTGGCCTTGTCCTTGTTTTCGTCGGGGCGGGTCATGAGGAGCGCCTCACAGGTTCGTGGCGGAGACAAAAAACGGCGGGACCTGGGGGGTCGCCGCCGTCTGGACAGCAGGAACCGGCGCGCCGCGAAGGCGCGCCGGCCGGCGGGATCACATCCAGCCCTTTTCCTTGTAGTACTTCACCGCGCCCTCGTGCAGCGGGGCGGACAGCCCATCCTTGATCATGTGCTGCGGCTCGAGGTTGGAGAACGCCGGGTGCAGCTTCTTGAAGTCCTCGAAGTTCTCGAACACCGCCTTCACCAGCGTGTACACCGTGTCGGCCGGCACCTTGGACGAGGTCACGATGCTCGCCACCACACCGAAGGTGTCGGTCGGGTTCGGGTTGTTGGCGTACAGGCCACCCGGAATCTGCACCTTGGCGAAGTAGGGATAGTCGGCGACCAGCTTGTCGACCGCCGGGCCGGTGATCGGCACCAGCTTGGCGCCGCAGGTGGTGGTCGGATCCTGGATGTTGGCGGCCGGGTGACCGACGACGAAGGCGAAGCCGTCGATCTTGTTGTCGCACAGCGCGGCACTGTGCTCGTCGGGCTTGAGCTCGGAGACCAGCGAGAAGTCGGCATCGGACATTCCCATCGCCGGCAGCAGGATGCCCATCGTCGCGCGCTGGCCCGAACCCGGGTTGCCAACGTTGAAGCGCTTGCCCTTGAAGTCTTCCATCTTGGCGACGTTGGCCTCCTTGCGCGACAGCACGGTCAGCGGCTCGGGGTGGAGGCCGAACACGGAGCGCAGCTCGGCGAACGCGCCTGCCTCCTTGAACTGGGCTTCGCCCTTCATGGCGTTGAACTGGATATCGGACTGCGACACGCCGAAATCGAGTTCGCCGGCCTTGATGGTGTTCACGTTGTACACCGAGCCGCCGGTGCTCTCGACCGAGCAGCGCAGGCCATGCTGGGCGCGGTCCTTGTTGATCAGGCGGCAGATCGCGCCGCCAGCCGCGTAATACACGCCGGTCACACCCCCGGTGCCGATGGTGACGAACTTCTGCTGGGCCTGGGCCGGGGCGGCGCCGAGCGAACCGGCGATGGCGAGAACGGCGGCAAGGGCGGTCAGTTTTTTCATCAGGGATTTCTCCATGGTCATTGAAGTCCGGGCGCCCGAAGGCGCGCCGAGAGGGCGGAATCTGTGCTGCGGATCGGGGAGGGGTGAGCCATGCCAGGCCACGAAGCCTGCCGTCCGCATCCGTCGATGCGTGGGCAAGCTTGGCACAAAAGCCCCGCCCCCTGCACTCGGGATTTCCCGAAGTGCGCGGCCGAGGCTTGTCCTTTCGGTGTCGGGTGTCGTGCGCGCTAAGATTCCGACCTGAACGCATCAACGAAGGCATCGGCAATGCATCTCAACGGCTTGAAGGACGAATTCCCGACCTGGATCGACGCCGCCGGGCGGCCTCACGCACCCGCCACTCCGGATGCACGCATCGTCTCGCTCGTTCCCTCTCTGACCGAACTGGTGTTCGATCTCGGCCTCGGCGACCGCCTGGTCGGGCGCACCGGCTTCTGCGTGCACCCGCGCGAGGCCTTGCGTGCGGTGCCCAAGGTGGGCGGCACCAAGGACGTCAACCTCGCGCGCATCCGCGAACTCGCTCCGACCCATGTGCTGGTGAACGTGGACGAGAACAGGCTCGACACGGTCGAGGCACTCGCTGGCTTCGTGCCTTCGATCGTCGTCACCCATCCCTGCTCGCCGCGCGATAACCTGGGCTTGTTCGAGCTGCTCGGAGGCCTCTTCGCCGTACCCGAGGCGGCGCGGCGGCTGGCGGCGGAGCTCGAGGCGGCGCTCGCCGAGGCTGCTCGCCTGCGCGCCGAGCGGTCTCCGGAAAACGTGCTTTATCTGATCTGGCGCGAGCCCTGGATGACGGTGGCGCGCGATACCTACATCGCCGCCACGCTCGCCGAGGTGGGCTGGCAGACCTTGCCTGCGATCGAGGGTGGCGACACCGGTGCGGCGCGATACCCTGCCTTCGGCTGGAATGCGCCCTGGCTGGACGGCGTGGCGCGCGTGCTGCTGTCCACCGAGCCTTACCGTTTCCGCGCGGCGCACCTCTCCGAGGTCGAAGCGCTTGCCCGCCGCCCTGCGCTGCTGGTCGATGGAGAGATGGTGTCGTGGTACGGCAGCCGCGCCGCGCGCGGGCTGCGCTGGCTGATCGAGCTGCGTCGCGGCCTGGGATGAGCGAGCCGCTCAGGGCGAGGCTGCGGTCGCGCGGGCAAGTTCGTGCTGCAATTGTTCGGGCGTGAGGATCGCGAAGCGCTCGCGGACCAGCCGGTGGCGTGCCAGGCGCAGCAGGGCCTTGTCGCGGGTGATCAGCCTGGCTGCGCCGGAGGCGGCCGCGATCTCGAGGAATTTCTGGTCGTCGGGGTCGCGACAAATGGGCAGTTCTCCGCGCGGCGCATCCTCGGGCAGCAGCGCGAGGCGGGCGAGATAACGGGCGCGCAAGTTCGCCTGCTCGTCCGCGTCGAGGTTGAACTGCGCATACGCGAGTACGCGGCGCAGTTCTTCCAGCGCGTCGGCGCGCGATACCGGGTGGCAGGCTTTCGCTTCGATCCACTGGCGCAGCGGCTCCAGCCCGGGATCACGGAACATCCAGAGTGCGAGTACCGTGTTGGTGTCGAGCACGATGATGGGGCGGGACACCAGGAGAAGGGCGGAAGGGCTGGGCAAGTGGGGGGCGCTGCGCTTGCGGGAGAGTCGGGCGGTGAACGAAAAACGGGGAGGGTCACCCCTCCCCGCGTCGTCGTCGCGAAGTACGTCAGGCGGCGACCTTGGCGTCGATGCGGATCTTCACGAAGCTGCCCGGGGCGTCCTCGAGCACCTTCAGCTTGCCCTTGACCGGATCACGCGCATCGGTCTGCTCGCCGTCGTGCGCAGTGACCCACGCCTGCCAGTCGGTCCACCACGAGCCCGGGTTCTGCTGTGCGCCCTCGAGCCAGGCATCGGCGGTCTCGGCCAGCTTGGCGCTCGGGTTCAGCCAGTAGCCGTACTTGTTGGCCGCGGGCGGGTTGACGATGCCGGCGATGTGGCCGGATCCGCCGAGCACGAAGCGCGTCGGACCGCCGAAGCGGCGGGCGCCCATGTAGGTGCTCTTCCAGGGCGCGATGTGGTCTTCGATCGTCGAGATGAAGTAGCACGGGGCCTTGATCTTTCCGAGGTCGATCGGGGTGCCGTCGATCTCGATGCCACCCGGCTCGATCAGACGGTTCTCCATGTACATCGTGCGCAGGTAGAAGCTGTGCATCGTCGCCGGCATGCGGGTCGAGTCGGAGTTCCAGTACAGCAGGTCGAACGGGAACGGATCCTTGCCGAGCAGATAGTTATTGACCACGAAGGACCAGATCAGGTCGTTGGCGCGCAACATGTTGAAGGTGCCCGCCATCTCCGAGCCTTCGAGGTAGCCGCGCTCGAACATCTTCTTTTCGAGGCTGGAAACCTGGCCTTCATCGATGAACACGCCGAGTTCGCCCGGGTCGGTGAAGTCGGTCATGGTGGTGAAGAAGGTGGCCGAGGCGATGCGCTTCTGGCGCTTGGCCGCGAGGTAGGCCAGCGTGGTCGCGAGCAGGGTGCCGCCGAGGCAGTAACCCGCGGCGTTGACTTCCTTCTCGCCGGTCTGCTGCTCGATCGCATCGAGGGCGGCGATCACGCCTTCCTTGACGTAGGCATCGAAGCTCTTCGCGGCCAGGTGCTCGTCGGGGTTGACCCAGGAGATCACGAACACCGTATGGCCCTGATCGACCGCCCACTTGATGTAGGAGTTCTTCTCGCGCAGGTCGAGGATGTAGAACTTGTTGATCCAGGGCGGCACGATCAGCAGGGGCTTCTTGAGCACCTTCTCGGTGCTCGGCGTGTACTGCAGCAGCTGCATCATCTCGGTCTGGAACACGACCTTGCCCGGCGTGGTGGCGACGTTCTTGCCCAGCTCGAAAGCCGAGGTGTCGGTCATCTTGACGCGCAGGTTGCCGCCGCCTTCCTCGACGTCGCGCAGCAGGTTGTTGAGACCCTTGAGCAGGTTCTGGCCGTGGCTCTTGACCGTCTCGCGGAAGACCTCGGGGTTGGTCATCGCGAAGTTCGACGGCGACAGGGCGTCGATGTACTGGCGGGTGTAGAAGGTGACCTTCTTCTGGGTCTGCTCGTCGAGGCCGTCGACGCCGCTGACGGTGTCATGGATGTGGCGCGCGGCGATCAGGTAGGACTGCTTGATGAAGTCGAACAGGAAATGCTGTTCCCACTCCTCGTCCTTGAAACGCTTGTCGCTCTTCTCGGGGGCGGCGACCGGGGAGGCGCTCAGGCCGGCGACGCGCATCATCGAGTGCTGCCACAGCGAGAAGTAGTCCCAGACCAGGTTCATCTGCGCCTGGGCGAGTTTGTACGGGTTGGCCAGCAGCTTGGCCATCATGTCCATGAAGGCCTGGGCGATGCCGAGCTCGTCGGCGGGGGCGCTGACGCCTTTCTTGAGCTGGCGGTGCACATGGTCGCTGATCAGGTGCGAGGCACGACGGGCGACTTCGGCATAGGTCTTGGCGACTTCCTGCGGGTCGGGCAGGTCGCAGGCGGGGGTCTCGTTGCTGGGTGCGGCCATCTTGTTCGGGCTCCTGTTTGGCGGCGGGGCGGTCTGTTGCGGGCAATGTTACGGACAAGGGGTGAAACGGATCAGGCCGTCCGCATCGACTCTTCTCGAAAGCGCTCCCGTCTTTTCGAGATGGTTGAGGTGGGCGATCGCTTCCCCCATGGCGAACATGACCTGATGGGTATCCAGCTCACGCGGAAAAAGCGTCGGCAGCAATGCTGCGGCGCTTTGCGGCATGGCACAAGCCGCCAAAAGTACCTCGCAACGTTCGCGATGATGCTCGACGAGCTGCTCCACGCGCGCCCGGATACCCTTGAAAGGTTTGCCATGTGATGGTAGCACGAGCGTGTCGTCGGGCAAGGTGCAGAATTCCCGCAATGAGTGAAGAAACCAGCCCAGGGCGTCTCCATGCGGCGTCGCAGCATAGACGCTGACGTTGGTGGAGATGCGCGGCAGCAGCATGTCGCCCGCGATCAGCACCCCGAGCTCGGCGCAGTAGAGGCTGGCGTGCTCGGGTGCGTGGCCGAAGCCCACGATGACGCGCCAGGAGTGGGCGCCGATGCGCAACTCGTCGCCGGCGAACATGCGCTCGTAGCGCCCGGGCACCTGAGGTGCGCCGACGCGGTAGGCGTTGCCGCGGGTCAGCAGCGCGTCGCGACGCATCTCATCGAGGCCATGGCGGCGGAACTGCTCGACCATGTCGGTTGCGCAGTAGCCGGGCAACTGGTGCCACACCGCCTGGGCGGCGAAGAATTCGCCCTGCGTCATGTGGACCGCGGCGTCGTCGCGTGCGGCCAGCCAGGTCGCCAGGCCGATGTGATCCGGGTGGTGATGCGTCACCACCACCCGGCGCAGTGGCCGGCCGTCCGCGGCGAGCACGGCGTTCCAAGATTCGCGCGTCTCCTCGCGGGCAAAGCCGCAGTCGACGACCGCGAGCGCCTCGCCGTCGTCGAGCAGCCACAGGTTGATGTGATCAAGCGCGAAGGGCAGGCGCATGCGTACCCAGCGCAGGCCGGGGGCGACCTCGATCGCGTGCCCGGGTGCAGGCAGGTCGTCGAAGGGGTAGGCGAGAGCCGTAAGGTTGGCGCTGTCCATGAGGATGTCCTTTCTTGTGCGGGTGCGCGCTTGCGGCGCGCGGATTCACGTCCGCGAACGGTGTTCGAGCGGTCGGGCGGTTCCGAATTGGGGGCTATTACGTTAACGTTAACGTATTAACAGGCATAATTACACATTCGACGGAGAGATGAGCATGAGACCCGAACTGCCCCAGTTCCAGCCCCGTGACCCCGGCTACGCCGAGCGTGTGCGCGCGAGCTTCGCGCTGCAGCAGGCGATGAGCCTGATCGGCGCCGAGATTCCCGTGGTGGAGCCGGGCTATACCGAGATCCACCTCCCCTTCAAGGCGGAGATCTCCCAGCAGCACGGCTTCATCCACGGTGGCGTGGTCGGCATGATCGCCGACTCGGCCGCCGGTTATGCGGCCAACACCCTGACGCCGGCGGACACCAGCGTGCTCACCGTCGAGTACAAGCTCAACCTCGTCGCCCCCGCCGACGGCGAGCGCCTGGTGGCGCGCGGCGAGGTGGTCAAGCCGGGGCGCACGCTGATCATCACCAAGGCCGAGGTCTTCGCCATCCGCGACGGCAAATGGACCTTGTGCGCGCTGATGCAGCAGACGATCATGGCCATGCACGGCAAGAAGGAGCGCGCCGCCTGAACGGTCGCCCACCGCATTCCCCCGAGAGATCCGCCCACGCACCTTCCCGGAGACCCTCCATGCCTTCCCGCCTGTGCGCCCTCGGCGCCGATGACACCACCGAGCTCGAGCATGTGCGCGGATTCTTCCGCCAGTACGCCGCCTGGCTCGGCGTGGACCTGAGCTTCCAGGGCTTCGCCGACGAGATCGCCAACCTGCCGGGTGCCTATGGCGCGGCCGACGGCCGCCTGTTCTACGCCGAGGTCGACGGCCAGCCGGCTGGCTGCGTGGGCATCCGCCGCTTCTCCGAGGGCGTGTGCGAGATGAAGCGGCTCTACGTCGATCCCGCCTTCCGCGGCCGCGGCGTGGGGCGCAAGCTCGCGCTCGCCGCAATCAAGGCGGCGCACCTGTTCGGCTATCGCCGCATCCTGCTCGACACCGTCCCGTCGATGCGGATCGCAGTCAAGCTCTACCGCGAGCTCGGTTTCAAGGAGGTCCCCGCCTATTACCCCTCGCCGATCGAGGGCACGATCTTCCTGACCCTGGACCTGGAGAACTGGTCGGAGGACGAGGTCAACAACGAGAACCTCTTCCACCTCTTCGACTACAACCAGGCGTGGTCGCGCCAGATGCAGCAGATCGACCCCGGCTTCTTCGGCAAGCTGGCGCAGCTGCAGGCCCCGGAATATCTGTGGATCGGCTGCTCCGACTCGCGCGTGCCGGCCAACCAGATCGTCGGCCTGCTGCCGGGCGAGGTCTTCGTCCATCGCAACATCGCCAACGTGATCGTGCACACCGACCTTAACGCGCTGGCGGTTATCCAGTACGCGGTCGATGTGCTGCAGGTGAAGCACATCATGGTGGTCGGCCACTACGGTTGCGGCGGTGTGAAGGCCGCGCTGGAACGTGCCCGCGTGGGCCTGGTCGACCTGTGGCTGCGGCATGTGCAGGATGTCCATGTGCGTCACCTGCAGGCGGTCGACGAGCTGCCGCCCGAGCTGCGCCACGACCGCCTGTGCGAGCTCAACGTCATCGAGCAGGTCGCCAACGTGGTGCAGACCGTGGTCGTGCAGGATGCCTGGCGGCGCGGCCAGCGTCTTACCGTGCATGGCTGGATCTACGGCCTGCAGGACGGCCTGATCCGCGACCTGGGGGTGAACGTCAGCCGTCACGACGATCTCATGCCCCGCTACGTTGCGGCGCTCGAGGCTCTCGGCGGCTGAGTGCCCGGCTTACCCAGCAGTACAAACCAACAAACTGAAGATTCAAACAGGAGAGTTGCATGTCCGATCCCGTTGTCATCGTTTCCGTCGCTCGCACGCCGCTGGGCGGATTCCAGGGCGATCTCGCCAGCCTCACCACGCCGCAGCTCGGCGCAATCGCGATCAAGGCGGCGGTCGAGCGCGCCGGCCTCGCGCCCGAGCAAGTGCAGGAAGTGATCATGGGCTGCGTGCTGCCCGCCGGCCTCGGCCAGGCGCCCGCCCGCCAGGCCGCGCTCGGCGCCGGCCTGCCGCTGTCGGCCGGCTGCACCACGATCAACAAGGTGTGCGGCTCCGGCATGAAGGCCACCATGCTGGCGCACGACCTGATCCTTGCCGGCAGCAACGAGGTCATGGTCGCCGGTGGCATGGAGTCGATGTCCAACGCCCCCTACCTGCTGCCCAAGGCGCGCGCCGGTTACCGCCTCGGCCACGGCCAGATGATGGACCACATGTTCCTCGACGGCCTGGAAGACAGCTACTCCAAGGAGAACAAGGGCCGCCTGATGGGCACCTTTGCCGAGGACTGCGCCGGCCACTTCAGCTTCAGCCGCCAGGCGCAGGACGAGTTCGCGATCGCCTCGACGACGCGCGCCCAGGCAGCGATCAGGAGCGGCGACTTCAGCTGGGAGGTGGTGCCGGTCACCGTCGCCAGTCGCAAGGGCGACGTGGTGGTCGACAAGGACGAACAGCCGCTGAAGGCGCAGATCGACAAGATCCCCGGCCTCAAGCCGGCGTTCAAGAAGGACGGCACCGTCACCCCGGCGAACTCGAGCTCCATCTCCGACGGCGCCGCCGCGCTCGTGCTGATGCGCAAGTCCACCGCCGACAAGCTCGGCCTGAAGCCGGTCGCGACCATCGTCGGCCATGCCACCCACGCCCAGGAGCCGCAGTGGTTCACCACCGCCCCGGTGGGCGCGATGCAGAAGGTGCTGGCGAAGGCCGGCTGGAGCACCGACCAGGTCGACCTGTGGGAGATCAACGAGGCCTTCGCGGTCGTCACCATGGCGGCGATGCATGAGATGAAGCTGCCGCACGACAAGGTGAACGTGAATGGCGGCGCCTGCTCGCTCGGCCACCCGATCGGTGCCTCGGGCGCGCGCATCCTGGTCACGCTGATCGGCGCGCTGCGCAAGCGCGGCCTCAAGCGCGGCGTCGCCAGCCTGTGCATCGGCGGCGGCGAAGCGACCGCGATGGCGATCGAGGTCGATGCCCCGGTGGCCTGCGGCTGAAACGGATTCACGGGCGCGGGGCCGCTCATGAGGCGGCCGCGCCGCGCCCTGCCAAGAACTTCTACAAGGACAGCAGTGCAATGATTCTGACCCAGGAACAGGAACTCATCCGCGACTCCATGCGCGCCTTCGCGCAGGAGCGCCTGGCCCCCTTCGCTGCCGAATGGGACCGCAACCACACCTTCCCGCGCGAGGCGCTGAACGAGCTCGCCGAGCTCGGCGCGCTCGGCATGGTGGTGCCCGAGGAGTGGGGCGGCGCCGGCATGGATTACATGAGCCTGGTGCTCGCGCTCGAAGAGATCGCCGCCGGCGACGGCGCCACCTCGACCATCGTCAGCGTGCAGAACTCGCTGCCCTGCGGCATCCTCAACCGCTTCGGCAGCGACGCGCAGAAAGAAGCCTGGTTGAAGCCGCTCGCCCGCGGCGAGAAGCTCGGCTGCTTCTGCCTCACCGAGCCGCATGTCGGTTCGGACGCCTCGGCGATCCGCACCACGGCTGTGCGCGACGGCAACGAGTGGGTCTTGAATGGCGTCAAGCAGTTCATCACCACCGGCAAGTACGCCGATGTCGCCATCGTGTTCGCGGTCACCGACAAGGCTGCCGGCAAGAAGGGCATCACCTGCTTCCTCGTGCCGGCGAGCGCGCCCGGCTACCAGGTCGGCCGCATCGAGGAGAAGATGGGCCAGAAGGCCTCCGACACGACGCAGATCCTGTTCGAAGACTGCCGCATCCCGGCCGACTCGGTGATCGGTGCGGAAGGCGAAGGCTACAGGATCGCCCTGTCCAACCTCGAGGCCGGCCGCATCGGCATCGCCGCGCAGTGCCTGGGCATGGCGCGTGCCGCGCTGGAAGCTGCGGTGAAGTACGCGCAGGAGCGCGAGAGCTTCGGGAAGCCGATCTTCGAGCATCAGGCGGTGAACTTCCGCCTCGCCGACATGGCGACCCAGCTCGAGGCTGCGCGCCAGCTCGTGTGGCACGCCGCCAGCCTCAAGGACGCTGGCCGCCCCTGCCTCAAGGAAGCGTCGATGGCCAAGCTGTTCGCCTCCGAGATGGCCGAGCGCGTGTGCTCGGATGCCATCCAGGTGCATGGCGGCTACGGCTACGTCACCGACTTCCCGGTCGAGCGCATCTACCGCGACGTGCGCGTGTGCCAGATCTACGAAGGCGCCAGCGACATCCAGAAGCTGGTGATCGGGCGCGCGCTGGCGGGCTGAGCCCCCGGCGGCGCGCGCGCGGGGCCGGCTACCCGAACGGCGGCCGGCCCCGTCTCTGAGGCGTTGGGTGGGCGTCCCGCCATCTCGCGGGGCGCCCCCTTGTGGATGTGATCTGTGCAACAGTCGGCGAGGCCGATTTCGTGAGAACATCCGCTACAGGAGCACTGGATCCGTCGCAAGGCAGACTGCGGGTGAAGGTTCCGGTGCGCTGGAATGATTGAAGAACGATCTGCGAGGCGAGTGTCATGGAAGCCGTGTCCTCTGGAATGAATCCGGTCTCCCGCGAAGTCATGCGACCGACAGAGCTGCGTCAGGCGGCGACCGTCGAGCGCGAGCAGCAGGCCGCGCGCGCGCAGGAGGGGGCACGCGACCCTTCTGCGAGCCAGGCCGCGCAGCCGAGTGCGGTGGTCACCCTGAGCGCGACCGCGCGTGGCGAGGGCGTGGCGCAGCCGCCTGCGCAGGGCGGCTCGGCCGAGGCGCGTGCGATCGAGCAGGCGCGTGCCGCGGCGGCCAATGGCGACGTGCGGAGCAACTACTCCGCGCAGCGTGCGCTGGCCTCGTACGAGGCGATGTCGCAGGTGGGCGCCAACAATGCCGCCGCGCGTCCGAGCCAGCCTGAACAACCGACGGCGCCGGGCCAGCGCGAGCCGGGCGTGTTGCGTACCTGAGTCCCGGCAGCGGTGCGCGAGCCCGCTGAGGGCTGACGATCATGTCCATACAGGGTCTCGGTTCATCCGCCTCCACCGCCTCCTGGCTCGGCGCGCAACTCTCGCGCGAGCAGGCACGGCGCAGCGCCGAACAGCTCGAGGCAAAGGCGGCCGCGCTCTCCGCGGAGGCCGCGAGCGCGCGCGACGAGGCGGATACTGCCCAGCGTCGCGCCGACGAACTCCAGACACAGGCGGGGCAGGCACGAACCCGCGCGGAGATCGGCAAGCAGGCGGTGGCCTCGGTACGCGGCATGGACCGGGCGGCGCAGACCGTGTCGGCGGCGGTTGGCCGGGTTGCCGACGCAGCCGAGGCGGCGGCTTCCCAGGGCGTCGCGCCGCAGGAATCCAGCGGGATCTCCGCGCCCTCCGCATCCTCGAGCCTGTACACCTCCACGGCCGGTGTCCGATCCGCGCTGAGCGTCCAGCCGGGTCAGATCGTCGACCTGAAGGTGTGAGGCGCGCCCGGCCTGCGGAATGCCGCCGGGTTCTCGCTCAGGTTCCGTCCCGCGTCGCGGAAGATTTCTCCACGAGCTCCGGATACTCCTGCCGTACCGTGTCACCGTCGTGGCGCCAGGCTGCGCAGCCACCGACGAAGCCGACCGCGCGGCGGTCGGTCCATTTTCGCGGGTCCGGCTCGGCGGCGAACTGGCGGGCGATCAGCGTCGGCCAGATCGCCTGGGTGTAGGTGTTGCCGACCTGCACCAGCAGGTCGGTGAGATGGGTGCAGCCTTCCACGCCGCCCACGCGCTCGCGGACGTCGCGCATGAAGCCCGCGCCGATCTGCAATCCGATCAGCCGGCGATAGGCGGCCTGGCTGTCGGGGCAGGCCGCCCAGGGCACCGTCTGCATCCGCGTCCCGATGTCGTGGATCACCGCGTCGTCGTCGATCAGCACGGCGATCGTGATGTCGTGGAGCGACTGTCCGGGACGGACCATCGGGCGTGAACGGAAGGGCATGTCCTCACCCTTCTCGTCGATCACCGTCGCTTCGATCTCCCACAGCCCGTCGCGGCGCCGATAGGCTTCGCACACGATGCGTCGCGTATGCACCCGTTCCCGTTCGCTGCTCCCCAGCATGTCCATCACCCCTGTCCGCTCCCACCGTCGTGGTCTGTCCGCCGCGGCGCCTATACTGGCGAGGCCCGGCGGTGGACGATAACAACAGATGGAGGCGCTTGAAAAGATGGATATCGAACAATTCATGCAGGGGTACAAGAAGGCCTGGGAAGAGCGCGACGAGCTTCAGTTCTGCGCCCTGTTCGCGGCCGACGGCGAATACCACAACACCCCCTTCGCGGAGCAGCGCGGCCATGCGCAACTCGCTGCCTACTGGCAGCGCGTGAAGCTGCAGGAGGATGTGGAGGTGCGCTACGAGATCCTCGCCAGCACGCCTGCGGGCGGCATCGCGCACTGGCATGTCACCTATCAGGTGGCCTCCGAGGAGCTGTTCCGCATCTGGGTGCAATCGACCGGCACCAACCTGGTCGCGCGCAAGGCGGGCGATCCGCTGCCGCGGATGGTGCTCGACGGCGTGTTGAAGGCGGAATTCGACGGCGGCTTGTGCACGCGCTGCGACATCTGGTGGCACAGCATGCCGATGCAGGAGTGAGTGCTGCCGATTCGGGTTTCAATCTCGCCGCGGGGCTGGCTCATAGCCTCGCGCACTGACATCCTTGTTCCCACGCACGCGATTGCCGCCCAGCACGGAAACCTGGCGGGCACGTCGGCCTGGACGCCGCCTTCGACCCTGACGCCACGAGCGCGCAGGTCTTGCCGGGGCAATGGCCGCTTCCAGGAGCCGGTCGCGGGGCGAGGCTAGAATGCAGGCCCCAAGGCTTCCCTGGTGCCGCCATGCACAAGACCCTCACCGCCTTCGCCACCGCGAACACGCCGCCCGGCTTCGATTTCCCCCGCCCGGAGCGCCTGGTCGAGGGCAATCCGCAGCGCGTCACCTGGAACCACTTCGAGCGCGACGGCATGTCCGCGGGGCTATGGGGCTGCGAGCCGGGCGCGTGGCGGATCGAGTTCGCCGACGACACCGACGAGTTCTTCCACGTGCTCTCCGGGCGCATCCGCATCACCGACGAGGGTGGGCGGGCGCGCGAGTTCGGGTCGGGCGAGGCGTGCGTGATTCCAGCCGGCTTCAAGGGCGTGTTCGAGGTGCTGGAGACGGTGATGAAGCACTATGTGTTCGTGAAGCGCGGGGAGATGCGCTGAGCGCTGAGCGGTCCGCAGCGCCCGGAGACGTCCGCCTGCCATTCCCCTTCACGCCGTTTCATGCGTTCCGATGGTCGAGGAGCCGCTTCTTTAGCGCCATGTGTTCGCGCAGGACCTGGCCGTAGGCCACCTGCAGATCGGCCACGACGCGATCGAGCAAGGACAGCGCGTCGGTCCGCTTCGCGGCGCTCGGCCGCTCGGCAGCGAAGATCCCGCTCAGGCCGGCGAGCGCGCAGCTTCGTGCGGCGTTGGGAATGGGGCGGGCGCCGTCGAGGAGCGCCTTGCGCATGAATTCCGAGCCTCGGGTGTACTCGATGATCTTCGTGATGAAGCCGCCCAACAGGGGGTCCTTGCGGGAGTCCTGCAGGGCCTCGAGCTTCAGGCGCAGCTGCGCCCAGAACAACATGTCCTCGCCGATCCTCGTCAACACGGGATGATGCCCGTCGACCGGGAGGCTCGCGTCGGCGACCAGGTCTCGATAGCGCTGGAAGCATTCGAGGTAGTTCTGGTGCACCTTCTCGAAGTCGTCGAGCGCGGGAGCGACGAAGTCCTCGTAGAGCCGTTGCTCGGAGTGCTGGCGCTGCTCGACCAGCCGGATGCATTCGCCGACCATCCTGCCCACCAGTTCGACGAGCGCGTCGGGCCCGCCCCGCGCGGACGTCGACCCCTGCAGCGCCTCGCTCCCGAGCCGCGCGACGGCGACGCTGACCGCGGCCGCCAGTTCGTCGGTCGTCCTGAAGAAGCTCACCATGCGATCGCGGCAAAGCTCCGTGCGCAGGGATTCGATGCGCTCGATGTCGCGGTCCATGAGCTTTCGCGACCATGGTGCGTCCTCGTGCAGCAGGAACAGCAGGCAGGGCTTGTGGCAGCGCTCGGCCTGGCGGAACTCGAGCTCGGTGATGGAGCGCTCCTGCTGCGGCGGGATGTAGCCGTAGCTCCACGCGAAGAGCCCGATGTAGAGGTCGGACGCGGCCACGTCGGCGAGGCACTGGTCGAGGGGGCGCTGGTCGGAGGACACGTAGTCCTCCATCGCCACCACGTCGTGCCCCATCTTGCGCAACACCCGGTAGACCGCCGCGCGTGCCTCGGCGAGATCCTTGTAGGTCGAGGACAGGTAGATCTTTGCCATGCGTCGCCTCCTGGGGATGTGCGCCACGCGTCCCCGGCGCGCGCGTTTGGATTGCCGGGGGGCGAGGGCCGATCAGTCCAGCATAGTCGGGGCGCGCTGCGTGCGCGAGCGGCCTGTTTGCCGCGCCCTGATCCGGCTGGGCCTGCTTGTCGGGCTGTTCACTCCCCGCCATGCACCGCGGCGAACTTGCGCTCCATTTCGCGCCGCATGGCCCGGCGCACTTCCGCCGCGGCGAAGCGCCGGCGTTCGTCGGGCGTCTGCGGCGACAGCGCCGGCACCTTGGTCGGTCGGCCTTCGTCGTCCACCGCGATCATCGTGAAGAAGCAGCTATTGACGTGACGCACGACCTTGGCGCGGATGTCCTCTGCGACGACCTTGATGCCGACCTCCATCGACGAGTTGCCGGTGTGGTTGACCGAGGCGAGGAAGGTGACCAGTTCACCGACCTGGATGGGCTGGCGGAACATCACCTGGTCGACGCTGAGCGTGACCACGTAGTGCCCGGCGTAGCGGCTGGCGCAGGCATAGGCGACCTGGTCGAGCAGCTTGAGGATGGCGCCGCCGTGGACCTTGCCCGAGAAGTTCGCGGTGTCGGGCGTCATCAGGACGGTCATGGTGAGCTGGTGGGCGGGGAGGTCCATGGCGGTGTCTCGGGGTGCTGGACGAGGGGGCTGCGTTCGGGACGATCGGAGGCCGGGCGGCCGGGGCGGGAAACGCCGTGTGAATGCCGGGTTGGGCGGTGAAGTGTCACCCTCGGTGATCGGGTGCGCAAGCCTGGCGTGCGCCGCGTCGCGATGCGTGCCCGCGGGCTGCGCCCGGCGGTGGTCACAGCATGCGATGCCGGCCGCCTGGCTGGCCGTGTGGGCCGCCCGCCGCCTTGCCGATCACCGGATCTCGGGTCTAGGCTGCAGAAGCCATCCCGGAGGTCGCTGCCATGCTTCGAACCTTTTTGCCGCTTGCCCTCGGGCTCTGCCTGTCCGCGATCGCCCTTGCGCAGGCACGCGCGCCCATCCCGAGCGTGGTGCTCGATCACATGAACGATCTCGACCGGCGCTGCGTCGCCGCGGGCGGACGCGCGGGCGAGGGGCGTTTCGTCGTCGCGCAGGATTTCACCGGCGATGGCCGGCTCGACTATCTGCTGTCCGAGGGCGATTACCACTGTGTCGGCCGGCCTGGCCTGTTCCGCAGGGGCGGCGTGGCGCGGGTGGATCTCTTCGTCGTCGATGCGCGCAATGCGGCGCGCCGGGTGTATTCCGACCAGCTCATCGGCTATCGCGTGCTCGCCCGCCAGCCGGCCAAGGTGCAGGTCGCACGCCAGGGGGCGGCGTGCGGGGCGGGCAGCACTGCGCGCACGCAGTGCGCCGCGCAACTGGCATGGAACGGAAATGGCTTTGGCGAGGCGGTTGCGGTGAGCGATGCGAAGGCGCCGTCTGCGATCGCCGCGGCAGGATCGCCCGCCACGCCGTCAGGGTCGGAGGCCGCCAATGCGGGGGCCGGCGCGATTGCCGCGGCGGCTGCGGGTTCAACCCCCGTTGCCCTGGTGGTGGGGCCCGAGGCGCGCCCGCGTTTCCTGGCCGACTGCCGGCAGACCTATGTGTCGCGCAGCGCCGATGCGGCGCGGTGGGCCGACGAGCAGTGCGTGGCGGACTGGGGCAAGATCGAGGCCAGCGCCGCGGTGACCGATGCCCTGCTGGCCGCCTTGTCCGCGACGCCGGGCGAGGTCGTGGCGCTGGCCGCCCTGCGCCAGCGCCTCGCCGGAGTGCGCTGGGCCGCGAGGCCGGGCGGGCGCGGGCTGTCGGCCAGCGGGCGGCTGGGCGAATTCGAGGTGTCGGTCACCGGCTCGCCTGCGGCGAAGACGCTCGGCGTGAACTGGAGCGAGGTCGGCGCCGAGCCGCCCTACGACATCGTCGGCGCGATGCGGGCGCGTGGCGTCACGCTGACCGAGCTCGCCTGCGAGGAGTTCGGCAGCGGCGAGTGGCAGCGGGTGTTCGCGGGCCATGCGCCGGGCCGCGCGCCGTTCCGGCTCGAGCTCGGCCAGCGCGTGGCGCCGTTCGCGAACTCCAATTCCTACTACGGCGCCACGATCGACCTGTCCGGCCGGGTGCCCGCGCCGTCGGCGGCGCGGCAGACATGCGCCAACCCGAGCAACATGATCCTGTAGGCGTGGACCCGCTGCGGTCCTGATGTCTGCCCTTCACGAAAGCCCGCCCGCGCGCGGCCTGCTGCCGCTTCCGGCGGTGGCGCGCGGGCGGGCTAAGGCGCCGACCCCGCACCCATCCGGTACGCGCTCGGCGCCACCCCCGTCCACTCCCGGAACGCGCGCGCAAAGCTCTTCTCGCTGTCGAACCCCACCGCGGCGCCGATCTGCTTGACCGGCTTCGTCGTCTGCAGCAGCAGCTTCACCGCGTGCTCGCGGCGCGCCTCGTTCTTCAGCCGCTGCAAGGACACGCCTTCCTCCTTCAACTGCCGGTGCAGGGTGCGCACCGAGGTGTTGAGCTGGGCGGCGACGTCTTCCGCGGTGTGCGCGGCGGCGGGATGGGCGGCCAGGAGCTGGGCGACGCTATGCACCAGCAGGCGGTCGCGACGGTATTGCAGCACGGTGAGCGGCAGCGCGCGCTGCAGCATGGTCTGCAGGGCCTTCTCGTCGCGCCGCACCGGCAGCGCGAGGTAGCGCGCGTCGAAGGCGATGCTGGCGGATTCCGCGGAGAAGCGCGCCGGGCCGGCGAAGAGGTAGGCGTAGGCGTCGGCGTGGGCCGGCGCGGGGAAGGGGAAGGCGGCCTCGATGAGTGCGATGCGCGAATCCACCACCCAGCAGGCGTAGCCGAGCAGGTAGCGCAGGGTGCTGACGAGACAGAACTCGCGCAGCTCGCCGAGCGCGGCGTGCTCCGTCACGTGGATCGTGGCCGTGCCGCCGCGCTGCGCGAGCGCGAAGACGATGTCTTCGGTGAGCAGGCGGTGGTGGCGGCACCAGCGCTTGAGCGCCACCTCCAGCGTCGGCGAGCCGAGCGAGGCGCGGCACAGCATGCCGTAGCTGCCCCAGGGCAGCCGGCGCGAGAACCAGCCCAGCGCCTCGTCGTCGAGTTCCTGCATCGCCACGCCCGAGAGCAGCTCCATCTGCGCGGCGGTGACGCGCGCGGAGGAGTCGTCCAGCAAGGCAGGCGGAATCTGCGCCTGCGCCAGCGCGCTGGCCGGATCCATGCCCCGCAGCCGATACCCGGCAGCGATCGCGCGGATGAAGGCGATCGGCGTGGCGGCGCGGCCGCGGGTGAGCTCGGCAGGCGAAGGGGCGAGGATCTTCATGTGCCCGAATGCTATCCCGCGTGGCACGAATTGCAACCTCGATGGCACTCGTCGGGCACGCAGGACGACTAATCTCGCTCCATCCGCGGGCAGGCGACGTCCATAATGGATTTCCCGCGTGGGTCCGCCACGCCTTGCCCGCTGTGCCAGGACAACCTCGAGAAGGAGACACCCCATGAACGTGCCCAGCCTGAACTTCAACCTCGGCGAGACCATCGACGCCCTGCGCGACACCCTGCAGGCGTTCTGCGCCGCGGAGATCGCGCCGCGCGCGGCCGAGATCGACCGCGCGAACGAGTTCCCCGCCGACCTGTGGAAGAAGCTCGGCGACCTCGGCGTGCACGGCATGACGGTGAGCGAGGAGTACGGCGGCACCGACATGGGCTATCTCGCCCACATCGTCGCGATGGAGGAGATCTCGCGCGCCTCGGCCTCGGTGGGCCTCTCGTACGGCGCGCACTCCAACCTGTGCATCAACCAGATCCGCCGCAACGGCACCGAGGCGCAGAAGCAGAAGTACCTGCCCAAGCTGATCTCGGGCGATCACGTCGGCGCGCTGGCGATGTCCGAGCCCAACGCCGGCTCCGACGTGGTGAGCATGAAGCTGCGCGCCGACCGCAAGGGCGACCGCTTCATCCTCAATGGCAGCAAGATGTGGATCACCAACGGCGGCGACGCCGACACGCTGGTGGTCTATGCCAAGACCGACGTCGCCGCCGGGCCGAAGGGCATCACCGCCTTCATCATCGAGAAGGGGATGAAGGGCTTTTCCCACGGCACCCACCTCGACAAGCTCGGCATGCGCGGCTCCAACACCTTCCCGCTGTTCTTCGACGACGTCGAGGTGCCGGTGGAGAACGTGCTCGGTGGCGAGGCCAACATCGGCCGCGGCGTGCAGGTGCTGATGAGCGGCCTGGACTACGAGCGCGCGGTGCTCTCCGGCGGCCCGCTCGGCATCATGGCGGCGTGCATGGATGCGGTCGTGCCCTATCTGCACGAGCGCAAGCAGTTCGACACCCCGATCGGCGAGTTCCAGCTCATGCAGGGCAAGGTCGCCGACCTGTATTCGACCTGGAGCGCCTGCCGCGCCTACGCCTACGCCGTGGGCCAGGCCTGCGACCGCAGCGACCACGCGCGCAGCCTGCGCAAGGACGCCGCCGGCGTCATCCTGTACACCGCGGAGAAGGCCACCTGGATGGCTGGCGAGGCGATCCAGACCCTGGGCGGCGTGGGCTACACCAACGAATATTCGGTGGGACGCCTCTGGCGCGATGCCAAGCTCTACGAGATCGGCGCCGGCACCAGCGAGATCCGCCGCATGCTGATCGGCCGTGAGCTGTTCTCCGAGACCCGTTGAGCGGAGCCACCCCCATGAGCGTGATCAAATCCGGCATCAATACCCGCAGCGCCGACTTCCAGTCCAACGCCGCCGCCATGCGCGGCCTGGTCGGGGACCTGCGCGCCAAGGCCGCCGAGGTCAGCCTCGGCGGCGGCGAGGCTGCGCGCGCCAAGCACACCGCGCGCGGCAAGCTGCTGCCGCGCGACCGCGTCGGCCACCTGCTCGACCCCGGCACGGCCTTCCTCGAGATCGGCCAGATGGCGGCCTACGGCATGTACGACAACGACGCGCCCAGTGCCGGCGTGATCGCCGGCATCGGCCGCGTGCAGGGCCTCGAGTGCATGATCGTGGCCAACGACGCCACCGTGAAGGGCGGCAGCTACTTCCCGATGACGGTGAAGAAGCACCTGCGCGCGCAGGAGATCGCCCAGGCCAACCGCCTGCCCTGCATCTATCTGGTCGATTCGGGCGGCGCCAACCTGCCGACGCAGGACGAGGTCTTCCCCGACCGCGACCACTTCGGCCGCATCTTCTTCAACCAGGCCAACATGTCGGCCCAGGGCATCCCGCAGATCGCGGTGGTGATGGGCTCGTGCACCGCCGGTGGGGCCTACGTGCCGGCGATGTCGGACGAGGCGGTCATCGTCAAGAACCAGGGCACGATCTTCCTCGGCGGCCCGCCGCTGGTGAAGGCGGCCACCGGCGAGGTGGTGAGCGCCGAGGACCTCGGCGGCGGCGACGTGCATACGCGCATCTCGGGTGTGGCCGACTACCTTGCCGAGAACGACAGCCACGCGCTCCACATCGCGCGCCGCATCGTCTCCAATCTCAACCAGCGCAAGGAGGTCGAGCTGGCGCTCGCCGACAGCGAGGAGCCCGCCTACGACCCCGAGGAGATCTACGGCATCATCCCCGCCGACCCGCGCAAGCCCTACGACGTGCGCGAGGTCATCGCGCGTGTGGTCGACGGCTCCCGCTTCGACGAGTTCAAGCCGCGCTACGGCACCACCCTGGTCACCGGCTTCGCCCGCCTCTACGGCTACCCGGTGGGCATCGTCGCCAACAACGGCATCCTGTTCGGCGAGTCGGCGCAGAAGGGCGCGCACTTCGTCGAGCTGTGCGGCCAGCGCGGCATCCCGCTGCTGTTCCTGCAGAACATCACCGGCTTCATGGTCGGGCGCAAGTACGAGAACGGCGGCATCGCCAAGGACGGCGCCAAGATGGTCACCGCGGTGGCCACGGTGCAGGTGCCCAAGATCACCATGATCATGGGCGGCAGCTTCGGCGCCGGCAACTACGGCATGTGCGGCCGTGCCTACTCGCCGCGCTTCCTGTGGATGTGGCCGAACGCGCGCGTCAGCGTGATGGGCGGCGAGCAGGCCGCGAGCGTGCTCTCCACCGTGCGCCGCGACGGCGTCGAGGCCAAGGGCGGCACCTGGAGCAAGGAGGACGAGGAGGCCTTCAAGGCCCCGATCCGCGAGCAGTACGAGGTCCAGGGCCACCCCTACTACGCCACCGCCCGCCTGTGGGACGACGGCGTGATCGACCCCGCGCAGTCGCGCCGCGTGCTCGGCCTGTCGCTGTCGGCCACGCTCAACGCGCCGATCCCGCAGACGAAGTTCGGCGTGTTCCGGATGTAAGGGGGCGAGATGAGCTACGAGACCCTGGAGATCGTCCGCGATGGCGGCGTGGCGACGATCTGGATGAACCGCCCGGACGTGCATAACGCCTTCAACGCGCAACTGATCGCCGACCTCACCACGGCCTGCATCGAACTCGATGCCGACGACGCGGTGCGCGCGGTGGTGCTGGCGGGGCGGGGCAAGAGCTTCTCGGCCGGCGCCGACCTCAACTGGATGAAGGCCGCCGGCGAGGCGAGCGAGGCGGAGAACTTCGCCGATGCGATGAAGCTCGCCGGCATGCTGCGCACCCTGGCCGAGATGAAGAAGCCCACGATCGCGCGCGTGCATGGCGCGGCGCTGGGCGGCGGCATGGGTCTGGCGAGCGCCTGCGACATCTGCATCGCCTCTGAGCGCGCGGTGTTCGCGACCTCCGAGGTCAAGTTCGGGATCATCCCCTCGGCGATCAGCCCCTACGTGATCCGCGCCATCGGCGAGCGCCAGGCCTATCGCTACTTCCAGACCGCCGAGCGCATCAATGCCGCGCGCGCGGCTACGCTGGGGCTGGCACACGAGGCGGTAGCCACCGAGGAGCTGGACGCCAAGGTGAGCGAAGTCGTCGAGGCCTTGCTTCAGGGCGGCCCGAAGTCGCAGGCCGCGGCCAAGGACCTGATCCGCGCGGTGGCCAACCGGCCGCTGAGCGACGCGGTGGTGGAAGACACCGCGCGCCGCATCGCCAGCCTGCGCTCCACGCCCGAGGCGAAGGAAGGCCTGGCCGCCTTCCTCGACAAGCGCCCCGCGGCGTGGACCGCGCAGGCTTGAGCGGCCAAAGCGCCGGACTGACATAAGACACGCTGGAGACGAAATGTTCGACAAGATCCTGATTGCCAATAGAGGCGAGATTGCCTGCCGCGTCATCAAGACCGCCCGCCGCATGGGCATCAAGACCGTCGCGGTGTATTCCGAGGCCGACGCCAACGCCCGCCACGTGCGCCTGGCCGACGAGGCCGTGCTGATCGGTCCGGCGGCGGCGCGCGAGTCCTACCTGGTGATCGACAAGATCATCGCCGCGGCCAAGGCCACCGGCGCCCAGGCCATCCACCCCGGATACGGCTTCCTGTCCGAGAACGAGGACTTCTGCCACGCCTGCGAGCGCGAAGGCATCGTCTTCATCGGCCCGCCGGTGTCGGCGATCCGCGCCATGGGCTCGAAGTCCGAGGCCAAGAAGCTGATGGAAGCCGCCGGCGTGCCGCTCACCCCCGGCTACCACGGCGACGACCAGGACCCGGCCTGGCTGCACCAGCAGGCCGACGCCATCGGCTACCCGGTGCTGATCAAGGCCGCGGCGGGCGGCGGTGGCAAGGGCATGCGCCTGGTCGAGCGCTCCGAGGACTTCATCGACCTGCTCGCCTCCTGCAAGCGCGAGGCCAGCTCCAGCTTCGGCGACGACCACGTCCTGGTCGAGAAGTACATCACCAAACCGCGCCACATCGAGATCCAGGTCTTCGGCGACACCCACGGCAACGTGGTGTACCTGTTCGAGCGCGACTGCTCGGTGCAGCGCCGCCACCAGAAGGTGCTGGAAGAGGCGCCCGCGCCCGGCATGACGCTCGAACGGCGCGCGGCGATGGGCAAGGCCGCGGTCGAGGCGGCCAAGGCGGTGGGTTACGTCGGCGCGGGCACCGTCGAGTTCATCGCCAACCAGGACGGCTCCTTCTACTTCATGGAGATGAACACCCGCCTGCAGGTCGAGCACCCGGTCACCGAGATGATCACCGGGCTGGACCTGGTGGAGTGGCAGCTGCGCGTCGCCTCGGGCGAGAAGCTGCCGCTGGAACAGGAGCAGCTGCAGATCCGCGGCCACGCGCTCGAAGCGCGCATCTACGCCGAGGATCCGGCCAAGGGCTTCCTGCCCTCGACCGGCAAGCTGGTGCACCTGGCGCCGCCCGCCGAGAGCCTGCACGTGCGGGTCGATACGGGGGTGGAAGAGGGCGACGAGATCAGCCCGCACTACGACCCGATGATCGCCAAGCTGATCGTATGGGACATCAACCGCGACCGCGCGCTCGCCCGCATGCTGCAGGCGCTGGCCGACTACCGCGTCGTGGGCGTGGCCAACAACATCGAGTTCCTGTCGCGCCTCACCGCCTGCCCGGCGTTCTCCGGTGCCGACCTCGACACCGGCCTGATCGAGCGCGAGAAGGCCTACCTGTTCCCGGCCGACGAGGCCGCTCCGGCCGAGGTGCTGCAGATCGCCGCGCTTGCCGAGCTGCTGCGCGACGCTGCCTTCGCCGACCGCCGCGCGGCACGCAGCGCCGACCCGGCCTCGCCGTGGCATGCGCGCGACGGCTGGCGCATGAACGCCACCGCTTGCCGCAGCCTGTTGTTCCGCCACGGCGAGAGCGAGCATGAGGTCGAGGTGGCCTACCTGCCCGGCGCCTGGCGGTTGAGCGTGGGCAGCTGCAGCGTGGTCGCACGCGGCGAACTCAATCCGCGCGGCCTGCTGCGCGTAGAGCTCGACGGCACCCGCATGGACGCCACCGTGATCGCCGCCGCCGGTCGCCGCCACGTCTTCGCCAAGGGCCGCGCCTGGCAGCTCGCCGCTGTCGATCCGCTGCACCACGGCGGCGAAGGCGGCGGCGCCGAGGGCGGGCTGATGGCGCCGATGCCAGGCAAGGTGATCGCGCTGGTCGCCGCCGAGGGGGCGAAGGTGGAGAAGGGCGCGCCGCTGCTGATCCTGGAGGCGATGAAGATGGAGCACACCATCACCGCGCCTGCGGCCGGGACGGTCAAGGCCTTCCGCTTCGGCGTCGGCGACCAGGTCGGCGACGGCGCCGAGCTGGTGGAGTTCGAAGCCGCCGCGGCGGCCTGAGCCTGCGGGCGCAGGATGAGAGTCTGCAAGGGGCAGCGCGCCGGCCAGCAAGAGCCGGCGCTGCCCTGGCGTACGAGGAGAGGAACACGATGAGCAGTACCGCGAGCTATGTGCACGGCGCTTGCGCCAAACCCCTGATCGGCCAGACCATCGGCCGCTTCTTCGACGAGGCCTGCGCCCGCCACGCCGGGCGTGAGGCGCTGGTGGTGCGCCATCAGAACGTGCGCCTGACCTACGCGCAGCTGAAGAGCCGCGTCGACGCGCTCGCCTGCGGCCTGATGCGCCTCGGCCTCGAGCCCGGCGAGCGCATCGGCATCTGGTCGCAGAACAACATGGAATGGGCGCTGACCCAGTTCGCCAGCGCCAAGGCCGGCCTGGTGCTGGTCAACATCAACCCGGCCTACCGCCGCTCCGAGCTCGAGTACGCCCTCAACAAGGTGGGCTGCCGCGCGCTGGTGCTGTCGCCGGCCTTCAAGACCAGCAACTACCTGGAGATGATCGCCGACCTCGCCCCTGAGCTCGGCCACTGCGAGCCGGGCCTGCTGCGCAGCCACCGTCTGCCCGCCCTGGAGATGGTGATCCGCATGGGCGCGGACACCTCGCCCGGCATGATCAATTTCGATGCGCTGCTGCGTACGCCCAGCCGCGAGGAGCTGACCGCGCTCGCCGTGCTGTCCGAGAAGCTGCAGTTCGACGACCCGATCAACATCCAGTTCACCTCCGGCACCACCGGCCATCCCAAGGGCGCGACGCTGTCGCACCACAACATCCTCAACAACGGCTTCTTCGTCGGCGAGGCGATCAAGCTGGTGCCGGGCGACCGCCTGTGCATCCCGGTGCCGCTCTACCACTGCTTCGGCATGGTGATGGGCAACCTCGGCTGCCTGACCCACGGCGCCACCATGGTCTACCCGGCCGAGGCCTTCGAGCCGCTGGCGGTGCTGGAGACCGTGGCGCAGGAGAAATGCACCGGCCTCTATGGCGTGCCGACGATGTTCATCGCCGCGCTCGACCATCCGCGCTTCGCCGATTTCGATCTCTCCAGCCTGCGCACCGGCATCATGGCCGGCAGCCCGTGCCCGATCGAGGTGATGAAGCGGGTGATCGGCAAGATGAACATGGCCGAGGTGACCATCGCCTACGGCATGACCGAGACCTCGCCGGTGAGCTTCCAGAGCGGCACCGACGACCCCATCGACCGCCGCGTGTCCACCGTCGGCCGCGTCCAGCCGCATCTGGAGGTGAAGATCATCGACAACGAGGGCCGCATCGTGCCGCGCGGCCAGTCGGGCGAGCTGTGCACCCGCGGCTATTCGGTGATGCTCGGCTACTGGGACGACGAGGCCAAGACCAAGGAAGCGATCGACGCCGGCGGCTGGATGCACACCGGCGACCTCGCGGTGATCGACGACGAGGGCTATTGCAACATCGTCGGCCGCATCAAGGACATGGTGATCCGCGGCGGCGAGAACATCTACCCGCGCGAGATCGAGGAGTTCCTCTACGCCCACCCCAAGGTGCTCGACGTGCAGGTGGTCGGCATCCCGGACGAGAGGTTCGGCGAGGAGCTGTGCGCGTGGATCATCGTGCGCGAGGGCGAGCGCCTTGCGGAGGACGAGGTGCGCGAGTACTGCAAGGGCCAGATCGCGCACTACAAGATCCCGCGCTACCTCCGCTTCGTCGACAGCTTCCCGATGACGGTGACCGGCAAGATCCAGAAGTTCCTGATCCGCCAGAAGATGAAGGAAGAGCTCGGGCTCGACGAGGCGAGAACGGCCTGATCGCTGTAAGAGCAGTGCAAGCCGCGAATCGCGGACCGGCCCGCGCCGTGTGTCGGACGAGCTCAGCGGCCACCCCGTTCGCGGCTTGCGCCGCTCCTACAGCCCAATTGAACCCTCCTTGAGGAGATGTCTTCCATGGCGAACTCCATCCTTCCCGCCACCGTCCGCATCGTCGAGATGGGCCCGCGCGACGGCCTGCAGAACGAGAAGCAGCTCGTCTCCACCGATACCAAGCTCGAGCTCGTGCGCCGCCTCGAGCGCGCCGGGCTGAAGGCGATCGAGACCACCTCCTTCGTGTCGCCCAAGTGGGTGCCGCAGATGGGCGACAACGCCGAGCTGCTGCCGCGTGTGCTCGCCGCCGCGGCGCCCGGCGTCGCCTACCCGGTACTCACCCCCAACCTGAAGGGATTCGAGGCCGCCCTCGCTGCGGGCGCGCAGGAGGTCGCAGTGTTCGGTGCCGCCTCGGAGTCCTTCAGCCAGAAGAACATCAACTGCTCGATCGCCGAGTCGCTCGCGCGCTTCCGCCCGGTCACCGAGGCTGCGCACGCCGCCGGCGTGAAGGTGCGCGGTTACGTCTCCTGCGTGGTCGGCTGCCCCTACGAGGGCGCGATCGCGCCGCAGGCGGTGGCGGACGTGGCGGCGACGCTGCTGGACATGGGCTGCTACGAGGTCTCGCTCGGCGACACCATCGGCGTCGGCACGCCCGCGAGCATCCAGCGCATGCTCGAGGTGGTCGCGAAGCGCGTGCCGGTCGAGAAGCTCGCCGGCCACTACCACGACACCTACGGCATGGCCGTGGCCAACGTGTATGCGTCGCTGGAGATGGGCGTGGCGGTGTTCGACGCCTCGGTCGGCGGGCTCGGCGGCTGTCCCTACGCGGCCGGCGCCTCGGGGAACGTTGCCACCGAGGACGTGGTCTGGTTGCTCGACGGACTCGGGATCGATACCGGCATCGACCTCGACGCGCTCGTCGATATCGCGGCGTGGATCAGCGCCCAGCTCGGCCGCGATCCCGCTTCGCGCGTGGCGCGCGCGGTGCTGGCCAAGCGCGCCAAGGCGGCCTGCGCCTGAGCGTCCGAGGAGCCGATCCAGGCCACCTGCGGTGCCCTCGGGCCGGCGGCCGAAGGTGGTCGTTGCGAGCCAAGGCTTGCCGGCTGCTTCATAATCCGGACTTCGGATCACGAGGCGGGCCACACGCATGACCCGCCCGCCGCCGCCTACAGAGACGACTGCCATGAGTATTCCTTCCCCCTGCACCAACGTCTGCCGCATGAGCCCCGACACCGGCTGGTGCGAGGGCTGCCAGCGCACGATCGACGAGATCACGCGCTGGAGCCGTACGACCGACGATGACCGCCGCGGCATCCTCGCCGCCGTTGCCGAGCGCCGCGAATGGCTGGGCGCAGCCGGCCAGGCCGTGGAGACGCGGGCATGAGCGGCGACGCGCTCTGCGTCGGCGTGTGCATGATCGACTGGGATGCGGGCGTGTGCCTGGGTTGCGGGCGCACTGCCGACGAGATCAACGGTGTGCCGGCCTCGGCGCCTGTGTCCGGAACGAGCGCCGGTGTGCCGCCCGATGCAGGGCGGGCGTCTCCCGCACAGCCGGCCGGCGTGCCGCTGCCGCCCAATGTCGCGGCCCGGGTCGGGGAGGGCAGCGATTGAGCACGCGGCCCCGTCTTCCCGACACCATCGAGGTCTTCGAGCGCGGCTGGCTGTCCGCCAACAACGTGCTGCTGTTCGACGGTGGCGAGGCCACCCTGGTCGATTCGGGCTACGTCACCCATGCGGAACAGACGGTTGCGCTGGTGCGCGGCGCGCTCGCAGGGCGTCGCCTCGAGCGGCTCATCAACACCCACTCGCACTCCGACCACATCGGCGGCAACGCCAGCGTGCGCCGTGCATTCGGCTGCAGCATCACGGTGCCCGAGGGCATGGCGCGCGCGGTCGAGGAGTGGGACGAGGAGGCTCTGCTCCTGAGCGTGGGCGCACAGGCCGGCGAGCGCTTCCGCCATGACGACACGCTTGCGGCGGGGGCGCGCTTTGTCGCCGGCGAGCTCGAATGGCGGGCGGTGGCCGTCCCCGGTCACGACATGGACGCGCTCGCCTACTACAACCCCGAGCGCCGCATCCTGATCTCGGGCGACGCGCTCTGGCGCGACGGTTTCGGCATCCTGTTCGCCGAGGTGATGGGCAACGGCGACGCGCTCGGCGAGGCGCGCCGCACCCTGGAGGCGATCGGCCGGCTCGCGGTCGATGCGGTGATTCCCGGCCACGGTGCTCCTTTCGCCGAGTTCGACGATGCGCTCGAGCGCGCCTTCGCGCGCATCCGCGCCTTTGAGGACGATGGCGCGCGCATGGCGCGCAACGCGATCCGCGCCTGCATCACCTTCAAGCTGCTCGAGGTGCGCAGCATGGCGCTCACCGAGCTGCCGCGCCATCTCGACGAGACCCCGCTCTACCGCACCGCCAATGCACGCTACCTCGGCCTCGACGCCGATGCGCTCGCGGCCTGGCTGGTGAAGGAACTCGAGCGTGCCGGCGTGGCGCGCAGCGAGGATGGGACCCTGGTGGTGACCTGATCGGGTTTTCCCCGAGTGCGCCGGTTCGTCATCGAGTTGCAACAAGCGGATACAATCGCGACTCGATTCTCGGGAAAACACCAAAATGCAAGCAACCGTCGATTGGATCAACGGCTGGGTTTGGAGCCCCGCCCTCGTCTACCTGTGCCTGATCGTGGGTCTGTACTTCTCCATCCGCACCCGCTTCATGCAGGTGCGGCACATCGGCGAGATGGTGCGCGCGATGTTCCGCGGCAAGAGCTCCGCGGCCGGCGTGTCGTCCTTCCAGGCGCTCACCATTGCGCTATCCGGCCGGGTCGGCACCGGCAACATCGCCGGTGTCGCCACCGCGATCGGCTTCGGCGGTCCGGGCGCGGTGTTCTGGATGTGGATGGTGGCCTTCCTCGGCGCCGCGACGGCCTACATCGAGTCGGCGCTCGGTCAGATCTACAAGACCGAACACCACGGACTCTACCGTGGCGGTCCGGCCTATTACATCGAGAAGGGCCTCGGCTGGCGCGTCTATGCGATCGTGTTCGCGGTCGCCACCGTGTTCGCCTGCGGCCTGCTGCTGCCCGGCGTGCAGACCAACAGCATCGCCGCCAGCATGCAGAACGCCTTCGGCGTGGCGCCGGCGGTTACCGGCACGATCATCGTCATCCTGCTCGGCCTGATCATCTTCGGCGGCGTGCGCCGCATCGCCCAGGTCACCCAGGTGGTGGTGCCCTTCATGGCGCTCGGCTACATCCTCGCCGCCGCCGTCGTCGTCGCGCTCAACGTCGAGAAGGTGCCCGAGGTCATCAGCTTGATCCTGTCCTCGGCCTTCGGTCTCGACGCGGGTTTCGGCGCGATGATCGGTCTGGCCATCCAGTGGGGCGTCAAACGAGGGGTGTACTCCAACGAGGCGGGCCAGGGCACCGGCCCGCACGCGGCGGCGGCCGCCGAGGTGCCGCACCCGGCTGCGCAAGGCCTCGTGCAGGCCTTCTCGGTGTATGTGGATACGCTGTTCGTGTGCTCGGCGACCGCCTTCATGGTGCTGATCACCGGCACCTACAACGTGACCGGGGCGGACGGTCAGCAGATCTTCACCGGCTTGGCCAACATCTCGGCCGGCACGGGTTTTACCCAGGCGGCGATGGAGCAGGTACTGCCCGGGTTCGGCTCGATGTTCGTGGCGGTGGCGCTGTTCTTCTTCGCCTTCACCACGGTGCTCGCCTACTACTACATCGCCGAGACCAACGTCGCCTACCTGACCCGCAACCTGCGCTCCGAAGCGCTGATCTTCATCCTGCGGGTGGCGCTGATCGGCTCGGCGCTCTATGGCTGCGTGCGCACCAGCGATCTGGCGTGGGGTCTGGGCGACATCGGCGTCGGCGTGATGGCGTGGCTCAACATCTTCGCGATCCTGGTGCTGCAGAAGCCGGCCCTGCTGGCGCTGAAGGACTACGAGGCGCAGCAGGCCCAGGGGCGCCTCGAGCCGCAGTTCGATCCGCGTCCGCTCGGTATCGAGAATGCCGACCTCTGGGTGAAGATCGCCGATCGGAGGAAGCGCGAAGGCTGATCGCGCGGGAATTCGCACCGGAGCCGGGTGGTGGGCGCAAGCGTCTCGCTGCCCCCGCCACGCAGGACCCGCCCGCCGACACTCGGCTATAGTGTCGGCGGGCGTTTTTCATCCGGAATTGGCAATGCAGATCGTACTCATCAGCGGATTGTCGGGTTCGGGCAAGAGCATCGCGCTCAACGTGCTCGAGGATGCCGGCTACTACGTGGTCGACAACCTGCCGGCGGTCCTCCTGCCGCAGCTGGTCGCGCACCTCCACGGCGCGGGCTGGCGGCGCGTGGCGGTCGCGATGGACATGCGCTCGGGGGCCAGCATCGCGGCCCTGCCGCAACAGGTCGAGGCTCTGCGCTCCACCGTTCGCGACCTGCGCTTCATCTTCCTGGAGGCACGTGACGACGCGTTGATCGCGCGCTTCTCCGAGACCCGCCGGCGCCATCCGATGGCGGTCGACGGCTACTCGCTCGAAGAGGCGATCCAGCGCGAGCGCGACGCGCTCGCCAGCGTCGCCGAGCTCGGGCATCGCATCGACACCAGCGATCTGCATGCGAACACCTTGCGCGCCTGGGTCAAGGATTTCATCCAGATGGCCCCGGCCGAGGGCATGACGCTCATGTTCGAGTCCTTTGGATTCAAGTACGGCATTCCGCTCGACGCCGACCTCGTCTTCGACGTGCGCTGCCTGCCCAATCCGCACTACGACCCGCGCCTGCGTCCGCTCACCGGGCGCGACCAGCCGGTGATCGATTTCCTTCAGGGCGTGCCCGAGGTCGGAAGGATGTCGCAGGACATCCACGACTTCGTCGCCAACTGGCTGCCCGCCTATGTGCGCGACAATCGCAGCTACCTGACCGTGGCGATCGGCTGTACCGGTGGCCAGCATCGCTCGGTGTATATCGCCGAGTGGCTGGCCGAGCGCTTCCGTGGCCAGGTCGAGGTCATCGTCCGCCACCGCTCGACCGCGCGTCGTGCGGCGGATCGCGCCGCCGGCAACGTGGACGCGACCGGAGACGGGAACGGACGGTGAGGCTCGACCTTGCCGACTGGAGGGGCTTGCTCCGCCCAGGCGACGTGCTGGTGGCGATCGGCGGATTGCTGGTGTGCGGCTATGCGCTGTTCGCGCTTTGGCAGGGCGGGGTGCCCGACGGCGCGGTGGTTCGCGCCGGCGGCAAGGTGATCGCGCGGGTGGACCTGGCGCGCGAGCGCACGATCGAGGTGCCCGGCCCCCTGGGCGTCACGGTGATCGAGATCCGCCCCGGCCGTGCCCGCGTCGCCTCCGATCCCGGTCCGCGCCAGTACTGCGTGCGCCAGGGCTGGCTCACCCAGGCCGGCGCGGTGGCGATCTGTGCCCCCAACGAGGTGAGCCTGAGCCTGACCGGGCGGGCTGCGGACTATGACTCCCTCAACTATTGAGCTGACCCCCACCGCAGAGGACCGCCGCATCGCGCGCCACGCGGCGGCGGCGATCGTGCTGACCGTGGCCGAGGCGGCGATTCCGCTGCCGCTGCCCGGAGTCAAGCCAGGGCTCGCCAACATCGTGACCCTGGTGGTGTTGGCACGCTGGGGCTGGCGCGAGGCGGTGTGGGTGTCGCTGCTGCGCGTGCTCGCCGGCAGCCTGCTGCTCGGCCAGTTCCTCGCCCCCGGCTTCTTCCTGAGCCTGTCGGGCGCGCTCGCCAGCCTGGTGGTGCTCGGCCTCGCGATGCACCTGCCGGCGCGCTGGTTCGGCCCGGTGAGCCACAGCATCCTCGCCGCCTTCGCTCACATCGGCGCACAGCTGGTGGTCGCGCGACTGTGGCTGGTGCCGCACGACGGAGTCTTCTACCTCACCCCGGTGTTCGCGCTCGCGGCAGTGGTGTTCGGCCTGGTCAACGGCCTCATCGGGGCGCGCCTGCTCCGCGAGCTGTACGCCAAGCGTCCTGCAGCGGGTGATCCGATGGAACGCTGACCGGCCCTCGCCGTCCAAAATGACGATGCCGGTGCGGCAAGGCCGGCGCGGGTGAGGGAGATGGCATGCACGGACGGTGGTGGAGGTGGCTCGGCACGGTGCTCGCGATCGTATGCGGCCTGGTGTTCGGCTGGGTCGCGGGCACCGGCCTGGTGCACGCGGCGTCCATCGGGGTGACGGATGCCGCGTACTGCATGCCGGCGCAGCGGCCCGGGACGGAGGATCAGCCGAGCGCGGCGGCGAAATGCTCGAGTGTGCGCTTCCAGCCGTCTTCGGCCTCCGCCTTGCGGTAGCTCGGCCGGTAGTCGGCGTGGAAGGCGTGGGGTGCGTCGGGATAGACATGGATCGTGCTGCGCCCGCCTGCCGCGGCGAGGGCGGCCTGCATCTTCTCCACGTCGGCGAGCGGGATGCCCTGATCCTGGCCGCCGTAGAGCCCGAGCACCGGTGCGCGCAGTGCCCCGGCGACGTCGAGCGGGTGGCGCGGGGTGAGTTCGGATGCAGCTCCGCTCAGGCGCCCGTACCACGCCACTCCGGCCCGCACCGCCGGGTTGTGCGCGGCGTACAGCCAGGTGATCCGCCCACCCCAGCAGAAACCGGTGACTGCGAGGCGAGCGGGATCGCCGCCCCGGCTCGCCGACCATGCGGCGCAGGCGTCGAGGTCGGCCATGACCTGGGCGTCGGGCACCTTCGAGACGATGTTCTGCAGGATCGCGGGGATGTCGGGCTGGGTGGTCGGATCGCCCTGGCGGAAGAACAGCTCGGGTGCGATCGCGAGGTAGCCCGCGTGCGCGAGGCGGCGGCAGACGTCGCGGATGTGCTCGTGGACGCCGAAGATCTCCTGTACGACGAGTACGACGGGCAGCTTGTCGCCCGCGGCGGGCCGCGCATGGTAGATCGGCAACTCGCCGCCCGCGACCGCGATGGCGGCCGTGCCGGCGGTGAGGCCGGTGCTGGCGGTGCTGATCACGGTGCTGGCATGGACCGGCTGCACGGTCAGCGCGAAGCCGGTGGCGGCGATGCCCGCGAGAAATCCGCGGCGGTCGAGGCGGGCGGCGGGGAGCAGGCTGTCGAACTGGCCGCGCTCGTCTTCGGTGGCGAGTTGCGGAAGGGTGGGGGTGGTTTGCATCGTGGCGGTCTCCTCTGGGGTGTCGGGGGGATGCCCCGGAGAGACAACGCCTTGCGCCGGGTCGTTCCGCGAGTGGCAGCGGAAGGAGGTCGCGTAAACGACGCGCGGCCCTCGAGGGGCCGCGTCAGGCTCGAGGGCGGTTCAATGCCGCCTCGGGGTCGATCGAGCGCGCCTCAGCGCCGGCGCGGCGGGGGCGCGGCGGCGGCGCCGGCCGGACGGCCGGGCAGGTGGCGGAAGGTGATCCGCCCCTTGCTGAGATCGTAGGGCGACATCTCCAGCGACACGTTGTCGCCGGCGATGATGCGGATGTGGTGCTTGCGCATCTTGCCGCCGGAGTAGGCGATGAGGTTGTGACCGTTGTCCAGCGTCACGCGGTAACGGCCGTCTGGCAGCACCTCGGTGACGGAACCGTGCATTTCGATGAGTTCTTCCTTGGCCATGTCGGGGCTCCTGTTGGGGTGCCGGTGCCCGCTCGTGTGCGGAACCGGGGAGGCGCGTTCCGCCGTACACGGGCCTCGGATGGGACGATCTCCGCGTTGTCGCGCAGCATCGACCGGAAAAAGACGGCACCAGATCGGCGGGCCGGCTGGAAATGTTGCAATTGCGCATCCGGGCCAGAAGCCGGAGACGTGCAGCGAAGGCGAGATCGGAGAGCGTACGCGGGGCGCTCGGGATCGCTGCGGAATGGCCATGACGCGCTGCGTCACGCACGACGGCGCCGGATTGAATGCGTACATTCCAAACCGGTCGGGTATTCGACACGCACTATATCAGATCAGGCCTTGCCGGTCCATGTCTTCATGCTGCGCCGCAGCAAGATGTCGAGCCGGTTCGCGAACGCACGCGCATCGGCTGAGGAAAAGGTGGCTGGACCGCCGGTGTCGATCCCGGTCGCGCGCAGGGTGTCCATGAAGTTGCGCAGGTCGAGCAGTTCGCGGATGTTCTCGCGGCCATAAAGCTCTCCGCGCGGCGACAGCGCGTGGGCGTCCTTTTCCACCACAGCAGCGGCGAGCGGGATGTCGGCGGTGATGACGAGGTCGCCTGCGCCGGCGTGCGCGGCGATGTAGCGGTCGGCCTCGTCGAATCCGCCCGGCACCTGAATCATGCGGATCCGCGGCGATGCAGGGGTGCGCAGGAACTGGTTGGCGACCAGGGTCAGCGGCTGCCCGGTACGTTCGGCGGCGCGGAACAGGATATCCTTGACGAGTACCGGACAGGCGTCGGCATCGACCCAGATGTGCATGCGGGGACTCCTGCGAGGGCTTGCGCAAAAAAAATGCCCGGACCGAGGTCCGGGCATTTTCCGTGAAACTTGGTAGGCCGTGCGGGATTCGAACCTGCGACCAACGGATTAAAAGTCCGCTGCTCTACCAGCTGAGCTAACGACCCAAAAGCGAGGCCGCATAATACTGGTCCGGCGGCTGGGCGTCAAGCGTCGGTGCCCGCAGCGTCAGGCGCGGAACGGTAGCCCGCCAGGTTGCGCCAAACCCGGCCCGGCCCTATAGTCGGACCACTCCCTCAAGCCGAAGGACGGCGATGGACGGCCCGTACTCTTCCGGTCCATCGACCGGGGCGGCATTCCAGCCTCTTGTCGATGCACTCCTGGTCGGCGACCACAAGCGGGCCGCCGCGGTGGCACAGCACCTCGTCGAGCAGGGCTGCTCGCGCGAGCGGATCGTCACCGAAGGCCTGGAGCACGCGATGGGGCTTCTCGACGAAAAGTGCACCGTCGAGAGCTTCAACCTGCTCGAGATCATGCTGGTCGGCCGCGCGGTTTCTGCCGTGGTGCGTGTCCTCTACCCCGGCGGCTATGCTCCGACCGAGGGGCGCGCGACCTTCGTCATCGCCACCCTCGAGGGCGATGTGCACGACCTCGGCAAGAACATCGTGCGCATGGTGCTCGCCGGAAAGGGCTTCCGGGTCGTGGATCTCGGCCGGGATTGCCCTGTCGGCGACCTGGTCAGCGCGGCGCAGCACGAGGGCGCGGCCGCCGTGCTCGTCAGCGGTCTCATCAGTCCGGTCGTGAGCCAGGTGCGCAAGCTCAGGCCCGCGCTGCGCGCCTGCGGTCTCGCGCACGTCCCGGTCGTGGCCGGCGGTGCTGCACTGAAGCAGTTGCGCCCGGAGGCGCTCGACGTCGATTACGTCGCCGAGAATGCCTTCGACGGGGCGCACTATCTCGAGCGTCATGTGCTCGGGACGCCCGGGTCATGAACAGCCTGGAGCGCATCCTGCGAGCGACCCGGCTCGAGCCGGTGGACCGGACTCCGCTCGTCCCGCAACTGTTCGGCCACGCAGCGATCACCGCAGGCCTGTCGCTGCGCGACTACCTGCACGATGGCGAGGCGCTCGCGCACGCCCAGGTCCTCGAGCGCGAGCGCTATCGTACCGATGCGGTCTTTGCCTTCCTGGACTTCGGTGTCGAGGCCGAGGCGCTGGGCGCGCCGCTGAGCTTCCGGGCCGATCGCTATCCCGATGTGGTCGGCTGCGTGCTGCGCGCGGAAGACGATCCCTCCCGGCTCCGGCTACCCGATCCCGCGGCCGCCGGTCGCATGCCGGTCTGCCTGCAGGCGCTGCGGGCGATGCGGCGGCGGCTCGGGGACGACGCCCTCGTCGCGGGGGCGGTGGCCGGGCCGATGACCACCAGTGCGCAGCTCTACGGCATCGAGAACGCACTGTATCTCGCAATCGACGACCCGCCGCGTCTTGCCGCCGCACTCGATTTCGCCACCCGGCTGGCCATCGCCTATGGGCTCGCCCAACTCGATGCAGGTGCGCACGCCGTGATCGTGTTCGAGCCGGCGGCGTCGCCGGCAGTCGTCCCGCCCGCGTTCTTCCGCGAATTCGTCGCCCCGCGGCTCGCGCGCGTCCTGGGGGGGCTGCGCGACGGTGGTGCGGCCTTCACCTGGCTCAACATCGCCGGGCCCACCGCAGGCATTCTCGACGCCTACGCACGCATCGGCGCGGATGTCGCGACCTTCGACTATTACCTGAGCGCTGCCGAGGCGTGCCATCTGTTGCCGCAAACCTGCCTCGCCGGAAACCTGAGGTCGCTCGACTTCCTCGACGCTGCACCGGGCGTGGTCGAGCACCAGGCTCGCGAACTGGTCGTGGCCTTCGAGGGGCGCAGCGGCTTCCTGCTCTCGAGCGGGTGCGAGATTCCGCCCGAGGCCGCGGCGGAAAGCATCGCTGCCATGGCGGCGGCGCTGAGCGTGGAGTGAGTGCGATGGCCATGCTGCGAGTCCGCGCAGGTGGAACGCTGCATCGCCTCGCCTACGATCCTGCGGCCGCCCTGTCGCTGCGCGAGATCCTGGAGCCGACCGATTTCCGGGTCCGCACCGCATGCCTGGGGCTGGGCGCCTGCGGCCTGTGCCGGATCCGCGTGCTTGCGGGCGAGGTGGGTGCGGTCACCGAGGTCGAGCGTGTCCAGCTCGGCGAAGCCCTCCTCGCCGGGCGGGTCAGGCTGGCGTGTCAGTGTCGGCCGATCGGTGAGGTGGAGATCGAGGTGCTCAGCCTCGCGCCGCCGTCGAACTGGCGTGTGCCGCCCGGTGGCCCGGGTGCGATCGGACCGCTGCGCTGGGGCGCCGATCCCGTGCCGTCGCACGCGGGGGCGCGTCCGTTGGGGGTCGCGGTGGATCTCGGCACCAGTCACATCAGCGTGGCCATCGTCGATCTCGTCCGCGCGCGGCCGCTCGCTTTGCGCGTGGGGCCGAATCCGCAGGGAGCCCACGGCGCGGACGTGATGACGCGGCTCGTCGTGGCTGGCGATCCGGATCACGCAGCCACGCTGGCCGGATTGGCGCGCGCCGCCGTGGGCGAGGCGATCGGCGAGATCGCCCGCAGCGAGGGCATCGACCTGCAGCGCGTGAGCCAGGTGCAGGTGGTCGGCAACACGGCGATGCTGAGCCTGCTCGCGGACCGGAACCACCAGCGCCTGCTCGATCCGGCCAACTGGTCGCAGGCGATCGAGTGTGCGCCGCGCGAGACGGCGTCATGGGGCAGGGAATGGGGGCTCGCGTCTGCCGCCTCGATCGAGGTGGTGGCGCCGCTGGCGGGTTTCGTCGGGTCCGACCTGCTCGCCGGCGTCGTCGCCCAGCGCTTGCTGGACGCAGCCCCGCCTGGGCTGCTGATCGATTTCGGCACCAATTCCGAGATCGCCCTGTGGACGGGCGATGCGCTCTGGGTCACGGCCACCGCCGGCGGGCCGGCATTCGAGGCCAGCGCAGGCCGGGACTGCATTCCTGCCGGGGCCGGCGCGGTGTATCGGGTGCGCGAAGGCGATGCCGGCGACTTCGAGTACGACATCATCGCGGGTGACGTGCCGAGGGGCCTGTGCGGCTCCGGCCTTGTCGACCTGCTGGCCTGCTTGTTGCGGCAGGGGCGTCTCGGCCGGCTGGGCCGTTTCAGTAACGGCAGCGAGCGCCTCGAGTTCGAGGTGAATGGTCGCCGGCTCGGCCTGGGCTGGCGCGAGGTCGATGCCCTGCAGCGCGCGAAGGCTGCGATCGGGGCGGGTGTAAGCGTGCTGTGCGGCTGTGCCGGCGTGAATCCGCAGAATCTGCGACAGGTTCTGGTCGCAGGCCTGTTCGGGAATCATCTCGACCTCGACAACGCGGCGACGATCGGCCTGCTGCCCAGGCTTCCCGAGGGCAGCCTCGCGCTCGTCGGCAATGCCGCGCTGGCCGGCGCCTGTGCCCTGCTGCTCTGCGCGGACGCGAGAAGAATGTTGGAGCGTGCGCGCGGGGTGGCGCGCTTCGTCAATCTCGGCCGAATGGCGGCGTTCGACGATGCCTTTGTCGACCATCTCTTTCTCGAACCGATGAGCTCCGCCCCATGAGTGCAGTCCCGTCCGATCCGCGCACCCCGGTGGACGCCGTCGTGCGCACGGCCCAATACCTCGCCGGGATCGTCTCCTACGAAGGGCTGTGGCCTCAGCTCGCGCGCCTGGTGCGCAACTTCTTCGGTGCCGACGTGGCCGCGTTCGTCGCGCGCGAAGCGGAGGGTGGCGAGCGTTGCCTGCATTGCGAGCCGGATTGCCCGATGCTCGTCGCGGCGTGCGCGGAGGCGAGCGGGCTGGTGTTCGAGAGCGGCTTTCTCGCCACCGAGGCGGTGCGGATCCCCGATCCCCACGAAGCGATTCTGCTGCCCATCGGTCGCGAGCGGCAGCGTACCGCCTACGTTCTCATCGCGGCGCATCGGGGCGCCATGGAGCTGTCCCGCGACACGCTGGACCTGTATCTCGCCCTGGCGGGCCTGATCGAGACCACGCTCGATCGCATCGCCTCCCAGCATCGTTTCCTCAGCATGGCCGACAATGTGCCGGAACTCCTGTTCCAGCTCGTCGAGCACGACGGCACGTGGATGTTCGGTTATGCCAGCGGCGGCGCGCGGGCGGCGCTGGGAGTCGAGGCGCAGGCGCTGATCGCGGATCCCGCGGTGTTGTTCGCCGGTGTCGACGAAGTCGGGCACAAGCGCCTGCTGGAGGCCCTGCAGGTCTGCGCGACGGGGCGCCGGGTGCATTTTCCGTTGTGCTGGCGCGGGCCCGACGGCGGCCTGCGCCACCTGCTGCTCGATGCCGTCGGCGCGACCGGCGAACTCGGGCGTCCGGTGTGGGATGGCGCGCTGCGCGACATCAGCGAGCAGGTCCGGCTCGAGGAGGAGAGCCGGCGCAACCTGCTGCGCCTGAACAAGAGCATGGAAGACGCCATCCAGGCGATCGCGACCACGATCGAGAAACGCGACCCATACACCGCGGGTCATCAGCGTCGCGTGGCCGATCTCGCGGCCCACCTCGCCGCCGCTCTCGGCATGCCCGACGAGCAGGTCCACGGGATCCGCCTGACCGCGGCCATCCACGATATCGGCAAGATCCATGTGCCGGCCGAGATCCTCAGCTACCCCGGCCCCTTGCCCGAGATCGAGTTCGCCCTGATACGCACCCACCCCGAGGTCGGCTACCAGATCCTCAGGAGCGTGGACTTTCCGTGGCCGGTTGCGGAGATGGTCCTTCAACACCACGAGCACCTGGACGGATCCGGTTATCCGCGGGGTCTGCGCGGCGACGAGATCATGCTCGGGGCGCGGATCATCACGGTCGCCGACGTCGTGGAGGCGATCGCACTCTACCGACCGTACCGGCCAGGCCTCGGCGTCGACACCGCGCTCGCGGAGATCGAGCAGAACCGCGGCGCGCGCTACGATGCGCGGGTGGTCGATGCCTGTCTCGACTTGTTCAGGCGGCAGGGCTACCGCTTCCCCGAGACGGTCGATCCGGGGCGCCTGTTCGCGCGCCCGGCCGCACATCGCAAGCAGGAAGGGTGAGACTTCGCCGGAGCCTTCCCGGCCTGGCCGCGGGGGTGGCGCTCGCCGTCGACCGTGCACCCGCGTGCTTCGGGGATCGAACCGTGCCGAGGCACGCTCAGGGTTCGCGCGTCAGCAGCCAGTACTGGAACTTCATCGTCGCAGCGGCGCCCGCGACGATCGCGGCGGTGGTGATGATCGCGCCGAGCGCCAGTGTGGACAGGCCCGAGACGCCCTGGCCGAGCGTGCAGCCGAGTGCGGTGACGCCGCCGAAGCCCATCAGCAGGCCGCCGGCGATGTGGCGCACGAGGTCGGCTGCGTCGCGGAAGCCCTCGATGCGGAAGCTGCGCGTGGCCAGCGCCGTCGCCGCGGCGCCGGCGACCACGCCGAGCGCACTGGCGATGCCGAAGCTCATCTGGCGGTTGGCGTCGCTCCACAGCAGCAGCAGCTCCAGGGTGAAGGCCTGTGGAGCGACGAAGCTGAGCGATTCCGCGCGGCCGCTGTTGGTGGCGAGGAAGACCTCCTCCAGGGTGTCGGGGTGCTCGGCGATGTGGCCGAGGTGGCCGGTGACGTACCAGCCAGCGACCACGGCGAGGCCGACGATGGCCCCGCCGAACAGCACCTCGGGGCGGCGTGCGTCGCGGCTGGCCAGTGCCCAGGCGAGCAGGGCTCCGCCGGCCAGTGCGGTGGCGGCGAGCAACGCGTCGCGCGAGTCCATTCCGGCCGCGGCGAGGAAGGCGGGCAGGGTCTGGGCGTGGGGCAGCTGCAGCGCGACCGGGTCGAGGAACTCGACCCGCCACACACCGGTGAGCCCGCGCAGGGTCATCGAGGCGCCGATGGCGAGGAAGACGAAGACCACCACCGACTTGAGGTTGCCGCCGCCGATGCGGATCAGGGTCTTGCCGGCGCAGCCGGAGGCCAGCGTCATGCCGATGCCGAAGGCGAGTCCGCCCACGACATGCGACAGCCAGGGCAGGCGGGCGCCGGTGTAGATCGTCTTCGCAGGGTCGAAGAGGCCGAGGGCCTGCAGCGCGCCGGTGCCGAGGATGGCGGTCGCGATGGCGAGCGCCCACATCCGCATCCGCGTCCAGTCGCCGATATTCACCGCGTCGGAGACCGCGCCCATGGTGCAGAAGCTGGTGCGCTGGCTGGAGGCGCCGAACACGGCGCCGATCGCGAGGCCGAGCCAGACGATGGTGGAGGCGGAGACGAGGGCGTGGTCCATGGCGCGGCTGGTGCTCAGGTCGAGCGCGGCTGGTAAGGCGTGGGGTCGGGGACGCCGGCCGCGGCGAAGCCGGCGGCGCGCAGCCGGCAGGCCTCGCAGCGACCGCAGGCGCGGCCCTCGTCGTCGGCCTGGTAACAGGTCACGGTGAGGCCGTAGTCCACGCCGAGGGCGACGCCACGGCGGATGATGTCGGCCTTGGAGAGCTCGATCAGCGGCGCGTGGATGCGCAGCTGCGCGCCTTCGACGCCGGCCTTGGTGGCCAGCCGCGCCATGTGCTCGAAGGCCTCGATGAAGGCTGGCCGGCAGTCGGGGTAGCCGGAATAATCGACCGCATTCACGCCGACGAAGATGTCGTCGGCGCCGAGCACCTCGGCCCAGGCGAGCGCGATCGACAGCATCACGGTGTTGCGCGCCGGCACGTAGGTCACCGGGATGCCGGCGTTGTCCTGGTCGAGCGGCACCGCGATGCCGGGGTCGGTGAGCGCCGAGCCACCGAATTGGCCGAGCTCGACACTGGCAGTGCGGTGCGCACGCGCGCCCAGGACCTGCGCCACCCGCTTGGACGCGGCGAGTTCGGCTGCATGGCGCTGGCCGTAGGCGACCGACAGCGCGTAGGTCTCGAAGCCCATTTCACGGGCGATCGCGAGACAGGTGGCGGAATCGAGACCGCCGGAAAGCAGGACGACGGCGCGGGGCGGGGTGTGGGCTTGGGTCATTCTGGATGGCGGGTCGGGGTGGGTCTGCCAGCCGCACGCTTGCGCTGCCGACGGGCGAGAACGGCGCCGCTCAGCGGCCGCGGGCGTCGTTCCACAGGATCTTGTGGAGCTGGAGCTGGAAGCGCACCGGCAGGCGGTCGCGCACGATCCACCCGGCGAGCTCGGCGGGGTCGAGCGCGCCGGCGACCGGCGACAGCAGCACCGTGCAGCGTTCGGCGAGGCGGTGCTCGGTGATCTGCCGCGTGGCCCAATCGTAGTCGGCGGCGTCGGCGAGCACGAACTTGAGCTCGTCGTGGGCGCGCAGCAGCACGAGGTTCTCCCAGCGGTTGCGGGCAAGCTCGCCCGAGCCCGGGGCCTTGAGGTCCACGATGCGCGACACGCGGGGATCGACCCCCGCGATGTCGAGTGCGCCGCTGGTCTCGAGCGAGACATCGTGGCCGGCGTCGCACAGCGCGGCGAGCAGTGCGAGGCAGCCCTTCTGCGCGAGCGGTTCGCCGCCGGTCACGCAGACATGGCGCAGGCCATGGCCGGCCACCTCGGCGAGGATGTCGTCGAGCGTGCGCGTCTCGCCGCCGCTGAAGGCGTAGGCGGTGTCGCACCAGGTGCAGCGCAGCGGGCAACCGGTCAGGCGAACGAACACGGTCGGCAGGCCGACGCGGGTGGATTCGCCCTGCAGCGAGGCGAAGATCTCGGTGATGCGCAGGCGCACGGTCGTGGCCGGCGCCGTTTCGACCTCGGACATGGGTCAGCGTGCGTTCAGGCGCTGGCGGGCGACCTGGGCGGCATTGCTCTGCGGATAGCGCTCGACCAGCGACTGCAGGGTGCGCTTGGCGCCGGCGGCGTCGTTCATCGCCTGCTGGCTGTTGGCCAGGCCGAGCATGGCGTCGGGGGCGACGTTCTCCTTGGGATACTTGTCGATCACCGTCTTGAAATGGCGGTTCGCACTGGCGACGTCGCGCGCCTGCAGGGCGGCGTTGCCGGCCCAGAAGTGGGCGCCTGCGGTGAAATTGCCCGCGGGGTAGCGGGTGATGAAGCGCTCGAACGCGGTCTGCGCGTCCTTGTGCTTGCCGTTCTTCAGCAGCGCGAGGGCGCCCTGGTAGTCGGCGGATTCGGTGTTCGCGGATGCGGGTGCAGGCGCGGGGGCAGGTGCCTGGGTAGGCGCTGCGGCTGCAGCCGGTGCTGCCAGCGCCGCATCCCCGGGCGCGGGGGCGGCGGAGGCGCTGCCCGCCGCGCCGGCTTCGAACCGGCGCAGGCGGGCGTCGAGGTCGACGTAGAAGTCCTTCTGGCGCTGCTTGAGCGTTTCCACTTCGTTGGTCAGCAGTTCGATCTGGCCACGCAGGCGCGCCAGCTCGGCGCGCATCTGCTCGTTCTGCATGGCGAGCTCGAGCTGGCCGCGGCTGGTGGTCTCGATCTGGCCCTGGACTTCCTGGCGGAGCTGGAAGACCTGGTTGCGGGCCTCGGTGTCACCCCCGAAGAGCTGGGCGTGCACCGGGGCGGTCGGGATCAGGACGAGCGCTGCGGCGAGCGGCAGAAGGCGTTTCATGTCGGGACTCTCTTAGAACTCGCCCGTGTAGAGCATGTCGCCGCGACGGTTCTCGGCGTAGCAGTTCTCGGTGCGGTCTTCGCAGCGCGGCTTCTCTTCACCCAGGCTCACGGACTCGATCTGCGATTCCTTGGCGCCGAGCAGCATGAGGGCCTGCTTGACGACGTCGGCACGCTTCTGGCCGAGGGCCAGGTTGTACTCGCGGCTGCCGCGCTCGTCGGTGTTGCCCTGGACCAGCATGTTCATCTGCGGGTTCTGCACCAGGAAGCGGGCGTGGGCTTCGATCAGCGGGCGGGCCTCGGGCTTGATCACGAAGCTGTCGAAGTCGAAGAACACGCTGCGCTTGGACAGGATGTTGTTCGGATCGGTCAGCGCCGCGATGCCGCTACCGGAGGCGCTGCCGGCGGTCACGGTGGCGACCCCGGTGCCACGGTCGGTGACCGAGGCGGCGCCGTTCTCGGGGCCGGTGCTCGAGCAGGCGGCCAGGGTCAGCGCGAGCAGCGCGGGGAGGACGAGTTTCTTCATGGGTGATGCTCCAGTACGAGTGTTGATGACAGCAGAGAGGGGCTTGCGGCTTTGTTGCCGCTTCATGTTTACCGGATCTGCGGACCCCAGGCGGGTTCGCGGACATCGGCGGCCTGCACCGTGAGCCGCTGGCGGATGCGCCCGTCGGTCGACACCGCCGACAGCACGCCACGGCCACCGGTGTCGGTGGCGTAGAGGATCATGCGGCCGTTGGGGGCGAAGCTGGGCGATTCGTCGCGTGCCGAATCGGTGAGGATGGTGGTCTGCCGGGTGGCGACGTCCTGCACGGCCACCTGGAAGCGGCCGGCGTTGCGGGTGATGAAGGCGAGCAGCTTGCCGTCGAACGACAGGCGCGGCGACACGTTGTAGTTGCCTTCGAAGCTCACCCGCTGGGCGCTGCCGCCTCCGGCAGGAATACGGTAGATCTGCGGGCTGCCGCCGCGATCCGAGGTGAAGTAGATGTTGCCGTCGGCGCCCCAGAAGGGCTCGGTGTCGATGCCCGCGGACTGCGCGAGGCGGCGCACACCGGAGCCGTCGGCACCGATCGCGTAGAGCTGCGACTGGCCGTCCTTGGTGAGCACCACCGCGAGCTGACTGCCGTCGGGCGACCAGCTCGGGGCCGAGTTGGAACCCTTGAAGTTGGCGACCACACGGCGCTGGCCGGTGGCGAGCGTGTGCACGTAGACGATCGGCTTCTTCTGCTCGAAGGACACGTAGGCCAGGCGCTGGCCGTCGGGCGACCACGAGGGCGAGATGATCGGCTCGCGCGAGCGCAGCGCGGTGGCGGCGTTCATGCCGTCGGCGTCGGCGACCTGGAGCTCGAAGTTGGTGCCGGACTTGATCACGTAGGCGATGCGGGTGGCGAAGTAGCCGGGCAGGCCGGTGAGCTTCTCATATACGAAATCGGCGATGCGGTGGCCGACCAGGCGGTTCTGCGCCGGGCTCATCGGTAGCGACATGGCACCGAGCTCCTGCTGCTTCTGCGCGTCGAAGAGGCGGAAGCGGACATCGTAGCGGCCGTCGGCGAGCGGGATCAGGCTGCCGGTGAGCACCGCGTCGGCGCCGCGGCTGCGCACGCCGGCGAGATCGGGCATGACCGACTCGGGCATCGGCAACGGGCCGGTGTCGATCAGGGTGAACAGACCGCTGCGCTCGAGGTCGGCGCGCACGACATCGGTGACGCTCTGCGGCAGGCGGCCCTCGTTCTCGAAGATCGGGATGATCACCGGGAAGCGCGAGGCGCCGGTGCCGGTGATCTCGATCGAGAGCTGGGCGTGCGCCCCCAGCGCGAGGCTGGCGAGCAGGCCGGCGAGGAAGAGACGGAATGCGTGCAGTGTTTTGATCATGCGGGGTTTTCTCCAGCCGCGGATTATAGACATGACGGACTCAATCGTCCGCCAGCGGGCGGAATTTCAGTTCCAGGGTGCGCTGGAACTGGCCGCGATCGTCCGGCAGCGGCAGCGGGCTCGAGCGCCGGATCGCGCGCTCGATGGCCTCGTCGAGCGCAGGCACGCCAGAGGAACGCTTGAGGCGGACGTTGAGGACCTCGCCACTCGGCAACTGATCGACCTCGAACACCGCCTCCGGGTTGCCGGACAGGCCGGGCGGACGCAGCAGGTTGCCGCGCACCTTGGCGGCGATTGCCGCGCGGTACTTGTCGATGTCGCCTCCGGGCGGGCCTTGGCGGCTCGGACCGGTCGCGGCCGCGCGCGCACCCTCCTGCGCCATCAGGCTGGAGAGGCGGGCCTGCTCGGCGCGCTGGGTCTCCTGCGCGAGGCGCTGCGCCATGTAGTCGTCGATCGGCTTGGTGTCGGGCTTCGCCTTCGGTTCAGGCTTGGGCTCGGGTTTCGGTTCCGGTTTGGGCTGGGGCTTGGGTTCCGGCTTCGGCTCGGGCTTGGGCTGCGGCTTTGGCTCGGGTTTCGGGGGTTCGGGCTTGGGCGGCTCCGGTTTCTTATCGGGCGCCTTGGCGACGATTTCGGGCTTGGCCTGCGGCTTGGGCGGTTCCGGCTTCGGTTCGGGTTTCGGTTCAGGTTTGGGCTCGGGTGGCGGTTCCGGCTTCGGTTCGGGTTTCGGCTCCGGTTTGGGCTCAGGCTTCGGCTCCGGCGCTGGCTGCGGGCGTGCCGCGGCCGGCGCGCTGCGCGCCGGGGCGGAGGCAAGTCCGACCTCGAGCGCGGCGGGCGGCGGGCTCTGCCAGCGGACGCCGAAGAACAGGAACAGGAACAATCCCAGGTGGACCGCGACGGTCAGCCCGAGGGACTGCCACTTGCCTGGCGGCTCGCGGCGGGGCGGTGCGGGGCGATCCCTCATTTCGGCGAAGTCGCGCTCTGGGTGACCAGGCTGATCTTGCGCACCCCGGCGTCGCGCGCGGTCTCGAGCACGTCGATCACCTTCTGGTAGTCGAGCTTGCTGTCGGCGGCCACCAGGAAGGGCTGCTCCGGGTTTTTCGCGAGCGCGTCCTTCAGCGCGGTAGACAACTGCTCGCGGCGCACTGGCCGCGAGGTCCCGCTGTTGCTGGCGCGCAGCGCATAGGCGCCGTCGGCCTTGACCTCGATGAAGATGGCCTCGGACTGCGGCGGTGGCGTGCCCGCACCGGCGGAGGGCACGTTGATCGTGCCCTGCTGGATCATCGGTGCGGTAACCATGAAGATCACCAGCAGCACCAGCATCACGTCGATGTAGGGCACGACGTTGATCTGGTTCATGAGACGGCGTTGGCGCATCGGTCAGTCTCCGCCCGGGTCAGCGCAGGTTGCGCTGCAGGATGTTGGAGAACTCTTCCATGAAGCTCTCGAAGCGGATGCCGAGACGGTCGATGTCGTGCGCGAAGCGGTTGTAGGCGACGACCGCCGGGATCGCCGCGAACAGGCCGATGGCGGTGGCGACCAGGGCCTCGGCGATGCCGGGCGCGACCTGGGCGAGGGTGGCGGCTCCGACGCTGGACAGCCCGCGGAAGGAGTTCATGATCCCCCATACGGTGCCGAGCAGGCCGATGTAGGGCGACACCGAGCCCACCGAGGCGAGGAAGGCGAGGTGGGCTTCGAGGTCGTCGATCTCGCGCTGGTAGGTCGCACGCATCGCGCGGCGGGCGCCGTCCAGCGTGGCGCCATGGTCGTGACCCTTGCCGCGCAGCTTCGTGAACTCGCGGTAGCCGGCCTCGAAGATGCGCTCCATGCCGTCGGACTGGTGGCGGCCAGCCGACTCGTAGAGGGTGTTGAGGTCGCCGCCGCTCCAGAAGTCACGCTCGAACTCGTCGGTCTGCGCACGCGCCTGGCGGATCTGGAAGGCCTTGCGGAAGATCCAGTACCAGGAGACGAGCGACAGGCCGGCCAGCAGCGCCATGACGAGCTGGACGAGGACGCTCGCCTGGGAGATCAGGCTGAGGATGGAGAGGTCGTGGGTGACGGTCATGCTTGGCTTTCGAGAAGGGCGTGCAGGGAGGCGGGGAGGGCTGCGGGCTTCAGGCGCCGCATGTCCACACAGGCCACGAGGACCTGCGCGGTGAAGAGAAGTTCGCCGTCGCGGCGGATCTCGTGATCGAAAACGAGGCTGGCGCGGCGACGGCTGGCGATGCGGGCGCTTACCTCGAGCGCGTCGTCGAGGCGCGCCGGGGCGAGGTAGTCGGCTCGTACCGAGCGCACCACGAAACCCAGGCCCTGCTCGACGAGCAGCGCCTGCTGTGCGACGCCGAGCGCGCGCAGCCATTCGGTGCGAGTCCGCTCACAGAATTTGAGATAGTTTGCGTAATAGACGACACCCCCTGCATCGGTGTCTTCGTAATAGACTCGGACCGGCAGGGAAAAGCGCGACGACGCAGGAAGCGATTCGCCGCCCGCGTCGGAAACGGATTTCGGTTGCATTGCAGCATTCTAGCCGAGCCGCCGCGCCGGATGCACGTCTGTTGCATCCTTGATCGGCGGTTTTTTCCTTGCGCTTACTGCTTGTTGCAAAAGCACTTTTCTGGAAATGTTGTTGGTCGTGGCGGCGCGGGTGATGCGTCGGCGACATCGGGAAACGGACGTGGCGCTCCCCTTCTTCGGCAGGAAACCGGCTTCGCCCGCGCCTGGCGCGCAGCGCGACGCGCGCGCCAGGGCGGAAGCGCAGGCCTTGCAGGACGATCGGCCGCCACCGACCGAGTTGTCCGCGCTCGACTTTACCGGCACCGACCACGGTCGTGCGCTCGCACGCGTGGCCGGGCAGGTCGAGGTGCGCGAGTGCGGCAGCGGGATCGGGGCGGCCTTCGAAGAGGCTGCGGTGCTGTATGCCAACGGCAGCGACGACGATGCGCTGGCCGTGCTCGAGGCAGCGATCGGTGCCGAAGGCGGCGAGGGAGGCGAGGGCGCCTGGCTGATGCTGCTCGACCTCTACCGTCTGCGTGGGGAGCGCCAGCGTTTCGAATCGCGCGTGCTCGACTACGCCACCTGCTTCGAGCGCTCGCCGCCGCCATGGCAGGACCTGTCGGGTGCGGCGAGCAAGGCGGCGGGTACCGAGCTGCCGTTGGTGAATCTGAACGGCCAGCTCTCCGCCTCTGCAGAGCGACAGTTCGCCCAGCTCGCCAAGATCGCGCGCGGTAGCGGCGGGGTGCGCATCGACGTCGCCAAGGTTCGCGGGGTGGATGACTCGGGATGCGCCGTATGGCGCGGACTGCTGGCCGGGCTGGCCGCGGAGAGGCTCAAGGTGATGCTGGTCAATGTCCAGGCGCTCGCCGAAGTCCTGTCGCAATCCGTGCGCACGGGGGAGGCGCAGGCACGCGACACCTGGCTGATGCTGCTCGAACTGTTGCAGTACGCTGGCGACCAGGCGCGCTTCGAGGACGTCGCGGTCGATTACGCGGTGACCTTCGAGGAGTCGCCACCGTCCTGGGAGGGGCGCGTCGTCGCGTCGAGGGAAGTCGCGGAGCGGCCGTGCGAGGCGCAGCAAGCCGACCCGGACGTCTTCGTGTTCGAGCGCGAGCTCTGCGGCGCGGCGAACGAGGCCCTAAAGCGTTTTGCTGCTTTCGCCGCCGACCGGCGCGAGGTCCAGGTCGACTGCCGGCGCCTGCGGCGGATCGATTTCGTCTGCGCCGGTACGCTCTTCAATATTCTCGCCACCTTTCAGGCTCAGGGTAAACTCGTGCGCCTTCGCGACGTGAACGCCATGGTCGCCGGCCTGCTGCGGGTCATGAGCGTCGACAAGGTGGCCCACGTCACCCTGCGTCATTGAACAACACACCAGCCCCGGCCTCCCCGGGGACGGAGATCCCGTCATGGAACAGTATCGCGGCACCACCATCCTGTCGGTGCGGCGCGGCAACCGCGTCGCGCTCGGCGGCGATGGCCAGGTCACCCTCGGCAACATCGTCATCAAGGCCTCCGCGCGCAAGGTGCGCACGCTCTACGACGGACAGATCCTCGCCGGCTTCGCCGGCGGCACCGCCGACGCCTTCACCCTCTTCGAGCGCTTCGAGGCCAAGCTCGACAAGCATCAGGGCAACCTGCTACGCAGCGCGGTCGAGCTTGCCAAGGACTGGCGCACCGACCGCATGCTGCGCCGGCTCGAGGCCATGCTCGCGGTGGCCGACCGCGAGCATTCGCTGGTCATCACCGGCAACGGCGACGTGCTCGAGCCCGAGCAGGGCATCGTGGCGATCGGCAGCGGCGGCGCCTACGCGCAGTCGGCGGCGCGTGCGCTGATCGAGAACACCGAGCTCGACCCGAAGGACGTTGTCTCCAAGGCGCTCTCGATTGCCGGCGACCTGTGCATCTACACCAATCACCACCACACCATCGAAGTGCTGGATTGAGGCTGAACGCATGACCCAGATGACCCCGCCGGAGATCGTCTCCGAACTCGACAAGCACATCGTCGGCCAGGACAAGGCCAAGAAGGCCGTGGCGATCGCGCTGCGCAACCGCTGGCGGCGTGCGCAGGTGGATGAGCCGCTGCGCAGCGAGATCACCCCCAAGAACATCCTCATGATCGGCCCCACCGGCGTCGGCAAGACCGAGATCGCGCGCCGCCTGGCGCGCCTGGCCAATGCGCCCTTCATCAAGATCGAGGCGACCAAGTTCACCGAGGTCGGCTACGTCGGCCGCGATGTGGACACCATCATCCGCGACCTCATGGAGATCGCGATCAAGGACGGCCGCGAGCGCGCGATGAAGTCGGTGCGCGACCGCGCGCTCGACGCCGCCGAGGACCGCGTGCTCGACGCCCTGCTGCCGCCGGCGCGCCCGGTCGGTTTCAACGCCGAGCCCGAGCCCGTGCAGGATTCATCCACCCGGCAGAAATTCCGCAAGAAGCTGCGCGAGGGCGAACTCGACGACAAGGAGATCGAGATCGAGGTCGCTGCGCCGTCGATGAGCGCCGAGATCTTCGCGCCGCCGGGCATGGAGGAACTCACCCAGCAGATCCAGGGCATGTTCCAGAACCTGGGCGGGGGCAAGAAGAAGCAGCGCAAGCTCAAGATCCGCGAGGCCATGAAGCTGCTCGCAGACGAGGAGGCCGCGCGCATGATCAACGACGAGGAGGTCAAGCTCGAGGCCGTGCGTGCCGTGGAGCAGAACGGCATCGTCTTCCTCGACGAGGTGGACAAGATCGCCGCGCGCACCGACGCGCACGGCGCCGACGTGTCCCGCCAGGGCGTGCAGCGCGACCTGCTGCCGCTGGTCGAGGGCACGACGATCTCCACCAAGTACGGCATGATCAAGACCGATCACATCCTGTTCATCGCCAGCGGCGCCTTTCACCTGTCCAAGCCGTCCGACCTCATCCCCGAGCTGCAGGGGCGCTTCCCGATCCGCGTCGAGCTCGAGTCGCTGTCGGTCGAGGACTTCGAGCGCATCCTCACGAGCACCGACGCCTGCCTCGTCCGCCAGTACGAGGCCTTGCTCGCCACCGACGGGGTACAGCTTGAGTTCGCTGCCGCGGGCATCCGCCGCCTGGCCGAGATCGCCTGCCAGGTGAACGAGAAGACCGAGAACATCGGTGCTCGTCGGCTATACACGGTGATGGAGAAGCTGCTCGAGGAGGTCTCCTTCGAGGCCGGGCGCAGCAGCGCGGCGCAGACGGTGGTGGTGGATGCCGCCTTTGTCGACAGCCGGCTCGTCACGCTCGCCCAGCGCGAGGATCTTGCGCGCTATGTGCTCTGAGTCATCGCCAGGCCCGCGAATCCCTTGCCGGCCCCTTCCGCACTCCGCTCCCCGCTGGCCCTGAATGCTGATCCGCATCGTCTCCATCCTGTTCCCGCTGTTCGCGATCACTGCGCTCGGCTACTTCGTCGGCCGGCGCATGAAGCCCGACCTGTCGCACGCCAACAAGCTGAACATGGACGTGTTCGTGCCGGCGCTGGTGTTCGGCGCCTTGGTCGGCAAGGACTTCCGCCTTGGCGAGTACCTGCCGCTGCTGTTCGCGACCCTGGTGATCATCGTCGGCTCCGGGCTCGTCGGCTGGGCGGTGGCGCGCGCCGCAGGCATCGCCACCAAGACGCTGGTGCCGCCGATGATGTTCAACAACTGCGGCAACCTGGGCCTGCCGCTGGCGGTGCTCGCCTTCGGCGAATCCGCGCTCGCGCCCGCGGTGGTGATGTTCGTGGTGTCGAACGTGATCCACTTCTCCTATGGCGCATGGCTGCTCGATCACCACACCAGGCTGACCACGGTGTGGCGTTCGCCCTCCATCCTGGCGACGATCGCGGGCTTGACGGTGGGCTTCCTCGGTATCGAGGTGTGGCCGCCGCTGCTGATGTCGATCGAGATGGTCGGCGACATCTCGATCCCGCTTATGCTGTTCGCGCTCGGCGTGCGCCTGGCCGACTCGCGCATCAGCGCGGTGGGTTTCGGCGTTTTCGGCGCGGTGCTGCGGCCGGTGGTGGGCATGGCGCTGGCCTGGGGCCTGTTGCAGGTGCTCGAGCTGCCGCCGCGGGAGCAGGCGCTGGTGCTGGTGTTCGGCGCCTTGCCGCCGGCGGTGCTGAACTACATGTTCGCTGAGCGCTACGATCAGGAGCCCGACAAGGTGGCTTCGATGGTGTTGATCGGCAACCTCGCCGCGGTGGTGTTCCTGCCGATCGCGCTGGCGCTGGTGCTCGACTGAGGGCGCGCGGCTTCACTCGCGCGCGTGCCCGCCATCCTGTCGCATCAGCTTGCCCAGCAGATCCACCGGCACCGGAAACACCAGCGTCGAGCTCTTGTCCCCCGCCACCTGGGTGAGCGTCTGCAGGTAGCGCAGCTGCATCGCCGCCGGCTCCCGAGACAGCATCTGCGCCGCTTCGAGCAGCGACTGTGCGGCCTGCTTCTCGCCTTCGGCGTGGATCACCTTGGCGCGGCGTTCGCGCTCGGCCTCGGCCTGACGGGCGATGGCGCGCACCATGCTTTCGTTGAGGTCGATGTGCTTGATCTCGACGTTGGCCACCTTGATGCCCCAGGAGTCGGTCTGCGCGTCGAGGATCTGCTGTACGTCGAGGTTGAGGCGTTCGCGCTCGGCGAGCATCTCGTCGAGCTCGTGCTTGCCGAGCACCGCGCGCAGCGTGGTCTGGGCGAGCTGGCTGGTGGCCATGAGAAAGTTCTCGACCTGGATGATGGCCTTTTCCGGATCGACGACGCGAAAGAACACGATCGCATTGACCTTGACCGAGACGTTGTCGCGTGAGATGACGTCCTGCGAGGGGACGTCCATGGTCACCACGCGCAGGTCCACCTTGACCATCTGCTGGATGCCGGGGATCACGATCACCAGGCCGGGGCCCTTGACCTTCCAGAAGCGCCCGAGCAGAAAGATCACGCCGCGCTCGTACTCGCGCAGGATCTTGATCGAGGCGACGACGAGAAAGACGAGGAGCATGAAGAGCGGGGCAAGCCCGAATTGAAGGTCGATCATGATGGGGTGCTCCCTGGGGTGAGGTGGTGAGTGTCCGGCGCGGCCGACTCCGGACCCGGCGCGGAGGCCGCCGCATCGGAGTGCGCCGCGATCGGGGTGACCGTCAGGGTGAGGCCGTCGATGCGCGCCACCCGCACACGGTCGCCGGGCACGAGCGCCTGCGCACTGCGCGCGCGCCAGTGCTCGCCATGCACCGCGATCCACCAGTCGCCGTCGTCGGTGGCACGCTCGACCACACCGAGGGCACCGAGCATCTCTTCGCTGCCGCTGACGACCGGCCGGCGCAGGCTGCGCGCGGCGAAGCTGCCGATGGCGATGATGACCGCGGCGCTGGCGAGCGCCATGCCGACGATCAGTGCGATCGGGATGCCGAAGCCGGGCACGTCGGCGTCCATCAGGAACAGGCCGCCGACCACGAAGGCGATGATGCCGCCCACGCCGAGCACGCCGAAGCTGGGCAGGAAGGCCTCGGCCAGCATCAAGCCGGCGCCCACCGCAAGCAGCAGCACGCCTGCCCAGTTCACCGGCAGCAGCTGGAAGGCGTAGAGCGCGATCAGCAGCGAGATCGCGCCGGCCACGCCGGGCACGCCGAAGCCGGGCGAGGTGAATTCGAAGAACAGACCGTAGATGCCGATCATCATCAGGATCAGCGCCACCTGCGGATTCGCGAGCGCGGCGAGGATGCGGTTGCGCCAGTCGGGCTCCATGCGCTCGATGGCGATGCCGGCGGTGGCGAGGGTGCGCGTGCCGTCGAGCACGGCAACCTCGCGGCCGTCGAGCCGCTTCAGCAAGGAGGGGGTGTCGATGGCGATGAGCTCGATGACGCCCTGCGCCAGCGCCTCCTCGGCGGAGAGGCTGGCGGCCTCGCGCACCGCGCGCTCGGCGAAGTCGACGTCGCGCCCGCGCAGCTGGGCCAGGCTGCGGATGTAGGCGGTGGCGTCGGACATGGACTTGGCGGCCATGGCGTCGGCGGGGGCAGGTGTTCGCCGGGGCCCTGCCGTCGCAGGAGGCGCTGCGGTCTCGGGTTGATCGGACGCGGACGGTGGCGCGTCCGTCTTGTCGTCCCTGATCTCCGGTGTGGTTTCCGGGTTGCGGTTTGCGCCGGCGGGCTGCGATTGGGCGTGCGAGGGGGGTTGTGATGGGCCCGACGTGGAGCCCGCCCCATCCCGCTCCCCCGCGTCCGCACCTTGGGCCGGTGCCGACTCGTCGCCGAGCGGCGCCGTGCGTCCGGGCTGCGCACCGCCGATGCCGATCGCCACGGGGGTGGCTGCGCCGAGGTTGGTGGCCGGCGCCATGGCGGCGATATGGCTCGCGTACAGGATGTAGGTGCCGGCGCTGGCTGCGCGCGCGCCCTCCGGGGCGACGAAGGTGGCCACCGGCACCGGCGAGGCGAGGATGTCCTTGATGATCGAACGCATCGAGGTGTCGAGCCCGCCCGGGGTGTCGAGCTCGATCACCACCAGCTGCGCGCCCGTGCTGGCGGCGCGTGTCAGGCCCTTGTGGATGTAGTCGGCGCTGGCGGGGCCGATGGCACCGTCCACCCGCAGCACCA
>ENA-UOUJ01000081-UOUJ01000081.1-activated-sludge-metagenome-genome-assembly--contig:-NODE-81-length-83198-cov-17.618525_pt1 | contig 83198 bp, 65 predicted proteins | sample MGYA00249839_ERZ747224 | MGnify/ENA primary metagenome ERZ747224 (study PRJEB28782, sample SAMN03220277) | activated sludge metagenome | biome: wastewater; feature: sewage sludge; material...
AATTAAAAGCTTTTGAAATGCAGTTGATTATATAGATTATTTGGTTTAATGGATGAAAGAAACGGGGCAGTTGGGAAAAGAGGTAATATTTTCTGCAAATTGGCCTTCCCTGCCGGTTGTTGTAGATTTGCGCTCTGAATACATGGTATGAATGGTTTAAAGATTTTCCTGCCTTCTGTTTTTCTTTTCCTGATACTGAACGGGCTGTTCGTGCTTTTTCAAAGTTTACTTGTACGCTATGGATTCAGTATAAGTGTGCTGCTGTATGGAAATGTGTTTTTATTCGGGTTAACTATTATTTCAATATTGTTTCAGCAAAAAGCCGCCAAATCTGCTTCAGCGCAGCTTTTTATCCGTTATTTTTATATTTCTTTCCTGGTAAAGCTGGTATTGGTGGCTGTGATGGCTTTGGTATATGCCCAAACGGCCGCTAAGGTAAATAAGGTGTCAATCATTGCCTGCATGCTCTTTTACTTAGTGTATACTTTTCTTGAAATTAGCGTGCTGCTTAAAGCCGGTAAGCAAAAAAATGCGTAAAAAACACGAAGCTCCACTTGATACTTTAAATTCCTATTTACCCGTCGGCGCTTACCATACCGTAATGCAGTATCTCGGGCATTATAAAGTGCATCTTACAATTACCAAAGAGCGGAGAAGTGTTCTGGGAGATTACCGGTTCGCTGTTCATGGCAAAAACCACCGCATTAGTGTAAACGGAAATCTGAATGCATTTGCATTTTTGATCACTTTATTGCATGAACTGGCACACCTTATAGCTTTTGAAAAATATGGGAACCGGATCGCATCTCATGGCAAAGAGTGGAAGCTGGTGTATGGGGAAATTTTGCAACAATTCCTGTTGCTTGATCTTTTCCCGCCGGATATTGCGAACGAAATAAAAACAACGATGCGTAGCCCGGCGGCTGGCAGTTGCGCGGAAGATGGTTTAATAAGAGTGCTGAGGAAATACGACCGGAAAGGCGATGTTAAAAAACTGGTGGAAGAAATTGACGTTAACGGGTTGTTCCGAACAGATGATGGCAGGATATTTAAACGGGGCGACCAGTTGCGCAAACGGATCAGGTGTTTAGAAATAAAAACGGGCAAAATATATTTATTCAGCCCGGTATATGAGGTAACTCCTGTATCACACCCGTAAATTTTCGATTATTGTTATTGTTTTTGCAGGGTTACAGTATAAGTGCCGGGAAGCGGAATATCTGTAAGCTCATAAGAAATCTTCAACGTAGTGGTATTTACCTCAACAAGGGTTACAACCAATGGATCGCCGGCTGCTTGTGTAAACTCAATTTTGGTATCATTATCGGTCAGCTTCCATGTGCCCGATTGAGCAGTGGAAGGATCACATACTACGGCGCCTTCATCAATGGTATAAGTGTCATTAGCCTTGAGCGTAAAAATATTATCTTTCAGGCATATTATCTGTGGAACAGGAAGCCCTATAACGCTGGTTCCGCCTTCATTTGTCACATCAGATACCTTCCATTTATTAGATAACAGCTCTTTTTTAGTTGGTTCTTCTTCTTTATCGGTCTTATCTTTTTTACAGGAAGTAAGTGCAAAAACGGAAATGAAAAGCAGCAGCAGCGCATATTTTCCGAACAAAAGACAATTTTTCATAAAAAGGTTTTATAATAATTAGCAAAAGCTATAACGTATATGCCTGATCAGGCGTGTATAAAGCGTAAAGATAAGACTGTAATATCAGCTCAGCATAGCCATAACCCCATAAAGTATGAAATAACTTATGGCTACAAGGGCGAAGAAAAATTTATCCGCGTTTTTCATGTTATTAAGAATTAATATTAAGTAATGTAAACGGTGTGCTTATCCGGATGTTGCACAATTCCTGCAATTTTTTACCTCCCGGGAGTAAAATTTTACATTGATCATTCAGAATGATTCATATTTCATGCCAGAGATAAAATATCCCCTGGTTTCCTGTTTTCGGGATAAATAAAAAGGGGTTACCTGATGAGGGTGGTTGTACCTTTCAGATGGAACCTGCGGCCCGTATCTGTGTGTGTGTATTCCAGGGTCCAAACATAAGTGCCGCTTCCCTGCACTTTTCCGTTGATGGTTCCATCCCATTTTTTTAAACGACCGGTAGTTTCAAATACTTTTTGACCATATAAGTTATACACCCTGAAAATAAGATTGGCAGCTTTATAAGCATTTAAGGGATAGAGATAATCATTGAGGTTGTCGCCATTAGGCGTAAACGCAGAAGGGATATCAATGTAACAACTGCTTACTAATTTTACTTTTTTAACTATAGTATCCATGCAGCCCAGGTTATTGGTAACAATGAGCTGAATAGCATGTTCCTGGTCTGTTAAGGGTGCCTGGTATGACTGAGCCGGTGGAGATTTCAAAAAGCTGCCTGTGCCGTTTCCAAAGCTCCAGTTCCAGCTTGTGATACTGCCGGTACTGGCATCTTTGTATAGGGTGGTATCCCTTGGACATATAAACTCCGGCGCTTCGAAATCTGCCTTCAGTTCGTTATCCAAAAAAATATCAGCAGACGCGGTATCGCTGCAAACGCCGTTTGAAACAACAAGTGTTGTATTCTTGTGACCGAAAACCGGGTACACTTTCTGAAGCTGATTGCTGTTCCCGGAAGTATGGTCATCAAACTGCCAGTTCCATTTATTAACCCCGTTAGCGCCGTTATGGGAATAAATAACGGTATCAACTTTACAGCCATATAAAATGGAGTAGTCAAATGCGGCAGAAACAGTATCTTTTGTGATAAAGCTTAAAGCGGCTCCTGCAGGTGTTTCTTCCCCGCATTCATCAATGATCGTATTGCCATCGCTTCCTTTCCTTAGCATTATGGCATAAGATCCGTTGTGTAATATTGGAGCCGAAAGTTTTACATGAACTACACTGCTCATATTGTTTTCATTGCATTCGCCGGAAGCAGAAGCAATGGCCATAGCGGGAGACCCGTTTATAATAAAATCGCTTCCATTGGGAGCTATGGAATTACAGCGTATAGGTTTTTTAAACACTAATTGCAGCATATCCGGTGCACAGCCTGGCTTGGTTAAGCTGTCCATAGGAGTAGGTTGCACAGGCAAAACGCTGAATGGTATGCTTTCGCCTTCTTCAATACCCCTGTCGCAATTATCTAAAAGCGTATTGTTGTCTGAGCCTTTTTTCATGATGATGGAATAATTACCGGCAGGCAACGGACTGTTCAGGGTGAGTATAACAGAGTCCATATCAAAGCCTGAAAAACAACCTGCTGCTGATGCTCCAATGACGGAGTAGGCGGGGTTTGAAACTGAAAAATCGCTTCCATCTGCCGCGAGGGAATTACATCTCATTTTTTTGTTCAGTTTCACAATAACATTGGTGCCATCGCAATATGCTCTTGCGTCCTGCAGGTGAGGTTCTTTGGGGTCTGTAATGTTAGCGGTACCCCCTGCAAAGTTGAGTTTGTATCCGCTCTGGTTGGTTATGGTAAAATGGCTTACCAATAAAAGGTACTGGTGTCCTTCAATAAGGGTTGGCATTTTACTTTTATTAGGGTAGTCGAAACCGGCGCAATTGGTAAATGAACCGGCAGCGGAAGCAGTGCCGGTTGCCCCCGGATGAGCAGACCAGTTGCTGGCTACATATAAACTACGGTTCGTATATACATCAGCGGCATCATGACCGGTTATGTCAAACAGTTGCCAGTCATAATCGTCAGATTCGGTAAGCGGGGTAATAGTAAACCCAAGCGTGCCGGAAGTAAAGCAGGTGAATTTATACCAGAACGGGTTAAGGTCTCCGTAAGCGGCATTATCATTTTCGCAGCCGGGAACAGGAATTAAGCGGCCTCCGCAGGCCGGAACGGTTTGTTGGGTAAAAGTAGATGTGCCGCACACCGGGAATGCGGTACCCGGGTTTTGCCCTAAGTTGATGCAGGGTTGGGCGTAAGCGCTGCTCAGCAGGATGGTACAGACGAAAATAAGAGGAATCGTTTTCCAACGCATTATCGAAAAATAATGATAATATTTTATAAAGAGATGAGTAATAAATATGAAGAAACGCTGCATCAGCTACTTTTTGAGCAATTATGCAGCTATCGTTACAGGTAACAAAACTAAATCCTTCTGTTTTAATTTATGACTGGTAATAAAAAATCATCCAAATTGTTTTTTAACCTGGCACGTGCAAGAAATAAGTAGTATACTTTTGATAAATGATAAATGGAAGGGCTTTTAATACGCTGGTTCTCAGCATGGGCTTATTTTAGATAAAATTCTTATGTTAAGACATTGTATAATCAAAAATACTTTTATACCTTGCAGTCCCTTATTGATGTTGTAAAGTTTACGCTTCGGCATCAAGTTTCTTTCCAATCGTCTTTTGACAAACCTGTTTCCCGTTTTTTTCGTATAATGAATATGTAAGTAATATTATAGGTATTGTTTTCATAAACACCAATCCTTTCTTCTAAGCCCAATCTCCTCCCTGGAACCTCTATACAGTTACAGAAAAAAAATTAATATGAACCGATTCGTACGCAATTTAGTCCAGGGTTGTTTGCTGTTATTTATTGTGGGAGCAGGAATAACTTCCTTACAGGCACAGTCTTCCGTGTTTAATCCCAGCGATCCTGTTGTAGTATATAACCCCAGTAATCCGCCAACGGAGCCCGTTTTTGGACAACCAGGGAAATGGGTGAAGAGGAACCGGGTTAACTGGAATACTTCGTCATTTAAAGCTTATATATATAAAGGGGTACCGTTCAGATTAAAATGGCCCAAAAATTATGATGCTTCGGGAAATACCAAATATCCCTTATTTGTCTTCTTCCATGGCAGGGGCGAATGGGGAAACCTATATGATAATGAATACCAGCTATATCATGGCGGAGAGTTACATAAAAACGCTGTTGATAATGAGCTATATGATGGTTTTCTTTTATATCCGCAATCTACCAATTCAACTGAAACCTGGCTTTCCGAAAAAAGACAGTTTGTGATGGAACTGGTAGAAAATTTTCTTATCCCTCAGGTTAATATTGACCCTTTTAGGATCACTGTAGACGGGCTTTCAGCAGGCGGGCTTGCTACTTGGAAGTTTTTTGAGTCGTATCCAAAGCTGGTTGCCGGTTGCCTGCCTATCAGTAATGCCTCCTCAGCCTTTAGCAATATTGTAATAGATAATAAATTTACACCAATATGGTTATTCCAGGGTGCCTTGGATGTGAACCCTTCTCCGGTTTCTGCTCAATATCTGCGGAATGTAGCAGAAAATGCCGGGGGAAACTTTACATATACGGAATACCCTAATTTAGGACATGGCGCCTGGTATGCTGCCTGGGGTGAGTCGGACTATTTCCCTTTTTTAAGCAGGGCAAATAAAGCCAATCCGTGGCCCTTATATGGCAGAACGGAATTCTGTAATACAGGACCTGGGGCTATTAATACAACTATTGGTGTTACTGCCGGCTTCAATGAATACCAATGGAGAAAAAACGGTGAATTGCTGACGGGGGTGGGAACCTCCTCTAATACGCTTACAGTGACTGATATTGGTGTTTATTCCTGCCGTATCCGGAAAGGGACAACCTGGTCGGAATGGTCGCCAATACCGGTTGAGATAAAATACAAGACAGTCACTATACCACCTACTATAAAAGTGAGCGGACAGGCAAGTAGAGTATTGCCTGCCCCGGATGGAAAAACAACTGTGAGTCTTGAAGTACCATCGGGATATGCTGCTTACAGGTGGGAAAAAGTAGGAAGCTCAAACCCTCTTAGTACAACTAGTATGCTTATTGGGGCTACTGCAGGTGATTATAAAGTACAGGTTACGGAACAATTTGGTTGTTCAAGCGCATTTACAGATCTATTTAAGGTCATTAATGCTAATGGTCCTAATAAACCGGATGTGGCAACCGGACTGATCGCTATCCCTCTTTCCTATACTTCTTTGAAATTGAACTGGAGCAGTAATCCCAACCCAGTGTATCCTCAAACCGGTTTTGAGATATACCAGGCAACCCAATCCGGAGGGCCTTATCAATTTGTAAGCCTTGTTAACGGGGATGTGTTTTCATTTGTAAAGGAGGGCTTAATTCCGGGAGTTAAATATTACTATATTGTTAGAGCTGTCAATAATACGGCGGCTGCACCGGTTTCAAATGAAGCTTCCGCTACTACGCAAAAAGATACCAATCCCCCAACAGCTCCTGGTAATTTGCATATAACAGGCTCAACCAGGAATTATATATCGCTTGCCTGGGGAGAATCAACGGATGATGTGGGTATGAATCATTATGAGATTTATGTCAATGGCATCAAATCTTATGTTACTTCGGAGACTGAGTATACGGTATATGGTTTGGAGTATGGTAAGTCATATAACTTTACCATTAAAGCAGTTGATATTGCCGGTAACAAATCTGCGCCCAGCAACCAGGTAACTGCTCAGCCCCTGGCTAAAGGTTTAACTTTTAAACATTATACAGGTAGCTGGGATAATTTGCCGGACTTTAACTTACTTACACCCATTTCAACCGGCGTGGTGCCTAATGTAACGCTTGAAAATGCCAGCCAGGCAGAGAATTACGCTTTCCTGTGGGAGGGTTTTATCCGTATCCCCACAGACGGATACTATGTTTTCAGCAGCACTTCGGATGATGGCAGTAAAGTATACCTCGATCTTAATAGCAGCCATACTTCCTCTCCTTATAGTCATACGGCAACGGCGCAGGTGAATAACGACGGACTCCATGGCTCTCAGACTGTAAACAGTTCGCGAATTTCACTTTCGGCCGGGGTATATCCGATAGCGATAACTTTCTTTCAAAAAGGAGGAGGCGCAAATATGGGAATATCCTGGAGGAGAGTTAATCAGAATGGCACTAACACTTTTTGGTCGGGTGCAGTTCCGGATTCTGCTTTTGTAGATCCTCTTCCGCCTCCTTCAGGCACGGTTCCTGCAAAGGCATCAAACCTTACCGCTACAGCGGTTTCCTTTAAAAGAATTAACCTTACATGGAGCGACAACAGCAATAATGAGACATCTTTTGAACTATACCGATCCGCAAACCCTTTGGATGGCTTTATCACTGTTGGAGTATTACCTGCCAATACCACCAGCTTTGCAGATACATTAGTTGAACCTTCTACCACTTATTATTATAAGGTGAGGGCGATCAATCAGTATGGAGAATCTCCTTTTGATAAAGTAGGACCGGGCGTGGATTATGCTTATTACGAAAGAACGGGCATGTCGGTAGTGCCTGATTTCAGTTCAATGAATCCGCTTAAAACGGGCAGGGTAAATACATTTGGATTGGGAATGCAATTAAGAGGAGATAATTTCGCGTTAAAGTTTGAAGGGTTTATTACAGTACCTACTACGGGAAGCTATACTTTCTATCTCAAATCTGATGACGGATCAAGGTTATACATCAATAACAATCAGGTGGTAAACAATGACGGACTACACGATGCTTCTGGCGAAGCAAGCGGCTCAGTTCAGTTAGATGCAGGCACATACCCGATAAGAGTTACCTTTTTTGAGGCAACAGGGGGTGAGGCCCTAACCGTAAGTTATCAGGGACCGGGTATTAATAAGCAAACAATACCGGGCAATGTTTTGGGAGATATACTGGCAAACGCAACTACGCTTGCTGCCCCGCCTGCACCTGTAGCTCCGGGTAGCTTAATTGCTGTTGCAGCCAGCAGTTCTATCATTAAAACCGGCTGGGTAAATAACGCAACAAATGCCACAGGTGTTGAATTATACCGTTCCTATAATGGAAATACCGATTATGTATTATTGGCGGCATTACCTCCCAGCACAACATCTTATAATGATACGGCTTTGTATCCGGCTTCCCTGTTTTACTATAAAGTAAGAGCGGTTGGGGATGGTGGTAATTCAGATTATAGTAACGAAGTAAGTGCCCAAACCCGGGGGGCTGTTCCCTCTATACTACCAATAGGAAATGTATACATGCGATTTAACAGTACCGTAGTGTTACCCATAGAAGCGGTATCAGCGTCCCCAACTACTATTACACTGCAGGTAAGTAATCTTCCTCCTGGCTTTGCCCAATTCCAACAAACAGGAAATGGTAAGGGAACCATCACTTTTACGCCTTCAGAAAGTGATCAGCGCGTTTATAATAATATTATTGTAACAGCCAGCAATCCTCAAAATGATATTAATACGGTCAAATTCAATGTTACGGTTAACGGTAATTATGTTCCGGTTCTCAATAATATATCCAATATATCAATTAATGAAATGCAGACAACTCAGGTAAGTCTGTCTGCCACTGACCAGGATGCCAGTGATTATCTGAGCTGGACATTTACAGGGTTGCCAGGATTTGCAACAGTTTTACCTGCAAACCGCAACGCCTCTATAACTATTGCACCAAAATATGGGGATGCTGGTGTTTATAATATAAAGGCAACTGTTAACGATGGCCGAAATGGTAAGGATACGGCACTCTTTAAAATTACCATAGCACATGCGAATGTCACTAATCCCAACGATGGAACCGCACCTATTAAACCCGGTAATGTAACTGCTCAGTTTGTCAGCAATGATAATGCAGTTAAAGTCTCATGGACCAATATGGCTTACAATGCGGCAGGATTTGAAATTTACCGTTCAACATCACTAACCGGGTATTATACCATACTAAATCCCGGAGCTGCGAATAAGGATTCAACTACATATCACGATTATACCGCAACAGGTAATAATACATACTTCTATGTTGTTCGGGCTATAAACCCTAATGGTGGTAACAATTCGGCAATTGTTAAGATCATAACACCCAACACAGCCCCGATAATTAATGCTAACGATATCTACATTAGAGGCGGCAATACAAATAATGTAAGTATTGCAGCTATAGATGATCCTGGAGATATAATAACGCTTGCAATATCGAATATGCCCCCGTTTATATCATTTACAGATAACGGTAACGGCAATGGTACAATTCACCTTTCTCCAACCGGCGCACATATAGGTACCTATGAAATATCTGTTAAAGCAAGCGATCATTATGGAGCAACCGCTGTTAAACCAATAAAGATCGTTGTTACGGATAAGTATATAACTTCTATATATGTAAATTTTAATAACCAGGATTACCCGGTTAGTTTTATGCCATGGAATAGTTTTAATGCTGTACAGACGGGAACCACATCGGTTACCGCGGGTACTAAAATCTCAAATCTTAAAGAAGAAACCGGGGTGGGCACCACAACGAGTGTTCAGTTACTTGAAAAATGGGCGCAACATTACGAGGGGGTAGTTACCGGCAATAATTCGGGGGCTTTTCCAGATAGTATAATGATGAGCGGGTATTATTTTGCCACAAGTTCTTCTCCTTTGAAAACCGTAAGAGTAGCGGGTTTAAATAGCAGTAAAAAATATAACCTGGTTTTTTTCGGTAGCAGGAATTATTCAAAGACTCAGTTAACCCATTTCACAGCAGGCGGTCAAACCGTTTCACTTGAGACAACTGGTAACAGTACTAATACCGTGCAAATTAATAGCATAGTTCCTAATCAGGGTGTTATTGATGTAGCTATTACTGGAGAAGCAGGTAGATATGCTGTTATTAATGCTATGGTAATTCAGGAATATGATGCTACAGTATTCCTTCCTCCTTTTAATCTTAATATGGACAAAAGCACCAGAAGTTCCATAAGCCTCTCATGGAAAAGTAACGCAACGAATGTTACCGCTTTTGAAGTTTGGCGGTCAGATGCTCCAACGGGCACATATGAAAAACTGCCGGGTACTATACCGGGTAATGTATTTACATATACCAACGGCGGGTTAACTGCAGGCGCGATTTATTATTATAAAGTGAGGGCTGTTTCAGGATCTGCTTATTCGGACTTTAGTGATTATATCAGCGCTACTACAATAAAGTATGAGGTTAATATTAATCTGAATGACGGAATAGCCCCCCAGCCTCTCCCGTGGAATAATACAGATTTAGTTTACAATGGATATACGCTTACAAATTTGGTCAACGACAATAACCTGCCTACAGGGATTAACTTTACTATTTTAGAAAATTTTAGCGGATTTAATAACTGGGGAATGATTACGGGGAATAATTCAGGAGTTGTTCCTGACAATGTGATGAGGGAGTTTTATTATTCGCTATACGCTGAAAGTGCACGGTTAATGATAGACGGGCTGAGTTTTGGCAATAGGTATAACTTTGTTTTCTATGGAAACTGTGACAACAGGTTAGGAATTCCTTTAATTAGTGAATACACCATAGGAGAAAAAACAGTGACATTGAATGCGGTGAATAATACGCAAAATACGGTTCAGATAAATGATGTGGAGCCGGATGCCCAGGGAAGAGTGTTCATAACGTTTAAAACACCTGCCCCGGGAGGAATCGCAATTATGAATAGCATTTCTATTCAGTCCGTACCTCTAAGTGCACAGCAAAGTGGAGGAGGATCGTCTCCGCGTAAATCTTCTGGGAACAACACGGCACAAAGTGGCTTGATGGTGGAAGACGGTCGTATCACGGCATCCGCTTCTGAAGTACTCGCCGCTGCATATCCGGTTCCGGTTGTGGATGATATTATGCTTCGCCTTTTGCTGAGCAAGCCTGTTGAAAGACTGGAGGTTACACTTTTGAATGTTGATGGGCGCCCCTTATATTCGCAGGAATTGAGGGGACTTACCGAGGGAAAAAATGAAAGGAAGCTGAATGTAAACGCCCGCAGTCTTTTACCTGGGGTTTATTTTATCCGGGTTTCGGGCTGGAAAGATGGAACATTTAAAATGATTAAGGTAGTAAAGTAATAATAGCAGCAACAGCGTATAGATTCAAAAACCAGGAAACGTAATAGTTGGATTGTCGTGCTACTAAGTGAATAGAAATATATATACGTCCTGTATGTTACGAAAAGGGCTGATTACTCAAATGTAAGGCAGCCCTTTTCTAAATCTGAACTCAATGAAATTATTAAATATTGCATATTCCCCCAATAAACATATACCGGAGTTAGATTGCATCAGGGGGCTTGCAGTTTTACTCATTATTCTTTTTCATTTTTTCGATTTTTTTATTTATAAGTTTGGATGGGTGGGTGTTGACTTGTTCTTTGTTTTTAATTATTTATTTTTATGAAACCCGACAACCGCTATGTCCCTTTCCTGGATGGCTTCAGAGGATATGCAATTCTTCTGGTTATTATAGGACATCTTTACCGTGATCTTATCAGGGTTTCCCTTTTGGGCGTAACCTTATTTTTCTTTGTGAGTGGTTTTTTAATTACTAAACTATTGATTGTTGAATACCGTAAAAGGAATACAATTTTGTTAAAAGAATTCTATCTCAGGCGTGTGTTCCGGCTTTATCCTGCTTTGTTATTTTTCCTTCTTGTTACCTGTGTATTCATTTTATTATCAGGCCAAAGTATCCTTTTCCCGGATATTATGTCCGGATTGTTTTATTTCACTAATTATTATCTGGTCTATTTTAAGCCGGTATTGCAATCTGCGGACTATCCTTTAGTTTCTGAAATATTGTGGTCGCTTTCTGTTGAAGAGCACTTTTATTTATTTTTCCCGGTTTTATTTCTAATGCTTTTTAGCGACAGCAATGATAAGCTGCTTTCTGTTCTTGGGGTGTTGCTGATGTTATTTTTGTTTTCCCGGTGTGTTGAGTTTTTCCGGAGTTCCAATTTATCAGAGGTACGCAAGATAATTTATTACACCACGCACAACCGCGGGGATTCGATTTTATATGGCTGTGTATCCGCATTGCTTATCTACAGGTACAATGCAAGGTTTTATATACGATATCTTAATTCAAAATGGCTGTTTATTTTATCTTTTTTGTTATTGGTTTTAATTGAAATTGTTCCATCACAGTTGTTTCAAAATACCTTTAAATATTCTCTGCAGGGAATAGCATTCTCTATAATTGTACCTTCTTTCTTGTTTGGAAATTCAGAGAAAGGGGTTAGAAAATGGTTAGAAGGAAATGCTATCGTATTTATTGGTAAGCTCAGTTATTCATTATATCTTTTTCATTGGATTGCAATTAAGATCATAGCATTCTACGTACCCCAAAAGGGACTTTTTGCTAATCTGCTTATTGTTGTCTTTTCCCTTGGTCTTGCACTTATATCGTATTATGGTGTGGAAAGGCCTTTCCTGTCGCTGAGAAGAAAGTTTGGCTCACATGCAAAATGATAGCCTATATGCCTATATGGAGGCTATACAGGTATTTGAAGCACGGGGTAATCATATACTTTCGCTAGTATTTATTCCCTCGTTATGGGGACGATCGTTTGAGTCTTATCTTTATCATCATGACTGGCTTTTACTCTGATACAGATGAATTGATCTCATCATCTTCTCTTTTCGCAGAGATCATTATCCCTTTGGCCTTACCTAAAAACTATACCTGGCAAATACCGCATCATTTACAAAGTAGAGTGAAGCCTGGCTGCCGGGTAGAAGTTGTGCTGGGAAAAAATAAAAAATATGCGGGTATTATTAAACGGTTGCATAATAATAAACCTGCGGCATTTGAGCCGAAGGATATTTTGAATGTGCTGGATGCTGAACCTATTGTGTTTGAGCAGCAAATGAAATTATGGGAGTGGATAGCGCAATATTATATGTGCAGCGAAGGAGAAGTGATGGCTGCAGCATTGCCATCTTATTTTAAGCTGAGCAGTGAAACCATATTAATATGCAATGAAGAATATGGCGACGACTTTTCTGCACTTGATAATGATGAATATATTATTGCGGAGGCGCTCCATATAAAAAAGGAACTACGGCTTACCGAAGTGCAGCAGTTGCTGGATGCATCGCATGTGTATCCTGTTATTAAAAGATTAATTGAAAAAAAGGTATGCTTTGTGTGGGAAGCGCTTAAAGATGCTTACAGTGCAAAAAAGGAGACCTATATTATCATTAATCCTGTATATGAAAATGAAGATGCCCTGGCCGATCTGATGAATAACTGGGGGAGAGCGCCCAAACAATTGGAACTGTTGCTTAGTTACCTGCATCTTATAAAAACGGAAGGAGAGGTGACTAAGCCGGCATTGCTAAAAAAATCGGGCGCGTCTGATGCACAGTTGAAAGGGCTGGTGGAAAAAAATATCTTATGGCTTGAAAAACGCACGGTTGATCGTTTACGCTACCTGCCGCTTCATATTAATGTGGATTTTAGTTTAACTCCCGCCCAGGAGGAAGCATTAGAAAAACTAAATGAATTATTTAAAGAAAAGCCGGTTTGCCTTTTGCACGGCATCACTTCAAGCGGCAAAACACAAATATATATTAAGCTGATAGAGCAATACATTAGCCATGGAAAGCAGGTGCTGTATCTGTTACCTGAAATTGCGCTAACATCACAGATCATCCGCCGGCTGCAGAAGCATTTTGGCGGATATATTGGCATTTACCACAGCAAGTTTAACCAGAACGAACGTATTGAAATATGGAATAAAATTAAAACCGGGGAACTGAAAATTATACTTGGCGCCAGGTCTGCTCTTTTTCTGCCCTTTACCAGTCTTGGTTTAATTGTAGTAGATGAAGAGCATGATACTTCATTTAAACAGTATGATCCCGCCCCCAGGTATAATGCAAGGGACAGTGCTGTTTACTATGCCGCGCTTTTTGGATCGAAAGTTTTACTGGGTAGCGCAACACCCTCTCTTGAAAGCTATTATAATGCGTTGCAGGGTAAATACGGATTAGTAGAATTAAATGAAAGATACGGCGGTGTTAAGCTTCCCGCAATTGAAATCATAGACACAAAACAAATTGTAAGAAAAGATAAGTCGAAGATCATCCTTTCTCCGCAATTAAAGGAAGCAATAGAAAATGCTTTGGAGCGTAATAAGCAGATAATATTATTTCAAAACCGCAGGGGATATTCGCCCTATCAGATTTGCGCTGTTTGCGGATGGATTCCTCAATGTAAGCACTGCGATGTTAGTCTTACCTATCATAAGCTCAGCAATAAACTGGTTTGTCATTATTGCGGAACAACCTATCCAAATGTTACCACTTGTGCTGCATGCGGCAGCCATGCTTTTGTACAGCGCAATTTTGGTACGGAAAAAATTGAAGAATACCTGGAAGAAATCTTTCCCAAAGCAAAAATTGCACGAATGGATATAGATAGTGTAAGAGGCAAGCATGCACATGATAGCCTTATACAGTTATTTGAACAGAAGCGTATTGATATGCTTGTAGGTACCCAAATGGTGGTAAAGGGGTTAGACTTTGAGCATGTGAGCCTTGTTGGCATATTAGATGCCGACAGTTTATTAAGCTTTGCGGATTTCCGGGTAAATGAAAGGGCTTTCCAGTTAATGGAGCAGGTAAGCGGACGGGCAGGCAGAAAGGAGGAAAGAGGGAGGGTAATGATACAGGTTGCTAATACGAAGCACCCGGTGCTTCATTTTGTGCAACAACATGATTATGCCGCTTTTTTCAGGTACGAGATCGAAGGTCGCGAACGTTTTTTTTACCCCCCTTTTTCCCGGATCATACTGATTACATTCCGCCACAAATTAAAAGAACGGGTAGCCGAAGCGGCTCAATATTTTGCTGCGGCATTACAAAAGGAATATGGTAAATATATTGTTGGTCCGGCAGAGCCTCCTGTTAACCGGGTGCGTAATCAGTATTTGATGGAACTGTTATTTAAAATTCCCAAAGACATTGCTTTTATCAATAAATGTAAAGCCGCTATAAAAGATCAGATTGTTCATCTGCATCAAAATAAAACATTCCGGAGCGTAGTAATTGTTACCGATGTAGATGTTCTGTAAAGCGGTTCATTAGTTACCATAACATGCAGATCCTCATTTTTGAATCCATATTTCATCTATAAAAAACCAGCAGGGATGCCCTACGCCGTAATGCCAGTGCGGGCAGGTTTTTATGCCTGTTATATCTACTTTAATGTAGCGTGCTTTAATGGGTTTATTGCCCGTATAGCTGAGGTCAATAAACTTTACCTGGGGGTTCCTGTCTTCAGGATGATCAATGGACTGCAGTGTTTTATAATCATTACCATCAGATGAAATGGAATAAGTAACATTAGACGGTACTAAGATCCACGCACCTAACTGGTGTAAAAAATCTGCATGAATGCCGGTAAATTCCTTTTCACTGCCTAAATCGAGTATCAATCCTGCATCTGTACCCAGCCAGCCAACCCATCCCTCGGCAAATGTCATGCCTCCATACAATCCATCTGTAAGTTCACCGCCCATCGTAGCATATTTTTCACTGGGGGCCACTGAAAAAGTGATATTGGCTACCGGTATAGTTTGTTTGCCCGATGGCATATACCTTGTTCTGTACAATGCACAATAATCAAGAGGGCTATTTCTCCTTTCATTGAGCGTAGGAACAGAAAACAATTTCACCCTTTCTTCAAAGAGATCCAGCTTGCGGTTGATATCATCCACCCGCATGTCTTTTTCCGTACGGGCAATATCCAGCCCGGAATATTGCAGCGGCAAACGGGTGCGCCATACTCTTTTCAGCAAAACCGGATCTGCCGCAACGGCAGCTTCCGCCTGGTTAAACAGGGCATTGTACCTGCGCATGAGGGATGGCTTTAGCATACCCGCTTTATGCGATACCGGAGAATCGTATATCCATAACCGTTTGCCACTGCCCAGCAGGGCGCCTTCCATCAGTTTAATATATTGGTATAAATAAGGTGCAGCGTTGCCATAATATCCGTTCAGAAAAATTTGTATAAGAGAATCTTCATTCCGGTTTACATTCCACATTAGTTTAGATACCAGCCAGGTTCTTAATTCGGCAAAGTCGCCACCGCGGCTGCTTGCTATTTGAGAAAAATGCATGGAGGTATTGTTCTTGTGAAACAGCCGCATATTTTCCCCCAGTACGTGGAAGTTGGGGAAGGGTACAAGATAATTGTCGAAGTTGATGCCATAGTCCCACACAAATATGTTTTCTGTTATGGCGCTCCAGCCTTCCAGGGCTTCCGCAAATGCTCTTCCTGATGCATTTTCCTTTAATGTAACTTCCCTGTCGCAATCAATGCTGCACAACATTATATTTACATTTTTGGCAGGTTTTACATGGCGGGGAGGCTTCATGGAATATAAGTAGGCCAGCGTTGAAATTTCTTTATCCGGAAAGCGTTCGGCCAGCTTGTTCATAAAATGTATAAGGCTGCCCGAATGAGCGCCTTCATAGTCATCAACTGCTTTACATTTTTCACACTGGCAAAAAGTATAATTCCCGTCATTTTGGCTTACAGAAATAATGTGTTTATCAGGATGGGCTTTAAATACAGAATCGAGTCTTAGGGTTACAATTTCCAGCACTTCCGGATTAGACAGACACCATTGGCTGGCTTTGCCGGGATGACGCCTGCCATTAAAATAAGAATAGTATTCGGGATGTGCATCGCCATATACAGCCGATGGCAAAAGGAAATCGAAAGTATGCACCCACAGGTTACCTGCAAATAATTCTCCGGGTGTTTTTAACCGCATCCAGTTGCGATATACAGAGTCTGTTGCCATTGCATAGTTCTGGCTTTGCCTGTAACGGAATGATGGTATTTCCGTGAAATCAACTACAGGAATTTGCAGCGTGGAAGTTTGGGTTAAACTATATTCATTTTCTCCCCAGTAGGAAACTCCGCAGTATCGTTCAAGCAAACTCACTATGGCATATATTGATCCTTTTCCGCCGCCTGTAACCACCTGTAGTGTATGATTATTGTGCACTACCCGAAATCCATCTTCCGAAAGCTTATCTTTCTGCACATTCTTATTATATCCGTCATTGCTTATAACAATATCATTCTTTTTGATTTGATCTGTTTTTTGGATCAACAGTTTTGCCCCGGTAATTCTTTCTGCAAAGTCCTGCAGCAGGCGTGCCGCTTCTGTATCAACGCTGTCGCCGGATGTGAGGACGATCCTGCCTGAAGGTTTCCCGTTTTTAACCAGCACCACCTGTGCCGGCAGTACAGCATGAAAGCAGAGGGCTGAAAGCAGCAGGCAAATAAAATGTTTCATAATGGAAGTAAAAATACAATCTTGAAAATAAACAACAAAGGTATAACTCATGCGCACAGACTTAAACGCATCAACGCTTATACCCTTGCAATAAAAATGATAAAACCGGACTATTTCGCAATAAATTTGTTTCTAATGTTTGCGGGCGTATTTCAATTTTTCGCTCCATGTACAACTTTCCGGTCGGTGAGACACCGACCGGTAGCGGGTTCTACAGGTGGGTGTCACCACCCACCTGCGAAAAATGCGCCCATGTTTGCTATAGGAAACATTTTCCCCTATAATTGTTTATTATAGCAAACGTTATGGTAAACAGAACAATAACCCTCACGTCTAAATTAGAGAAGATCCTGGTTGAACTGGGAGGAAACATAAAGCTGGCCCGGTTACGAAGAAAATTAACCACCGGACAGGTTTGCGAACGGGCCAATATTAGCTGAACTACTTTATGGCAGATAGAGAAAGGGATGTACAACGTAACCATCGGTGCCTATGCGCAAGTGTTATTTATCCTTGGCCTTGAAAAAAGACCTGCTGCAGGTGGCTACCGATGATGAACTCGGCCGGAGATTGCAGGATGCCGGTCTGGATTAAAAAAAGAGGTCCCAGGAAAAAATAAATACCTATGGATATTTTAGTTTACGCAGACTGGATAGGATTAGAAGGCCCCGCCCTGATGGGAATGCTATCGGTTGCGCATACCAGGGGACGGAGATTTTTTCATTCGATTATAATAAAGCATGGATAGATAGAGGACTGGCTCAAAACTTAGATCCCGATCTGCAACTATTCTGACGGAGCCGAAGGGGTTTCCTACTCAGGGAAAATAAACAATTTTTAACCAACTGGGTATGTAAGAAATGAGGAAGATTAGTATTACTTTTATACCAATTTTTCCTCCAACACTCCCTTCCAGGTGACAAATCCTTTCTTCGCATCCACATAATCATGAACGACCCTGCTAAAATTACTACTCTCCTTCTCCAAAAAAGTTTGCCTGCCATTTTGTTTTATATCCCTCAGGATTGCTTCAATCTCTTCAAGGGCAATTCGTAGAGATTCCCTTGTTTTATCCGTATGCCATATATAGGTGGCTTCTTCACTATCCAACGTTTCCCATATAATGTGATATTTCTTTTCACCAGCCAGTAAGAATAAAAATGAAAATGGCTGCAAGACAAACCTCAGTTTCAAAACAGATGCTTCATGCTTAGATGAAAGATATTTTAGCTGCAAATAATGCTTTGAGTTCTTAATGCTTAAAATGTCATCAACCAGGGCAGCTTCAGATGAAAATAATTTCTTCCCTTCGTCATATGAGCTCAACAAATCATCCATAGTATGGATAGATTGATCATCCGCAGTCCGGCCTTTACCTTTAAATATCTCCCGCTTTACAAACTCAAACCGAACACTATCAATCATTTGATTGTTTATGCTATCAATATCCTCTGAAATGGCCGTTGCTGATAATATCTGGCTGGCGGTATAGTTTACAGTAATATTTACGGAGAATAATTTCTTCTTCAACGCTTTTATGAAATAGTCACGTACGGCTGCAAACTCCGGCCTTATATCCGGATTAGCAATTTCAAATATGATTTCCTGATTGACTTCCTCAATAAAGATGGGAAATGAAACACTTCCAAATAAGAAATTAATTTTTCCAAAAAGTACTTTCATTGTTTTCAAAATAACGTATTCTGTAGGAGTCTGCTCTTTTCTGTCATACTCTATTCTTTTAGTTCCAATAACAGGCTGATGTTTTAGTATAACGGATCTGAGGAAACTACTTGTATCCAGGCTTCTGAACTTTATTCTTTCAATTCCATAAAAATAAAATGAACCTTGCCTGGCGTCCGTTACCTTGCTTATCTGAAAATCATAATCAATAATTTCTGAAAAAAGCTCCCCCTCTTCTTCATTATAACTGATGACGCGTAATTTCCAGGCCACGCCATCTTTAAATGTTTCAACAGGTAGTGGCAAATCAATACAATCAACAGGCAATAAAATACCGGCGGTGTTGATATAAAATTCAGGGCCTTGAAAAACCAATAATATTTCATCCGGATTTGCCAGTTGTCCCGATTTCATCAACTTCCGGTAATATTTATTGCGTTGTTTAAACAGATTGTTGAAGTATCCAATCCTGTAATCCCTGTAATCATATATAACAGGGGCAACCGGGCTTCTCTGAACCCGCCCGATATATTGAATCAGTTTACCTTCAAAAGAAAATGGATAAGCCAAAGTAAGGCAATCTAAAACGCCGATATCTGTTCCTTCCCCAATAAACTGACCGGTGGCGATCAATACCTGGAAATCGCCACTGTGAATTAGCTGTAGTTTTGCTTTCTGAGATTGCTCGTTATCTTCTCCTGTTAACGTAATTGTTTCGCAAATGCCTTTCAAATATTGTTGCAATATATCAACGTGGGCTTTGCGTTCTGTTAATACCAGTATCTTTCTGCCTGCCTTTGCCTCCCTTTTTATATTCTCCACGATCATTTCATTTCTTGCAGTATCATGAATAAGAATATTGATAAGTGTTTCAATCTTATCCGTTGAAGCATTAAATGGTGTAAACAGTTCTGTGTTTTGAATGGTTACCGATAATTGTTTATTCTGGTTGGCGGTTATAGGAATGGTCACTTCATGAATAATATCGCCAATATGTATAAATATCAGCTTCTCATCCTTGTTTTTTCTTACCGGAGTTGCCGTAAACCCATAGAGGTAGTACGAATGAAAATGCTGTATCACTTCCCGGAATGTTTTGGCCGGAATATGATGACATTCATCTACTATGATGGTTCCAAAAGCATGGTATAATTTGTTTTTGTCTGACGGACCTGGAGTTTGCAGACTTTGTATCATCGCTACGGTAATCTCCTGGCCTATTTCATACTTGCCGCCTTCAATTCTTCCTATCCGGAATTTCGGAATACCAAGAAATGACTGAATCCTATCTACCCACTGATCAAACAATTGCCTTCTGTGAACAATGATTAAAGCAGGTTGCTGCTTTCGTGCAACAATTTCTAACCCCATTACCGTTTTTCCTGCGCCGGGAGGTGCAACGATAACGCCAAAATCCTTTTTATTTGCGGCTTCAACAGCCTCTTGTTGATAATTATACAATGAAATGGAAGAGGTAAACTTAACCGGCTCAAGTTTTACTCTTTTATCTTCAAATTTGTAGGGTATTTTTTGTTCGTTGCAATACCTGAGTAGCCTGCCAATAATACCTCTTGGCATAACAATGGTATTCTCTTTTTTCTCCACTGTTTCAAAATACATTTGCGTACCATAAGTACTTCGCCCCGACCGTTTTTTTATAAGGTAATCAACGTTCATAAAGTCGAGATTATCTTTTAGGTATTTTGACAATAGCGGATTTAAACCATGGCGTGGCAAAACGACCTGGTTACTGAGGGTGATTGGAAATTCACCATTCAAAGCATTTGTAGTAACTGCTCCAGTAGTTGGACTGGTAAGTTTATTAACAATAATAGTCTCATACAATTCATTCAGCATTTTGGTTTTTACCTTTTGAATGGCTTCTAAAAACATCCATTGATCAGGAAAGGATTCTAAATTTTCCGGATGAATAAAACAGGCATTACCGTTCTCCATTGCCTTCCTTTGTAAAGGTAAAGCAATAAGGTTGCCTAAGCCTTTACCGGCATGCGCATCCTGGTTTGGAAATAGCCTGTCAAAATTTGAATTTTTATCAACTTCCGATATGATACCCGAAGATTTGAGAAGATGAATAAATAGCTGCCTGATTTTAAATGCCGGATAGGGTTCCTCAAAAAACATCCAAACATGTCCGCCCGCGCCCGATCTCGAACGTTCCAGGTAAACAGGCAGGTTATGTTTTTTACATTCCAGTATGAAGGTTCGGCACTCGCCTATCCAGCTTTTGGTTTTGGCAGTGGACTGGTCAAAATCAGCCGCTATAAACCACGACGTATTGTCCTGCAATAAAGGATAAATTCCCACTATTTCCTTACCTACCAGGTGGTTCAATATTCTTTGATCCGTAAGCGGCGCATACGCTTTATCTTTAAAATCCTTTAAGGTTCCGCCTTTTGCCTTGTGTAGTTTAAATTGATCCCAGTCCAGGATATAGGCAGGCATATAACCGCTTTTGCCATCCCGTTCCCAGCGAATCGCAAAGACATTATCGCGGCCTTTAAAAAGTGATTTGAATATTTCGATGTTTTGTACCATCTTCTTTACTTACAAACAAAACTAATTGTAACGAACGTTATGGAAAACAGAACAATAACGCTTACTCCTAAATTAGAGAAGATTTTGATTGACTTTGGAGGAAACATAAAGCTGGCCCGGTAGCAAAGAAAATTAACCACCGAACAGGTTTGCAAACGGGCCAATATTAGCCAAACCACTTTATGGAAGATAGAGAAAGGGATGTACAAGGTAACAACCGGCCCTTCCCTTAAAGAAATGCAACAACAGAGCTATAATAGCGATAACGCCCAGAATATTCCAGATGCCCATGAGGTTAAGTTTGTATAAATATAATTATTTCATTGATCCTTTCCCCCGCAATCATTTGTATTCTGTGAGGTATTACAGAGAAGAAACAAAAGAATGTCACCAAGGCTATCCTCATCCGTGGTATGTGTATTTAGCCGGCCTGTGCTTTGGCGTTATTCGTTTAGCAATTTGAGAAAAATAATAACACGGCAGCAGGTCTTGCGATGCCTGATCAGGCGCTACCACCTTTCCGGCACGTGGAGACACGTGCCGGGGCGACCGCCTTGGTACGTGTCACGTACCATCACCAGGAAACATCTGCATAATTTCGAATGATGCTTATCTTGATTAAAGAGAATGGTAGAGCTTTTTTTTGTGGGTTTATAAGTTCTCATGTAGTTACATTAATAAACGAGATTTTTCCTTTTGACAATAAGCCTTCCACCCATTCACCAACCGTATGCTTTTATGATCTTTCAATAAAGTGCTTTTATGCTAAAAGTGCCATTTTAAGGTATCAAACGCAAAAAATCTATTTACTTTATGATATTAAGTAATGTTAAACTGACATATAACTGCTGTAAAATGAAGAAAAAATAGACAACCCGCCGGTGCCGGTTTATAGCCGTGCAGCACATTTAGCTACCTGTGCATTTGCTTTATTTGTTTAACAATTTGAGAAAAGTAATAATACAGCAGCAGGTCTGGCTATACCTGATCAAGCGCTACTGTGCCTGCAGCAGAAAGGAGAGTCGCCAATGCGCCGGATGACATTTTAGGAATTGTGTAATACAAACAGCAAAAACAACCGAACTATTTGAACAGGAGCTTTTTAGCTATGGGTATAATTCCGCAAAATCGGGCTTCCTGTCGAACTATTTTGCTTTTTTCGACACCAAAGAGCATCATGTCGTTTTCTTCAACATAAAAAATAAGTTAATAATTACCAGGTGTGTCGAAAATAATAATTATTTTCGACACATAAAAGCAATATGTCGAATAGCTCAACATGAACGATAGATCAAACCCATATAACCAACTTGCTGATTTACCGCCAGATATAGATTTGGATTCACCCATTTTGCTCAAATCGTCCATAAAAGCCAGCAGGTTATTGGCTGAATTGAAAGGTTATTGCCAAACCCTGCCCAATCCCCGGATCCTGATCAATACCATCATCCTGCAAGAGAGTAAAGACAGCTCGGCTATCGAAAATATTGTAACTACCCAAGATGAATTATACCGTGCCGTGATGTCGCCGGAAGATGGCGCACATATTAATTCTTCTACTAAAGAAGTATTGATGTATAAGGAAGCACTGTATGCAGGATTAAACCTGTTAAAAAAACGGGGACTTACCACAAACACCCTGGTAAGCATCATGCAAAAATTAAAAAACACCACTGCAGGCATCAGGCAGAGCATCGGCACCCGTTTAGCTAATCCAATAACCAAAGAAATTATTTATACCCCGCCAGAAGGGGAAGCATTGCTGAGGGAAAAATTAACGGCGCTGGAAAAATTTATTCATAATGAAACCGATGGCATTGACCCGCTTATAAAACTGGCATTAATGCATTACCAGTTCGAAGCCATACACCCCTTTGCAGATGGTAATGGAAGAACAGGTAGAATTATGAATGTATTGTACCTGGTTCACCTGGATTTATTACCGCTGCCGGTGTTGTATTTAAGTTCATTTATCATTCAGCATAAGAATGAATATTATCGCTTACTGCGTGAGGTAACAGAAAAAGAAACCTGGAACGAATGGATTTTATATATGCTAAAGGCTATTGCTGAAACAGCAGCATTAAGCCTTAAAAAAATTAAAGAAATCCAACAACTGAAAGAAGAAACCATCATTAAGGCAAAAGAAATATTAAAAGCTTCTTACAGTAGAGACCTGGTTGATTTACTTTTCTGCCATCCATATGTAAAAATCAAAACCCTGGAACAAAATAATATCGGTCACCGGCAAACAGCGTCAACCTATTTACAGAAACTGGCTAAAGGCGGCATTTTAAATTCATTAAAAATTGGAAAAGAAATGTACTATATCAATCATGCATTAATGCACATAATATCCGACTAATGTGGCCTTTAACGAGCCCAATAGCGGAAAAACATGGCATTGGCAACTCAGTGAGAAATCCCCGGACATTTGTAAACCTGTATAGATGATTTTGAATTTATCGCACACTCAAGGCTTAACGGTTTACCCCTCACTCCGGTTACCCGCCAGGATGACTCAGTTGTACGGGGTGGTGACGCCATTACACATATATCCTCTCACAAGCACCACCACAACCCCTGCGCACAAAAAAGGCCTCCTGGAAAGGAAGCCAATTGCGCTTTGGGCGCAAACATGAGAAAACAAAATTAAGCAGCCGGTTATGGGGTTAGCGGAAATAACCTGCTGTTGAAGCATATTAACATCCTTTTTTCTTTTTTAGTTGTTTCATTATAAAATATATTACCGAAAAAGCCAGTATAAAAATGCCAATACCGGTAAGCTCCGCTTTGGTTAAATGAGAAAGCAGCCAGATGATGGCCGCGGCTGCTATTAAAGGAATCATCACGCCGCCGGGTACCCGAAAACCTTTTTCGGTGTTGTGCGCTTTCATTCTTCTCAGTTTAATAGTGGAGAGTACCACACCCAAATACAGCAGCAGGGAGGAAGCGCTGGCAATGATGGCCAGTTGTTTAAATCCGCCCGATACAGCCATGATAAAACCAATGACTACATATACCCTGATGGCTACATGCGGCGTAGCGAAGCGTGGATGCACCCTTGCTAACCGTTTGGGCAGCAGTCCGTCTCTTGCTGCGGCAAATAAGATCCTTGGCTGGGATAATATCTCGCCGCTTAAAGAACCCAAAATGGATAATATGGTAACTGCAATAATGAAAGCCATCCCCGGCTTACCAAGGGCAATAGCTGCTACGGCAGCCAGCGGGGTATCTTTGTGTGCAGATAACTGATCGCCCAATGTTCCCTGTGTAACCCATTGAATAGAGATATACAGCAGCAATACAATAAACACGGCCAGGAAAATACCCAATGGCACGGTACGGGACGGGTTTTTTATTTCGCCGCCGTTGCTCAACGGCACTTCTAACCCCAGGAATGCAAAAAACAATAAAAGGGATGCTGCGCCTATATTGCTAACGGTGGGTTCGGAAACCCATTTCAGGTTTTCTGCTTCTACATACGGGATGGCTACTATGATCAAAAGTACCAGCGCAATGAGTTTTCCAATGCTTGCAAATACAACAAAGCCCACCCCGTTTTTCACACTGCTGATATTGAGCCATGCAAGTCCGCCAAACAGCAGCAACAGAAAAGTCATTCTGTACATATCTATACCCAGTGCCGGGAAAAAATGTTGAAGGGTATCTGCCAGGGCATTGGCAAGGGCTGCATCGGAGGCCATGCATCCGCCCAGCAGGTATATATTGCCCGCCAAAAAACCGGCCCAGGGGCCAAAAGCCGTTTCAATATAAGTATACACACCGCCGCTTTTGTTTGTGTTGCTGCCAGCTTCCGCAAAACAAAGCGCCAGTAAAAATATCAATGCCCCGCACACTATATAAGCCAGTATTGCTGCAGATCCCAGCCCTTCGGCAACAAGGGCGGGCAATACAAAAATACCGGTACCCACCACCATATTTACACCCGCCAATGCTAATGAGCGAACGCCGATTTCCCGTTTCAGATGCTCTGTTGTAGCGATGTCTGTCATTATTAAGGGTAAAAAATAAAGGGAGCTTTAGAAAGTGTTTGAATAGCCTGTTATTCAACAATAGCCGGAATCATATCTTTCTGCCTCATCTGTTTTAGCACAACGAGAAAAATAATTACAAATATTATCCCCGCTGTAGCTTCTGCAGTAAGCATATAGCCGCTACCAAATTTATCATGTGTCCACCCATTGAAAGTAGTCATATATACTACCGGTAAATTGCCCAGAGACGACATCAAAGAATATTTTGTAGCCGTATGCTTTTTGCCAATCACAAAAAAGATCAGGGCAGTATAGGCCGCATACATTAATCCGGTACAAAATCCATAAATGAGTACACCGGAAGCATAAGTTGCAGGATGGTAGGGCAATACCGCTATTAAAACAGTAACGAATGCGCAAACAGCGCCACTCCCTAAATAGGCATTCCAAACACCCCAGCGGTCTGCAATAAAACCTCCTGCTATACAACCCACTGCACTTACACCACCACATAATAAACCCGTAACAAGCACAACAGTATCTGCATCTGTTTTCCAGTCTTTTGCCACTGCCGACCATAAATTAGCCATAGCGCCCGTACCAATCGGCATAACGATAAGGATCATAACAAATAATGCCGCGGGCAGTTTTATCATGGCTAGAATATCTTTACCCATTCCCTTTATTTCATGCATTATGGTTTTGTCTTTCCGATAGGGAATATCTTTAATGTAAAGTATGGTCAGGGCAAATAATATGGATGCAACGCCCAAAACAATACCTGCCAAAGTGATATTATAATGTGCGGCAAGCCACAAACCGGCCCCGCCTCCCAAACCAGTTCCGGCAAGATTCCCTGCCTGGTACCAACCGGAAGCCGCTCCTTTTTTATTTTCCCTGACTCGTTTGGCCATGAAGCCATTAATGGGCAATAAGGTAATGGTAGCTGCTACCTGAGATACAAATACAATTATTGAAAGTAAGGCGGCGCCTTTTACGGTAAACGGAATAAAGCAAAGCAACAATAATGAAGCAATACACGCTAACAAACTTAGCCAATACCATTTGTGTAAACTGAGTGATAGATCTACAATAGGTCCCCAAACAAAACGCCATAAGTTAGCCGAAAGTCCTATGGCAACAATGCCTGCGGTGAGCGCCACCGGAAAGCCATTCTTTGTAAGCAGAAAAGGCAACGCTACCGTTACAAAACCCTGGCTGAGCCCCATGGGCATTATGAGAAAAAACATGTAAACCGGTTTTGTATAGTGTTGTTGCATTTCAGGGCCTGTTTAGCAGTGTTTCATTTGCTGCTCCATATTGCCGGGATCAGTTAAGATTATTTAGCCAGCAGGCTCTGACTGTAGTATACGATTTCGGAAATAATTTTGCCGTTTTCATCAAAGCCGTCGCTGATGTGCATGGGAAGAATGATGGCTTTTTTATCTGACTTGCGTACCAGGTGCAGCTTCCACCACGACAATACTTCACGGCCATTGTCCATTTCATATTCCAGGTAATCGGGGTACCCGATCATTTCAATAAACTTTATATCAAAATCATTGGAGAATTTTTGCCAGTCTGCTTTTGCTTCTGTCTTATTCAGGTATTTTCTATACTCGTCATTGATATCGTAAAACCTGGCATCATCGCTAAAGAAACTGAGGGCTTTATCAAAATCGCCTTTTTCGTAAGCATACATAGATTTGCGTACGGTATTGATATTTTCGTGATGGTTGTAGATCTTTCCATTGGTTCTGTTTGAAAAGCTAACGCCGATCTCATCCAATATGCTTCCGTTGCTGTAATTGATGATCGCTTTGATTTTGTTCTCTTTCGTGAGCTTATACAAACGATGCGCTGCGGCGTCTAATTTTACACCGGTAGCTTTATGCATGCCTTTGAGTAAATCCCAGGTTTGTACCCAAACCTCGTCATTTTTGTTATCCTTCTTGTATTCAACCGCATCAGGATAAGAGCCCGGGTAGGGTTCTATGGAAAAGTAATCGAACTCATTATGGTAACGGAGCGCATTGGCAACAAATGCTTTTTTTGTGGCTCCGCTATCACCATATGCATTGGATACACCATTAAAGGATCTGAAATCGTCTGTTAAAAAGCTGTTGATCCTGGCCTCATCACCGCTCACAGTGGCTTTTATAAACTCGTCCACGACATTTATAGCCGGATGTTCTATGTACACCGTTCCGTTGGCTTTTTTCTGTGCAAAAACGGCGATAGTGCCCGTAAAGGTGAGGGCGAAAAGGAATAATGCTTTTTTCATTGTACCTGGGTTTGAAGTTTATTGATATAAATACATGTTTTGGATAAACTGTGTTAGAGGTGCTGATATGGGTTAATCTAAATGCGGGCAGCTCCCGAGTGTGATGGTTTAAGTGTAAAATTGCTATGAGTGATCTGGGGTGAGCGGCAGGCGTTCCGTAAATATTGGTGCGGTAAAGTTCCGGCGTATTTGGGCGGGTGGTGAGTAAGTTTTCATCATTTCAGGGGATATGCTCAGCTTCCGGCAGGACAAATTGTGCAGCATCAGTAAAAATTCGTCTTTTTTACGGCGCGTGATCAAAAAAGTACCCTTTACCGTATGGTAAATATCTGCAGGGAAAGTTATCTTTATAGGGATGCCCATCCCGTTTCGTAAAACTTCATTCATTCTATTGCTTTTTGTTTCCTTTTACTGGAACCGCGTTCCGGCTCAAACAGGTTCCGGCTATGAAACCATTTCCACTGCCCAGGGCCTTTCGCAGGGGATGATCTTCGATCTTTTACAGGATAAAGAAGGATTTATTTGGGTAGCTACAAAAAATGGTTTGAACCGGTATGACGGCTACAGTTTTAAAGTTTTTTCCAACGATCCTTACAATCCGCATAGTTTAAGCAGCAATACCATCCAGAAAATTTTTGAGGATTCAAAAGGACGGATCTGGGTGGGTACAGAAGATGCCGGAATCAATGTATACGATAAGAAAAGCGGTAGTTTTTACCGCATTCAGCACAAAGCTGCCGATGCCACCAGCCTTTCAGGAGATGCCATAAGATGTATAGCTGAACTGGCGAACGGCAAGATGTTGGTTTCTGCCTATGGCGCCGGTTTCAACATGATCGAATTGCCGGCCGATTTTTTTGAAAAACCATCAGCACCACTTATAACAAGATTCGAACTTCCCCACAACAACGATAATGTATATGCTATGGGAAAAGATCCCGGCGGTAACATGTGGATCGGCGGTTTCGACGGATCGGTGTACCGCTTCGACACTGCTAAAAACAATCTCATTGCATTGAACAAAGGCCACCTGCTCAATGATGGCTTTGTTACGGGAGGTGGAGACGTGCTGCTGAGCGGTAATTATTTTTTATGGGATGGCAGGGCAACCTACCCGATTTTTGATACGGCAAAAATACCTGCCGGCAATATTTTATTAAAGCCACGGGCTTTTTTGTGGAGGAACTATTACAGGGAGTTGTCCAGTTATGATGTAACCAGCAGGGCAACCGGAAAGCCCCTGACAGGAGACTTGCAACTTCCCGGAAATGTAATGGCAATGTTTCCTTTTATCACGGATCGTTCGGGCATGGTATGGTCGGGCTCGGTGGGCTATGGCCTGCGCAAATACAGTACCGACGGCAGTACATTCAATGAGCACCTGTTGCCGGCATTCAGCGTAAGAGGGATCATACCCGACAGGGCAAATAACATATATGTTGTGGATTACGGGTATGCCTGGAGAAAGATAAACGGGCAATCAATAGAAAAGGATCCGTTCAAAAAATTCCCCCAGCTTGCCCTGATTGACAATTTTATGATCAGTAAAACCGGCAGGTTTTGGTTTAAATCGGAAACAGAGGGCTATAAAAACTACTACGATTACAACCCCGTTTCCGGTAAATTAACACAGTATCCTTTGGTTTTGAGTGAAGCCAGTGGTGATAAGCAACCGCTGATAGAAGACAGCAAAGGATACATCTGGTTCCCTGTGCGGGGCGGGAAGTTCAGGAGAATACATGAGGAGAGTGGCAGGATAGACAGTTTCAGCATTAATGTAAACAATACCAGGCCGCTCAATACCAACTCTGTTTGTACGGCATTGTACCAAGACGGGCAGGGCGTATACTGGGTGGGTACGCAGGAAGGTTTTGCAAAGCTCGTTTTCGACAGCCGGCATACGGTACCCGATGTAAAATGGTTTTACAATAAGGCTGAAACACGCAATTCGCTAAGTTATAATCATGTATCCTGTTTTATGGATGATCCGGCAGCGCCGGATAAATATTTATGGATATGCACCAAGGGGGGCGGATTGAACCGGATGAACAAGACAACAGGTGATTTTTTTCATCTTACTTCAAAACAGGGTTTGCCCGATGACGTGGTGTATGGCATTTTGCCCGATGATGCTAAAAACATCTGGGGCAGCACCAATAATGGCCTGTTCTGTTTGCTGGCCAATCCAACGCACGACAGCACCGGCTGGACTTTCAGGAATTTTACCAAAGCCTACGGACTACAGGGCAATGAATTCAATACGGCGGCTTTTGCAAAGCTGCCCAATGGTAAAATGGCATTTGGCGGTGTGAATGGTTTAAATATTTTTGATCCGGAACAAATACTTTCCGGCGTGTTTTCACCCAATGTGTATATCACCAATTTACTGGTGAACAATACCGTTGTTTTACCGGGTGATAAAACGGACGTGCTGCAGCAAAATATTGAACAAACGAAAGCCATTACCCTTAATTACCAGCAGGATATTTTAACGCTTGAATTTTCTTCCTTAGACTTTACGGCCCCGGAGCAAAACAAATACCGCTATCAGTTGGCGGGTATTGATAAAGGCTGGGTAGAAAGCGGCAATCGCAGGGGTGCTACCTACCTGCACCTGCCTGCAGGAAAATATACCTTCAAAGTACAGGGCAGCAACAGCCAGGGCATCTGGAGCAACCATATGCATGAGCTGGAGATCATAATACTGCCGCCCTGGTGGCTCAGTTGGTGGGCATATATTATATACGGTGTACTGATCGCATTGGCCATAAGAGCATATCTTAAGTTTAATGTAAATAAGGCCAGGCTTGAATCACAATTGAACTATGAACAGTTGGAAGCCAAAAGAGTAAAAGAACTGGATACCATTAAAACACAATTATATACCAATATTACGCATGAATTTCGTACACCCCTTACGGTTATACTAGGTATGGCGCAGCAGGTAATTGATCAGCCGGGCGAACAGTTTGACAGCCGTATGGATATGATCGTGCGCAACGGACGCAGTTTGCTGAACCTGGTAAACGAGATGCTGGATCTTTCCAAGCTCGAATCCGGCAATATGCAACTGCAGTTAACGCGGGGCGATGTGATACCCTTTCTCCGTTATGTTGTTGAATCTTTTCACTCCCTGGCAAACAGTCAGCAAAAGCAACTGCATTTTCTCACTGATGTAGATACCCTGTACATGGAATACGACCGGGAAAAGATCAGGCAGATCATTTCCAACCTGCTATCCAACGCCATCAAGTTCACGCCCGAAAAGGGAAATATCTACATCACCGTAATCGAAAATGTGTCGCCCGATGAGGGTGATCGCGCTACATTGATCATTAAAGTAAAAGATACCGGTATAGGCATACCCGAAGACCAGTTGCAGCATGTTTTCGATCGCTTTTATCAGTTAGACAACAGTCACACCCGCAAAACAGAAGGCACCGGCATTGGTCTTGCATTAACCAAAGAGCTGGTGAAATTAATGAAAGGTGAGATCGGGGTTAAAAGCCCGCCTGCCGGTATAACACGTGGCAGCGAGTTTACGGTATCGCTGCCTTTAAAAAAGGTAGCCGCCATTGATGAAAACACAGAAGATCGTTTGAAAAAGGCTTCCATTACTCCGCCACCCCCGGCCACTATCAGCACACAGCGGGTAAACAATGGCCAACAAACTACCACTGCGCCTTTAATATTGCTGGTAGAAGACAACGCCGATGTAGTGGCGTATACGGCATCCTGCCTGCCCGGTTACCGGCTGGCTGTTGGTAAAGACGGAAGGGAAGGATTTGAAATAGCCACGGATATGATCCCCGACCTGATCATTACCGATGTGATGATGCCATTTGTGGATGGCTTTGAACTGGTGGCCCAATTGCGCGACAATGAATATACCAGTCATATTCCCATTATTATGCTTACTGCCAAAGCAGATATGCGCAGTAAGATAGAAGGCTTGCAAAAAGGCGCTGATGTGTACCTGGAAAAACCCTTCAATAAAGAAGAGCTGCTGGTAAGGATAGAGAAGCTAATGGAGATGCGCAAAAAATTACAGCAGTATTATCTTAAAAAAGCCGGCATCATCACCAACGGTTCGCAACCCGTGCCGTCGGATATTGTTCCGGAAAAGATAAAGGAAAAACCTGAAGATGCTTTTATCATAAAGCTGAGGGAAGTAGTGGAACAGCATTTGAGCGATACAGATTTTACCGTGGAGCAATTGTGCAGGCTGGTGTTCATGAGTCATTCGCAACTGCATCGTAAATTAGACGCGCTTACGGGTTATTCTCCCAACAAATTTATACGGATGCTGCGGCTTAAAAAAGCCAAGGAACTGTTGCAGCACCCCGCCAGCAGCATTGCCTCGGTTGCACTGGATTGCGGCTACAACGACCCGGGTTATTTTGCCAGAGTATTTAAACAGGAGTTCGGCTCCACGCCACAGGAATGGAGAATGGCAAATTGCTAAATCAAACATGTAACGGAGGCGTCTTCAGCGAAGTAAACCACCCGTTGCAGGGTGGCTTTCTTCAACGCCTCTGGTCTTATTGCCCATAAATTTTTCGTCTATGCTGCTGAAACTGCATTGCTTTTTCATAGATTTGACACTTAAGTCCAAAATAAAATGCCAAACACCTGGAGTCGTGAATTTGGGGCTTTAATCAATACCCAGCGCCAACAAAACAAAATGCCCTTGCGGAAAGTTGCTGCTATATTAGATATTGATACCTCTACACTTAGTAAAATCGAAAAAGGTGAACGACCTGCAAATGCGAAGATGATACCGGTTATTGCAGAATTGTTTGGGCTTGATTTTAAAGAACTACAGATTCGATACTTAAGTCAAAAAATGAATGACGAGTTTGCTAACGAAGCTTATTTTGAAGAGGCTTTGGGTAAACTTATAAAAGACAAGGAATTATTGTGGAAATAAATTCTGATATTAATATTTTAGGAGGGCTCCCAGATTTTGATTTGATACTGCACTATTTAAATAGGGAGTCGTCAAAATTTGAATATAAACCTCACTATACGTATACTTCTATCAAGACGGATAAATCCGTTAAACGGTTTGAGAACGCGATAGTTAGGACATTTTTAAAACATTCAGACAAGAACGCAGAATTATTAATAAAATCCATTTTGTCGATAGAGGGATTATCTTCTAACGGGTTAGTCATGCTCTTTTGGAACGCTTCTGCTAATAATGAGTTATTGCGTTATTTAAACGAACACGTATATTTTCCGGCTTTTTATTCGGGCAAGTTGACTTTAAAAAAAGAGGATGTAATTGCCTGTATTAAAGAACTTAGAGAAACGGAATTGCAAATAAAGGGCTGGACAATAGATACTATAGAAACCGTCGGGCGCAAGTATCTGACCTTCCTCAAGAAACTTACTTTAATGGAAGGGTCTTTAAAAAAAGTAATTGTTCATCCTTATTTGAACGACAAGGCATTTGTTCTTTTTATTTATTGGCTTAAAGCAATAGAGGCAACCCCAAATATTTTAGAAAGCAGCTGGTTGAAATACTCTTTCTGCGAAAGAAATGTATTTCTTGAACGGTCGATGCAAAAGAAATTTTCAAAATATTTTCAGTTGCTTTATACGGGTGATAAGCTGAAAATTGAAACAACAGTTCCATACGAAATAATATACGATGCCATTAAATAACCCAGCACATATTATTCATGAAGTCAAACGCCTTGTTGAATCAGACAGACGTTCGGAAATCAGGCTAAGTGCCAACGGGGGAAATTCTGTTCTCATCGTTTGCGACCCGATAAAAGAACTCGAATACATCACCCATTTAGAAAAATTGCTGCCAGAAGATAATTACTCAATCATCGATCTGAATAAGTGTTTGATGAATTTTATATCAGCTCACAAAGCGGAGTTGATTGAATTGTATAATTTGTTACAATCTGCAACCCATGAAATATTTAAAGCACCGGCCGGCGAGGAATCAAAAGACTTATTTAAAGAAATCATAGAGCAAATAACCAGGGTATTGTCAGATGGCAAAGTGCCAGTGTTAATTAACACCGGCGCCCTGTATGGAACAGGTATTCACAACATCCACATTATGGAAAACGATGTTGTTATGAAAGCGACATTGCCCGTGATTATATTATATCCGGCAACCATTGAACCTGACCGGATCATGTTTCTTGGCAAATATCCTGCATCAAAATACCGTTGCATGATTGTTCAATAAAAAGAAAAAACTAACATGCTTATAAAAGATATTTTAACTATAGACCTTAGCGAGGATATTAAGAATGTAATTGACCTGGAAGATATTTCAGAAGCTGCTATTCAATCTGAAATTGAAAGTTATATTATAACAGATGGCCTTGCAAAAGAGTATTCGGACTTCGTTTCCATTTTTACATCAAACATTATCGAAACCGGTGTGTGGCTTTCTGGTTTCTATGGTTCAGGCAAATCATATTTCGGAAAGCTACTGGGCTACATGATGAGCAATAGACTAATCAACGGTACGCCGGCCAGAGACAGAATCCTCCAAAGATTTACGGGAATAGACGATGAAGCACTGGTTAAAAACTCAATAGCCAAACTGAATAGCATTAATGCTCGTGTGGTTTTTATGGATATTGCCAAGCAAGATACATCCAAAGGATTCGCCTATTCTTTGTTTAGAAACTTTCTAAAATCGCTCGAAGTACCAGAAAATGAACATGGATTTTTATTATTCTCATTGATGTGCGATGCGGCCTACAGAGATATAAATGATTTTGTACAAGACAAACTGGGTAAGTCGTGGAACCAAATAAAAAGCAACCGTACACTTTATATCGGAAAAATTAAAGAGATATACATTGCTTTGGGTAATGCAGAACCTGATTATCAAAATATTCTTACCACCATCCGGAGAGAAATCGATGAGTTTAGTGCATCTAAATTAAAGGATGAACTAAATAACTATTTTAAGGCAGTAAACGATGAGAAAGTTGTTTTTCTTTTTGATGAAGCAAGTGAAGCAATTAATCAGAAAAAATTTACGCTACTTGATCTGGAGGGCTTGAGTGAATCACTCTCATCGTTGGGAGGAAAGGTTTGGACCATAGCTATCGCTCAGGAAAAATTGGATGATGTAATCAATAACTCAAATGTTAGCAAGGCTCAACTGACCAAGGTGACCGACCGCTTCAAAACCAAGATTCATCTTGAAGCTACAGAGGTGGATGTAATTATCCGTAGTCGTTTGCTGAAGAAGAAGAATGATGCGGTTAAGAAGTTGAAAGACCACTATCAAAGTCATTCAGGAAAAATAGCTGATCATAGTGGTTTGACCGGTGCTGGGAAAACTGAAAACGTAGATTCCTTTGTAACCTATTACCCATTCTATCAAAATCAATTTGGGTTGCTCCAAAACTTTCTTTTTGGCCGCCAGGGGTATGCTTCCACTAAAGTGGCTGCAAGAGGTATGATTATTACTACTTATGATATTCTCAAATATGAAATCCAAAACGAAAAATTATACAATGTTGCAACGGGCTGGCAGATAGCAAAAGAGGCACAGCCACAGCCTCCGGTTCGTTTGGTAAACAGGTATGCAAATGCGGATACTATCCTGAGAAATGAACATATTGACTTGCCAGGCCGTCATTTACTGGAAACTATTCATTTCTTAACGGAAGCGGAAATTGCTCCTACATCATTGAGCAATATTGTAAAGTCGTATATCAAGTTGCCGGAAGATTACCATGCCAGCCAAACCCTAATTACCGAGGCACTTAATGCTTTAGTAGAGCACAAAATCCTTTTATTATCTAATGGTACTTATCGTATTACTTCTGATATTGAACAGAGGCTGTTGGATGAAATGAATCAGTATCCGGTTCAGACTTTTAAGAAAAAGCAGCAAATCATTACAGCATTTAAAAATTCAGCAAGCATTAAGGCCCTGGCTAAAATCAATGATAACAATACACCTTATGACTTCTACATCACGTCTGACAATGATGACGAGCTGACAAATCCGGCTCTCAAACAACTCAAGCTGAAAGTGAAAAGCCTTTACAGTTTTGGCGATGATCGGAACGCAGATATCGAGCAGATTAAAACACAGTTTCAAAACGATAAAGACGTAATCTGGCTTACACCGGATAACAGCCAATTCAAAGAGATTGATAAGTTATTGGATGAAATAGAACGTATCAAGTACCTCGAAGAAAAATATACCAACCCTAATTCAGATGAAGGCCCAATTGTACGGGCATTTCAAGCTGAACGTTCTGCTAAAGAAAACAGGTTGAAAGAATTGGTAGAACAATCACTGCTACATGGTGACATTATATACCTGTACAACACTGCGCAGTTAGATAGGAATAATTGGCAAGCTACGCTGAATGGCCTACAGCGCCAGGTAATTCATAATGTTTACAGTCAAAGGCTTTCTACACAACTTTCGGATGCAATTGCAGACAGAATCATTAAAGAAGGTAACAATCAAAGGCTACATACATATTTTACGAGCCAGGGTGCTGATTTTCAGTTTTATGATGTTCATGGAAATTTTATTGGAGAATCATTAAAACCCGCTGAGCACATCTTATATAAGATTAGGAATACGTTTGTGGATGGCCACACACTCGAAAAAGATTTAGAGCAACCGCCTACAGGCTTTGGCTTTGGTACCGTCATTGCCACCGTTGCCGCTTTAATGAGAGGCGGCAAAATAATGGCTAAGTACAATGGGTTGGAGAAATTTTCCTGGAAGGACGATGGTGTATCTAATATTTTTAGTGCAGCCCGTGAGTTCCGTAAGGCATCATTCAAGGCTATAGCCAAATCTTTAAATACTACCCAAAAGAATAGTATCGTAACTGGTTTGCAGGAGTTGGATTGCGAAACCCATATTGGCAAAAAGATAGATTGGAACACGAATGATTTTGACCTGGTCAATGCGGTTCGTGAATTAGCCAAACGTTTCTGCGACAAGGTGGACGACATGAAGCGCCAGAATAAAGATTTTGAAACTTTGTTCGGCAATTTGGAATTATGCAAAGACAGATTAGGCTCCTTTACTGGGGCAGTGAGTGAAGCGAATTATATCGATAAAGCTGAAAACTACCTCTCTCAAACAGTTGTCTATGCCGATGCGATTAATGAGATTGATAAAGCGGAGAAATTTATCCGAAATAACCTTGAAAAGCTCAGGCTATGGAAAACGTTTGCTGATGGTGTTACAGATGAATTAAACAAAGCGGCAAAGTCCGATGTAAACATATCACAACTGGTAGCTACATTCAACAGCCTTTACAAGGGGGAAGTCGTAAAGAACTTTAGGTCGTTACAAGAGACGGTTCAAAAAATAAAGGATGCTTATTTTCAACTTATGCAGTCGGCCGCCTCGGATATGTCGGCCAAGTATACACAATTGAAAAAAGATGCTGAGTCCTTAATTAAAGAAATTAGCAGTCTGCCAATAGATTTGAATAATGATGCAAACAGTAAAGCAAACAACATTCTGCAATATGCCACATACCGGACTTCCACCGTTGTAGATATCGATTATGATGTAAAAGATAAGCAAACGAGGTTCACGTATTCGGAAATGTTGTCCTTCATTCAATTGTTCAACACTTATAAAACAGAGTTAGAAATAATTAAGCCGGGTTTAATGCGAACGCCTCTGCCTACGCCGAAGCCTGGTACGCCGGTAACCCCGGGTATTAAAACCTATTCAGCTACCATACCCGGTAAGAAACTTAAGGTGACCGAATACAAAGTATGGTTACAGCAGGAGTTACAAAAGCTGGCGGGGGCATCCGATAATGATGAAATAGAAATTAATTAATAGAACGGAAATGAAATTAGCCGACCACGTTGAACACATACGAAAACTGATCGATACTGCCTTTCGCAATCGCCTGGGCAGGATGGGTATTATGGAAACAAGTGTGCTGATTCGTAGTTCAGTGCCGAATGAATACCTGGGCGATAGAATCAGGATTGATTCCCTAACAGAGATTTGGACTGCTGAAACAGGTAGTGCGGAAAATGCATATGAGAAACTTGTGGAAGAGTTAACATTCACTTTATTCAATCGCCTGGCTGCTTTAAAGGTGATGGAAGCCCATACCTTGCATCCCGAGATTGTTACCCGGAGGAGCCAGCATGGTGATCGCTCTTTTGCTCACAAACATTGGCTGGAGCAAAACCCTAACGGGCGAAATAAGGAAATGGAAGGACTGGTTCGTTTTATGGAAGATCAATTGGCTGCATTGGCAGGCGATATTCCTTTATTCAGCCCACAGCACCCTTATCATTTATTACCAACTGCCATTGAATTGAGTGGCATTATGAATGCCTTTAACCAGGTGGAAACAGATGCACAGGTCGAAGAAAATATTTGGCAAAGCGATGATGTGCTGGGGTGGCTCTACGAAAGCTACAACAATTACAAAAAAGCAGCTCACAAAGAAAGTGGCGATAAAACAGAGTTCAACAAAGTAAGCATACAAAGCCAGGTATATACTCCCCGATGGGTGGTGAAATTTTTGGTAGATAATAGTTTAGGGAAGCTATACCTCGAGATGTATCCGGATAGCGATATAAAAAATCGCTATAAAATTGCCAATGCACCCAAAACAAGAACAAGAGAACCGAAGTCATTAACAGAAATCAGAATGATTGATCCTGCCACAGGTAGCGGAAACTTTCTGTTGTATGGCTTCGATCTGTTTTACGATTTGTATACCGACCAGATTGACAACTATGGTGCAGATTATGACGACCGCAAAATTGCGGAATTAATCATTGCTCACAACCTGCACGGGGTTGACCTGGACGATAGGGTTATCCAGTTGGCTCAATTGGGTTTGTACATTAAAGCGAAACGCAAAAAACGTTCTGCAAAAATTGAACACTTCAACATTGTAAGCTCCGATTTTTATTTACCGGAATACGTTACCGTAAAACATTTGTTTGAAAGTGAAGAACCGCTAAGCCCTGAACTGGAAAAAATTGTAACCGACCTCTGGGCAGATCTGCAGCAAGCCTACAAGTTTGGTGCATTGATACGCCTGGAAGAAAAATTCAGTTTGCGGTTGCATGGTTTGGTGCAGCAGTTTGAAAGAACGCAGATGCAATTATTCTCGGCTCAAACATTAGCCAGTTATGAAAACTTCAGAGATAATTTTTTTACCAACCTCCAAAAAGCAGTAGCCCAAAACACGGCTAAACAAGGGCAAACCTTCCTGAATACAAAAACCCGGGATGCCATTACCTTTTTGCAATTACTTACACAGAAATACGATGTGGCAGTTGCCAACCCACCTTATACAGATAGTGCAGACTTTGGCACGGAACTGAAAAAGTTTGTGGATGCCAATTACAAGCAACCCTATAAATTCAACTCCAACCTGTATGCTGCGTTTATTAAGCGTTGTTGCGAACTGACAGACGAAACAGGTTATGTAGCGTTGATACATCCGCACACGTTCATGTTTATTAAAACATTTGAAGATGTAAGGAAATATCTCATTGAACATACACATATTGACTTGCTGGTGGATTACGGTCTTGACCGGGTAAATCTATTTGGTCCAGGCATTCTTTTAGATGCCACATGGTATGTATTGAGTAAAAATAAAAAGGATGAGACTGGCATCTACTTTAACATCACGGCCAATCAACAGGAGAAAACCAAGCAAGGCTCATTAGAACAAGCTTATGATGATGTAATTCATAAACGCACCAACAATAGGGTGTACACCCTCCCCCAAGAAAAATTAAAAATTATTGAAGGCTGGCCTTTTATTTACTGGATAAGTGATGGATTTCGGGAGAAGTTTAAAGAGAAGACGGTAAACGTAATCGCAAGTGTTACAGAAGGTTTTAAATCAAATAACAATGAAAAAATACTAAGACACATCTGGGAAGTTTGTAAGGAAATATCTGCAATTGAAAATTATGTATTCTATACCAAGGGGGGTAAGTATAACAAGTGGTACGGCAATATTTGGTTAGCAATAACATGGTTAGATAATGGAGACAACCAATTGGCAAATGGTGCAAGTTTGACCAGCAAGGATTTATATTTTAAGGAAGGAATTACATACACTAAATCTGGATCTAAAGGGCCCTCTTTTAGATACTTGCCATCAAAATTAATTTTTGATAGTGGAAGCCCTTCTATCTTTCTTTCTGATATTCATTACAATCTAAATTACTTATTGGCTTTCTTAAATTCATTCCTTGGGCAGTACGTATTGAATTGCTTAAATCCTACTGTAAATATTCAGGTAAGTGATATAAAAAGATTACCGATTGTAAAGCCACCCCGGCTTATAGAGGAGAATATTTCTGCATTGGCGGGCGAAAACGTTTTTATCAAAAAAGGGCTTAACTCTTTTCGGGTAATTGAAACCGATTTTACAAATACTCCAATATTGGCTTATTCAGATTCTTCGCTTAAAGACCGCTTAATAAGATACTTCAATTTTGAGAATGCTCAAATAACTCAGGTGTTGTTGAATGAAGCAGTCATCAATCAGCTTATTTTCAAAGTATATGATTTAAGCGAAGAAGATAGGCTTCAAGTGGAAACAAAAATGGGCAAACCAGTTGGTAAATTACCTGTTTTAAATGTTGCCCGAAAAGCCTATCAATTGGAACATGCCCTGGAACAGGAAATTGTAAAAAAGCATATAGCCAACCTTGAAGCAATTGAATTTGATGCGCAACAAGTTGAGGCAATAAAATCTGAATTGAGGTCCTTGTATCAAAGCAACAATGACCTTGAAGAATTTTGCATTCGTCATCAGGTAAATCCCATCAATGTCTGGTATTGGTTTAAAGTAAGCAAGGTATTGCCACAAGCCCGTGTTGCTGAAATAGCTTTAGAGTTTTTGGCAGATGCTTTCCGTACCATCCTCATAGCAGATGAAGATGGTATAGTGCCTTTGGTTGGTTTGCCTGGCGAACCACGGTTAATGGATCGCTTTGAGGAGTATTGTTTTAGTAAAGGTTTTACTTCTGCCCAAATCATGCAATTAGACGCCTTGATAGGCCGCCCTGTCAATGAGTATGTAGAACATTATTTCTTCAAGAATTTCAGTGATCACCTCAACCTGTTTATGTACCTGCCCAAAACGCCGTTCATCTGGCATCTCAGCAGTGGGGAATATCAGGGCTTTGAAACATACATCATTATTTACAAATGGAACAGGGATAGTTTATACAAATTAAAAAGTAACTATCTCAGCAAACGAACTGAAAGCCTGCAGTATCGCTTACAGCAAATTGCAGATAGCACCACCGGCCAGGCACAAACAGAAAAAGAAACCATTCGCCTGCAGTTGCAGGAAATAGATGCCTTCGCCCAAAAAATTGATCAACTAATAGCAGAAGGCTACGATCCTAAGCTGGATGATGGTGTGGGTAAAAACATTGCACCATTACAAGCAAAGGGAATGTTGAAAGCAGAAGTATTGAAAACAACCGGTGGGCAAAAGTCTCAGTTAAATAAATACTTAAATGCTGATTGGTAAATATAATTACGAATTAGGAGTTTGGAAATGATTTTTGAGCGAGGAGAATGGTCACAAATTTCGACAAGATATGTAACAAATGAAGAATGGTTTTGTAACAAATGTTTTCTTTTTTTGTTACAAAAGGAATACAGTCTGTAACAAATATTTGCTAAATTTGTTACAAAAATAGAAATGGCAAGTATAGAAGACAAAATATTAAAGCAAATAGAGGCCCTTCCTAAGGGGGAGCTATTGCTTCCTGCCGATTTCAGTGAACTTGGATCATCAGAGGCGGTGAGGCTATCACTGTTTAGGTTAGAAAAAGAAGGCGTGATAAGCAGAGTAGCCCAGGGAATATATGTTCGCCCCAAAGAGAGCAGTTTAATAGGGAAGCTTGTACCCACAGCCGAAGAAGTGGCGGAAGCTATTGCCAAGCGGGATAGAATAAGAACTGTTCCTACAGGAAGCTATGCTTTAAACGCTTTGGGGTTGAGTACACAAGTGCCCATGAATATTGTGTTGCTTACAGATGGTTCACCCCGTGAAATAAAAGTGGGCAAACGAAAAATAAAGTTTAAAAAAACCACCCCTAAAAACCTCCTGGCAAAAGGTAAAATAAGCCGGTTGGTGATACAGGCATTAAAAGAAATCGGCAACGGTAAAGTAAGCGAAGAAGAGGAAAAAAAGATTATTGACTTATTGAAAAAGGAAGATGAAAAGGACTTTAAACACGACATAGCCTTAGCACCGGTATGGATTCAAAAAATTATGAAAAAAGCATTGAACGATGGCAAAAATTGATTTTTACAGCATAGAGAAAACAGAGAAAGAAGCCATTTTTAATGCTATAGCAAACGCAAAGGGAATGACGCCCTTTGCTGTAGAAAAAGACTGGTGGGTAAGCCGCACCCTGGATATTATTTTTCAAATGGACATAGCCAAACATTTGGTGTTTAAAGGGGGTACATCACTAAGTAAGGCGTGGAAGCTGATAAACCGCTTTTCAGAAGATATTGATTTGGCTATTGATAAAGAGTTTTTTGAAGGCTATAAAGGGGATATTACAAGAACACAAGTATCGAAGCTAAGAAAGGAAGCAGGAGTATATACTACAGGAACTTTCTTTGCAGAATTGCAGGAAGCGTTCAAGGCAAAAGGCTTTAATCACCTTGATTTTAAAGTGATTGATACCGGAGAAAGTGACCAGGATCCCAGGATCATTGAAATACATTACCAAAATATTATACCCAAACCCACTGAATATGTTTTACCAAGGGTACAAATAGAAATCAGTTGCAGATCGTTACGGGAACCGTTTACTGTTCAAAATTTTGGTTCGTTGGTAGATGAAAGTTATTCCGATAGTGACTTTGCCGACCCCTTATTTGAAGTGCCTACCGTAAATCCGGAACGAACCTTTTTAGAGAAGTTGTTCTTATTACACGAAGAGTTTCATCGTCCGGAAGAAAAAATGCGGGTGGATAGATTAAGCCGCCATCTGTATGATATATACCATCTCACTAAAGCAGGTATTGCAGAAAAAGCAATAAGCGATAAAGAGTTGTATGAAACCATTGTAGCACATCGATACAAGTTTTCAAGAATAGGTGATGTGGATTACAACAGGCATAATCCTAAAACACTTAATCCAATTCCAGTTGAAGAAAAAATGGCTGAATGGAAAGCTGATTATACCAAAATGAAGGAGGATATGATCTATGAAGAGAATAAGCCTTCTTTTGAAGACCTGATTAATAATTTGAATGCTGTAAGAACCCTGCTTCAGGAATTGGATTGGCAATTTGAACTTGAGTTTCCTATTCCTAATTCCTAATTGAAAAATCCTAATTGACTATGACAGAACAATGGCTCATACAAGATATTAAGAAGTTATTGCAACATCGAAACCGTGTTGTACTGCTGGACCCAACAGGCCAGTGTAGTTTTGCTTTGCCTATTCTGCAACAAAACCATATTAATACAATTCAAACAGATAACAACATTACTGAGCAATGGCAGCAAGAGAAAGAAGAACTGATGTTACGTCATGAAGCAGAAACAACCTTTAAAGAAAAGCCTCTTGTATTTTATGTCACCCGTCCGCAAGATAAACTCAGTTTTCTTTTCGATTATTGCTTTACACATGGCTGCCTCGATCTGAGCCATCCTCAGGATTGGTTAAAGAAAAAAATATTTACCCATACCGGTTTGCAGGTGCAGTTAGATAATCCCATGCTGCTTACCGCAGCAAAATTGGGCATTGGCAAAGACATTGCCTGGTGGAAAAAAATAGTGCAGGATTTAGAAGAAGTAATCAACCTGGATGATGAGTTGTTGCCATTTGTACACAACCCTGATGCTTATTTAAATACCAGGGACGCTGACATCAAAAGATTGTTTGAAGAAAAACTGCATGAGTTATTAAGTCAGCAATATATAAGCAAGCCACCAAAAACATTGGCAGATGAAGTGGTAAAAAGAATGTTGGATGGTTTGGTAAATAATGAAATTTCTGAAACGCTGTTGGCTTTGTACTATAAATGGGCCGACAGTGCCACTTACCGTCCTTCGTTAGAAACATATATCCGCAACTATAAATTGAACGGAACTGCAAACCCCTGGAATGTCCATCCCGATCATTGTTTTGAAAAACTGGATTTGCTTGCATTAAAGCAAATTGCGGAGAACATCCGGGATAAGTCATTTGTAAGCGATAAACTGCAAAAACTAGAGAAACGAATATTTTCATCCAGGTCTCAACTTTTTGTGCCCGCCTGGTGGCACGATGTCGTGGTCTTGTTCCATGCAGATACAAATCCTCTATCAGTCTGCAACAGCCTGAATGCTTTTATAGAGTATTACACCGGCACGTTCTCAAAGGTGGATAGAGCCATCCGGAATTTATATGAAGTATTTTTAAATGACGGATTTATTATTCGTCCTTTGCAGGAATACTATGAAGGCTTGAATCATTTGTTACTTCAAACCTGGTTTGGCTTTTATTCCGAATACAAATCGGATCAGCAAAGTTATTTGCCAAAACTGTTTTCCACTGCAAAGCCTAAAACAGCAGTTATTGTTGGCGATGGTGTGCGCTATGAGATTGCTGATTTTGTAGCCAACGAATTGCAAAAGCACTCCAAGGTGGAAAAGCAAATCATGATGGCCGATATGCCATCTGAAACTGAACACAACATGAGTGCTTTATATGTAGGGAACAAAAAAGTTGTTTCGTTGCATAAAGACCGTGAAGCAAGTCTGACGAGAACAACGGGTAAAGCTATTGTTTATATGCCTTTGGAACAATTGAACTATGGGATAGAAGCAGATTATCTCGTATTAACTTACAAAGATATTGACAGCGCCGGAGAAAAATTACAACAAGCTGCTATTAAGTTATTCTCGGAGTTTGAAGCAGTGTTGGTAGATAAAATTGCCATGCTGTTAAATATTGGCTATCAGGAAGTATACCTAGTAACCGATCATGGTTTTGTACTTACAGGTTTATTGGATGAGGCAGATAAGATAGAACCGAATGCAACAGGTAAGAAAGAAGTACATGAACGCTTTATTCGAACAGTAGATAAACAAGCCAACAGCGAATGGTTGGCTTTTGAGGAAGCTTATGCAGAATACAAGTATGTGTACGCTGCAAAGAATCATCGTCCATTCAAATCAAAAGGTGTTTATGGGTTTTCACATGGAGGCTTTACACCACAGGAGATCATTATCCCAAAATTCAAGTTTTCCAAAATAAAATCTCAGACATCACAATTGGACGTTTTCATTTCCAACAAACAGGAACTGACCGATACGCCAAGTGAATTGTTTGTAATCAGGTTAGATGCACCAAAGGCGCCAAAAGACTTGTTTAGCGGTATAAGAAAAGTGCAGATAAAGCTATATGCAGGCAATAAGGAATACCAGGGCAGTGATATTTTTTCAATTGAGTCAAACTCAATCGTGGATAAGGAGTTTTCATTTAGTGGGAATACCCAGGTACAGGCAGTATTGCTGGATGCAATAACACAGGAACAATTGGATACAGCGATCATAAAAAAATCTAACCTCCGGGATCTGGGAGGCTTATAATAAAACGAACCAACATGATAGTGTTAGACGACTTAGATAAAAAAGCTTTAGACCACTTCAGGGGTTTTGTTGTAAAGAAAGACCTGGTGGGCATCATCAAAGGTGGAGCGAACGTTCCGGCATTTGTACTCGAATATTTATTAGCCAATACTTGTAGTACCGAAAACGAAGAGAAGCTGAAAGAAGGAATGGAGAACGTAAAGAAAATCCTTCGTGACCACTATATAAATCCTGAGGAAAGTACGCTTATACAATCAAAGCTCCGTGAACGAGGGAGGTATAAAATCATTGATAAAATATCTGTTGATCTCGATCCGCAGAGAGATCGCTATTGGGCAAACATTGCCAATAGCAATATTAGAAAAGCAAACATTGGTGATGATTTGGTCAATACACATGAAAAGTTATTGTTGGGCGGCATCTGGGCTATCATTGAAATGGAGTACGATCCAATGATAACTATTGGCTCAACTGTTTTTCCTTTTGTTGTTCGTGATATTAAGCCTATCCAGTTATCAAGTTTCGACAACTCAAAAATATCCGATAAAAGAAAAGAATTTAGTAAAGACGAATGGAAAATCTTACTGCTTCGAAGTGCAGGTTACGAACCATATAGTGAAGGCCTTGATGATAGAAAGCTGAATCTTTTACTTTGTCGTTTAATCCCGTTAGTTGAGGCTAATTTCAACATGGTTGAATTAGGCCCTCGTTCATCAGGCAAGTCGTACATATACAAAGAGATTACGCCCTATGCAATATTGATTTCAGGAGGGCAAGGTTCGGTGGCTCAGCTATTTGTGAACAATACCACGGGCAGGGTTGGTTCGGTAGGTTTATGGGATGCAATATGTTTTGATGAAAGTACAGATAAGCTATTTAAAGACAGGGATGCCATTCCATTGATGAAAGACTACATGGAATCAGGGTCGTTTTCAAGAGCCAAGGGAGGTGAGATTTCTGGTTCAGCTTCCATTATCTTAAATGGCAATATCAATCAGCCAGTTGAAACCGTTTTACAGACTTCACACCTGTTCAGTCCACTTTCGGATGAAGTAAGTTACGACACCGCCTTTTTGGATCGTATTAACCTCTTCTTGCCAGGTTGGGAAATAACAAAATTCAGCCCCAAGAACTTTACGAATCATTTTGGCTTTAGTACTGACTTCTTTTCCGAAATATTGAAGTCGCAACGTAAGACAACTCACTACAATGCCATTGATAAATACTTCACTTTAGGAGCACATTTAAAACAAAGGGATTCTAAATCAGTTCGCAGAATTGTCTCCGGGTTCATTAAGCTCCTTCATCCGGATAATAATTTTACTAAGGAGGATATCAAAGAATACCTCGTTATCGCCATGGAAATGAGAAGGAGGGTAAAAGAACAACTGAAACGTATTGGAGGTATGGAGTTTTGGGATACTAATTTTTCATACATCGACAAGGAAACACAGGAGGAGATATTCGTTGGATTGCCTGAAGAAAGAGGTTCCCATTTAATAGAAAGTAATCCGCTTCCACCAGGAGTATGTTACACAGCCACCAGCGATGGAGAAAGTAATTCCCTGGTAAAGATCGAAGTGGTTGCTCTTCGTGGTACTGGTAAGGTAAACGTAACAGGTACCAACAGTCAGGAGGTAAGAGAGGGCATCAAAAATACCTACAACTATCTGCGCGCAAACGAAAAAAGCATATTGAATGAACAACACTCTCTTTTAGGTTACGATTTAAATATTCAAATTAGTAATTTGATGGGTGCGTATATAAGCGGTGGAATTGGGAGCGCAGTATATGTCGGCATTATTTCAGCCATTTATAAAAAGAATCTTAAGCCTGGATTAGCTGTTTTGGGTAACATTTCAATCGGTGGCGCTGTAGAAAAAGTTTTAAATTTTTCTGACAAGGTTACTCTTCTTTCAGAAAACGGCGCGAAGACGGTATTGGTACCAATGGAAAATTTAAATGAGATAACAACCTTGCCCCAAGGCATTTTGGGAAAAACCGACACCCCTTTTTACGGAAATAGTCAAATGCTATTGCAGAAGGCGGTAACGGGTGAATAGGAGAGGTAAGCAGGGTATCTTTTATTCCAATTTGGATTCGTTGGAATTCTGTTACTAATTATAGCTGTCCATGCGTGTTTATCCGACCTGCATGTTACCGTTATTTATTTAACAATTTAAGAAAAGTAATATCCGTCAAAAGGTCCGGCTAGTCTGAGGGCATGCAGTTTTTACTCCCTGCGTTTGGTCTTTGATTCGTCAACCGCAATTTCAATAACTTCTTGCAGCCGGTGACTTTGGGACGCAAGTGGCTTTAGCGGCTTATAAAATGTCCCACGTGAGCCCTATAGTCCCACAAAATGAATAGCGAAAATAAAAAATGGACGCAAGCAAAGCCGGCGCCCATAGAATTGCCCGGCTACAGCAATTAATTATGCATCCGGAATCTCCGGAATGTAAGGGCTGCTGTTACATTGGAAAACTTAAATAAACTGCATTTGCGCAGCCTTCCGGATAAGCGAAGCGGTATTCTTTGCTTCCAGCTTTGCCAGCAGGTTTTTCCGGTGTGTTTCCACCGTAGCAATGCTGATAAATAATTTCTGAGCAATTGCCGCATTGGTCATTCCATCCGCAATTAATCCCAGCACTTCTTTTTCACGACGGGTTAACGCAATGGCAGTTGCGTCTTCTTTTCTTAAAGTGAGTGAAGCTTCCTCACTCAGGTAGTGTTTCCCTTTTACTACCGTACCTATAGCATCGGTTAATTCGTGCTGCGTTGCATTTTTTAAAACATACCCTGAAGCCCCGTTGTCCATCATTTTCCGGATAAAACTTTGCTGGTTAAATGTGCTGAGTCCAACAATAAAAACGGAAGGATATTTTTCTTTCACTTCCTTACAGAGCTCAATGCCGCTTTGATCGGGAAGGCTTATATCCATCAATATCACATCGGGCTGCCGGTTCTTCAGGAAAGCCAGGCAGGAAGCGGCATTCATGGCATGACCCGCCCATTCAATATCTTTTTCGTTCTGTAATAACGACCGGATACCTTCTATCACCATATAGTGATCATCAACTATAAATACACTGGTTGCCATTATGCTTTTAATTCAATTAATACAGATGTGCCTTTGCCCGGTTCCGACTGCACATCTAATTTCCCTTTGAGATATTCAACCCGGCTCCGGATATTACTCCAGCCCATTCCTTTTCCACTTTTTAAAATTACCGGATCAAATCCTTTTCCATCGTCTTCGACAGTTATAGAAATATTTCCATCTGTTTTGGTTACCTGTACAATAGCTGTTGCAGCAGCGGCATGTTTCATGATATTATTGACCAGCTCCTGCGTTATTCTAAAAATGGTGATGGCCGTTGTTTGTTCTATCGTTTCATTTTCCAAACCAATAGACTGGTAAGTTACGCGCAATGCACCGGATTGGTTGATGTCGGTACAAAAATCCTTCAATGCCGTGTCCAGCCCAAATTTAACCAGCGCTTCGGGCATCATATTGTGTGCCACACGCCGCATTTCTTTAATGGAACTGTCCAGCATGTCCATGCTGCGTTCAAAAGCCTGGTGGTTTTCAGGCGTCATGATAAGGTTTCCTTTCATAGTCTGAAATGAATATTTGATGCCCGACAACATACCTCCCAACCCATCGTGCAGGTCTTTTGCCAGGCGGGTTCGTTCCTGCTCTTCGCCTTTTAATACGGCCTCTGTTGCCGTTAATTGTTTTTCTGTTTCTAATTCCGCAATTCGTTGCTGCTGTAGTTTTTGTTTATGCTTATGGTTGCGGTATGCCAGAAGCGAAATGACCAGCAGGGCGCCTGCACTGCCAAACAGGATATAATTCAGGATATTCTTTTGCTTTATTTTGACTTGCTGTAATTTTAATTGATTGTCTTTTTTTTCTGTTTCATATTTTGTTTCCAGTTCTATCGCGTATTCGGATAATTCCTGCTCCTGGAGCGTTTGAGACAAGGCATCCCATTTTTGATCGTAGAAATTAACAGCTTTAAAATCATGCTGTGCAGCTTTTATGGTTGAAAGCGTGCTGTACATAATTAAAAGCGGATCCGCAATGGAATCCTTTTCGGCAATGCTTAGCCCTTCTAAAAGATGATGTTCTGCCTGCTGAAAATTATTGCTAAGGATATTATTATACCCGTTAACGATGTATTGAAAGCATTTTAGCTTAATATCCGTTTTGGGGTTGTTTTCAAAATAATCATTCAATTCCATTGTTGTTTTTCTCAATTCAGCGGTATCGCCCACTGTATAATAGGAAGTAGCAAGGTTAATATGGGCTCTTACAATGGATCGCTTTCTATTTATTTTTTTTGCAATTTCCAGTTGTTTGGAAAACAATTCAATCGCTTTTTTGTTGTTCCCGTTTCTATGGTAGCACAAGGCGGTATTGTTTATTGCCGTAAGCAAACCACTGGTGTCTTTATATCGTTCGCCGGCGGCAATTCCCTGTTGGCCATAGGCTATTGCCTTATCATTTTGATTAAGGTCCATATATAACCAGCTCAGGTTTGCATAATTGGTTGCAATATTTACAGTGTCTTTAATTTCTTCCGTAAGCCTTAGCGAATACACCCCGTATTTTACCGCAGAGTCGTTCATCCTTAGATTATGGTAAATATTGAACAGGGCCCGATAGGAAAGTGCTTCCTGGAAGGGGTTTTTTTGTTGTTTCGCTGTTTCAATAGCCCGCAAACAATAATTAAGTGCAGGCCTGTAAGCGGCCTGGGCATGATAGATCTTCACAAATTCGTGAAAGCATCTGTGTTCATATTGCCGGGCGCCCACTTTTGAAATGAGCCTTTCGCACACATTGTTGTAATACAATGCCGAGTCAAACTCGTTTGCCAAAAAATATGCTTTCCCAATATCGAACAACAGGTTTACCTTATGGGTGTCTTCTTTTGCATGAGCGAGCACTTGTAACTGGCTGTCGAGGCTATTGGTTTGCTGGCCCACGGCAAGAACAGGCAGACCCCAAAAGCTAAGTAGTACAATAAACTTTCCCATGTCGTAAAATATAAATATTACGCCCAGTTTGCAAATAAAGGTTGATGCAGCCGCTTATTCTCTCCCCTTTTTCCATGATTTTTCCTTTTTACCGAAAAATCCTGTTTTTACAGGATGGACACACACCGAATGAATCCTCATTTTTACGGCATCAATTCATTGCTTAAAACCTTGGTCATGAGCAAACCGGGTGCTTAAATGGGTACAATGGAAGGAAATGATCATCTGAAGTACATTTCAATATAACGAATAAAAATGGTAACTTTTGTAGGATTATCCTCCGCAAAAGCTACCTGCCAAAAAGGTATTATGAAAAATGTTTTTAGCCAGTGGAATGAGCAGGCAGCAAAGCGATTAACCGAAGCAAATAGAAAGCTTTTCCAAAACCTTCACTTAATAAATCAACCATGAACAAGCAATTACTGTTTACTTTTTTCCTGCTCCTCCTGGCAGGTATAACTGTTGGGCAATCCAAACAAAAACCCCCTGCAAAGGACAAGCCCCCTACGCAAAAAGAAATGCAGGATATGATGAAGGAAATGCAGGAAGCCATAGACCAGATGAGCCCGGAAGATAAAAGGGCGATGGACAGCATGGGCATTAAAATGCCGGACACCAAAAGCATTCAAAAAAACATGTCTGGCATAAGCGATGCCCAACTAAAAAAAGCATACGAAGATGAAAGCAGGATCGTACCGCTAAATGATCCTGTAAGAATAAACGCGGCATTAGCAGTAACACTCTCTAATACTGAAATGAGTGCTTACATCAGCAAAACACAGCAGGCGGTGCTGGTACAATTATCACCTGCAGCCAAAGCAAAAGGGGCGGAAATTTATCAGCAACTCCGAAGCTTGAATAAATCTGCAGCAAACACGGCTGTCGGGTTATGGATGGATGGAAAACCAACGCTGGCGCTGTATGTTATTGGAGAGGCATGCAAGGCTGATCCTGCCAATGCCCTCATCCTGAACAACTATGCAGCTTTTTTAACCATGTGCGGCGCCGAAGAGCTTGCCTTGCCCATCTTAAATAATCTTAATAAACGGTTTCCTAAAAACAGCAGCATACTCAATAACATTACACAGGCATGGCTGGGCCTTGGTGATATTGCCAGGGCCGAAAAATATGCCGACAGCACCATCCGCATTTATGCGTATCATCCACAGGCAAATATGGCAAAATGTTTAATTGAAGAAAGCAAAGGCAATATCCCCAAGGCAATTGAGGCCGCTAAAAAAAGCATCCGCAAAGCATACAGTAACGAAAAAGAAAATAAATTAAAGAAACTGGGCTACGATTTAAAAAGTGATGATATGGATTGGAACAGGCCCATGCCGCAGGATGCTTTGGGCCTGGGAAAATTTACCTGGCCCGAATATCCTTTGGATGTTGAACAGAATAAGCCATCCGAAAAAGAATGGAATGATTTTATAGCCGAATGCCAGCAAAAGATCAACGCATTACAGGCAAAACAGCAACAGGCTGAGCAGGAGTATACAAAACAAGCCGGTTTGCGCACACAACAGGTGTTGCAGGCAGGCCAGAATGGTCAGTATGCCCGGCTAATGCCGGGATATGCAGCCAAGGCAATAAAAAAACTTGGGCCCGGCATAAAAGATGTTAATGGAAATATGTCCTTTGTATTTGCAAAAGAGCTGGAGCCGGTGGCAAAGGCATTAACTGCTGTTGAAGAATATGAAGCGATATTGAGTGAAAAACAAAAAGGACTGGATAAGAAATATGAAGACCAGGTTGGAGAAGGCAAGGCAAATCCCCTTGAAGCAATTTGTAAAGACGAGAACGCCATCCGCACCGAATTTTTAGCTGCTGCCAATGGCGGACTGCAAAGTGCATACAGAAGCTATTTCAATTATGTGCGTCGCAGAAGCAGCGAGCTTTTATATTATTACCAGTATACGATGTGGCCCGAACAGTTTGAGCTGGCAAAAATAAATGCCCAGATTGCCTGGCTCACACAAATAAAAGATCAGCGGGTATTTTTTAAAGACAAGAGCAGTTGGTGCAATGCTGTGCCTAAAACAAAAAAACCGGGCCAATTGCAAAATTTTGATGATGTTCATTGCGACTATGTAAGCACTATGGATCTGGGTGTTTATAAAATTACATCGAGCTGCAGCAATTTAACCGGCGAATTTGATTTCGGCGGAGTAAAAATTAATGTAGCGGATAATGTAGAGACGGGGCGGTTTTCCGGTTCAGCGATGGTGGGGGCCAGCAAAGGCTTCGACGGGCCGGCAGGTGCAGAATTAGAAGCTTCCATTGCCGCTTTGGTTGAATGGGACAACACCGGCATTACCGACGTAGGAGCCATTGCGGGTATAGATGCCAATGCGAAAGGCATAACAGTAGCCGGAGCAGATGTTAAGGTAACTGTTAACAGCGGCGTAAGCACTACGGGCAAAGGAATATTGCAGGGTATAAAATAAAGGATCAAAACCATCAAATTCAGAAAATGAAATATTTAATACTATCCGCTGTATTATCCTTTTCCTTAAATGCTTTTACACAGGATTGTACACAGGCATTACTGGCTCAAAAACCCGGTACATGGAAGGCAGGGCTGCAGGGTTCTATTCAGCATGTAAGTACAGCAGATCTGGCAAAAGAAAAACTGGTGTTAACGGCTATTCACAAAATGGTTAATACCCATTACAGCCCCAAAGGATGCCAGATAACCTATGGTACTGTTTTTGGCAAACACCTGTCGCCGGGGCTTGTATGGATAGCAGACCCTTATTACTATTCCATGTATATCCTCCGGTACATATGCGATGGCAACAGCAAGGATAAATCAAAATATTATGTAGATATTTCTACTCCAACAACGGTTAATATTACCGCAAACGCAATTTTTTCATTAAGCAGTTTATATGCTGCAAACCTGCCGCCGGATGATTTCAGGGGTTATTTAAAATTAAAGCAGCGGCCACAAAAAAAAGACGGCTATTATTATTTGGGTGAAGAAGTAGTAGGCAACAGCCACCTGGAAAATAAAATGAAAGAGTACCGGTGGTTGATCACCTATAATGATACCCTCCCTTTCTCCTATCTCAGCCGGAAAGAATATTTACTGATACAAAGAAAAAGATTAGAACAGGCGGTTAAAGAAAGCCCGGGCGAAAAAGCATATCTCGATAAGTATTTTAAAAACATCAATGATTACCTGGCAAAACCGGAAACCGAATTGAACCAGCCGGCCATTTGTATGTGGAACGACGAAGAAAGATTTGAAAAATTTGTTGATGAAGGTATCCGTGGTTCTTTTATTGCGGTGCAACCCAATCTTGCGTACTATAGAAAAGATCTGCCAAAGTCGTCCCCGCAATTCTTCACTGTAATTTATAAAATAGCACACGGTGATCCTGTGTTTGAAGAGAATATTGCAGCGATACAAAAAGCTGTTGATTTTGCGGCGTTGAAAAATATGCTGGGCAAATAAAGTGCTGATTGCAAAGTTTACAGATAAAAAAGGATAATGCTCCTGCACCCGTAGCAGTTGCAATTGCTTCGCAGGCACAGGAGCGCAATGCAGGAACTCCTGCCCGGGTATGAGCATGATAACCTTATACTGCGAATGAAGTTTATTACGCTGGACCGTTGATCCGGATCTTTACCGCAAGAAAGCGATTTTAAAAATTATCTTTATACAAAAAACTACTTTAATACGAGAAAGAAGTTTTTTAACGCGAAATTTTATCGCAATAACAATGAAAATTTTGGAATGAACCGAATTGCTTTCTTACTTTAGATAAGCCTCTGTTAAGCCAGCCCAGTAGGCCGCACCGAGCGGTAAAATTTCCTGGTTGAAGATATACTGCGGATGATGCACCATGGGCGTGTCGCCGTTGCCGATCATACAATAGGCGCCTTCTTTTTTTTGAAGCATAAAGGCGAAATCTTCGCTGCCCATAAATGGATGAAGCATGTCATCCACTTTATCATCTCCAAAAACATCACGGGCCACATCCGCTGCCCAGTGTGTATTCGCGGGTGTGTTCACCAATACAGCTCCCGGGATGCCTTCTCTTATTTCGTATTGGCAATTGAAAGCTTCGGCTTGCGCTTTGGTAATGGAACGGATCTTATTCAGCACCATTTCCCGCAGTGCAGGATCCATATTTCGAATGCTTAAACGCAATACAGCGTTTTGCGGTACCACGTTGCCGGCATTTCCGGAAAGGAAAGCGCCAACAGAAACCACCGAATTTTGCCAGGGCGATACGTTGCGGGATACGATGGTTTGCAAAGCCATTACCAGCCCCGAACCGCATACAATAGGATCTATGCCCAGCTCTGGCATAGACCCATGACTACCCTTACCCGTTAATTCAATTTCCCAGTTATCAACAGCCGCCATGGTTTCGCCCTCCCTGAAATACAATTTTCCTGTTTCCAAACCGGGCATATTGTGCATTCCGTAAACAGCGTCTACCGGAAATTTTTCAAATAAGCCATCCTGTATCATTGCAGGGCCTCCTTCCATGGTTTCTTCTGCTGGTTGAAAAATGAGGCGAACCGTGCCGTTGAAATTTTTAGTTTGGGATAAATATTTTGCTGCACCCAACAGCATGGTGGTATGCCCGTCATGACCGCACAGGTGGGCTTTACCTTCCACCTTGCTTTTATATTCCAGGTTATTTACTTCCTGTATGGGAAGCGCATCAAAATCGGCACGCAGCCCGATTGATTTATTACCAGATCCCACCGTCATGGAAGCCACAATTCCTGTTTTACCGATACCTTCAGCAACATCAAAGCCAAAAGACTTTACTTTTTCTGCTATATATTTTGCTGTTTCTGTTTCCTGTAATGCCAGTTCGGGATATTGGTGCATATGGTTCATCCACTCTTTCATTTCGTTATGCAAGGATTTTGTGCCTTGTGCAATGGTTGTTTTCATAATCTGTATTGTTTATTGTTTGAACGGATGGTTCTTATTTTTTCAGCTGAATTTTTGATTACGCCGGCTTTGTTTTCCCTTCACTTTTCGGTATCGTTTTCATGATCGCAACAATGGCCACAATCACCATGAGCAGGTTAAAAAGAAGGGCTATTATGGCCGCCTGGCGAATGGCCACATTATCCTGCCTTCCTGTAAAGCTGATCACATTATCGAGTATGCTCCCGGGGGTATCTACCGAACTTAGTCCAACAAAGATCCCGGCAGAGATAGCTACACCAAAAGCCGCGCCAAGTGAAGACGCCATTTTATAAATTCCGGAACCGGCGCCCGCCTGTGCTTCAGGTAAATTGGAAAGGGCCGCATCGGTAGACGGTGTGGCATAAAATGCCAGTCCCACACCAAACAATGTATAGGAAGCGATAGCCAGAATTTTGTATGTATCTGTCATGAGGTTGGTAGGCAGCAGCAATGCGATGGAGATCCCTACGATGATGCAGCCCCAGATCATGGGTTTCCGCGGTCCAAAACGTTGCAGCAGCTTTTCGCCCGTGCGAATAAAGGCTACAATCGCAATGGCATAGCCCAGGGTAAGAAAGCCCGCCGTTTGTGCAGATAGACCGCCTCCCACTTGCAGCAGCATAAGGGAAACGATGAGCATACCGGCAACGCCGTTAAGCAGGAAGTTGGAAATGGTAGCCCCGGTATAGGTTGAATTTTTAAAAAGTTTGAAATCGATGAATGCTGCTGCTTTGCCGTTTTCGATGCGAAAAAAGGCGATACCAAAAACTACGATCACGGCAATTAAAATGAGCGAGAGCATGCTGGTCCAGCCCAGTTCGCTTCCTTTGCTCACCAATACCTGAAGTGCGATCATAACGATCATAAACGTAAAAATACCGGCGGTATCCAGTTTCTTTTTTTCGCCTGAGGAACTGGCTTTGCTTTCAGGGGTATCTTTGATCATCCACAATCCAATAACCGAGATGAGCGCAGAGGCAAAGAAGATATACCGCCATCCCACATTTTCCGCCATTAGTCCGCCAAAAAGTGCACAAAACCCCGAGCCACCCCAGGAACCCATTGACCAAAGGCTTATGGCTCTCTGGCGGCCGGCACCCTCCCAGTAAGATTTCAGCAATGCCAGGCTTGCAGGCATAATGCAGGCGCCGGATAATCCCTGAAAAATCCTTCCGCTGATAAGCACCGGCGTTGCCATCGCTCCTGCAGGCGTTAAACCTACCAGCAGTGAACCAACAATGCTAAAGACAAATCCGAGCCTGATAATTTTTAACCGGCCCACACGGTCGGCCAGTCCGCCCATTACCACGATGAAAATACCCGAAAACAAGGAAGTGATTGATACTGCAATGTTCATGATGGAGGTCTCCATTTGAAGATCTTTCGCCATATCAACATTAATATTCAGCGTGGTCTGCGCAAATAACCAAAAGGCTAAAACGCCCAGGATGATCCCGAAAAGCAATTTGTCGTTCCCTTTGTACTGTACTGCCTGGTTCATATTATATTTATTAAAGGAGTTGATTGAATGGCTATGCATTATTGACCGGAAGAAAAACATAAAACCCTGGATCGTAAATGCAACAGATCGGCTTCCTCCTCAATCACAAGCGGTAGTGTTAAATTTTTAGGTTATGCCGGAAACATGCAGCTGTACTAAATGTACTTTATTTTGATTAAACAATATAATCAAAGAATAGGCTCCCCAATTCCTGTCAAATGAAAAGAGAATGTTCCTTTGGGACTAAATAAATTAGTTCACAATATTTTTTGAAGAAGCAGGGATATGTTCAATTCTGTCTGTTGTGGCTTTTTAAAATTTCTTTCTTTTATCAGAGCATCCCTTTTGTTTTCAAATTGCTCTCAACCAGTTGCCAGGGCATTTTTGTGGAAGTATATTTCATTTCCCCGGCGTTATGCTCCGCGAGCCGGATAATAGGATTTAGCGTGAAACCTTTGTCATAGCTTTTGTCTAATTGACTTTGCAATATGTAAACATAGAATGAAAATAAATGCTGATTGGCGGCGGCAGGCTTGTGGTATTAGTTGCCGCCATGGTTTTCAATAAAACCGGTTCTTAATTGCTTTAATAATCTGATGTTATCTTCTGCTGTATTATCAAAATATTCGATCATTATATCAGCCATTTTGCTATTTGCCGCATCGGTTGTATTAGCTTTTAATATTCCCTCAAGTCTTGTAAATAGTTTTTCATTTCTACTGGCAATTTTGTGCATTTCCCGCCCCATAACTCTTGCTGCAATATGAATAAGTTCAACACTTTCATCAGAAAACAGGTCGGCATGATTATTCCAGATTTCTTCATCATGCATAGTGAAAAAATTATTCAGGATATCACTAATGTCTTTTATATCATCTCTTCTTGATTCAGGCCGATCATCCCATGCAATTAGCTTTAGAATTACAATACCGGGAAGTGTAGAAAATTTAAAACTATGTTTACCTTCAACTTCAACCACAGGCAAGCCATCCTGATATACTTCATGAAACCCGGGTACATGTACGGTCGTATATCCAGTACCTTCAATAGTCACGCTACCTTCTTCATCTTCAATTGAGCCAAATGGCAGTAAATCCACTTCCATTTTGCTTTTCCATAGCAATACAAATGCATTATTATGTGATGGGTGAAAATCTTCATTCTCTATCAGGTGTTTTTTTAATGCCTCATATTCACCCTTGTTATTTATCAATACAGCAAAATCGATATCACCTGTAGTTCGTCTTGGAGCAATCTTATAAATACCCCGCATCCATACATCTCTTGCCACAGCACCTACCAGGTAAAAATCTATGCCGAACTTTAATAACCCTCTTTCAAGAGCCGACAGCATTTCAGTGATATCAGGATTTTGCCGGAGTTGTTCAAAATTTATCTTGTAGATATTCATCGTACACCTTTTTAGCGGTATCCAGGCATCTTCTATCTCCCGTTATTATCAAATCAGCATACACAAGCAGCGGATTTACAACATTTGTAGTTGCATCATCCTGTTTCCAGAATTGCTTATATGCTTTTACATTTCCTTTTTCATCTGGTACAAGCCTGTAATTTTTTATCAGTTCTGTTCGCGCCTCCATTGTATATAAAGTAAGTTCAGCCGGGCGAAGGTAATTGGTCAGTAAATCACCCCCAGGTTCCCCACCCCACCGGGTTTGATCAGTGGTTAGCGCTAACTGCTGCCAGTTGTCAAAATCATTTTCTTTCAGAAAATGAAAAGCCCCTATTTCCAAAGCAGGTTTTAATCGTTCTCCGTAAGCGGTTATCCATTTTTCCAATAATTCCTTTTTGTCAACCAGTTTGTATTGGGCTTTGTTCAGTTTTTTTAAAAAGCCCATTTCTTTAAGTCCGTTTATAACATAATTTATATTACCCAAAGCTACTTCTGTTTTAGCAGCAATATCTCTGTAAGGAAGATTCACGTCTTCTTCATGCAACAGAAAATGATATATTACTTTTAACCCGGTTTTTGTAAAAGCCCTGTTGGTTTTCTCTTTTGTTTCCTGGGTAGGTTTGTTGACATCAACCCAAAGTAATACTTCATTTTTCTTAAGCCATATATTACCATTTGTTTCAAGGTAGGCTATTTGATTGTCTCTTAACTCCTGTTTTATCTTTGGGAATATTCTGCCGGCAACTACCATCAAATCTCCATACTGTTTAGCCTGCTCAATAAGAACGGGCAGCTGGTGCTGGCGTAATTCTTTTTTTATGGCTGCATTAAACTGTAGCAACTTGCCGTCATATTTTATTTCCACTATGCCATCTAACCCAAGGTTGGTATTTCGCTTCCATTTAGCTTTAATCCCTGTATCCTTTTGCAGGTTTTCCAGCGCAATATGGGCAGTATTATTTTCCATTGTTCACATAATTTAATTGTACACGAAACGTGAACATTATTATTTTGTGAACAAATATATCAATTTTCATGTTATTAACCTTAACTTTCCTCAGACAATTATTAAAGTTTAATAGATTTTTAAACAACTTGGTAAGTTACAACCGATTCATTTTCAATAAAAAGAAGCGATTTTGTTAAAACCTGTTCACAAAAATTGCTTGTTCATGAATAATGAACAGCGGAAATTTGTGAACATTTGGCGCCTGTGGGAAAGAAAAGCTAACCGATAATTCAATTGTTCGTTTACTTACTTTACGGCATTTGCTGCGTATATAGTCATCAAACTGGTAGTCAATATCCTCTTTGGCTTTCTCTTTCTTCGTTGTTTCAATTTTTTGCTCCTTCACAATATTTTCAAATGAAGTGGAGTCAAGCGAAATTGAAAAATGTTGCTTTATGTATGTTGCGATATCTTTTAAATTGTTTTTTGAAGCATAGAGAATCATATCCTCCACTAATCTTTTCAACCTGAATAGTTCATTGTTCATCGCTTCGTAATCTCCAATCGCCGGCGGCAGGAGATTGGAAATACTTCCTTTCTTTTGATTCCAATATTGAGCTGGAATTTTTATGCCGGTGAATAAAATTGGTTTCTGTTTTTGACTGAAACAATAACGAATGAAGATAGAAGAAGTGCCATCAGGATGTACTCTGTTGGTACGGCAAATAACCTTAACTGGAAAGCGCATAGCTAACAATTTTTGTGAACTGGACTCGACAAAACTTGGGTCTACTTCCAGGTTTACTTTTTTAAATTGTTAAGCTGATATAAAGATAGTAAGGTTTGTAAGCGAAGCTTGTTATTAAATATTGAAAATCAATACCTTAAAAGTAAAGTTGAGTAAAATGAAAAAAGGATCATCATTGCTGATGATCCTCTTAAGCGGACCGGACGGGACTCGAACCCGCGACCTCCGCCGTGACAGGGCGGCATTCTAACCAACTGAACTACCGATCCAACTTTCGTTACAACCAATCCCGCAATCGCTGCGCTCTGCGGGACCTTGAAAATCTAAAACTTCTTACGTCGTTTTGATTTTCTACGGCTGAACTACCGATCCTTATATGCAGCTATTGCTACCCGCATTTTTCAGGACGGCAAAGATAGGATTTTTGGCTTCTCCCCAAAAAGTTTTTTAAGAACAGCCTAATTTAGGCTTCCACGCAGGGTTACCTGCTAAAAGCAATATTCCACCATTCCACCATGTCCGTTTCCTTATATGAAATAAGGCTTTTAATGTGGGCGTGGAGTTAAATGAAAACAGCTATCCTCCGTTCGCCACACCTGCCGCAGTATTAAATGGGGCCATTTTTGATGATCCGGCAGTTCAGCAATATATTGCCCGGGAAAGCATTTTACAGCCCAGGGTATGCTTCTCCGGAGCAGGAGAATGTATTTCCTGATATGCGCTCTACGGTATATTGGAATCCGGAAGTAATAACAAACGGGCTGGGAGAAGCCGGTTTTTCATTTTACACATCGGAAAGCAATAGCAGCTACCTGGTCATTGTTCAGGGTACAGACCTGAACGGCGGGATCGGCGTTTTAATGCAACCTTTAATTATTGCAAAAAAGGAGAAAGAAGCAAAAAACAATAGTACCGGCACTGTTGTAAACTTCAAACACAATATGGATTAGTTTAGCTGAAGTTTTTAACTTTACTTACAACTAAATATAATTGTATATGGCCATAAAAGAAACGTTCACCCTGCACGGTGAAAACCTGCTTAAAAAAATAAAGGAACTGATTGCCGAGGGTAATATCAGGAAGATCACCATTGCCGATAAATCCGGAAAGGAATTAGTTAGTTTTCCACTAACCATAGGCGTGGTAGGTGCTTTGCTGGCGCCCGTGTTTGCTGCTATCGGAGCATTGGCGGCTTTGATCGGCGAATGTTCCATTACAGTGGAGCGGGAAGAAACGAAGCCTGGAAATGATGGTGAACCTAAAGAGTAGCCGGATCAAAAAAGAGGCTGTCTGAAAAGTAATATTTTGCCACAAAGTCACTAAGCCACGAAGAAAATAAAACGGGAAGATCAGGACTTTGTGCCCTCGTGTCTTAGTGGCATATCTTCTAAGCCGGTCCTTTTGAGACAGCTTCTTCAAAAATCGGGTATTACCTGTTATTTAAAAAGCTCCTTAAAATCACTCTTAAACTCCTGCCATTCTTTAGCAGCTTTGTCAAGCGCTTTATCCACGTCCTGCTTTGTTGCTTCCCAGGTTTCAGCCGTACTGTTTTTAATTTCGTCTAATTTTTTATCCAGCCCGGCACGGGTTTCCTCCAGTTTTTTCCTTGCTTCCTCACTTTTTTTTGAGCCGTCTTTTTTCAACGATTCTATTTTTTCGTCTATTTCTTTTTTCCGCTCATTGATGGCTGCCGAGGCTTTTTCTTTTTGTTCGTTGAGATAGGTACCAGCGGTATCCGCTTTCATCTCAACGCCTTCTTTAATATTTTCTGCGCCCTCATTTAATTTTTCGTCTGCAGCATCAGTATTGGTATTGTTGCAGGCCATAACTGCTGTTGCGCAAAGCAGGAAAAAGTATTTTTTCATTATTGTGTTTTTAATATTAAAAATGAACAGGGCTGAATGCCTGCTTACCGGTAAAACAAACATCGTTCCAAATAAAATGGTTTGTTCACCTTATGATTTCTCGGTAAGTTGCAAATCAAATTTTTTACCCAGCCTTAAATACCTGAAATGAAGCGCAGCAATTACACAGTGGGGTTAATTATGCTCACTTTTTTCGTGATCTCTTTTCTTACCAATATTACAGGCCCCCTCGTTCCCGATATTATAAAGGGGTTTAACCTGAGCCTCACACTGGTAGCCCTGCTTCCTTTTGCTTTTTTTATTGCCTATGGGGTGATGTCCATTCCATCGGGTATGCTGCTTGAAAAATATAACGAGAAGAAGATGATGACAGCAGCTTTTTCCGTTGCGTTTTTTGGGTCGCTGATCCTTGCGCTTTCGCCCAATTATCTCAGCGCTGTATTATCGTTGTTCTTGATTGGCTGCGGTATGGCCATATTGCAGGTCGTTATTAATCCGCTGCTCCGCACTGCAGGCGGAGAGGAGCACTACGCATTTAATTCCATCCTGGCGCAATTGATCTTTGGGCTTGCGTCATTTGTAAGCCCATTGGTATATTCCGGCATGGTGTCTAAACTCCAGGGGCAGGAAATACCAGGCGGGCTAATGGCCGTGCTGCAGCAGCTTACGCCGGCGAATCTTCCATGGATATCACTCTACTGGCTGTTTGCCATTATTTCATTGGTAATGATCGCTATTATCCTCGTTTCCCGCTTTCCCAAAGTGGAGCTGAGCCAGGATGAAAAAGCAGGTGCCTTCCAAACCTATATTGACCTTTTTAAAAAAAGAGTGGTTATCCTTTACTTCATTGCGCTGTTCTGTTACGTAGGCGCTGAACAGGGTGTGGCTAACTGGATCTCACAGTTCCTGTTTACTTACCACGGATATGATCCGCAAAATACAGGCGCGGAGATCGTGGCTTATTTCTGGGGGCTGATGACGGCGGGCGGCATACTGGGGCTTTTGCTGGTTAAGCTCATGGATAGCCGGAAAGTATTGATCCTCTTTACTGCGCTGGCGCTGGTATGCTTAACGTTAGGGTTATTTGGCCCAGGCAAAGTAGCATTGGTTGCCTTTCCGCTGGTTGGTTTTTTTGCATCGGTAATGTATCCCATTATTTTTTCGCTTGCCTTAAATTCCGTGAAAGAGCATCATGGCTCCTTTGCAGGGATTTTGGTTACCGGTATAGTAGGAGGTGCGGTGGTGCCGCTTATTGTAGGATCGCTGGGCGACATGGCCGGGTTGCGTTATGGTATGTTGTTTATTTATATTCCCGTTGGCTATATCCTGAGTATTGGTTTTTGGGCAAGACCTATTGTTACCAATAAAATCATCACCCGGAAAAAGAAAGCAGCCATTCATTAGCCATACAAAGGAAATATATATGAACCCAAAAGTAATTATTGGTATAGACCTCGGCGCAACGAACATCAGGGGCGGGCTGGTAACCGGGGAGGGAATTACCGGCACGCAGCAAGGGCTATACGCAGTAAAGGAACTGTGGACGAAGTTTTACAGGATATATTTGATATTACCGGTTTGCTGATGAACGGATCCGTGGCGGGCATTGGTATTGGCGTGCCGAGTGTAGTAGATGTGGAAAAAGGTATCGTGTATGATGTGCAATATATTCCCTCCTGGAAAGAAGTGCCTTTGAAGGAAATTATGGAAGAGCGATACGGGATACCTGTTTTTGTGAATAATGATGCCAATTGTTTCGCCCTGGGGGAGTTTTATTTCGGTAAAGGCATTGGCGCCGATCACATGATCGGGCTTACCATCGGAACAGGCATTGGTGCAGGAATAATAATTAACCGGCGTTTATATGCCGGGCCCAACTGTGGCGCCGGAGAGTTTGGTATGGTGGATTACCTGGATCGTTGTTACGAATATTATGGAAGCGGGCAGTTCTTTCAAAATGTGTATCAAACAGATGGGCAGACAGTATTTGAGCGGGCAAAAGCAGGCGATGTACAGGCGCAGCAATGGTATGCCGAAATGGGAACGCATTTGGGCAATGCCATAAAAATGATATTATATACCTATGATCCGCCGCTGATCGTTTTTGGCGGCTCCGTACGGCATGCCTATCCTTATTTTCAGCACACCATGTGGGAACGCATCAACAGCTTTGCCTTTTCAAAATCGCTGCCGCGGTTGCGCATTGAACTGTCTGAGCTGCATAATAGCGGCATACTCGGCGCTGCCGGGCTTTACTATAATGCATTATAGCGCAACAGTATTATCTCCTTTCTTTAATGGCACCTGTAATACTTTATTTCCATAACGGATGGCATGGCTTCCTGCCTTGTCGGCTGTTATAATAAGCCGCGTAAGCTCTCCCGATCGCCAGCTCATGCTAACGGTATAACCGCCTCTTGCACGCAATCCCTTGATGCTTCCGCTAGGCCAGGCAGAAGGCAGGGCAGGTAACAGGTGTATCTCGTTGTTCTGCGACTGCAATAACATTTCGGCAATACCTGCCGCACCACCAAAGTTTCCGTCAATCTGAAATGGCGGATGTGTGCTTAACAGGCTGATCAGTGTGCTTTTTTGCAGGAGGGATTGTACCTGTTCGCCACATTTTTCACCATCCTGCAGGCGGGCATAAAAATTAATGATCCAGGCTTTGCTCCATCCCGTATGTCCGCCACCGTTAGCCAGGCGGCGTTCAATCGTTTTTTTTGCTGCGGCGTATAGTTCCTGCGTTTGCGGCGATATGAGGTTTAGGGGATATAGCCCCAGCAGGTGCGACATGTGGCGATGCCCCGGCTCCACTTCTTCAAAATCTTCTATCCATTCCTGTATCGTACCGTTAGCGCCAATTTTAATGGGAGGAAGCTGCTGTTGTGCCGCTTTAACCCTGCTTACCAAATCCTCATCAGCCTTCAACAACGTGGCAGCATGTATAAAATGATTGAAGAGGCCGTGGATGATCTCTATATCTATGGTGCTGGCGTAGCATAACTGTGAACTTTCCTTCTTGTTGGTACCCGGAACAAAAAAAGCGTTTTCGGGTGAGTGCGAAGGATTCGTAACCAGGTATCCTTCCGGGGAAGGAATTAAGAAATCGAGTACAAATGCTACGGATCCTTTAATAACAGGATAGGCGGTATGGCGGAGGTAAGCGGTATCGCCGGTAAATTCGTAATGCCGGTACAGGGGAAAGGTCATCCAGGGGCCAGCCATAGGCGATACGCCCCAAACACCATCTGCCACACCGGTTCTGCCAAAAGCATCCGTTAAATGGTGCAGCGTCCACCCGCTGGCGTTATACATTTCCTTTGCAGTAGCTGCTCCGGGAACGGTTAGCGCCTGCATAAAATTTGCAAGAGGTATAGTGGTTTCAGAAAGATTACCGGTTTCCGCAGGCCAATAATTCATTTGCAGGTTAATGTTGGTATGAAAATCGGCATTCCACGGGGCGTTATACAATTCATTCCAGATGCCCTGCAGGTTAGCAGGTAGCTTGCCGGGCTGGCGCGATGAGCCCATCAGCAGGTAACGGCCATACTGGTAGTATAGCACGATGAGCCCACGATCGGTTATTCCGGCTTTAACCTGTTCCAGTCTTTTATCAGTGGGTAATTTATTGTAGGTATCTTCTCCCAGCGTAAAGCTTACCCGGTCAAAAAAAGAGCGGTGATCTTTTACATGCATTTGTTTTAGGGTAGCGGGAGAAAAGCCGGCAGCCTTATTGAGCTTTGTTTTGCAAATAGCTAACGGATCAATAGCAGCATCGAAATTTAATTGATCGAAATTATAATCGGTGGCGCCCGTTACCAGCAGCACAATGTTTTTTGCAGAACTAACGTGGTAACCCGCGGATGAATCAGTCAGGAATGAACTTGCTTTTCCATCGGTATGCATAATCTTCAAAGCGCCTGAAAAGCGCATATGCTTTCCTGCCGGGCCGGCCTCCGGGTCTTCTTCGTCTTCAATTTGCCCGTTAAACCAGGCCATATCTCCTTCACTTTTATATTCGTGGGTATCTTTTTCGCGCGACAGGAAAAATTCCACATCAAAAGGGCGGGCAGCACGGATGCTTACTACAATCACATCCTGCGGAGCTGAAGTGTATACTTCCTGTATTATGGTATTGCCGTCTACAGTATATGTTGTTGCGGCTATGCCGGTATTAAGCGTTAAGTAGCGCTTATATTGCTGCACAGCCCCTTTCCAGGGATAGTTAATAAAGAGGTTGCCGAGTGGCTGGTAAGAGCGCACCCTGGGTGGTGTGCCTACCAGGTACCGGGTTGAAAGATCAAGCGCGTTTTTATATGCCCCGTTAAATAAAGCCTTTTGTATTTGTGGCAAGTGCTCCGCTGCACGGGAATTGTTGTTATTGATTTTGCTGCCGGCCCATATGCTCTCTTCATTGAGTTGAATGCGCTCATGATCATGTTTTCCAAAAACCATGGCGCCTATACGCCCATTGCCGATGGGCAGGGCATCTGTCCATTGTTGTGCAGGGCTGTTATACCACAATTGCAGATCTTGCTGGGCTTTACCGTGGATACAGGAGAACAGGGTTGCAAAAAGCAATATTATTTTGAATACCATGAGCAATGATTTTAGAAACGGCGCAATCCTATTGCCGGTGAAATATTGGGCAATAATATAGTGAAATACGCAAACCACATCACAGATGCCTTTAATTGGTAAGCCAATTTGTAAATTTGCCTAACCCGGTCACTACAGGAACAATGCCATACGTGACCTTTAATGTGTTTTGTAACTGATTGATCGTTGTCATAAGTGATATTTTTTTGTTGTATACCGTTTAGATTCATAAGCAGGAAAAGGGTACAAAATATTTTTTGAAAGGAATTGTAACGTTTTATCGTTTTTCTAATCTAATAAGCAAATGGATCATCTGACTATCTTACCGCCATCCCAGCTTTCCGATACGGAACTGGTAAACAGGGTGCTATCGGGGGAAAAACATTTATTTGAATGGATCATGCGCCGTTATAACCAGCGCCTTTTCCGGGCGGGTATAGCCATACTCGGCGATGATATGGAGGTAGAAGACGCTATGCAAAACGCCTATATAAACGCCTATCAGCATTTGGCCAAGTTTGAGCACAGGGCGTCATTAAGCACCTGGCTGATAAAAATACTGATCAATGAATGCCTGGCGCAAAAAAATAAAAAAGCACATTTTAAGGTTGTCAACATTGAGTATCATCCGGAAAATATGAGCAGTATGAAAACCCCTTCCCATATTTTAATGAACAAGGAAATGGGTATTGCGCTGGAAGCGGCTATTGCTCACCTGCCGGAAAAGTACCGGCTTGTATTTATGCTGAGGGAGATTGAAGCGCTGCCGGTAAAAGAAACCGGGGATATACTTGGAATAGAAGAAGCCAATGTAAAAGTACGGCTCAACCGCGCGAAAGCTATGCTGCGCCGGAGCCTTGGTGATGATATGAAAGCGCATGTATACACATTTCATCTTACCCGTTGCGACCGCTTAGTAAATTATGTATTGAATTGTATTGCATAGCAGTTCCCTTCCGGAACCCTATGGAATCTGAAGCAAAATGCTTAATCAATTAAATTGTTCTTCACTGCAAAAAATACCAGTCCTGCGGTATTCTTTACGTTATATCTTTCCATCAGCCTGTCTTTGATGGCTTCTACCGTACGGGGGCTGATCTCCATTTTTTGTGCGATTTCTGTAGCGGTAAATTCCATGCACAGCAGCCGGAGCACTTCTCTTTCCTTGTCGCTTATAACCACTTCATTAGTTAATGAAGGAATGGATTTTGTGCGGGCATGCGATTTTTTTAAGAGTACCTTATTCACGAAGTTGTTGAGGTAGTAACCCCGCGCCATTACTTCCACGATTGCCTTTTTAATTTCAGCCGGGTCGGCGCTTTTGAGCAGGTAACCGTTGGCGCCGTTTTCCATAAGATGCGATACAAATCTTTCGTCTTCATACATGGTAAGCACAATAACGTGAAGATGGGGGTATTGTTTGCCAATCGTTTTTGTGGCTTCTATGCCGTCTTTTACCGGCATACGCAGGTCCATGAGCACCACGTCGGGTTCAGCGGCGGGTAAGCCCATCAGCAGTTCTTCACCGTTCTCGGCCTCAAGCACAAATTTAATATTGGTATACTGCCGTAGCGAAAGGATTACACCTTTGCGGAATATTTTGTGGTCATCGGCAATGGCAACTTTAATAATACTCATAGCTTCGGTTGGTTTTTAACGATATAGGATGAATGCTAAGTTATCATTTCATATTCTTCAACGGGAACTTCCAGTGTAACTTTGTAATAGGTTTGCGACATGTCTTTTTCGAAATCAATCTTGGCATGCAATACCCTGGCGCGGCTTTGAATGTTTTTTAACCCCAATCCTAAAGCGCTCTTGTTGAGCCTTTCCACATCCGCCTGGGTGATGCCTCTCCCATCATGATGCAGGCGGATAAAAAACCTGTCTTCATTATAATTTTGTGTAACGTGGATAAAGCTGGCGTTGCTATGCTTTAAAATATTATTGACCAGCTCCTGTATAACCCTGAATACCAGCAGCTCCTGTTCAGGTCTCAATCTTTGGCGGTAATCATGGAACCGGCTGCTGGCGTTCATGCTGCCGGAACCGCTGATCTTTTGGAAGAGATCATTTACCGCGGATTCTAATCCGAAGTTCTTTAGCGTAGGCGGCATCAGGCTGTGTGAAATATTCCGGATAAGCTGTATGGTATCGTCAATGATCTGCTTGGCGTTGTAAATGGCCTGCAGCTGGGTGCTGATATCCTGCTTAACAAGGTTTTCATTTAAATATAAGCGGGCAGTAGCCAGCAAAGGCCCGGCATCATCGTGCAGGTCGGCGGCTATTCTTTGTCTTTCTTCTTCCTGCCACCTGATAGAAGCGTTCAGCAGAATTTTCTGCTGCTCTTCTTCCATCTCCTTCAACTGCAGCTGGTAGCGGATAACCCGGCGCTGGTGAAAGATAATAAAAAGCACCAAACCTATCGCCAAGGCCAGCATTCCCATAGTGCCGAAAAAAAGCACACCGGAGATATTCAACGGGCTGGATTGGTTTGTGATCTGCAGAAGTATCATTGGTTAATCAACGTGGGTTTGGGAATAAAATTATTTTACTTTTTTTTAGTTATTGAAGAAGGCGATTTAATGGTTGTATCCTTTATTAGCATAGCAAACCCGAAAAGCAGGTTTTTAATAATGTACAATGTATCATGAATAAGATCGTATTCGCTTATAAATTGATCTTCTTTCATGTGGCTTTGCGCATAAATGAAGGGAAAAAACGTACCTGCAAAATAGATAATCAAGGCTACGACCACCCAAAAAACAGGAGAAGAATACAGGAAAAGCGAAGTAGGATCACTTACCCTTTCAAAAAGGTAGAAAATGCAATAAATAAGAAATGTCAGTGAAGTAATGCCTGAAGGCACGGAGTCAAAAGAGTTATTTGCGGTGCTAAACAGGTCATAGAGCAAATAGAGCCCGATCAATATGGTTATGACAACGATTCCCTTCTTAAAGGCCCTGGAAACTATTATATTAAAAAAAAGCAGGGAAAACAGGCTGTACTCAAATATGGTGGTTATCCGGCCAATTAAGAAAGTATACTCCCTTGCCTGCCGGTTGGAGAGAACAAAAAAATTAATAAATGCGCTAAAAACCACTATATAAAAAGCTACCCTTAATCCTATATTTTTCTTTGACCTTGCAAAAAAAATGAAAAGAATTAAGGGTAGCAGATCAGATAAAACGGCAATATTGCGTAAAACAGTTGTTATAATGGTATGTTTTTCCAAATATAACAACTATAGCGGGAAATTAAAAACTCCATTCGAACCAGCCATCTCCCGGTTTTTGGGGGGAGAACTTGTTGGCTACCATACCAATTTCTTTAGAAAGGGTGCCATTGTCATTTACAGCGGTATATTCCAGGATGGCTTTACCGCGTTTATCAACGCCTACAAAAACATAGGTTTGCTCACCTTTGGCGTTAAGCGCTTTATACATGTTTATGCCAATGCAGTCGGGCTGGGCAAGTATTTTTTCAATAACAGTGCGGCCTACAAAATGCGCTTTGTTTTCGCCAAAGCGGTCGTAATAATCTTTTACCATTTTGGCTCCCAGTTCAATACCAATGTGTTCGCCAATGTTTTCGTGTAAGCGCTGGCCTTGTTGTACCAGAACATCATTTTTTGTCATAGTTGTAAAGTTTTTGTGGTTTGAGCGTATTAAGGATTGATGTATGTCAAAAATGATCGCTAATCATCAGATTTACAAGAGCTTAAAACGGGATAAAAACTGTCTTTGGGGCTGTAATACAGGAAGGGACTGCATTTTAAGGGGATAGCAGGCACAGGGTATGAGATAAAATAAGGTAAATTTACTTTTGGAAATTCGTATTTTTACTATATTTTTAAACGTAAGATTTCCTGTTGGAAGACAGCACTGGCTTAAGCCTGCCTTTCGAAATGGGAAAAAGAGAGTTTACTTCTGTATAACAATATGTTATGTAGCAGAAGTAAAAAGCAAGTAAAGTTACTGGAAAGAGGTTAATGGATTTGAAACGGGGAATGAATTATTTTCTTTCAGGGAAATGAAAGTTGATTGACATTGGATTTTGCTTTCAGTTCTTCACAGACATTGGAATGAATTATTGGACGGTTTCAGGACATTGGATTCAATTTGAGGTTGCTGAATCCCCGCCAATCAACTTCAAAACAAATGTAAGGTGGCCACTTTTCTCTGTCAAGAGCAGTTTTGCCCTTTTTGTTTCTTTCAGTAAATACTTAATGTTTGATTGTTATACTTATATTAGGTTACGTGTAGTTAATGCAGATATCCGTATTTTAACCAAGGGGTATTACTATAGTATAATTCTTGTGATTTACGAAGTTTGCAAGTAATTTAATTAAGTATCAGGCGTTAATAAAAAGTAACTTATACCAATTTAATATCCAATGACAGCAACCAGCAATTATGAGATTAAAGTAGCGATCGCCGATGATCATAAAATTTTCAGGGATGGCATCAAAATGGCAATGGGGGGAAAGGATTATCTTAAGATAATTTGGGAAGCAGAGAATGGAAAGGACCTGATGCACAAAATGAAAATAAAACTGCCGGATGTGTTACTCATGGATATTAGAATGCCTGAAATGGATGGCGTAAATGCTATTTCGCTGATCAGGAAAGAGTATGAAGCCATAAGAATTATTGTGCTTACCATGTATGATGACCAGGAAATGATCTCTAAAATGATGGAGATGGGAGCCAATGCCTATCTTACCAAAACTACCGACCCGGAAGAGATATATAATGCCATATTAACCTGCATGAATGATGATTTTTACTTTAATGATCTTGTGAACAAAGCCGTTCTCCTAAAGTTGCAGCATAAAAAACAGATCAAACAGTATTATCCGAACCCGGTTAAATTCAATGAAAAAGAGCTGAAAATATTAAAACTGATCTCGGAAGATAAAACAACAGAAGAAATATCTAAAGAGGTATATCTCAGTCCGCGTACCATAGAAACCGTAAGGCAAAACATGAAAACAAAAGTAGGAGCCAGAACCATAGCAGGTTTGGTAGTGTATGGCATGCGCAACAGGCTGATTGACTGAGGTTGTAAAAAGCAATTGATAAATGCGGTACAGTAAATTTACGGTCGCGATAATCAGGTATTTATACAATCGTAATTTCCCCATTTTGTTATAAAATTGCAGATATTACCTGTATCTGAACATTTTAAAGAAAGCAGTAAAGAAATATTTAATGAAAACCCAGGATCCCGGAACCAGCCTCAAAGTAATTATAGCCGATGACCACGTACTGTTCAGAGCCGGCGTAAAAACAGCGCTTAGTCTTAAAAAAGACATCCGTATAATAGGTGAAGCAGATAATGGCCAGCAGCTATTACATCTGCTGAAGCATCTTGAACCCGATGTTATTTTGCTTGATATTCAAATGCCTGTAATGGATGGTATTACCGCGCTCCCTGAAATAAAAAAACTTTACCCCGGTATCAGGATCATCATGCTTACCATGCATAATGATCATTCCATGATCTCCAGGCTCATGGAACTGGGCGCTAACGCCTATCTTACAAAAAATTCAGATTCTGAGGTCATTTACGAGGCCATCAGAACCTGCTATACCAATGAATATTATTTTAATGACCTCACCAACAAAGCACTGCTCGATGGGCTGCGCACCAAGCGTAGTGCAGATACCTTTTCTTCTGCAGAGGTGAAGTTAAGCGACAAGGAAAAACATATTTTAAAATTAATGTGCGATGAAAAAAGCACAAAGGAGATCGCCGATATGGTAGATCTCAGCCCCCGCACCGTGGAAGCCATACGAGATAAGCTCAAATCTAAAACCGGCGTAAAATCTATGGCCGGACTGGTGATGTATGCTGTTAAGTCAGGTATCATTGAGAATAAGTAATTTTATCTTATATTTTTTGATGCTTACTTAATTGCTTTCTGCTATGCCGGGTTATTTTGTACATAATGGTCAGCTTTTTCGGGAAGGAAAAGCCGTTATTTCTCCCGATAACCGCTCGTTCCGCTACGGCGACGGGCTGTTTGAAACCATGCGCGTTATTAATGGTAATATTTTACTGAAGGCCTTACATTTTGAAAGATTACTGCGCGGCATGAAACTGCTGCAATTTGATATTCCCGAATTTTTTACGGCTGCCCAGCTGGAAGAGGATATTGTATCGTTGTGTAAAAAGAACAGGATAGCGGATAAAGCGGTTATTAGGCTGGTGGTATTCAGAAGCGATGGCGGGCTGTATGACCTCGAAGATATGCGGCCCAATTATATCATACAGGGTATGGCCTTACAGCAATATCCTGTAACACCGGGTGGTGATGGCGGTCTTGTTATAGATATTTACCCGGACGCCTCAAAAGCCTGTAATGTTTTTTCGGAGGTGAAGTCCAATAACTTTTTGCTGTATGTAATGGCGGCTATGTATGCGCGGCAAAACGGGCTGGGCGATTGCCTGATCCTGAACCAATACGGGCGCATTGCTGATGCAACCATAGCCAATGTTTTTTGGATCAAAAAAAAGGTGATACATACTCCACCCTTAGAAGAGGGTGGTATAGCGGGTGTTACACGCAGGTTCCTTTTGGAGCAGCTTCCTGCAGCCGGGTACACCGTTAATGAACAACCGTTAACGCTTGACGATATTTTGGATGCAGATGAAATATTTCTCACCAATGCGGTTAGGGGTATACGTGCTGTTGGCAAATGCAGAGACCGCAGTTATTCATCTTCGCTTACAAAAGAAATTCACAGTTGGCTGATGGATAAGTGGAAATAGGGAATAATATTAGGCTGCTGAGGGCTGCTCCTTACCGTTAGCCGCATAGCTTTTGTATTCCTTCATCCAGTGCCATAATCCGAATGAAGCAATTAAAGTGAAGATGAAATATTCTATACTGTAAAATTTCACCCCTTTTATGAAATACAGGCAGGTGGCCACAATATCCACCACTATCCATATCACCCAGCATTCAATCTTTTTTTGTATCATGTAAAAAGTAGTTACAATGCTCATTACCATAATAAAAGAGTCAATGTAGGGGTAGGCGCTGGGCAATGCAAAAACAACGGGGAACCAATGATGCAGGTTGCTGGCCGATTTGCCCAGTATAAAAGTACCGGCAATACCAATGGTAATGGTTAGCCACAGCTGGCCTTTTTTCATGTAACTGACTTTTAGCTCCTGCCTGCTGTCTGCTTCGCCCGGCCGGGGATGAGCCCAGCGCCACCAGCCTATAATATTGGTTACAAAAAAGAAGGCCTGTAAAAACATATCCGGGTAAAGCTGAATCTGGTAATACAGTATAAAAGCCAGTACAACATTCACAATGCCTGCAGGCCAGCTCCATATATTGGCTTTTGCCGAAAGCCATACCGCCAGCAATCCAAAAAGCACTCCAAAGAATTCAATATAGCTCATGGCGTATCCCAGTATGTTGAAGAACTCGGTATGGACGCTGAAAAAATAGTTCACTAAAAAGCTGTTTAAAATTAGTTTTTAATATAGCCACTGACTTGTTTCTTGCCGCGAATGTCACAAATGGGGAGGAATTATTCGTGGAAATTAGTGTGATTCCTGTCCGTCCGGCAGGCGGGCGTGGCTAAAGAGACTGTATAAAGATATCATTTATCATTCCCGCTGCCTTTTTCCCCTGTTCATTTATTTCAATGAATCGCTTTACCGCTTTCCTTCCGTCTGCTCCCAGGTTTATGGAATACTGATTTACATACAAATCAATGTGCCGGCGCATCACTTCCTCCTCCATTTCCTGCGCATGCTGCACAACATAAGGAGGAAGCAAAGGGTAATTGCCAAATGCGTATTCAACGCTTTGCCTTATCAGTGCGTTGAGCTTTGATTGTATTTCCGGGCTAAAGCTCCGGCGCGTTACAATGCCTCCTAACGGTATAGGGTAACCGGTTCGCTTTTCCCAGTAATCGCCCAGGTCCATCAGTTTAAACAATCCTCTTTTTTGATAGGTGAACCGGTTTTCATGAATAATTACGCCGGCGGTATGGCCTGCCGCAGCCGGCGCATGCAGCAAAAAATCTTCGATTTCATTAAAAACTTTAAATATTTTTTTCTTTGCATTGGGGAAGGCTAATGAAAAGAGCAAATGAGCGGTAGTGTTTTCTCCGGGAATAGCTATTGTATAGTCGTTCATGTTTGGGATATCGCTGCCGGGTTGCGCGGGTTGACCGGATATGAGCAGCGGGCCAACCCCTTTTCCCAGGGCGCCGCCACTTTGCAGCACAACATAATGCTGCAGCATCAGGGGCAATGCCCCGCAGCTCACTTTACTTACATCTAATTTGCCTTCTATAGCCCATTCGTTAAGGGTTTGCACATCTTCCAGCACCACTTCAAAAGACAATCCTTTGGTATCCATTTTGCCATTGACCAGCGCGTCAAAAATAAAAGTATCGTTAGGGCATGGCGAAAATCCAAGTGTAAGTTTCATGTTTTAAGGAGTTGTTTAAATAGCCTTTAGTCCTGGTTCAGGAACTGGTGCATGACCACAATCAGTTCCCGGTTTAAATGATCAATGGCTTCCTGCATCCGCCATTTTGTTTTATCCCTTTCACCCACGAAATTGGAAACGGCTCTCAGCTGGATGAAAGGAACGGCTTCCTGCAGGCAAACATAATGCAAAGCAGCGCCTTCCATGGATTCAATTACTGCACCATACTTTTCTATAAGCTGCTGCATCCTGGCGGCGCCGGTGGTTATTTCATTAATGCTTACGCCTCTTACCGCGGGCAGCTTTATTCTTTCCATAAGCTGCCGGTGCGGGTTTGTCAGCATCCTTCCCGAAAAAGGAAATATATTTTCTTCAGCCAGGTTCAGATCAAAAATATCGCTGAATTCGCCGCCTTCTTCCACACCCAGATCTCCCATCACCTCTTCGCGGATCATAACAACAGCACCCGGCGGATAAAAAGGATGCAGGCTGCCTCCTATGCCTGCCTGAATAACGATATGGGGCCGGTTTGCGCTTATGTATTTGGTAAGCGCGTAAATGGTATTAACCATTCCTGCGCCTGTTATCAGCACATGGGTATTGCAGTTTTTACGATAATACATTTTTTCGGCGAGATACTCCCTGGTCGTTTGAATTTCACCGGGAGTGGCTGCCGTTAACAGGATGTTCATGATACAAATGTCTGTATTTCGGTTATGATATGACGCCAGTACACTGGGTTTTTACCGGGCTTCCCTGTTAAATCCTAACTTTGCCAAAATTTTTCAGGTATGGTGTACCTCACCCGTGTGGAACATTTTAATGCGGCGCATAAATTATTTAACCCCCAATGGAGCAGGGAAAAGAACGAAGCGGTGTTTGGCAAATGTGCCAACGAGAACTGGCATGGCCACAATTATGAATTGTATGTAACCATTAAGGGAGCGCCCGATCCGGATACCGGTTTTGTGCTGGACGTAAAAAAATTAAGCGGGATCATAAAAGCGCATGTGCTGGAAAAAGTAGATCATCTTAACCTGAACGAAGATGTGGATTTTATGCGTGGCAAAATGTGTTCAACAGAAAATCTGGCAGTAGCCATATGGGAGCAGCTTGAGGCGTTTCTTCCGCACGAAGTGCAATTGCATGCTGTAAAGCTGTACGAAACCCCAAGCATTTTCGTGGAGTATTATGGCAGATAAACCGGTGATGTATCATCATTTGAACGATATATGTATTTTTGACGGGAATGAATAGAAAATATGAATAAAAAAGTAGCGGTTTTCAGGAGAGAGCGTTTTAACGCAGCTCACCGGTTATATAATCCCCGGTGGGATGATGCTACCAACTTTCGCGTGTTTGGCAAATGCAGCAACCCGCATTATCACGGGCATAATTATGAACTGGAGGTAAAGGTAACCGGTGAGCCACAGGCAGATACCGGGTTTGTAATGGATATGAAGGTTTTATCAGACCTGGTTCAGCAACATGTGGTGGAGCGCTTTGATCATAAAAACCTGAATCTCGACACGGCAGAATTTAAAGAACTTAACCCAACAGCAGAGCATATTGCTATGGTCATATATGACCTGCTGCGGCCCCATATTAATAAGGCACACGACATGCAGGTACGGTTGTATGAAACACCCAGGAACTTTGTAGAATACCCGGCCTGATGTACAAACCATTCTCAGTTTTTATACTTTTCAAATTCTCAAATTGATATATGGCATATAAAAAGGTAGAGCAATACGATGAAGCGTCCACTTTGTTGCTAACGGAAAACTATACTAAAACACTCAGGCTGCTGGGAGAAAACCCCGAAAGAGAAGGATTGCTGAAAACGCCAGAACGCATGGCAAAAGCGATCCAGTATCTTACGCAGGGCTATAATATGAGCGCCGAAAACATCCTGAATTCGGCCAAGTTTCATGAACCGATGAGCGAAATGATCATTGTAAAAGATATTGAGCTATACAGCATGTGCGAACATCATATGCTGCCTTTTTTTGGTAAGGCGCATGTGGCGTATATTCCAAACGGCTGGATAACCGGCTTAAGTAAAATTGCCCGTGTGGTAGATGTATACGCCCGCCGCCTGCAGGTGCAGGAAAGGCTGACCACGGAGATATTAGATGCTATTAAAAACACACTACAACCCTTAGGTGTTGCCGTGGTTATTGAGGCCTCTCACTTATGTATGATGATGAGAGGCGTGCAAAAGCAAAATTCCGTAACCACTACCTCCGCCTTTTTTGGCGAGTTTGAGAAGGGCGAAACCCGCAGTGAATTTATCAGGCTGATAGGTTCTTCATTGCATTAGTTATTATAATTACGCAAACGAAAAATACCGGGTATCTTTTTGTACCCTGGCGGCATACATTTAAATTTCAGATTTCAAATTCCAATGAAACAGGTTGTTATTTTTTTTAGCCTTATGATGACGGGGGTCTTTTATGTTGAGGCGCAGGATAAGGAGGTGTATATGTTTAGCTATTTTAAAAATAATGGCGAAGATGGCCTGCACCTGGCATATAGTAAGGATGGGTATACTTTTACTGCGCTTAAGCAGGATAGCTCTTTTTTAACACCACGGGTTGGAAAGGATAAGCTCATGCGCGACCCCTGTATTATACGCGGGGCGGATGGGCGGTTTCACATGGTATGGACGGTAAGCTGGGGCGAGCGGGGAATAGGGTATGCTTCATCGCCCGACCTGGTGCATTGGAGTGAGCAGCGTTACCTGCCTGTAATGCAGCATGAGCCCGGTGCGCTGAACTGCTGGGCGCCGGAGCTTACTTATGATAGTAAGAAGAAGCAATACATGATTTACTGGGCAACTACTATACCCGGTCGTTTCCCGGCAACAGATACTACGGGCGATGGAAATTATAATCACCGGATGTATTATACAACTACAGAAGATTTTGAGCAGTTTTCACCCCCGGAAATATTGTACGATAAAGGCTTCAATATAATTGATGCAACCATTCAGCCCCGGGGTAAAAAATTTTTCATGTTCCTGAAAGATGAAACCAAAAAGCCTGTGCCGCAAAAAAATATCCGCATTGCCGTAAGTAATCGTATCGGTTCAGGGTATAGTGTGCCGTCGAAGCCCATTACAGGAAGTTACTGGGCCGAAGGTCCAACAGCTATTTTAATTAAAGGAAAGTGGTTTGTATATTTCGACAAATATGCCGATCACCGGTATGGAGCGGTAGTTTCATCCAACCTCAAGCAATGGACGGATATTTCCGGTAAAATTTCTTTTCCGGCAGGGGCACGGCATGGTACGGTATTTAGCATAACAGAAAAGGAGTTTCAATCTTTCTTCAGGCAATAATATATTTGATCGGTACTATTATGGAGCAAGTAGCGTATCGTCTGTGAAATCCCTTTATTTTTGGAAAATAAAATGATTACGATCCTGCCAGGCATATTTTTTAGCCGGTTAAACCAATAAAATATTTCTAAATGAAACACGCATATGTATTTCCCGGACAAGGTTCGCAATTTGCCGGAATGGGTAAGGAACTGTATGAAACCAGCAGCACGGCAAAAGCTTTGTTTGAAAGCGCCAATGATATAGCCGGTTTTCGTATTTCCGATACTATGTTCCATGGTACAGATGAAGACCTGAAGCAAACCAAAGTAACCCAGCCGGCGGTGTTCCTGCACTCGGCAATCCGGTTTATAACACTGGAGGCGGTTGTTCCCGATATGGTTGCGGGCCATTCACTGGGCGAATTTTCTGCACTGGTGGCCAATAAAACCCTGGCATTTGAAGACGCGCTGAAATTAGTGATCGTTCGGGCGCAGGCCATGCAAAAAGCGTGTGAGCTACAGCCTTCCGCTATGGCCGCAGTGCTGGCATTAGATGACGCGAAGGTAGAGGAAATATGCGCTGCCATTCAGCAGGAAACAGGAGAGATTGTAGTGCCGGCCAATTACAACTGCCCCGGACAATTAGTAATAAGCGGATCGGTAAAAGGAATTGAAATAGCCTGCCAGCGCATGAAGGAAGCAGGCGCTAAACGGGCATTACCGCTGCCGGTGGGCGGCGCGTTTCACTCACCCTTAATGGAGCCCGCCAAAGCGGAACTGGCAGCGGCTATTGAAGCTACGGCTTTCAGCATTCCTTCCTGCCCAGTATACCAGAATGTAACGGGGTTGCCCGTTACGGATCCCGCGGTAATAAAAAAGAACCTGGTAGCGCAGTTAACCGGCGCGGTTAGATGGACACAGAGCATACAAAAAATGATAGCCGATGGCGCCACACGGTTTACCGAAGTGGGCCCGGGAAAAGTATTACAGGGGTTGATTGTAAAAATTGATAAAACGGCTGTGGTGGAAGGAGCAAACTAAGCTGCCTGGAAAAAAGTAAAGCTGCAACTGATTGGCGGAAGCTTTTGGAACTGACTTTAATCATGTAATTACCGGAAACTGATATAAGATCGTCACTAAACTGTAAAAAATAAAATAATAAAAGTATTTAATTACTTTTATTATAAAAAGGTTTAGCTTTGCGCTATAATTAAAACTTAAAAGCGCACAGATATGGACACGATCACAGAAAACATACTCAACGTAACCTTACTGGAACCCCGGCAAAAGCATCCTACCATTTTTGCCCGGTTCGATGACCTGGAAGAAGGGGAAAGTCTTACCATTCATAACGACCACGATCCCAAGCCGCTCTATTACCAGTTGCTGGGGGAAAGAGGTAATATCTTTATATGGGAATACCTTGAAGAGGGCCCGCAATCATGGAAGGTTCGCATCAGTAAACGTATTACGGGTGAAAATGAAGAGACCCTTGGAGCTATTGCCGCTAAAGATCTGCGTAAGGCCGAAGTATTTAAGAAGTATGGATTAGACTTTTGTTGTGGCGGTAAAAAAACAGTAAAAGAAGCCTGTGCGGAGAAAGGAATTGATGTAACTAAAGTAGAGAAGGAGCTGCAGCAGGCCGATAAGAACCCTTCTGTGCGCCCTTTACCATACAATGACTGGAGCCTTGATTTCCTGGCAGATTATATCGTAAACACGCACCATAGCTATGTACGTAAAACATTACCCGATATAAAAGGGTATGCTTTAAAGGTAGCACAGGTGCATGGCGCACAGCACCCGGAGCTCATCCCCATTCAGCAACTCGTAGAAGAAGTGAATAAAGAACTGAGTGAACATCTGGTGAAGGAGGAGAAAATATTATTCCCTTTCATTAAGGAGCTGGTAATGGCAAAAGACAGGAGCCAGTCGCCGCGTGCGGTGCAGTTTGGCAGTGTACAAAATCCCATACATATGATGGAGGCTGAACATGAAACGGCCGGCAAATGCCTGGAAGAGATCAGAACGCTGAGCAATAATTACACTTTGCCTGAAGATGCCTGTGCCAGTTACAGCCTGCTGTTTAAGATGCTGAACGATTTTGAAGAAGACCTACATATTCATGTTCATCTTGAAAATAATATCCTGTTTCCAAAAGCGATAGCACTGGAGAAGCAGTTGAACCCATGAAGCGCCCTAACCCTAACCAAAGCCGCCATCAGACCATTGTCGCGTTTCCCAGCCTGATATTGTTTAGTTATTCTATGGAAGATGTGGCAGGGTCTGAACGGCCGGCGATTCCCAGAACGATAAGCATGCGTAAATAAATGGTTGTACCTGAGCATGGCAAAATAAGCCAGAACCAACGCGTATGAGCGAATAATTTTTGAGACGTCATTAAAAGATGATATCATGGAAATTCCTGGCAAGTTATCAACACAGCAGAGAGTGGTAATAGTAGGAGCAGGCTTTGCAGGCCTTACCCTGGCAAAAAAATTATCGCCTGCATACTTTCAGGTGATACTGATTGATAAGAATAATTATCACCAGTTTCAGCCCTTGCTTTACCAGGTGGCTACGGCTGGCGTGGAACCTAATAGCATTAGTTTTCCGCTGCGTAAAGTATTTCAAAAAAAGAAAAATGTATTTATCCGCATCGCCGAGGTTATAGCTGTTCATCCAGGCGATAAAAAAATATCTACTTCAACAGGAGAGTTGGATTATGATTTTCTGGTATTGGCCCATGGAGCTGCTACCAATTATTTTGGTATGCCGGATATAGCCCAAAATGCCTTTTCCATGAAATCGGTATCTGAGGCATTGCTTTTGCGCAATACCCTGTTGCAAAACTATGAGCAGGCGCTCATTACCGGAAACAAAAAAGAAAAAGCAGCGTTGTTAAATATTGTGATTGTTGGAGGTGGCCCAACCGGGGTTGAGCTGGCAGGAGCCATAGCCGAAATGAAAACACAGATTTTACCCCGCGACTATCCTGAGCTGAACTTTAATAACATGAATATTCATCTTATTGAAGCTGCTCCGCGATTATTAAATGGAATGAGCGGGAAATCTGCCGCCAGGGTTAAATCCTATCTTAAAACGCTCAGGGTTAAAGTGCATAACGGTATTTCGGTAAAAAGTTATGACGGCTATGCGGTAACATTAAGCAACCACACCACTTTATACAGTCATTGCCTCATTTGGGCGGCAGGCATAAAAGGCAAACCGTTAAAAGGAGTGCCTGCCGAAAATGTACTGTCTAACCATAGTATTGAAGTTGATGAATTTAACCGGTTAAAAGGCCACCGGCATATCTTTGCGCTGGGCGATGTGGCAAGGATGCAAACAAAAGCAACCCCCAAAGGATATCCCCAGGTTGCTCCTGTAGCGATGCAGCAGGCTGTGCAACTGGCCGCCAATTTACAAAGACTGATTCGTCAAAAAGGAATGAGACCTTTTACGTACAGGGACAAGGGAGCCATGGCTATTGTGGGAAGGAACCGTGCTGTAGCGGAAGCGGCAGGAATAAAGCTAAGCGGCTTTGTGGCATGGATGGCCTGGCTGATGGTACACCTGATGTCTATTATCGGTGTTAAGAACCGCTTGTTGATATTAGTAAACTGGATGTGGGAATATATTACCTACGACCAGTCGTTAAGGCTGATCATCAGGTCTTCAGAAAGAAAAAATAAAAGTACAACCAATAAAATCAATGATAATGAAAAAACCACTAATGATTTTAATGCTCACCGGTCTCTTGTGGGCGTGTAATTCAAACGCTTCTCCTGATAGGGAAACGGTTGTGGAGTCTAACGATCATGCACATGAAACCATACTAGCGTTGAATAACGGGCAAAAATGGGAGGCGGATACACCTACAAATGAAAATGTTGAGGCTATCCGCTCAATCGCTCAAAGCTTTGCCGTGAAGCCACATACCGCAATAACAGATTACCATGTATTGGGTTCCGGTTTGCAGAAAGGATTAAACAAAATGATACAGGAATGCAAAATGAGTGGTCCCGATCACGATGCATTGCACCAGTGGTTTGAGCCAATACTGAAGGATGTAAATGAATTGAAGAAAGTCGAAGCTATTGCATCTGCTGAAAAAATATTTCATGCTATTAATGAAAGGCTGGATTTGTATACTCAATATTTTGAATGATGATGATCAATGCCGGTACAAGAATCGCTGCTATTTTAAAGCAGAGCCCTGCAGCGCTGGATGCCATCATAGCGGTTAGCCCGAAATTTGAAAAATTGCGTAATCCCATATTGCGTAAGGTAATGGCGGGCAGAACCAGCCTGGCCATGGCGGCTAAGGTAGGAGGATGTACGGTGGAAGATTTTTTTATGAAGCTTAAACCTTTGGGGTTTGAAACAGATACGGTAACCATTGTAGAAGAAGAAGTGAAAAAGCCATTACCGGCATTTATTAGTACGCTGAAAAAAGAACAGCTCATTGAGCTGGATGTTCGCCCGGTTATCGCTTCGGGAAAAGATCCGCTGAGCATTATTGTTCAGAAAGTAAAAACGATACAGCCGGGGCAGGTGTTAAAGATCATTAATAGCTTTGAGCCAACGCCTTTGATGGCTTTATTGGAAAAGCAGGGTTTTGTTTCTTATGCCGATACGATTAAAGAAGACTGGGTAGAGACTTATTTTTACAAAACCCGTACTGTTGAAACGCCTGTTAAGGATGCGCCTGCCGGCAGCAGTGAAGGATGGGATATGGTATTGGAACAATTTGAAGATCGCATAAAAACTATTGATGTGCGCCACCTGGAGATGCCGGGGCCAATGATAACCATATTAGCATCGCTGGAAACCCTGCCTGCAGATACAGCATTGTACGTTTATCATAAACGTATTCCGGTTTTTTTGCTACCCGAACTGGCCGATAGAAAATTTGGCTACCGTATAAAAGAAATTAGTGACGGAGAAGTACATCTTTTAATATTTAAAGACTAATATGTTTGGCGCATCCATGAGTACAGATCCGGTTAAAACTACTTCATATAAAGTGGTACTGCCTTTCTATGCTTATGCTTCCATTGCTTTTTTTGCGGCCACCCTACTTTTGCTTTTTTCGGCGCCGGCATTTGGCCGGCATTATTTTCATCCGCATGTAATAGCTATTA
>ENA-UOUJ01000082-UOUJ01000082.1-activated-sludge-metagenome-genome-assembly--contig:-NODE-82-length-82725-cov-6.500847_pt1 | contig 82725 bp, 47 predicted proteins | sample MGYA00249839_ERZ747224 | MGnify/ENA primary metagenome ERZ747224 (study PRJEB28782, sample SAMN03220277) | activated sludge metagenome | biome: wastewater; feature: sewage sludge; material...
ATGACTTTCAGTCAATGTACTCAACCTATGGATTTGCAATCCATAGTTGTTTAGTCATAAAAAATTAAATAACAAAAAATATGATGTAAAGATATCAACGCTGTTTGAGTACATAAATAGGAAGGTAAAAGTAAATTACTCAAACAGCGTTTTTTAATAAAAAATATTGGTAAAAGTAGGTTGCAAACTTGTTTCGTTTGGTAAAAGCGCTTCCTAAACTGACCGATACAAAATATTATAAAATACATTATGAAATTTTTAAAATTTTCTATTCTTTTTTTTATTGTAATCAGTTTTTTCGGCGCATGTAAAACCTCATCCAAATCTACTTATAGCAAGGAAAAGAAATATACTGCCTACCTTTTTTCATATTTCACGAGTAATCGCAAGGCAGATGAATCCATTCATTTTGCAATTAGTATGGATGGACTTCACTTTACGGCTTTAAATAATAATCAGCCGATAATTAGTTCGGAAAAAATCAGTTTGACCGGGGGGGTAAGAGATCCGCATATTCTTCGTGGCGATGATGGGGAAACTTTTTATATGGTTGTTACAGATATGGTAGCAGCCAATGGATGGGATTCCAACAGAGGGATGGTATTGTTGAAATCGAAAGATTTGGTAAATTGGACATCAAGCACTGTCCATATACCAACTGCTTTTAAAGAATTTGAAAAAATAAATCGTGTTTGGGCGCCACAAACCATTTATGACCCAATAGAGAAAAAATATATGGTTTACTTCTCGATGCGTGAAGGTACCGAACCGGATAAAATTTATTACTCCTACGCCAACAAAGAATTTACAGCGCTTGAAACGGTACCAAAACAATTATTCTTTAAACCTGATAAAGGGGCAAGTATTGATGGTGATATCATATATAAAGACGGGAAATATCATTTATTTTTTAAAACAGAAGGCTCTGGAGCTGGTATTAAAGTAGCTGTTTCAGATAAACTTACCGAGGGCTATCGTCTTATTGATAAGTATGTGCAGCAAACCAGAGATCAAGTGGAAGGTTCTGGCGTATTTAAACTAAATGATGGCAGCGGATATATTTTGATGTATGATGTTTATACAAAAGGGAAATACCAGTTTACTAAAACAACTGATTTTGAAAATTTTAAAATCATTGATAGTGACATTATTATGAATTTTCATCCAAGACATGGAACCGTGATGCCTATTACTACCAAAGAGGCAGAGCGATTAATAAAAAAATGGTTAAACCCTCAAGATGTAATCCTTTCTTATCAATCTAGACAAGTTAAAAGGAATAATATTGTATTTGACACTGCAAATAAGAAATTGTATCTACCGCTTTTGGCAGGAAGTTCATTGAAAAATTTTGATCCTCAATTTGCTAAATTTCCCGGTGTAACTATAACTACCTCTAATAGTGATTTTTCAAAAGGTGAGGTAAAATACAAAGTAACGATTCCCGGCAAACCTGCTGAGACCTTTACAGTACAAGCACTTGAAAATAATAACCCGGTATTGAATGGCTATTATGCTGACCCATATATTCTGTATTCTAACAAAACAGGGCAATTTTATTTATATCCTACCAGCGATGGTTTTGTAGATTGGGCGGGAAATTATTTTAAGGTATTTTCTTCTTCCGATTTGGTGCAGTGGAAAGATGAAGGAGTGATACTGGACTTACCAAAAGATGTGAAATGGGCAAAAAAGAATGCCTGGGCGCCAACAATTATTGAAAAAAAAGTAAATGGACAGTATAAATACTTTTACTATTATACAGCGGCTCAAAAAATTGGTGTAGCTGTGGCTGATACCCCTACAGGGCCATTTACAGATTCAGGTGCGCCAATAATAGCTACTAAACCGAATGGCATTAAAGGCGGGCAGGAAATTGACCCTGATGTATTTCAAGATCCGGTGTCGGGAAAAACCTATTTATACTGGGGGAATGGTTATTTGGCAGGAATAGAGTTGAATGATGATATGATTTCTACAAAACCCGAAACGCTTACTATCATGACACCGGACAGAACCTTTCGGGAGGGAGCTCATGTACTATACAGAAATGGAGTTTATTATATAATCTGGAGCGAAAATGATACTCGTAGTCCTGATTATAGAGTAAGGTATGGGATGACCCGATCACCGCTTGGAAAGGTGGTAATTCCTGAAAACAATATTGTACTTCAAAGAAATGATACATTAGGTATTTATGGTACCGGACATCATTCAACCATAAAAATCCCTAGCAGGGATGAATGGTACATTGTTTATCATCGCTTTACATATCCCAATGGAATTAATATGGGAAATAATGCAGGCTTCCACAGAGAGACTTGCATAGATAAGATGGAGTTTAATACAGATGGAACTATTAAACAAATAGTACCTACACATCGGGGAATCGCACCGGTTAAGTTATGAGAGCGTTTAATTTTTTATTTAAAGAATAATAATATGAATTTTTTTGCAAGATTATTTTTTTTATTACTGATAGTTTTAGGCTGCAACATTGTAGTATATGCCCAGCCAGGTTTTGGCAAAGCAACGCTTTTGAATGAGGATTGGAACTTTACCTTGGATCTAAAAGGTACAGTTGCTACCCAACCTACTGCAAATGCACAATGGCAGCAGGTAACTTTACCACACGACTGGAGTATAAAGAAACAACTCTCTCCAAAAAATGCTAGCTGCATGGGATACTTACCGGGTGGTATCGGATGGTACAAAAAAACGGTTGTTGTACCACAAACGAATAATAAAGTATATCTATATTTTGAAGGTGTGTATAACCGGAGTGAAGTATTCATAAACGGGAAATCAGTGGGGAAAAGACCAAACGGGTATATCTCCTTTATGTATGATATTACTCCATACGTTCAGTTTGGAAAATCAAATGAGATTTTGGTAAAAGTGGATCATCACCGAGCTGCAGATTCCCGCTGGTACACTGGTTCTGGAATCTATCGTGATGTGTGGCTGGTTACAGCAGATCCGGTACATATTGCACAATGGGGAGTATCTGCCTATCCTACCTTCAAGGGAAATGATGGCGTCCTAAATGTGGAAGTAAATCTTGAAAATAGTACCCAACAACAGCAAAAGCTTACAATTGTAAACGAATTACTTAGTAAGCAGAATAAAGTTGTGGCTAAAGCCAGTAATGAACTATTATTAGATGCGGCCAGTTCAGGCAGTATCAATATTGAAATGAACGTGTCCAATCCTGAATTGTGGAAACTAAATAATCCTACCTTATATACACTTCGTACAAAAGTATTGAAAGATGGTAAACAAATAGATGCAAATACCACAATTACAGGCTTTCGAAAATTGACGTTTGACCCCAATAAAGGGTTTGCTTTAAACGATCAGTGGATGAAAATGAAAGGGGTTTGTTTGCACCATGATGCCGGAGTGTTGGGTGCTGCAATGTATAAAGACGTATGGCGCAGAAGACTTATCAACTTAAAAACCATAGGAGTGAATGCCATTAGAACCAGTCACAATCCACAGGCGTCTTCATTGTATGAGCTTTGTGATGAGTTAGGGTTTTTGGTAATGGACGAAGCTTTTGATGAGTGGGAATTTTCAAAGCGTAAATGGATTACCGGATGGAATCAGGGGACACCAGGCTTTCAGGGTACCAACGATTTTTTTGAAGAATGGGGTGAAAAAGATTTAGGTGATTTAGTTCGTCGGGATAGAAATCATATTTCCATTTTTGCCTGGAGTATCGGGAATGAAGTAGATTATCCTAATGATCCCTATTCGCATCCTATATTGAACGGATCCTCCGAAAGTGGTTTTACGCAAAAGATTTTAGGAGGATATAAAAAAGAAGCACCTGATGCTATGCTCTTGGGGGTGATTGCTAAAAGGTTAGCAGCGGTAGTAAGAGAAAATGATCGCTCTCGCCCGGTGACTGCAGGATTGGCAGGCGTAGCTATGTCCAACGAAACAGAATATCCCGGGGCATTGGATATTGCCGGATATAATTATACTGAAGGTCGTTACGATAGCGATCATAAGAAATATCCCAATCGAGTTATTTATGGTAGTGAAAATCGTCACGACTTCGATGCTTGGAAAGCTGTAACCCAAAACGAGCATATCTTCGGCCAATTTTTGTGGACAGGAATCGACTATTTAGGCGAATCCGGCAAGTGGCCTTCCAGAGGTTTTTATTCTGGATTGTTGGATTTTGCAGGGTTTATTAAGCCGAGAGGTTATTTCAGACAATCACTTTGGGATGAAAAACCAATGGCATATTTGGGGACTTATCCTGTACCTGGGATTGGTAATAATAATATCAACCCTACTCAGGATGTGTTGTCGCAAACTGAGGGAGTGAAAGAAAAAACACCTTCAATGGATGCCTGGCCGGTTTGGAATTATAAAAATGACCAACTAATTAGAGTGGTTTGCTATACTAATGCAGCCAAAGCTCGCTTACTGTTGAATGGTAAACAGGTAGGAGATTTGAAAAAGTACGATGAAAAGACAGGAATTATTTTTTGGGATATCCCGTTTCGATCAGGAACACTTAAAGTAGAAGGAATGAACACGAAAGGAGCAATTGTATCAACTTACGAAATAAAAACTTCCCTTGAGCCGGTAGCTATTAAGTTATTGAGTCTTGACCGTTCAGTTTATAAAAATCCTGATATTTCTCAAATAGCAATTCAGTTAATAGATAAAAACGGGGTACCTGTTATTTTGTCCGATAATGAGATTACTTGCCAAATTGATGGCAATGGTGAACTATTAGGACTGGAAGGAGGTAATAATACTGATATGGGAGATTATACAGATAATAAACAAAAAGTATATCATGGAAAATTAATGGCATATATAAAAAAGGTAGAGAATAAAAATAAAATTAAAGTTACTTTCAAGTCGCCTTCCTTAAAATCACTTGAAGTTGTATGGTGAGTAGTACTAAAAGAAGAGGGTGAAAGTTGAAAAATTAATTAAAATTTTAAAAATGACTTATGTTAAGAATAGCTTCAAAAATGAAATTATTTGTTGGCATGAAAGAAGAATATCAACGGCGACATGATGAAATTTGGCCTGAACTTCATTCTTTACTTAAGGAAACCGGCATTAGTGAATATTCTATTTTTCTTGATGAGGAAGCGAATGAGTTGTTTGCGATTATGAAAGTTGAAGAGCATAATAAAATGGCTGAATTAGCAGCTAATGAGATTATGAAAAAATGGTGGCATTTTATGGCTGACATAATGGAAACTAATGAAGACAATTCTCCCGTTTCCATTCCATTACAAGAGGTGTTTTATATGCCTTAGGCTTTTGTGAAAGGTGAACTCGGGAGTTTATGAGAAGCGGTATAAGTCAAAAATCGGGTATTTTTTTCTATTGTTTCTTTTTCTGAAGGGTGTAAAGTTGTTTGCTTTTACAAAGCCTTTTGTAAAAGTAATAATATTAAGAGACACTAAACTTATTATGTATCATGCCTATTAGGTTTGTATTTATATATATTTTTTTAGCAACACAAATATCTCTTTCAGGGCAACAGGATTACAAGTTTAGGCATATTAATATTTCAAACGGACTTTCCAATAATACGGTTCGTGCCATTTTTCAGGATAGTAAAGGGTATATGTGGTTTGGTTCTGATGATGGCCTTAATCGTTATGACGCTTATAGATTTATTTCCTTAAGAAATAAAATACACGATTCTACATCCTTACCACATAATTATATTAACGCTATAAATGAAGACAAGCAAGGAAATATTTTAATCGGCACCGGTCAGGGAGTCGTATCGTATAATGATGCCTATGGATTAAAAAAATTATTTTATTCGCGCTATCATCAAAAGAAAGTTCAAACATTTTCCTCAAATGTTTTGAGTATCGATGTGAGATCTGACGGGCTTATTTTGTTAAGCACTTATGAAGCAGGGCTTTTGAAAGCTTATTCCGGCGAAACAATATTCAAACAGGTGCCTTTTTTTAACGGTAAAGAGATGGAAATATCCTATTCTTTACAAGCAGTAACCATCGATGCGCAACAAGTATGGGTTTATATTGAGAATAGAGGAATTGCAAAGTTTGATGAAAAGGCCGATGTCATCAGTTTGGTACAGGATTTGGATGGAGTGGGAACCGTAAATAAAATGGTAACTGATAAAAATGGAAATCTATGGCTTGGTTCAACTAATGGGTTATATAAATATTCATTAAAGGAAAAAAGGGTTATCAAACGGTGGTTTCAATCACCAGGTCAACTTTCTGCTAACTACGTTTCTGGATTGACTTTTGACAATGATAATAATTTATGGATTGCCCTTCAGGGTGGTGGGGTCAATGTACTTAATACTGATACCGAATCTTTAAGGTATTTCACTTCCGGAGAACAGTCAGGCTCACTCTCCAATCGAAATGCGACTACCGTATTTATTGATTCAGAGGGCAGAAAGTGGATTGGTACTTTGAATGGCGGTGTCAATGTGATGGACGATATATTAAACCGATTTATATCTGTAACACATCAGCCTCATGATAACAATACCCTTGCCGGTAATACTGTAACTGCCATAGCGGAAGACGGAGACTTTCTTTGGTTTGGTACTGATGGTTTTGGGATAAGTTTATGGGACAGAAAAAACAATAATTTTACAAATTATAACCATTTTGTTAATAACACTATTACTAATATTTGCAGGGATAAAATGGGGAATCTGTGGGTAGCAACATTTGGCGGTGGCATTTATCAATTTAATAAAAAAACCCGTTCCTACCATCGCTATTCATGTTTTAATCCGGTAACAGCAAAGGAAAATACAATTATATTACGAATTTATCAGGACAGGCGAGGTGATATTTGGGCTACTACTTTTCAGGATGGCAGATTATATAAACTTAATAGTGCTACTAATAGTTTTGAGGTTTTTGATCAGTCTATTGGAGATATGTTCTCTCTTTATGAAGACAGTGAAGGAATGTTTTGGGGAGGCAATAACAAGTTAATTAAAATTGACAGAGATAATAAAAAACATCAAAGTATAGATATCGCTAAGACGGTGCGTACTATTTTTGAAGACAGAAACTTAAACCTATGGATAGGTACGGAGGGTGGAGGTCTTTTATTAATTGATAAAAAAGATCTGAAAGTGCTGGCAAGATACACGGAATCGGAAGGACTCAGTAACAATTCGGTCTTAAATATCCTTGAGGATAATCAGGGTGATTTATGGATGAGTACTTTTAACGGACTATCCAGATTTAATCCCCAAAAGAAAAAATTTCTTACTTATTATGAAAGTGACGGGTTGCTAAGTAACCAGTTTACCTACCGTGCTGCACTGAAACTTCAAAACGGAGAATTAGCGTTTGGCAGTATTGCGGGGCTGAATATTTTCAATCCGGCAGATTTGAAGTACAGAAACAGGATGCCCCCTTTGATTATTACAAGTATCAGAATTAATAATATTTCTCTATCTGAAAACAAACACACCAAAATTAAAACAAGTGGTGGTCAGATACAAAACATTACTATTCCTCACGATCAGGCCTTCCTGTCCTTTGACTTTGCGGCTTTAGACTACTCCACTCCCGACAAGATAAGGTATGCTTACCTGCTTGAAGGGTGGGATAAAAGTTGGAACTTTTCAAAAAACAGATCAGTAACCTATAATAACATAAGGGAAGGCGATTATACCCTTAGGATAAAATCCACAAATGCAGAAGGAGACTGGAATCCAAAGGAAACATTATTGAAAATAACTATTTTACCGCCTTGGTATCGCTCAGTTTGGGCCTATCTTTTCTATTTATTAGCAACTTTTAGCGTCATCTATTTTTATTTGAGATATTTGACAAATAAACAAAAACTTGAATATGAAATAAAATTGGCAAAACAAACAGTAGAAAATGAAAAGGAATTAAGTGAGCGAAAAGCTACATTTTTTACAAATATTTCACATGAGTTTCGAACCTTGCTTACCCTTATCATCAACCCAATTAATGAATTAATGCAAAAGGAGGATGAAGAAAAGCCGATGGAAGTACAGATAGCTTATAATAACTCTCGAAGGATGCTTGGGCTGGTAGATCAATTGCTATTATTTAGGAAAGTAAACGCCAATCAGTCTGATATTAATATTGCACCTTATAAAATATATGATTTATGCAGGGAGGTTTTTGACAGCTTTCAATATCAATCAAAATCAAAAAAGCTGGAATACTCCTTAACTTGTGATGAAGAGGACACAATATTGTACGTAGATGCGGAAAAAATTGAAATTGCTGTATTTAACCTTTTGTCTAATGCCATAAAATATGCCCCACAGGAAGGATTTGTGAAGTTAGAAATAAAAAACAGTATTCAAGAAGTAGAAATTTCTATTACGGATAATGGCAACGGTTTTTCAGATAAAGTGGGTGACAAAATATTTAATCCTTATTATCAGGTAAAGACCCTTGAGTCTAAATCAAAGCCGGGTTTTGGTATTGGTCTCAATATTGTAAAAAATTTTATTGACATACATAAAGGAAAGATAAGTTATAAGACAGAAACGGGTAAAGGCACTACATTTATAATCAATCTATTGAAAGGAAAACATCATTTTCCGGAGAGTGTTTTGCGTGTGGAGAAAGAGAAAAGGGATCAACTGGCAAAAGAGGTTATGATGGCAAATATTGGCGCTAAAACAAATTTTTCTGAGGATCTGCAAGATGAGATTATTTCGACAAAAAAAAGTCTGCTTGTTATAGATGATGACGAAGAATTATGTCTTTATATAAAAAGCATATTCTCAAATAGTTATGATGTAACTATTGTCTTGAACGGGAATGAGGCATTTGAACTGGCCTCAAAAATGGTTCCTGATGTTATTATTACTGATTTGAATTTAATTGGCGGGCTAAACGGAGATGAGCTTTGTATTAAATTGAAGGCAGATCCAAAATTAAAACACATCCCTGTTATCATGATTACGGGTAATGAAAGCCCCGAAACAAGGTTGCGATGTATTGAAACCGGTGCCGATGATTATATTATTAAACCTTTTGATAAGGCTTTGCTCAAAGCAAAAGTGGCTAATTTTGTGGCATCTAAAACTAATTTGCAGCAGTATTTTTTAAATCATGTAACCCTTAAAAATGAAAAGCCCGAAATTTCTGAAGAAGAAAGGGCATTTCTGGATCTTTGTGTAAAAGTGGTAGAAGAACACTTATTTGACGATCAATTTGCAGTAATTTCCTTGGCAAAGGAAATGGGAATGAGCCATTCTTCTCTATATAAAAAAATAAAGCAACTCTCCGGACACTCAATTAATAGTTTTGTAAGAATGATTCGCCTTAGAAAGGCAGCTCTTCTTCTTATAAATACCAATAGTAATGTAAATCAGGTAGCTTTCGACACCGGATTTAAGGATTTAAAGCACTTTAGGGCTCAATTCAGTAAATTATTCCATTGTACTCCTTCAGAGTATATCAAAAAGTACCGTACATCTTTTCAGGGAAATTTTAGGATGAAACAAAATAGCAAAAGGGAAAAAAGCTGAACTCACTAATTTTTACGAATAATACCCCTTTTATTACGATTTTACCCCTCTATTTGGCCAAAGTCACTGTTTAATTTGCACTTGTATTTTTCACAATTGTTAATTGCTTGTGAAAGAAATAATAAAACTCAACTAAGATTTGAAGAATTTCAGACAGATGTTTTTTATGATATTACCAATAATTTAAAAGTTAAACCAATTTTATAAACAAAAAAAACGATTGTATGAATGTAAGATTACTCGTTTCCCAAAAAAAGCCAGGCAAAATTTTGCTATTGTTATCCTTTTTGTTATTTATTTCTTTTACCATTAATGCTCAGCAGGTCATTAAAGGGATGGTTTTAAATGATGAGGGTAAAGCTTTGCCCGGAGTTACCGTTGCAGTATCAGGCTCCGGCACGGCAACTATGACAAATGACCTTGGTGTCTATACTATTGCTGCCACCAAAGGTCAAACGCTGGTTTTCACAAGTATTGGCTTCGTTACCAAAGAAGTCGTGATAGGCGATAACCCCGAGATCAATATTACGTTGGTTGCTACATCAGCCAAGGCAATGGATGAGGTTGTAGTAGTGGGTTATGGTACCATGAGAAAAAAGGACCTGACAGGAGCGGTAGTTCAGATAAAACCAGATAATCTGGCGAATGAAAATCCAAATACTGTTCAGGACATTCTAAGAGGCACACCGGGTTTACAGGTGGGCTACAATGCTTCTGCAAAGGGGGGCGGCTCCATGCAGATACGTGGCCAGCGATCGGTATATACCTCAGGCGGTCATAACGACCCTCTGATTATCTTAGACGGTATGATTTTTTATGGTGAGCTTTCAGAGATCAACCCGGATGATATTGGACAAATTGATGTTCTAAAGGATGCTTCTGCTGCAGCGGTTTATGGTTCAAGAGCAGCAAGTGGTGTTATCATCATTACTACTAAAAAAGGAAAACAAGGTAAGCCTATTGTAAATTTCAGTGCAAATGTGGGTGCCACAACCAAGAGCGCTTATCGGGAAGTATTTGGCCCCGATGCTTATATGAAATACCGTGAAGATTGGTATAGGAAAGATACTTATGGTAAAAATGCCACAACTGGAGCTTATGAGGCCTATCAAACTTCTTCTATGCTAAGCAAACCTGGTTATTATGATAGTCCCGAAAATCTGGGCAAATATGGCGTTTCTATAGAGCAATGGCGTGCTTATACTACCAACGCAAGCGGAGAATCTGATGCCAGCATATATGCTCGACGCTTAGGGCTGGAAGGAGGTGTCTTAAAGGATTACCTGGCAGGAAATACATTTGACTGGTACAAACACACTTTCCGCAACGGATTTAATCAGGATTATAATGCAAGTGTGTCCGGCGCCAGTGATAAAATGAATTATTACATGTCTTTGGGCTATCTGCGCAATGAGGGCGCTGTTAACTATAATGATTATCAGGCTGTACGCTCTAATTTAAAGTTGGAAGGAAAGGTAAATAAATGGTTAGAGATTGGTGCGAACGTTAACTTTCAGAACCGCAGTGATGGCGACCTTCAGCCCGGACTGGGGTTAAACTACTGGGATGCTAACCAGATACGTAATTCCCCCTTTAGCCACTACCGCAATGAAGACGGAAGTCTGGCTCAATATCCAATGGGCGATGGAAGTATAAAAAGGGGTGTCAATCATGATTTTGACAAGCAATATCTGGAACTTGAAAAGGGATTTACTGTATTGAATACAATATGGAATGCCAAAGTAAAGCTACCTTTTAATATTACTTATTCATTCAATGCATCGCCACGATATCAATGGTTTTACAATCGTTACTTTATGTCGGCAGCTTTGCCCGAATCTGTTCCTGTAAATCGGGGAGTAGATCGTGAAAGCTCCAAACGATTCGACTGGTCGCTCAATAACACAATCACTTGGGATCAAACATTTGCCCAAAAGCATCGTTTGACGCTGACATTGGTACAGGAGGCTGAAAACCGCAGGTATTGGTCAGATGTAATAAATGCCCGAAATATTTTGCCATCTGATGCACTTGGGTTCCACAATACCTCAAATGCAACAAAAGAAAACAGCTCTTTCTCTACCTATGATTCGCATGAAAGCGCTGATGCGTTGCTTGCTCGCCTTTTCTATTCGTACGATAACCGGTATATGCTGACTACTTCGGTTAGGCGTGACGGATATTCTGCATTCGGACAAAACAATCCTTACGCAGTATTTCCTTCTCTGGCATTTGCCTGGGCTTTTACCAACGAAAAATTCCTTAGAGGAAATGACATAATCAGTAGCGGAAAATTAAGGGCATCCTGGGGTGAAAATGGGAACAGATCGCTGGGGGATCCTTACATATCATTGGCAAATTTAGGATCAGGTTTAGGTGCAACTATGGGTTATATACTGAACAACGGTACAATGGAAGAAGTGAAATACCTGCTGGTGGACCGTATGGCCAACCCCAATTTAGAATGGGAAAAAACAGCTGCGTTCAATTTGGGACTTGACTTTGGATTTTTGAACGATCGCATTTCCGGGTCTGTCGATTATTATTCCATGAAAACTCATGATATGATTATGGGGCAGCGACTCCCACCTTTTACAGGATTCTCCAGCATCACTACCAACTTGGGTGAAGTGCGGAACAAAGGGTTTGAAATTTTCATTAGTTCGCAGAATGTCAGAAACGAAATATTGGAATGGAAAACAAGCCTAAGTTTCTCGTATAACAAAAATACCATCAAACATCTTTACTACCAGAATGAAAATATACTGGATGCACAGGGAAATGTTATCGGCCAAAAAGAAATGGATGATAAATCCAACGGCTGGTTCATTGGTCACCCTATTAGTGCAATATGGGATTACCGTGTAACAGGTATCTGGCAAACCAGCGAAGCTGAAGAAGCTGCAAAGTATGGTCAGAAACCGGGTGATCCTAAAGTGGCTAATAATTATACAGCTGATGACAAGGTAAATGCAAATGGCACCACTACACCGGTGTACAATGATAAAGACCGTGAGTTCTTAGGTCAGACGGCGCCGCCCATTAACTGGCAATTACGCAATGATTTCACCTTTTTTAAAAACTGGAATTTTTCATTTAATATATATTCCTATATGGGGCATAAAAGCCTTTCCGGTGAGTATCTGAATAAGGATAATGGCGGTTCTTTAATTACTTATAATTTTAATACTTTCGCTAAGGAATACTGGACTCCCGAAAACCCAACCAACAAATATGCGCGGTTAGATGCTATGGCTCCGGCTGGCGCAGGTGCCAGTAAGTTGTATAACAGGTCCTTTATTCGTTTGGAAAACATAGCACTTGGTTATTCACTGCCAAAGGCATTAAGTAGCAGACTGAGTGTTCAGAAAGTTAAGCTGTATGGTTCTGTTCGTAATGTAGCTGTATGGCAAAAGGACTGGGAATATGGCGATCCTGAAACAGGAGGGCTCGCTACACGTCTTTTCACACTTGGATTAAATATAACATTCTAAAAATACTCTGACATGAACATATTTACATATAAAAATAAAAAAGCATTATCAGCGTTAACATTAATAATTGCTGTATGCGGATTGGCATTGATGGGTGGCTGTTCCAAAGATTTTCTAAAACCGGATCCCCTCTCTATTTATGAGCCTGCCACTACTTTTAGTACCGAATCGGGTTTAAAGGCAGCTCTGGCCATCAGTGACAGACATATACGTTCTTACTGGACAAATACAGGTGCAAATACCAACTCAGTTGTTATAGGAACTGAATATATGTTTTCTGACCTGGCTGTGTATGGAAAAACTGATGTGGATGGTAATTCTGTGAACTACAATTTCGCCGATAATCTGAAACCTACCGGAGGCGCTGCCGGTCCGGGAGGTAATGATGGTAATTATATTAATCACTATTGGGAAGAAACATACAATGGTATTAAATATGCAAATACTATTCTGACTTATGTTGATAAAGTGGGAAGCCTCAGTGAAGCCACTAAGAATGCTTATAAAGGAAGGGCTTATTTTCATCGTGCGTTCCGTTATCTGGCTTTGGTTTTTCAATATGGTGATGTGCCATTGATCACTAAGATACTTGAAGTACCTAAACAGAATTATCGTAGTACAAAAAAGGCGGCCATTCTTGACATGATTACAAAGGATATGGAATTTGCGGTTGAGTGGGTCCCTGAGCAAAAAGATATGACATATATCGGCTCGGTCAATAAAGGCGCTTGCCGTATGCTGCTCATCAAATGTTATTTGGCTACCGGGCAATTTCAGAAAGCTAAAGATCAGGCTGATGTGTTGATCAATCAGTCCGGATATACACTTATGAAAAATACATTTGGTACTTTTTATCCTGGTGGAGAACCTCAAACATGGAAGATTACTCGTAATGTAATCTGGGATCTGCACCGACCAGAGAATAAGCTAATTGCTGCCAATACCGAAACAATCATGGGTATTCCCAATCGTGGAGCGCAATCCAATATTGCTTTTGCTACGATGCGTATTTTTACGCCACTGTATAACTCAGGCAACCTGAAAACGCCCGGTGGACAGAATGCGTTGGATCTGTATGCTCGTAATAATGCCAATTATCGTGCAGATCTTGATTATGGACGGGCGTTAGGACGTGGTATCGGCACTTTTCGCCCTACTCCTTTTGCTCAAAAGGGCCTATGGGTTGTTAATGGAATTGAGGATGTGGATGACTTGCGACATAACAGCAGTGTTGGTAACTGGGTAAGAATGGATTCGCTCAAATACGGTACTGCCGGTAATGCTTACAGGGGACAAAATCTAAAGCTATATCACCCAACTACCGGAGCCCTTTTGTGCGCTGATACCATTCGTTCCTGGTTTCAATGGCCGCATTATAAAGTATTTATTACTGATGCTGAGGCCGAAGCCAATCTGGGAGCTAATGCGTATGCTGGTGCCTCAAAAGGCAGCAATGCTGATTGGTACCTGTATCGCCTGGCCGAAGCTTACCTGTTGCGTGCAGAGGCTAAGTTTTATCTTGGAGATGCTGCAGGAGCTGCAGTGGATGTAAATGAAATAAGAAAAAGAGCCGGTTGCTCTCAGCTTTATACCACCGTTACGATTGGTGATATAATGAATGAGCGTGCCCGTGAGCTATATCTCGAAGAGTGGAGACACATGGAGCTAAGCCGTGTTTCCTACTGTCTGGCTTTAAGCGACAAGCCTGATGAATGGGGGAACGTGTATAGTGTTGATACCTATGACAAGTCTTCAGGTACAGACCTGAGTGGTGGAAGCTATTGGTATAAACGTGTTATAAACAATGGAGGTATTTATAATCGTGGAGGAATTAACTCTAACAATCGCACACTTAATTACAAAATGGATAAATGTAATCTTTATTGGCCAATTCCAAATTCTTCCATTACTGCAAATAACAAAGGCGTATTGAGTCAGAATTATGGTTATGATGGTTATGATGCCGCTACTCCAAAATGGGATACCTGGCAGGAAGCTGTGGCTGACGAAGATAAAACGGAATAGATATGAAGCTAAAGTTATTCATTATTTCGGGGATGCTGTTGTTGGTGTACAATAGTTATGCTCAAAAAAATAACAAACAGAAAGTTCCTGCTAAAAAGCAGGTGCTTTCTGTTATGAATAAAGCAAATCAATATTGGCAGGCTACACATTCCAATCCGGGATGGGCATTTTGGGATGAAGCGGCATACCATACCGGCAATATGGCTGTTTATGAAATTACCGGTAATAAAAGGTATAAAGACTATTCGAAAAAATGGGCAGAGAAAAACAATTGGATGGGTGCCACCTCTAATGATAAAACTGAGTGGAAGTATAGTTATGGAGAAACGAATCAGTATGTTTTGTTTGGTGACTGGCAAATTTGTTTTCAAACCTATATAGATTTATACAACCTTGACAAAATAAAGGATCCTAAGAAAATAGCCAGAGCCAGAGAAGTAATGGAGTATCAGATGAGTACTCCACAAAACGATTATTGGTGGTGGGCTGACGGGCTATACATGGTGATGCCTGTGATGACGAAACTGTATAGAATTACAGGTAATCCACAATATCTGAATAAGCTTGGTATATATTTTGAATATGCCGATTCTGTTATGTATGATTCTGTTGAAAAGATTTACTATCGAGATGCAAAATATATTTATCCCAAACACAAAAGTATAAATGGTAAAAAGGATTTTTGGGCTAGAGGAAATGGATGGGTTTTTGCAGCAATACCCAAGGTTTTAAATGATCTTCCTAAAACTGACCAGTATCGAAGTATGTATATAGACAGGTTTAAAAACATGGCGGTCACTATCAAAAATACCCAACAGGCAGAAGGCTATTGGACTCGAAGCATGCAGGATCCACAACATGCTCCAGGCCCCGAAACGAGCGGTACTGCATTTTTTACTTACGGATTGCTTTGGGGTATGAATAATGGCTTTTTGGATAAAAAAGAGTATGCGCCCATAGCCATAAAAGCATGGGAATATCTTACTCAGGTTGCAATGCAACCTAATGGTAAAATTGGGTATGTACAGCCAATTGGTGAAAGAGCTATTCCCGGACAAATAGTAAACAAAGAGGCCACATCGCCCTTTGGTGTAGGAGCGTTCTTGTTGGCAGCGGCAGAAATGTATAGATATGTTCAATAAGATAATTAATACCGGGAGTATAAATAATATTCTTTAAAATGAGTTATATTAGCTCACTTTCGGAACTGAGGGATAATGGAGTGAGCAGTATGAAATGAGCTATCGGCCTCTAGCAAATCCCCAAAGTTGATTGCTTTGCGATATTCCATCCGACCACATAAAATAATAATAGATGAAAAGAATAATATGCTGTCTAATCGTTATATTTTCTGCGATTCAAATATTTTCGCAGTCTTTGGAAATTGCCGATTATGCAATTCAAAAAGTCGATCTGCGTCAAGTCCAGCTTACTGATAATTTCTGGCTCCCCAAGATTCGCCAGATTCAGCAGGTCACTATTCCATTCGCCTTACAGAAATGCGAAGAAAATGGTCGGTTTGAAAATTTCCTGACAGCAGAAAAAGTGATAAAAGGCGGTACCGGCAAAGTATTGGGTAAAATGCCTTTTGATGATACGGATCCTTACAAGATCATAGAAGGAGCTTCTCTTACATTAGTTTCATCTCCCGATAAAGAGCTTGAGACGCTACTCGATAAATATATTACTATCATAGCACGGGGGCAGGAATCTGATGGTTATTTGACAACATGGCGTACTATTAATCCTGCTGTACCACCGTCCAAATGGGTGGGTGAATGCAAACAAAGATGGGATAATTTGGAAATGAGCCATGAACTTTACAATAGCGGACACCTTTTTGAAGCTGCTGCAACACACTATTATGCGACAGGAAAGAAAAATTTGCTAAATATTGCACTAAAAAATGCAAACCTGCTGGTTAAAGTATTTGGCGCACCTGATAATTACAGTATTCCCGGTCATGAGATTGTAGAGACCGGTCTGATAAAACTCTATTTAATTACAGGTAATAAAGATTATTTCAGTCTGGCTAAAAAATTCATTGACCTGCGTGGCACATCCGAACACCGGAAGCCACGTGGAGAATATTGGCAGGATGCAAAACCGGTACTGGAGCAGGATGAAGTAGTGGGGCACGCTGTACGCGCAGTATATTTTTATGCAGGTATCACTGATGTAGCAGCTATAACAGGCGATGAAAAGTATAAAACCACTATCAAGAATTTATGGCATAATATGGTTCATCAGAAAATGTATGTAACAGGTGGTATAGGCGCTAAGCACGAAGGTGAAGCTTTTGGAAAGAATTATGAATTGCCTAATCTTTCTGCTTATAATGAAACCTGTGCTGCAATAGGCGGTGTAATGTGGGCTGACAGGATGTTTCGCACTTTTGGAGATGCAGATTACTATAACGTACTGGAACGCATGCTCTATAATGGAGTATTGCCGGGAATTTCGCTCGATGGCAAGGCTTTCTTCTATCCTAATCCATTGGAATCTGATGGCGTGTATAAATTTAATCAGGGAAACCTTACCCGTGCGGGCTGGTTCGATTGCCCATGCTGCCCTACTAACCTGATCCGATTTTTGCCATCTATACCGGCATTAATTTATGATACAGATAAAGAGGGGATCTACGTTAATCTGTTTGCTTCCAACAAAGCTAATTTGCGCTTTAATAACGAGGATGTAAATATTATTCAAAATACTCAATATCCCTATGGAGCCAATGTGCAGTTAACTATAAATCCAGTTAAGAAAACAACTTTTGCTCTTAAAATACGAATACCGGACTGGGCAAGTGATAAGACGGTATCGCAACTGTACGTTTACCAGAAACCGGTTTCAAAAGGCGTTACATTATTTGTGAATTCTAAGAAGCAAAACTACCAGATAAAAAATGGTTATATAGTAATTAATAAAAAGTGGAAGAAAGGCGACAGGGTAGAAGTGAATTTCCCTTTTGAAGTAAGAAACGTTTCATCAAACTTGCTTGTAGCCGAAAATAAGGGGAAGACTGCGGTACAGTGTGGCCCACTGGTATATTGCATGGAAAGAATTGATAATCAGGAAACGTTTGATAAAGTCTTTGCTCAATCCGATTTTGAAGTGCGCTACAATGCGAATAAATTAGGAGGTATTAACGAAATTATAGCTAAAGACCAAGCGCAGCATACCTGGAATTTTATTCCTTACTTTACCTGGTCGAATCGTGGTGTAGGGAAAATGAAAGTATGGGTTAAAAATAAATAGCTTTTTCTTTATACCGTATATAGAAATTTTTTGCGAAAAATATATTATTCCAACTATTGTGGTCAGATATATCCACTTAATAAAAAATAAATAAATGAAAAAAAAGTTGATTTTATTTTTAGGGCTGATATTGCAAACGTCAATTTGCTATCATGTTTTTGCACAGCAGGATTTTCGTAAATGGGCATTAACCCCTCCAATGGGCTGGAACAGTTGGGATTGTTACGGATCTTCCGTTACAGAAGCCGAAGTAAAAGCTAATGCCGACTATATGGCAGCACATCTGAAGCCTTATGGTTGGGAATATATAGTTGTTGATATCAGGTGGTTTGTTGAAAATGATAAAGCTGGCGGATATAATCAAACAGACCCAAGGTATATTATGGATGAGTTTGGGCGCTACCTGCCTGCGGTAAACAGGTTTCCATCCGCAGTAAATGGAGTCGGGTTTAAAGCATTGGCTGATTATGTACACGCCAAAGGGCTTAAGTTTGGTATTCATATCATGAGAGGTATTCCCAAAGAAGCCGTTGCAAAAAAAACACCCGTAAAAGGAGCCTCAGTTACAGCCGATCAGATTTATTCTACCGAGATGCAATGCAAGTGGCTAAAAGACAACTATACTATAGTTGCTTCAAAGCCGGGCGCTCAGGAGTATTATAACTCCATTATGGATCTATATGCTTCATGGGGAGTAGATTTTATTAAGGTTGATGATCTTTCCACTCCTTATCACCAACCGGAAATTGAACTAATCCGCAAGGCGATAGATCAAACCGGTCGCCCTATTGTACTAAGTACTTCTCCCGGCGATACCCCCTTTGAAAATGCTGAGCACATCAGCGCTCATGCCAATATGTGGCGAATGGTAGATGATGTTTGGGATGTATGGAGTCACATGATCCACCTGATGAAAGTAGCGCAGAACTGGTACCCTTACATAAAGCCAGGCACCTGGCCGGACTGTGATATGATTCCGCTGGGAAGAATATCTATACGTGGTGAAAGAGGAGGCGATAGGCAAAGTCGTTTAACAAAAGATGAGCAATATTCGCTAATGACGTTTTTTACAATCTTCCGTTCTCCTCTTATGTTTGGCGGTGATATGCCGAGTATGGATCCATTTACTTTGTCATTGCTTACCAATAAAGAAGTATTGGAGATGCATCGGCATGGTTCAAAAGTACGTCAGCTATTCCAAAAGGATGGTAAGCTTGCGGTAACCTCTGTTAATGCCAAAACAGGAGCAAAATATCTGGCCTTGTTTAATATTTCGGATAGCAGGGAGCCAATGACCATTGAAGTGCCCTTATCAGAACTGGGGATTAAGAAAAAAGCAAAGGTTGTCGATATGTGGACTAATCAGTCATTAGGAAAATTACGCAATAGTATAAAAGTTGAGGTTCCTATGCATGGCAGTAAATTGTTTTATCTGAAATAGCAATATGAACATATCCCTAAGAATACTGAAATATGTAAAAAAATAGATGATTAAAAGTAACCAAAAGCAATAGCCTGTTCGATACCAAAGATTATTTATAATAAATGAGAAGCTTATTTATTCTATTCCCGGTTTTTGTCTGCTGTATTTGTACGGCATTCGCACAAAATGCTCCTGATGATTTAGGAAAAGTGTTGCAACAAAAGCATGTAACCAATCAGTCTCTGTTTAAAATAGATCAGCCCGATTATCAGCGCAGCCCCTATACGGGCATGACCCGTAAGCATTGGCGAGACGCAGCATTATATTTATTGCGGGGAGCCTTTAGTTATATTGACAAGATAGATGACCCTATGCAGTTTCCCAAAGAGCCCGGGAAAAGCTATCCCAGATCAGCATCGCAGGTGCCAACAGAAAAGCTGGAAGGGTTAAGCCGTACTTTATTTATAGCCTCACCATTGTTGAAAGAAGACTCTAATCTGGTTCTTAACAATATCAGAGTTGCAGATTATTACAGGCGCCAAATATTAAACCTGCTGAATCCTAAAAGTGAATCGTATATAAAACCACAGGAAAAAGGCGGCGGCCCCAGTCAAATTCTTGTTGAGTTTGGAGCATTGGCAGTCTCCTTGTTTTATGCGCCTGAAGTGTTGTTTGATCCATTAACTAAAGAGCAAAAAGATTTATTGGCGCATACAATGTTGAGTTATGCAGATGGCAAAACGGTACCATCCAACTGGAAGTTCTTCAACATTTTTGTGTTGAGTTTTTTTAAAATGAAAGGTTATACTGTTAATGAAAAACTATTGGTTGAGTATTTAGAAAAATCGCTGGAACATTATCGTGGCGGTGGGTGGTACAATGATAATCCGGCGTATGATTATTATAGTATGTGGGCTTTTCAGATGTATGGACCGCTATGGGCAGAATATTTCGGAAAGAAATATTATCCGGAATATGCCAAAAAATTTCTCAAAAATTTTGATGATCTAAAAATAACATATCCTTATATGTTCAGTAAGGATGGGGAAATGATCGTATGGGGAAGAAGCATGACCTACCGAATCGCTTCTGTTGTTCCATTTGCATTGATGGGTTTGCAAAATGATCCCAAAGTCAATTATGGCTGGATGAGAAGGATCGCCTCTGGAGTAATGAAACAATTTTTAACCCATCCCGAATTTTTAAAAGATAATGTTCCCACGCTTGGTGTCTATGGCCCTTTTGAGCCTGCAGTGCAGCCTTATAGCTGCCGGGGAAGCGTGTACTGGATGGGGAAAGCGTTCTTTGCTTTAATGTTGCCTGATGACAGTCCTTTCTGGACAGCAACAGAAAATAACGGTGATTGGGATACAGAAATGAAGAAGAACAAAGTGTATAATCATTTTGCTGATACTGCCAATATATTAATTACCGACTACCCTAATATAGGCGCTTCGGAAATACGCGCCTGGTGTAAAGTAAAGCTGATAGGAGCCTGGGAAACTTTCCGCGCCAGCGAAAATTACAACAGACTCTCTTACAACAGCGCCTTTCCCTGGCAGGCGGATAGTGTGGATGGTGTTGTATCCATGAACTATATTATAAAAAACACAAAGAACGAATGGGAACCATTACGATTATATGATTTCAAAAAATATGATAATGATGTTTATTACAGGGATGCGGTGCTGGAAACAAACCCTGATATAAAATTGAAGCTGGCAGATATTCCTCTTCCCAATGGGATATTAAGAGTTGACAAAATAAATGCTAATGTGGCAACAGAGCTGCGACTGGGTCATTATGCCTTACCTCAGATAAAGGGTGCCATTAAAACAATAAAGAAAAAAGTTAAAGGAAAAGATGTAGTTATTATTGACAACGGGAGATATCAATTGGCTATGATCAGTTATGCAGGCTGGGATAAGATATACGATGTTGATACCAAGGACGTACATCCCCAAAGTGAGTATAGCCGTGTGGTAAATGTATCTGGTAAGCTGGATGCAGGAAAGGAGCGTACTTATATAACGCTGATGCTCTGGAAACAGTCTGGGCAAAAGTGGAAGGATAATGAATTAGTTCCTATTGATAAAATAATTGGGAACGCAGAGTCATTGAAAATATTCTTCAAAAGCAAGGGTATGAAGAATCTTATTTATTAAGCTAAAGACCGAAGAGGGCTGAATTTAACATAAATTTTTTTGATAATTTTTTAAAACAGTTGGAATGAAAAAAAGATGTTTGCTTTTATTAATGTATTTAGTTGCAATAAATGTTTATGCTCAAACCAAACCCGACTGGGAAAATCCTGAAGTATTTGCTATTAATAAAGAAAATACAAGGGCTACGGCATTACCTTATGCAACCGAGGCACAGGCGCTTACAAACGATTATAAGGGGTCGCCTTATTACCAATTACTGAACGGGAACTGGCAATTTTACTGGGTGGAGAAAGTAGCAGATGTTCCTGAAGGCTTTTATGAGGAAGGTTACAATGTAGGTGTTATTTCTCCATCGAAAAAGGGAGTACCTAACCAGATCTCCGGGAAATCAGGCTGGACATTAATGCCAGTGCCGGGTAATTGGGAGTTTAATGGTTTTGGCATCCCTATGTACGTAAATACCGGCTTTGGGTTTCCCAAAAATCCACCATTTATTGACAGGGAGTTTTCTCCAACGGGTGCTTACAGGCACGAGTTTGATATATCCTCAAGCTGGGATGGCAGAAAAGTATTTCTTCATTTTGAAGGCGGTACCAACTCTATGTATGTTTGGGTAAATGGTAAAAAAGTAGGTTATACAGAAAATGCCAAAAGCCCCTCTGAGTTTGATATCACGCCCTATATTCGCCCCGGGAAAAACTTATTGGCCTGCGAAGTACATAAGTTTAGTGATGGCACTTATCTGGAAGATCAGGATATGTGGCGACTGGGAGGCATCAATCGCAATGTGTATTTATATAGTACTGCTCAAACTCGTATTTTAGATTTCTTTTCTCATGCTGATTTGGATGCTTCCTATAAAAACGGCTTATTTAGTACAGATGTAAAAATTAAAAATTATGCCAATACAACTGCCGGACAAGTAGTAGAAGTAAGTGTTCAGGATAAAGCGGGAAGAAAAGTATTTGCACAATCTAAAAAGATCAGCATAGCGCCCAACGCCATCGACTCTTTATTGTTTGAAGGTACGGTAAAGGCGCCGTTGCAATGGACGGCCGAAACGCCCAACCTTTACAATATGATTATTACACTAAAAGATGGCAAAGGAAATATTATAGAAGCTACATCACATCGTATCGGTTTCAGAAAAGTAGAGATCAAAGATGGACAGGTGTTTATTAATGGAAAGAAGGTTTTATTTAAAGGAGTTAATCTTCATGAGTTTAATACAAATACCGGTCAGGTAGTAGATGAAGCTGTTATGCTGCGAAACATACAACTGTTCAAGGAGCTTAACATTAATGCAGTACGTACTTCTCACTATCCACAACAGCCGCTTTGGTATAAGCTGTGTGATGAATACGGTATTTATTTAGTTGATGAAACCAATCTCGAGTCGCATGGGCTGGGTTATGGGCCGGATAATGTTTCTAATTTTCCGGAATGGCAGGAGGCTCATCTTGATCGGGTAAAGAGACTTATTGAACGCGATAAAAATCATGCTTCAGTTATTTTTTGGTCTCTGGGTAATGAAGCTAGTAATGGAAAAGCTTTTTTCACTATGTATGATTGGGCAAAGGCCAGAGATAAAAGCCGTCCTGTTCAATACGAACAGGCTTATCAGAGAGACAGAAATACAGATATTATCTGTCACATGTATCCGTCATGGTCAGATATGCTACGCGATGCAAAAAAGGATCTGGGTCGCCCATACATCATGTGTGAGTATGCCCACGCTATGGGTAACAGTATGGGTAACTTTCAAGACTATTGGGATCTGATGCGTACCAGCAAAAACATGCAGGGTGGCTTTATCTGGGAATGGTATAACCATGGTTACAAAACCAAAGATGAGCAGGGTCGCGAGTATTGGGCTTATGGTGGTGATCTGTATGGATATAATAAGCTGAATGAAGGTAATTTCTGTATGGATGGAATCATTAGCCCCGATCAACAGTATCTTCCGCATACGCATATTGTTAAAAAAGTATATCAGAATATATTGTTTGAAGCGAAGGATATCTCCAATGGAGTAATTACCGTTATTAACGATTTTAAATTTATTCCTGTTACACCGAAAGATTATACTTTCAAATGGGTGCTGTTGAAAAATGGTGAAACCGATGCTACAGGCAACTTTGAAGCGACTATTGCAGCCGATTCAAAGAAAGATATAAAATTAAATCTACCTAAAATAAACTCGGCGGCAGGAACAGAGTACTATTTACAGGTATATGCTTATACCAAAAATGCGACCCAGTTTTTACCTGCAGAATTTGAAAGCGCCAAAGGAGAATTTGCACTTTCCGGTAATAACTATTTTGTTCAGTCCGTTAATAGCGGTTCAGCTGTTGAAAAGAAAGTAGAAGGCGACAAGCTGACGCTTTCTGCTAATGGCATCTCTTATGAGTTCTATAAGAACTGGCGCGGACTTGCCTCTATCAACAGTTCTATCGGGTGGTTATTTGGAAAACTTCCCAAAGTGAATTTCTGGCGTGCGCCTACTGATAATGATTTTGGCTCAGGGGAGCAATACCATCTTCGTGTATGGGATGCCGCTTCCCATACTCAAAGTGTAAGCTTCAAAAACCTTGAAGAAAAAGAGGGTACGGTTACCTTAAATTATCGTGTAAAACCTGTAGGTATTGAAGCTGAGGTCAATGTTGCTTATACAGTGAACAAGGACGGAAGCCTGACCATAGGGGCTAACTATAAAGCGCTTTCCGATAACCTTCCGGAAATGATGCGTTTTGGAATGAACATGGAACTTTCTAAACGATTCAATAATTTCACATGGTATGGTCGTGGTCCTTGGGAAAACTATGTGGACAGGAATGAAGATGCATTTATGGGTACCTGGAATGGTAAGGTAGAAGACCAAGCCTTCCATTACTACCGCCCTCAGGAAGCGGGCAATAAAACAGATGTTCGTTGGCTTACGCTCAAAGATAATAATGGTAAAGGTATTCGTATATCTGGTGCGCAACCATTATCTGTAAGTGCCACAAATTATAGAACAGAGGACTGGGATCCGGGTACTACCAAAAAACAACAACATGCATCTGATGTTTTACCTGCTGATCGGGTGATACTAAATGTAGATTTGTTCCAACGTGGTGTAGCCGGTCTCAACTCATGGGGCGCAAGACCATTGGATCAGTATCGTTTTCGCGAAAAGGAATATAAATACTCTTATACTATTAGTTTCATTCAATAGATCAGTTTTTTTCTGGAAGTGCTTTATTGAAAGAATTAAAAAATGTTCAAGCTCGCACAGATGCAAATGAAGCAGATGTTAATAATATTAAATAGTTTATAGTAGTGTCTAACAAAATTTGTAAACAGATTCTTTGGATAATGCTATTTTTTCTCTTTAGAGAAGTTAATGGGCAAACCATAGTAAATGTAACTGATGGCTGGGCAAAAAATAGCGTGAACACGGTGGTTTTTCGTAAGAATTCCATTACTTCCTACAAAGGCTGGCAATTCATTTCATTTTATAATGAAAAGCAACAAGTGGTGCTGGGCAAAAGGAAGATAGGAAGTGCAGAGTGGGAACTAAAGCAAACTCAATTTAAAGGGAATTGCAATGATGCTCATCGTTCTATAAGCATCATAGTGGATGGAGATGGTTTTCTGCACATTGCGTGGGATCAGCATGATAACCGACTCAATTATGCAAAAAGCGTGGCGCCCTTGTCGTTGGAGCTTTCAGAAAAGATATTAATGACGGGTAAGAATGAATTACGTGTTACCTATCCTGAGTTTTATAATATGCCCAATGGCAATCTATTGTTTTTATTCAGAGAAGGAGGGTCGGGGAATGGCAATCTGGTTATAAACCAATATGATCTTTATACTAAGACATGGAAACAACTTCATTCTAATTTGATTGATGGCGAGGGTGAGCGGAATGCTTATTGGCAGGCTTTTGTGGATACAAAGGGTACTGTGCATATTTCATGGGTTTGGCGTGAAAGCCCTGATGTGGCAAGCAATCATGATATGTGTTATGCGCGCTCCACAGATGGTGGTTTGCACTGGGAAAAGTCAACTGGTGAAAAATATGTACTTCCTATAAATGTTCGTACTGCAGAATATGCTTTCCATATCCCACAAAATAGTGAGCTCATCAATCAGACCTCTATGGTTGTTGATAAGAAAGGAGTCCCTTTCATAGCCACTTATTGGCGCAATGAAAATGAAACGGTTCCCCAATTTCGATTGATTTACAAAAATGAGAAGGCTTGGATTACTCAAAATCTATCATTTAGAACGATGCCCTTTAGTTTAAGTGGGGGCGGTACCAAAAAAATCCCTATTTCGAGACCACAGGTTGTCGTTTGGAATCGGAGGCTCAAAACTAAGGCCGCTGTCTTATTTAGAGATGATGAAAGAGGAAGTAAACTATCTATAGCCGTAAATAAAAATATCAAAAAAAACAAATGGCAGGTAAAAGATATTTTTAAGGAAGATATAGGGTCTTGGGAGCCATCCTATGATACAGAACTCTGGCGGAGTAAGGAATTGCTTAATCTTTTTGTACAAAAAACAATCCAGAGAGACGCTGAGGGCAGGTCGGAGCTTATGCCTCAAATGGTAAAAGTAGTAGAATTTAAGCCATGAAGATTTGATAAAATTGAATAAGAGAAAGAGGCAATATTATGAATGTTTAAAAAATTCTAACTACCTTTTATACCAAGTGCTATTATTAAATGGTCCAAATGTTATTAAAAAGAATATAATCAAAACTGCAAATTCTTATCATTTCTGTTTAGGTAATAGAGTTAATCATTTTACTTATAAAATATTTTATGTCTTCTAATTTTGTAAAATAGATATTGGGAAATACTTTTTTAAGTTTTGCCTGTATTTTTTCGACAGGATTTACCTCAGTGCTATATGATGGAAGAAATACTAATATAATAATTCAGGGGATTATGGATAGGGAGAAGATCTACCGACTGAGGGTTGGTAATTTCCCAGGCCATTAATCATTTGTACTCTGATACGCCGGTTTTGTGTGAATAACAATATCAATCGGCAGAAGGAAAGGGTAATATTTTTCCATTATCTGCCAAATTTTTTATGTAGGTACAGAAACAGTACTACTCTTTCATTATTCCTTCAATATTCAATTGGATAATTGTCTCACTTCCTTTTTCCTGTATTGCTCAGAGGCTCCTATCTTTACATTCATTAACCGGATTCTATGAAGGATAATAACATACATAAAGAACGCCACCTGAGATATGCAGCAGAACTGATTCTTGCTTACAATGGAGATGAGCCGTTTCACCTTTATCTGAAAAGGTATTTCAGAGAGCACAAAAAACATGGTTCAAGAGATAGAAGGAATATTACTTCGCTCTGTTATCATTATTTCAGATTAGGCAATGGCATCCTGAATCCTATGCGTATAGATGAAAAACTATCGTTGGGAGATTATCTTAACAGTAACACGCCTGATATTTTACATGAAAGATTAAAAGAAGAAACCGGGCATTTTGATGCCTTGCAGATTTTTCCCTTTAACGATTACCTGAGCAACCATATAGAAAAGGAACTTTTCAACTTATCTTTTCTACAGCAGCCTCTACTCTTTGTTCGCATCCGTCCCGGCTTCCGGCAACATGTTTTAAATGTTCTATCAGAAAATAAAATACAGTTTGAACAATTGAATGACAATTGCCTGTCGTTTGAAAATAACACCGCTATTGAAAAACTGTTTCGCACAGATAAAGAAGTGGTGATTCAGGATTACAACTCACAACAAGCAGCGCTGTTCTTTGAAAAGATGGAAGCTGCTCCACATCCCCAAATCAACATTTGGGATTGCTGCGCAGGCAGTGGCGGAAAATCCATTCTTGCAGCAGATTTTTTCAGGCGTTACAAACTAACTGTATCCGACAAACGAAAATCCATTTTGGCAAACCTTCAGAAAAGATTCAGAAACGCAGGAATAAAAAACTTCAAAATCATCATGGCTGATCTTTCTAAACCTGTATCGAAAATTACCGGAGGCCCATTCGATCTGATTATAGCCGATGTGCCTTGCAGCGGATCGGGCACCTGGGGTCGCACACCCGAACAAATGCACTGTTTTGATAAAAATGAGATAGATGAATACACTGCATTACAAAGAACTATTATTACCAACAGTATTTCTTATTTAAAGAAGGATGGCTACCTGCTTTACCTGACCTGCTCTGTTTTTGAAAAAGAAAATGAAGACAATACGAAGTTTCTATCAAAAGAAAATGGTTTAAAAATTATGCACCAACAATATCTGAAGGGATACGAAATGAAAGCTGATACGCTTTTTGGTTCGTTGATGAAAAAGATTTATTGATGAACGCATCGCAAAATTTCGTCCTGCTTTTGATCCTTCATGCCCGAAAAAATACAACCTCCTAAAAACGTACCTTCAAACGAACGGTATCCATGCATACCTCAGTCACCAAAACCTGCTGTTCCTAACCAATCCTGCCAGGCTAACTCAAAGTTATCTCTGATACCCATTCTGCGATGCTTAGGAGAATTAACTAAAAACAATCAGCCGAACAACCAGTAAGCCTGACCACCGATGTTTTGTTCACTTTCCTGGTCAAGAAGCAAAACCTTTTTACCTACGCTGGTTATTTCATACGCGGCCACCAAACTGGCTAATCCGCTTCCGATGATAATAATAAGATGTCTCATGTTCAATATATTTTATGATGCCTTCAGTTAAAATTAAAGAATCATTGATGAAGTACGATAAAACAAAGGATTGATTTTACTCATAGTAACTGCTAACTATAGCAATAAAAATATCTGTTGAAAGGAATGGAATGTGTAGTTCTCAATCATTCTCATCCACATGGTTCTTTTTAAATCTCCGGGTAATCTGATCGAGTAACAACTTATAGACAGGAAGAAAGATGATAGAATTGATTAGAATCTTGAAAACATAATCAACCCAGGCTATCTCAACAAAATTCTCTGCCAAATAGGTATCAGAAGTTTTGTAGAAGGCTACAAAAAAGAAAGTAAATGTATCTGCCAGGTTACCAAAAATGGCTGAAGCTAACGGCGCATACCACCAACGCTGAAGTCGGCGCAGTGTATTAAAAACAAAAATATCTATAAGCTGACCGATTATATAGGCTGAAAAACTGGCCAAAGCGATTCTGAAAACAAACAAATCGAAAGTCTGAAGACGGTTAATTCCCAACCATTCACCACTCTTGAAAAGGGTTGTAATAACATAAGAAATAACGAGGGCAGGCAACATGGCATACAACACAACCACCCTGCCCTCGTTTGCGCCTAAAAGCCTTACGGTGAGGTCGGTAGCAATAAAAATAAAAGGAAAAGTAAATGCTCCCCAGGTAGCCTTAAAGCCTATCACCTCAATAGGAAACTGAACTAAATAATTACTACAGGCAATTATAAATATATGAAAACCAGCCAGGATAATAACCAGACTTTTGTAGCTTTTAACGGACATATTTTGTTTCTTAGTTTTTTAACGTGGGAGAATTTCGAACCACGTGCACTTTTCATTTAAAGGCGCAAAGTAAGTACATTCATTACACTTTTTTTGATAATAACTTTAATTTGAGTAGCTTTATACCAAGTAACATTATTAATACCTTTAGTTAAATAAGGGTACTTGCTTTCTCTTCTTTGCAAACGTTTGCGTAGATTTATTTGTAAAAAAGACAATTGCAAAATATTTTTACGTTGTCAATTTGGTTATTAATAAAACGAAGGCTTATATGAAAGTTTCTATTAATCATTGTTTCTATTTAGTAATACTTACTTCTGTAATTTTCTTAATTCCAAATATTAAATTAGTTGCCCAAAATAATTCTCAACAGGATAATGAATACAGATCGGTAATTGAAAATCGTGCTACAAAAATCTTAGTGAAGCTGAGCATAACCGATTCAACTACTTTTTTTAAAGTAAGAGATATTATTGCAAGTCAATACATTGGCCTTAAAAACATACATGAACGCAGAGAAAATCAAATAAAAGAGATTAAAGAGAAAAATATCGAAAATAAAACAAAGACAGAAGAACAATTAAAATCAGTTCAGAAAAATACTGATAATCAATTAGATAAACTTCACAAGACATTTCTTTCAAACCTGTCAAAACATTTGTCCCCCGCCCAGATTGAAAAAGTGAAGGATGGAATGACTTATGGGGTACTGCCAATTACCTATAAAGCATATCTGGAAATGATTCCACGACTAACGGCGGAGGAAAGAAAATATATATATGATGCCTTGGTAGAGGCGCGCGAACACGCTATGGATGCAGAAAGCAGCGAAAAAAAGCATGCTTGGTTTGGGAAATACAAAGGGCGCATCAATAATTATCTGTCTGCAAGAGGTTATGATATGAATAAAGAAAGTAAAGATTGGCAAGAACGTATAAAACAACAGCAACAGAAAAAATAACTGACATTTTCAAAATCCCAATAAAACTGAAAAGTATGTTAAATAAGTACATTTTAAAAACGGTAGCTTTTCTTGTTGTATTTGCTCTATTCAATACAACAATATTTGCCCAGACAAAAACTGTTACCGGCCGAGTAGTAGATGGCTCAAATACTCAGCCATTACATGGTGTAACAGTTAAGTTAAAAAACAGCACTCAATCTTCTTTAACTAATGCAGATGGTGTATTTACAATTAATGTTCCGGTTCAAGGAGCTGTATTAGAGTTTTCATACATTGGCTATGAAAATGGTGAAATGAATGTTCCGGCTTCCGGCGAGATTTACTATGCTATGACAAAAATTGATGTAAAGTTGGATGAAGTGGTAGTTATTGGTTATGGTACTCAGGCCAAAAGAGATATTACAGGCTCCGTTGCAACTGTAGATATGGATAAGATAGTCGATTTACCTGTAAGTAGCATAGCCGAAGCACTGAAAGGTCAAATACCCGGTCTGAATGTTTCGGGAGGTAGCCAAAGGCCCGGCGATAATGCCACATTGAGTATTCGCCAGCAGTTTGGTTGGAGTAAAGATGGTAGTAGTACTTTGCCATTGATTGTAATTGATGATGTTATCCAACTGGATCCAAATACTGGTTTGCCGACCATGGATCAGTTTAATGCGTTGGACCCCGGTGAAGTAGAAAATATTACTGTATTGAGAGATGCGAGCGCCGCCATTTATGGTTCGAGGGCTTCGCAAGGGGCAATTATCGTAAAGACAAAGAAAGGGAAAGCCGGTGCAGCAAAAATTTCTTATTCAGGAAAATTTGAGTTTAATGATGCGATTAGTTTTGGCAAAACAATGAGCGCTTACGAACACGGAATTTTTTCAAACCGTTTTGGACGTGCATCAGGTTGGGGAACCAATTCATATTTTGATGAAAATGAATTAGCCGCCATGAAGAACTTAAATTACGACTGGCTGAAAGAGGCATGGAAACCGGGCGGCGCTATGCAACATTCCTTAAATGTAAGTGGAGGTTCAGATAAAGCTACTTATTTTGCCGGAGCAGGGTATTATACTCAGAAACCCAACCTCGGAAGTCAGGATTATAATAAATGGTCTTTCAGAACGGGTGTGGATGTAAAAGTGGTAAATAATCTTAAACTATCTGCAACTATCGGCGCCAATAATTCAAAAGTTGAAAAATCATTTACCAAAATTAGTATTAATGATGGAGCCTATGCATCAGGTTCAGAGCAGACAGACTATACAGTATTATTACACATGCCAAAATATATTCCTTGGCAATATACGGTGAATGGTGTTACAGAATATCTTTCTCCGGCACTTGGCGCCAATAGGGTACAAACCACTCCGGTTGGTCAGAATAATATTGCCGGATGGAACTATTTTGCCTTATTAAACAATGGATCATTTACAAAAGATGACAATCAGGCATATAATACCAATTTTTCATTGGAATATAAAGTTCCTTTTATAAAAGGTCTGGCATTAAAAGCTTCCTATGGCATTAATTATTCTACCAGCAACAACGATCAGGCAATGCTGGGGATTAGACTTGCTGCTGCTACAAATACAAATCAGGCTGGTTTCCACCTTTATTCTGATGATTCAAAATGGTTTGTAGGTAATAATGACAACCGTTCAACAGTTCGTTATTCTGATGTAATAGGCATGGTGCAACAATCTAACTTTTTTGTTACTTATGACAATAAATTTGGAAAGCACAATGTGGCTGCAATGGCCTCGGTAGAAAAGGGCCAGCAGGATTATCAAAAGAAATTTATTATTTATGACAAACCCATTATGGGCGCTTACAATGGTTCTTCACCTTCAGCAGGTACTTTAAACCCATCCAACACTTATGTTTATCGTACAGAAGGTGGTAATCTGGCTTATTTAGGAAGAGTAAGCTATGATTATGACAGTAAATATCTGTTGCAATTTCTATTCCGTGCTGATGCATCTACGAAGTTTGCCCCGTCTAACTACTGGGGATTCTTTCCGAGTCTTTCGGCAGGTTGGGTGATTTCCCGCGAAAATTGGTTTAAAAACAGTATCGATTGGATTAACTTTCTGAAACTGCGTGCTTCAATTGGTAAGGCAGGAAATGACAATCTGAAACCTTGGCGTTGGATGCAAACTTATGGATATGCAGCCGACAAAGGCCTTGGTTTTGGTAATATCAATGGGGGGTTATTGGTTTCGGGCCTTACTCCGGATGCAACACCAAATCCAAGTGTGACATGGGATAAATCAATCAAAAAGAATATTGGTCTTGATGTAAATGTTCTAAATAATCGTTTATCAATTACTTATGACAGATATTGGGATCATATTACAGATATGTTGATGACACTTGCCGGACAGGTGGGTGTGCCGATTTCGGTAGGCGGCGCTTTTGCAGAGCAAAACTATGGCGCTATAAAAACCTGGGGTTCTGAAATTAGCGCTACCTGGAAAGATAGAAAAGGTGATTTTTCTTATAGCATTGGTCTGAACTTTGGAACCAGTGACAACAGGGTAACAAAGTATTTACCTGTTCCATTTGATTATCCCTCCAAAAATCAGAGAAGAGAAGGTTATTCCACCATTTTCCCCGCCTGGGGATTCCTGGTATGGAAGGGTAATGAAGGCGGTGACGGATTATTGCGTACAGATGCTGATATAGATGCCTACTGGAACTACCTTACTAATCTTGCTAGTGCGGCAGGAACCGCTCCTTCTTACTTGGGTATCACTACAAAATCCGGGGTTAAGAAAGGAATGTTAGCTTATCAGGATCTTGCAGGTGCATTGAATGCAGCTGATGAAACAATTGCAGGACAAAACGGACAGATTAAAGTAGATGAAGATTATGCCAAATTAGTTAATAAAAATAAAACGCATGGCATTACTGCCAATATTTCTTTATCATGGAAATCATTGTCTCTGAACACACAGATTGCAACATCATGGGGCGGATATAATAGTATAGATTATGTAAAACAAGGTACCAGCTCAGGTCAGATATTCTGGTCGCATGAGTCATATCTGAACAATATGTATGACACATTAGATAATGTGAATGGTAAATGGCCCAATCTGGCATATTATGATCAGAACTCAAAAAATTCTGATTTTTGGCAAATTTCAAATTTCAGAAGTTATGTCCGTAGCTTGATAATCGGTTATACGCTTCCAAAAACCCTTTCTTCAAAATTGAGAATGGAGACTTTGAAAGTGAATCTGGCCGGATTTAACCTTTGGGATTTCTACAATCCATATCCCGAAAAATATCGTAATATGTATGATGATCCAAAAGTGGCTTACCCTACATTGAGAACATGGTCTATAGGAATCAATGCAACCTTCTAATATTTAATATTTAATTAACATATAATTCAATAAATATGAAAAAGTTAAAAATAGTAAGCTTCCTGATTTTGAGTGTGCTTGTTTTGATGGGGTGCAAACAAAAATTTTTGGAAGACATGAAAAGTTTTGATAAATATGATGAAAGTATTTTTTCAAATGATGTATTGACCGGTTGGTATATTGACCGCCTGTATTTCGATTTTTTCTCTGCTTATAAATCTCCGATTGTATCTGTTGTTGGTTTGTATAATGATACCAGAACGAGATCTACCGAAGAAATAGGGGGTACCATTACCGATTATATCAATCCTCAGAAAACGCTGGTAGATGCGAATCAGGCAGATGCCTACTACGGTGTGGCGCTTGCAGCTAATGCAGCTAATAACCCTTATACTCGTATAAGAACGGCTAATTTCTTATTAGAAAAAATTGATGAAAAAGGACAGGGGTTAACACCAAACTTCAAAAAAACTGCAAGAGGCCAAATGTTCTTTTTGAGAGCTTTGCAATATTTTGACCTGATGCGTGTGTATGGTGGAGTGCCAATAGTTACTTCAGTTCAAATTGCCAGCCCTAACGACCCGTCCATTCAACTGCCCAGAGCAAAAACATCAGAGGTGGTTGCACAAATTACCGCTGATTTTGACTCTGCTGCTGTCCTCTTGCCTGCTACCTGGCCAGCAGGAGATTATGGCCGTTTTACCAGTGTAGCAGCACTGGCAATGAAAAGTCGTGTATTACTTACCTATGCCAGTCCTCTGTTTAATGCAGACTGGGATAATCAGGGAAATGATCGTTGGCAAAAGGCTTTAGATGCCGGTCTGGCAGCTGAGTCTGCCTTAACTTCTGCAGGATATGGCCTTTATGGTTCAAGTGCAAAAGACTGGGCAGAAATGTGGTATAAGAATGATAACTCTTTCAATAAAGAAGTTATTATGGTACAATTGATGTCCAATGCTGTTGCTTCTTCCGGAATTAACAGTAACGGTTGGGAAAGAAGTATTCGGGTTACCAAACAAACAGGAGCCGGAGGTATTTCAGCTCCCAAAGAGATGGTTGATTTGTTTCCGTTGGCTAATGGCGCCAGACCAACCGAAGCAAATGGTTATGATTCGGCTCACTTTTTTCTGAACAGAGATCCGCGTTTTTATCGCACATTTGCTTTTTCTGGCATGAAGTGGCCCACCAAAGAAACTCCAACTGAAGTGGTATGGTTATATAGATGGGCTTACACGGGCAATAAAACAGCTTATAGTGATGGAAATACAGTAAGTAGCCCGGTTGTGGTTCGCAAAATGACGAACCCTAATGGGGCAAGTACGGTTGCTGGACTTGCCTATTCGGGTACAGATATTTTTGAGTACAGATATGCCGAATTATTGTTAAACATTGCCGAATGTTATGCTGCCAAAGGCGATATAGGTAATGCTGTTAACTATCTTGGCAAGATACGTGCAAGAGTTGGTATTCCTGCTGCAAATAATTATGGTATTGGTTCTTTATCTTCAAAATATGCCGCATTGGAAGCTTGTTTGTATGAGCGCAGGGTGGAGTTGGCTTACGAAGGCAAACGTTTTTGGGATGCACAACGTTGGATGCTATACAATGATGATGCTTCTGCCGGAAATAATACTTGTGCCAAATTGGGAATAGACCCAATTAACGGCACAGCGCGTACCGGAAGATTATGGCAATACAAAACTGTTGCACCCAATGCCAATGATCCGCTTACGGCTGCCCGTGGTTCTATATCCATTGATCCTGATGCAGCAGATTTTAATACTCAGTTGAATAACTTAAAAACGTTTTTTGATAACAACATTACTGTAATTAGCACAGACCAACCAATGGATAAAGATGGTTCTGCCAAACCGGTATTTATTCAGTTTAGACAGAACTATTATATCTCCGGACTGAATACCACGGCATTATCGCTTAATCCCTGGCTACAGCAAACCATAGGTTGGAACGACTACAGCAATGCTCCGGGTACTTATGATTATAAGCAATAAGTAATTGATATTTCAAGGTTCATTTCTGAAAAAATTTAGAGGTAGAACCACAAACCAGCGCTGCAATTATTCTTTTTTAATAACGAAAAAGGAAGTACAGCGCTGGTTTTGTAGAAATTCTTTTATAGAATGTTAATTGCTATGATTTGACATTGATTTTTTAATTACCTTTTGAAGCAGTATCTTAAAAATTGATTCTTGCTCAAAAAAACAAAAAGTTTAAAGAATGTATCAAAAACTCATTCTTCTTGCTTTAATCTCACTTGTATCTTTTGCAGGTCTTAAAGCACAATACCCTCAAGTCTCTAAAGAAGATCAGGAAAGGTCCAAAAAATTAATTGATGATGCGGAAAGACATTCCGATTCGATGTGGACAATCGCCTATCCGATTATAAAAAAAGAGGCTACAGAAGGTCGGCCTTATATTCCATGGGCTTCGAGGTACGATGAACTGCCTCATGCTTCGATTCCTGCTTTTCCCGGTGCTGAGGGTGGCGGCAAATATGTACTGGGTGGTCGTGGTGGAAGAGTACTGGTCGTTATTAATCTGAATGATGATGGACCTGGAAGTTTTCGCTGGGCTTGCGAGCAAGGTGGAGCAAGAATTGTAGTGTTTAACGTAGCTGGTATTATTCGGCTTCAATCACCCGTAATTATCAGAGCGCCATACATTACCATTGCGGGACAATCTGCTCCGGGAGATGGTGTGTGTATAGCCGGCGAAACAATATGGGTTAATACGCATGATGTTATCATCCGGTATATGCGATTCAGGCGTGGTGAAACCTGGGTAGGACGAAGAGACGACGCTATTGGTGGTAATCCGGTTGGAAACATTATCATTGACCATGTGTCAGCAAGCTGGGGTCTGGATGAGAACATGAGTATGTACCGGCACATGTATAATGATAGTACCGGCAAAATTGAAGATAAATTTGGGACAGTAAATATCACCATTCAAAACTCAATTTTCAGCGAATCTCTCGATACCTGGAATCATGCGTTTGGCAGCACCTTGGGTGGCGAAAACTGTTCTTTTATGCGTAACCTCTGGGCCGATAATACAGGTCGCAATCCATCAATAGGTTGGAATGGTGTATTTAATTTTGTAAACAATGTGGTTTTCAATTGGGTACACCGGAGTATTGATGGCGGTGATTATCGCGCGCAATACAACATCATCAACAATTATTTTAAGCCGGGGCCGGCTACGCCAAAAGATCAAAATGTTGGACATCGTATTTTGAAACCTGAAAGTGGCCGTAGTAAATTACCTTATAAGGTTTATGGCCGTGCTTATGTGAATGGCAATATTATGGAAGGCTACCCTGAAGTGACCAAAGATAACTGGAACGGTGGTGTACAGATTGAAAATGAACCGAATGCAGGAGAACATACTGCTTATATGAAACAGAATAAACCTTTAATTATGCCGGATTTGACAATAATTTCTGCCGATCAGGCTAAAAGATTCGTATTGGCAAATGTGGGCGCTACTTTGCCTAAGCGAGATGCGGTGGATGCCCGTATTGTAAAGCAGGTAGAAACCGGTAGAATTGACAATAAACCAATCTGCCCGTTGCCTGAAACCCAGTTTCAGCATAGAAGGCTTCCAATTGATTCCTACAAAATTGGTATTATTACTGACCCCTGTCAAGCCGGAGGATATCCCGAATACAAAGGGATGCCATACAAAGACACCGACAATGATGGGATACCTGATGAATGGGAAAGAAAAAACGGACTGAATCCTCATAATTCTTCAGATGCTTCAAAAATTGCAAAAAACGGTTACAGTAATATTGAGAACTATTTAAATAGCCTGGTAAGGCTGGTGACTGTGGTTCCTACATTTGTGAAAAAATAGTATTTCTATAATTTTTTAATTGGCAGAATGTATTTTAAAAAATATATATTGAAACAAACTCTTGTCGGAATTATTCTTTTTATAGGAAATAGTATTTCGGCTCAATATCCTAATATTCCTAAAGCTGTACAAGACTCTGCAGATGCCGCCATGTTACAGGTGGAAAAACGGTCGGATGAAAGATGGAAATTAGCTTTGACTGTTGTAGAGGCTGAAGCAAGAGCAGGACGACCTTACATTCCCTGGGCAGCAAAACCGGAAGATTTACCACAGGCCCGTATTCCGGCTTTCCCCGGCGCCGAAGGTGGTGGCAAGTTTACGCCTGGTGGTCGAGGCGGAAAGGTGTTGGTTGTAACCAATCTGAATGATGATGGCCCGGGAAGTTTTCGTTGGGCTTGCGAACAGGGTGGTGCCCGAATAATTGTTTTTAATGTTTCAGGTATAATATGCTTGAAATCTCCGGTTAATATCAGAGCGCCATACATTACTATTGCCGGACAAAGCGCACCGGGTGATGGAGTGTGTATAGCCGGTGAGTCAGTACTGATTGATACGCATGATGTTATCATCCGATACATGCGTTTTCGCCGCGGGGCTACAAAGGTTACCCGTAGAGATGATGCACTGGGAGGCAATGGTGTGGGCAATATTATGATTGACCATGTATCTGCAAGCTGGGGACTGGATGAAAACATGAGTATGTACCGCCATGTTTATGACAGAGAAGGTAAAAATGAAAAATTGCCGACAGTGAATATCACTATTCAAAATTCAATATTTTCGGAAGCGCTTGATACATACAACCACGCCTTTGGCAGTACCATTGGCGGACTAAATACGCTTTTTGCCCGAAATCTCTGGGCTAATAACATCAGCCGAAATCCCTCTGTTGGAATGTATGGCGATTTTAATTTTGTAAACAATGTTGTGTTTAACTGGTGGAATCGTAGCGCCGATGGAGGTGACAATAGATCATATTATAACTTCATTAATAATTATTATAAGCCCGGACCAATTACTCCTGCAGGAGCGCCAATCAGCTACCGGATACTAAAACCCGAATCAGGAAGAGATCCTGCCAATAAGAATAATTTTGGTAAAGCCTACGTATCTGGAAACATTATTGAAGGCAACGCAAAAGTAACGGCTGATAATTGGGATGGAGGTGTTCAACCCGATGTTAAAGATGTAGAGGCAACCAATCAAAAAATCAGGATGAATAAACCGTTATTTTTGTCACCGGTAACTGTGATGGATACTCATGAAGCTTACGATTATGTTTTAAAGAATGTGGGCGCTTCTTTGCCCAAGCGTGATGCAGTAGATAGCCGGATAGTGGAAGAAGTAAGAACAGGAAAAATTATTTTTGCCAAAAATGCGAAACCGTTTTACGGAAGATTTATAAAGCGCCGTCTGGCAGATGATTCTTACAAACAGGGTATTATTACACATCCTTCCCAGGTAGGTGGTTATCCAAAATACAAGGGTAAGCCCTACAAGGATAAGGATAAAGACGGTATCCCCGATAAGTATGAAAAGGGAAATGGATTAAACCCTAAGGACCCTTCAGATGCTTCGCAAATAGCCAAAAACGGGTATAGTAATATCGAAAATTATTTAAACAGTTTGGTGGATATTGATACGGTACAACCGAAAAAGAGTATTGAGAAGTATTAATTTTAATTTTTAAACCGGCAATTGTGCTACTATTTATCTTTTCTTGCGTCGCACTCTTGTGCTTCAGTAATTCTGTTCGGCAATTTTTAAGAGTTGTTGTACAGAAACAGTATCTTTTTGTACAGATTGTAATAGTGATTGCTGCTACTTCCTCTTTTTCTCAAAAACCCAAACCCTTTCTTCCGATTCAAATTGAAAAGGGCATTATTAAATACAATCCGGATACCCTTACCGGAGATCGGATACCCGATTTTTCGTTTTGCGGTTATCGTGCCTCCGAAGAAGAAATTCCTATGATTCCTGTGAAAGTGGTAGTGCCTTTAGTGAGGGGCGATGCAACTGCAACCATTCAGGCTGCCATAGACGAAGTGGCAAAATTAACGGTTGATAAAAATGGTTTCAGAGGCGCTGTGTTGTTGTCCAAAGGAACTTATGAGGTAAGCGGTCAAATAAAAATAACTGCCTCAGGCATTGTATTGCGTGGTTTTGGATCACAAGGTCAGACAATTATATTGGGTAAGGGAGTGGACCGTGATGGATTGGTCAGAGTTTTTGGAAAAGAGGATAAAAAAATTCAAAAAGAACACCTGATTTCAGATAAATATGTTCCTGTTGGCTCCAGTTCTTTCAGTGTAAATGATGCGAATCATTTTAAAATGGGCGATAAAGTGTTCATTCGCAGGCCATCTGTTAAAGAATGGATTGATGGTTTAGGAACCGAGACTTTTGGCGGTGGGGTATCGGCATTGGGATGGAAGCCGGGCGATATTGATTTATATTTTGATAGAACAATAACAAAAATTGAAGAAAATATAATCACTGTTGACGCTCCATTGACCACTTCGCTCGATGAAAAATACGGAGGCGGATGGATAGCCGGATATGAATGGCAGGGAAGAATAAATAATGTTGGTATCGAGAACCTGACACTCCTATCTGATTACAATAAATCAAACCTGAAAGATGAAGAACACCGGTGGGTGGCCGTCAATTTTGAAAATACAGAAGATAGTTGGGTACGTCAGTTAAGTTTTAAGCATTTTGCAGGATCAGCTGTTTTTATCAACAAATCTGCACGTAAAATAACTGTTGAAGACTGTATAGCCACAGATCCTGTTTCGGAAATAGGCGGTCAGCGAAGAAATACCTTTTTTACTCGTGGTCAACAAACGCTTTTCCAACGATGCTATGCTGCTAACGGATTTCATGATTTTAGTGTAGGATATGGCACTACCGGCCCAATAGCTTTTGTCCAATGCATGTCAACAAGACCATTTAGCTTTAGTGGTACTACAGGTAGATGGGCTTCGGGCGTTCTTTTTGATGATATGAATGTTGATGGTAATGCTATTCGTGTGGGTAATCGCGAACAGGATGGGAGAGGCACCGGCTGGAGTGGGGCCAATTGTCTTTTTTGGAACTGTACAGCCGCCATGATTGAATGTGATAAACCACCAACTGCCCAGAACTGGTCTTATGGCTCCTGGAGCGAGTTTAAGGGAAAAGGATTTTGGGCAGAGTCTAATAACCATCTGAATCCGAGAAGTATTTATTATGCACAGCTTGCCCGGCGATTGAATAAAGATGTAACCCGTCAGGCTTCAATTCTTGAAATTGGTACTGAAGCTTCCAGCAGTCCAAGTGTAGCAGTAGCACATCAATTGACTAAAGAAGCTTCTCAAAAGAAAATTACTTTAGATGCATGGATTCGCAATGCTTCAAAACGAAACCCGATAAGCACAGAAACCGGCGATGCCATAGTCATTAAGCCGGTAAACGCAACTAAAGAACCTGTTAATCTCTTAGCCGGAATCAGGTTAAAGTCAGGAAAACTTATTTTGGTAAAGGATAAATCATTGGTGAGCGGCGGTATTTCGGGAGTTCCCTGGTGGACAGGAGGAGTAGAAGGTAAAGAATTGGAAAATGCTAAACAAAAACCGGCAATCACACGATTTGTTCCCGGCAGAGTGGGTGCAGGCCTCACCGATAATCTGGATGAAGTAGTGGATTGGATGAAGGCAAATAATGTGGTGGCTTTAAATCAGCATTATGCTTTGTGGTATGAACGTCGCCGCGATGATCATGAGCGCATCCGAAGAATGGATGGCGATGTGTGGCCGCCGTTTTATGAACTTCCGTTTGCACGAAGCGGAAAGGATACTGCCTGGGATGGATTGAGTAAATATGATCTTACAAAGTATAATACCTGGTATTGGGAAAGGATAAAGGAGTTTGCTTCGCTTTGCGACAGGAATGGTCTGGTATTATTACACCAGAATTATTTTCAACATAATATAATCGAAGCGGGCGCTCATTATGCCGATTTCCCGTGGAGACCGGCTAATAACATTAATAATACCGGTTTTATAGAACCTGTAAACTATGCGGGTGAAAAAAGAATCTTTTATGCCGAACAGTTTTATGACCTGTCTAATCCGGTAAGGCGTAAGTTGCATCAACAGTATATCTGGCAATGCCTTGAAAATTTTAAAGATAACAATTCAGTTATACAATTTACAAGCGAGGAATTTACCGGCCCGTTACATTTTGTAAATTTCTGGTTAGAAAGTATTAAAATCTGGGAGCAAAAAAATAATAAAAAACAACTTATCGGACTAAGCGCTACTAAAGACGTACAAGATGCTGTTTTAAATAATTCGCAAAAAGCAGGTTTGGTTGATGTTATTGATATTAAGTACTGGCATTATCAGGCTGACGGATCATTATATGCCCCCGAAGGGGGAAAAAATCTGGCACCCCGACAATGGGCAAGATTATTGAAACCTAAAGCAACATCTTTTGAGCAGGTTTATCGGGCCGTTCGTGAATATAGGGATAAATATCCCGGCAAAGCAGTGATGTACAGTGGAGATAATTATGATAAATATGGTTGGGCTGTGTTGATGGCCGGAGGTTCGTTGCCGGTATTGCCGAAAGAAACCGATAAGCAATTCCTGAAATCAGTTTCAACCATGAAGCCTTCTGATAAATTGGGAAAATATGCTTTATCAGATACTAACGGCTTTATTATTTATACCGAAAATGCAGAATCGGTTTTATTGGATCTTCAGGATAGAGAGGAAACATTTACAATTCGTTTTCTGGATGGTAAAACAGGATTATTATCTGACCATGAAATGAATGTTTCGGGAGGAAATAAAATACAAGTAAAGTTGCCGCAAAAAGCAAATATTATTTGGGCTGAGAAACTGAAATAAATGAGCAATTGAATATCTGAATCGCAAACGTTTGCGTATTTTTATTTTGACTTCAGTCAATTGAAGTGTAACTTTATTGCTGGATCACGGATTTGCAGCTATTGTGAAATCGGCCGTATTAAAAAAATCAATTTTATATAATAAATTTAAATTGTGGTGCTTAAAAAAAATTTACCTGAAATTAAAATTGTAAAAATGACAAATAAAGTTATTGATTTTATTTTATATGAATCAAAAATAATACAGTAAGATTTTAAGTTAATGGATATTAACATTTGTATATTAGAGTTTTTAAAGTATCGATTTTTCTCGGAAGTAGTAGTATAATTTTTAGGAGCCTCTTATAATTCTCATTTTGTATGAAAAAAAATATTTTGATTCTTGCTTTGTTCTTCACTTCTGTCTCTTATGCACAACAACCACATTGGTTAGGCATGTCAGAAAATAAACGATTTTTTGTAACACAGGATGGAAAGCCCTTCTTTTGGTTAGGCGATACCGGTTGGCTATTATTTATTAAGTGTAATCGTGAAGAAACACTGCATTATCTGGATATAAGAAAACAACAGGGGTTTAATGTAATACAGGTGATGGTGCTGCATACTTTGAGCGCCAAAACTGTATATGGAGCCGGTGCGATTGAATCCAATGATGTATCAACGCCAATCGTTACTGCGGGAAATAATATTAATGAACCAGGAGCCTATGATTATTGGGATCATGTAGAATGGGTAGTGCAGGAAGCCGCTAAGCGTGGTATTTATATGGCTTTGGTACCGGTGTGGGGTAGCAATGTGAAGGAAGGAAAAGTGAGTGCGGCTCAGGCTACTATTTATGGTAAATTTTTGGCTGAGAGATTTAAAAATTACAGTAATATAATCTGGCTCAACGGCGGTGATATTATGGGGAGCGACCATAAGGAAGTATGGGAAGCGCTTGGAAAAACCATTAAGAAATATGACGCGCGCCATTTAATGACTTATCATCCAAGAGGCAGATATACTTCGTCTGACTGGTTTCTCAATGAGTCATGGCTTGATTTTAATATGTTTCAGAGCGGACACAGGAAGTATGCACAGGATACCAGCAGCCTTGAAAAACATCGTTTTGGTGAAGATAACTGGAAGTACGTGGTAAATGATTATGCACTGAAACCAACAAAACCTACTCTGGACGGCGAGCCTTCTTATGAACATATTCCCGAAGGATTGCATGATAGTTTAAATCGTAGATGGAACGCTGCTGACATTCGCCGATATGCGTACTGGAGCGTGTTTGCCGGAGCAGCCGGTTTTACTTATGGAGATAATGCTGTAATGCAGTTTCATACTATGGGAGAAAAAGGCGGCGCTTATGGTGTGCGCGAAAATTGGAAAGATGACATTTATGCTCCGGGAGCTCAACAAATGCATTTTCTTAAAAGCCTCATGCTGAGTAAGGACTATTTCAGCAGGATACCGGCTCAGCAAATTGTATTAAATAATTCGGGTAAACAATACGAATATCTTTTGGCTACCAAAGGAAAAGATTATGCAATGGTTTACACATTTATTGGAAAAAACTTTTCAATAGATGCCTCAAAGTTGGATTTTAAGGCGAATAAGGCAAAATGGTTCAAGCCGGCAGATGGCAGCATACAAAACGCTAAATTTAAAAAGAAAGGCAATATTCTGTCATTTAATCCACCGGGTAAGAAGGAAAGAGGAAATGATTGGGTTTTAATAATTGAAAATTAAAAGATGAAATCAAGATTATTACTTTTCATACTTGTATCATTGTTTTTAACATCCTGTTCTTCGGGTGGATATCTTTTTACCGGCTTTCATGAACCCGCCGATGAAGGTCTTAGATTGCTGTACAGTTATGATGGATTAAAATGGCAGGATTTAAACAAAATATTTCTTAAGCCGGAAATAGGAAAACAAAAAATCATGCGCGATCCTTCAATGGTGCAGGGTCCCGATGGGGTCTTCCACTTAGTATGGACCACCAGTTGGAAGGGAGATAAGGGCTTTGGGTATGCATCTTCGCGGGATCTCATGCACTGGACCCAACAAAAGTTTATAGATGTGATGAGCCATGAGCCAACCACCGTAAATGTTTGGGCGCCCGAATTGTTTTATGATGATGTGGCAAACGATTTCATAATTATTTGGGCTAGTACAATTCCCGGGAGGTTCGAGCGGGGTATTGAAGCCGACAGTAATAATCACCGGATGTACGTTACTGCTACTAAAGATTTTAATACCTTCACCCCCACGCAACTTTTTATAGATCCCAAGTTCAGTGTTATTGATGCTGTGATTGTGAAACGGGCAACCAATGATTACGTTTTGGTTTTGAAAGACAATACCCGCCCGGAGCGAAATTTGAAAGTTGCTTTCAGCAATAACCCATTGGGTCACTGGAAAAATATTTCCAATCCTTTTAGTGATCATTTTACCGAAGGGCCTACTGTAGTAAAACTAAAAAATGAATGGGTTATATATTTTGATTCCTATCAGAAAAAAACTTATGAAGCGGTAGCAACGAAAGATTTTATTCATTTTACTAACATCAACAATAAAATAAAAATTCCCGATGGGCATAAACATGGAACTATCGTTCCGGTAAAGAGGAAATTTATAAAGAAATTAAAAAAAGAAAGCAGAAAAATGTAAATTACGTATTTCAGATTAAATAAGAATAGAATAAAATATGAGATACCTTTTAGCTGGTTTATTTTGCATCATGACCGTAACCGGTAATACACAGCGAGATACTGCTAAGTATATAGGCCATACATTGAGTAATGTAGATTATCATCACGGACAATTAACTCCGGTAGTGGGGGTGCATAATATTCAGACCTTTCGGGCCAACAGAGAACACCCTGAATGGGCTGGAGGCATGAACTGGACATACAATCATCAACCAATGATTTGTTACTGGAATAATACTTTCTATCTCCATTTTTTGAGTAATCCCGTAGGAGAACATATCGCGCCCGGAGCCACTTATTTACTTTCTTCACAAGACGGATATCATTGGAGCAATCCTATTACCTTATTCCCGCCCTATAAAGTTCCGGATGGTTTTAAGAAAAATGAGGATACAGCCGTTGCTCATAACATTGATGCAGTCATGCATCAGCGAATGGGATTTTTTGTAGCTAAAAACAAAAAGTTGTTGGCGCTGGGATATTACGGTGTTGCGCTATATGCTAAAGATGACCCGAATGATGGTAATGGTATCGGTCGTGTAGTCAGAGAAATAAAAACTGACGGAAGTTTTGGCCCCATATATTTTATTCGATATAACCACGATTTTAATGAAAAGAATACCAATTATCTTTTTTACAAAAAATCTAAAGACAGAGGATTTGTTGAAGCATGTGATGAACTCTTGTCTCAACCATTACAGATGCAGCAATGGGTTGAAGAGGCAGACAGAAACGATCCCCTAATTCCACTCCAAAAACAGTTGAAGGCATTTAGCTACTATCATTTACCCGATGGAAGAGTAGTAGGCTTCTGGAAAAATGCGCTGACCAGTATATCTGCTGATGGCGGCAAAACCTGGATGTATAGTCCGCTGCGCGCACCTGGATTTGTAAACTCGAATGCCAAAATCTGGTCACAGAGAACCGATGATGGAAAATATATTACGGTATATAATCCATCAGAATTCAGATGGCCTCTTGCTTTGTCAGTGAGTGACGATGGAATAAGATATAAAAATCTCTTATTGGTGAACGGCGAAATTACTTCTATGCGTTATGGAGGTAATTATAAATCTTACGGGCCTCAGTATGTACGTGGTATTCAGGAAATGAATGGTAATCCATCCGGAGGTGATGCCTGGGTTACGTACAGTGTAAACAAAGAAGATATCTGGGTGGCAAAAATACCAATACCGGTAAAAAGCAATGTTTTAAATGATGTGAATGAGGATTTTAATTTAATACAGGATGGGCTAGAGTTGAACCAATGGAATATTTATAGCCCGTTATGGGCGCCGGCTTCAATTGAAAAATCGAATGGAAAGAAATTTCTTTCTTTAAAAGATTTTGATCTTTTTGATTACGCCAAAGCAGAAAGAGTAGTGCCACTTTCGGAGAGTGTAAAAATTGAGTTTAGTATTGCTCCCCTGCAAAATGATCATGGAAGGTTGGATATTGAAATTCAGGATGCAAAGAACACTGCTTGTATTAGATTCTCTTTCACTCCAAGTGGAAATATTGTTACAAAGGCGGGATATCGTGAAAAGACTTTGGCAAAATATGAAGCCGGAAAGCAATATGATTTTGTAGTGGAACTGAATACCCGCACTCGCCTTTACACGGTTTCAATTAATGGCAGCAAGCCCAATAATAATATAATTTTTGCACCTATCCACAAAGTGCATCAGGTTTGCTTCAGAACTGGCGAAGTAAGACGTTTCCCCGATGCGGACACTCCTACCGATCAAAATTATGATTTGCCAAAGGCAGGCGAAAAGGACAAAGAAGCAGTTTTCAATATATACAATTTTAAATCAATTAAGCAGTAATGAAAAAGGATGGTTATATGAATTTTTATGAACCCGGCTTTACTGCTACTATTAAGCAGTGTTGCGTCGCACTCTTCAACGTCCGGTTCACTACGCTGCTTTTACTTTTATTGTCTTTTTTTGGCTTTAGCAATTTCAGCCTGGCTCAAAAATCTTTTCAATTAAATTATTCTCAATTTGATCATTATATAGACTATTTCAACAAGATGGAAGATGAGCCGATGGTGCAGGCAATATCTAATGCTGATGTTCGAAATTGGATGCAGGAAAATATTCCACTTTTTGAAGCTCCCGATAAAACAATTGAGGAAATATTTTATTTCCGTTGGTGGACGTTGCGAAAACATATTAAGGCAACACCGCAAGGCTATGTGATTACCGAGTTTTTGGTCAACCGGTCCTACGCTGACAAATATAATCTCATAAGTAGCGCGTTGGGGCATCATATATATGAAGCTCGCTGGTTGCATAATCAACAATATCTTAATGATGATTTAAATATCTGGTATCGCGGCAATAATGGAAAACCATTGAACAAACTCAGGTTTTACAGTAGTTGGAATATTGATGCAATCTATAACCGCTATTTAGTAAATCAGAATATTTCTTTTTTGAAGGATTATTTGCCTGATCTGATAAAAGATTATCAGGCTTGGGAGCATGAAAAAAGATTTCCCAATGGATTGTTTTGGCAGTTTGATGTGAGGGATGCAATGGAAGAAACGATCAGTGGTGGAAGAAAAGAAAAAAACCCTCGCCCTTCAATTAATGGATATATGTACGGAAACGCCAAGGCGCTTGCCAAGATTGGCGGGCTAATTGGTGATGATGGGATAAAAGATCTTTACAATAAAAAAGCCGACACCTTAAAGACATTAGTACAGCAGAAACTCTGGAACTCGAACTCAAATTTTTTTGAAGTGAGAAAAGATGCCGGAGATACACTTGCCAATGTGATGGAAGAAATTGGTTTTATACCCTGGTATTTTAATCTTCCTGATTCAAAATTTAATGTTGCCTGGAAAAAACTGATGAATCCCGAACATTTTAATGCACCTGTTGGAATTACTACAGCCGACAGAAGTCACCCTCAGTTCAGATCGCATGGCTGCTGCAAGTGCGAATGGGATGGCGCAGTGTGGCCTTTTGCATCAGCACAGACGCTGACAGCCATGGCAAATTTGTTGAATAACTACCAACAGACTTATATATCAAAAGAGGATTATTTTGACCAGTTAAAAAAATACGCAGTATCGCAACACAAAAATGGTAAACCCTATATAGGTGAATATATAGATGAAAAAACCGGAGAGTGGCTTACCGATGATAAGCGTGGAAGAGATTATAACCATTCAACCTTTAATGATCTTGTGATTACCGGCCTTGTAGGATTGCGTCCGAGGGCTGACAATATTATTGAGATAAATCCCTTATTGCCGGCGAAAAAATGGAATTGGTTTTGTTTGGATAATGTAATGTATCATGGTAAGGTTATTACTATAATTTGGGATAAAACAGGTAAGAAATATAATAAAGGAAAAGGTCTTACTGTTTGGGTAGATGGAAAATTATCGGCAAAGTCGAAAAAACTAAAAGGGATTTTTGGTAGTTTGTAATGAAAAAATATTTGTTTATAATTTTATTATTTGTTTTTGCGATTCAGGAAAGTTTTGCAAAACTTATTATTCCTAAAATTATAGGAAGTAATATGGTATTGCAACAAGGCGAACCTGTAGCGGTTTGGGGCTGGGCTAACCCAGGTGAAACCATTTTGGTAAAATTTCAAAATCAAGTGAAAAAAGTGATTTGTGATGATGGCGGAAACTGGAAAGTAATGTTATCGCCAATGAAAGCATCTATATCGCCTGAACAAATGGAAATAAATGCCAGGGCTGAATCAATTAAACTTAACAATATCCTGGTGGGTGAAGTATGGCTTTGTTCGGGCCAGTCCAATATGGAATTTGCAATGCGCAAAATCAGTAAACTATCACCACCACCGGGAACCGACTGGCCTGTTGACGAACTCGAAAAAGCCAATAATTCTCAAATTCGTATCTTTTTAGTAGAAAGAAAAAAAATGCAGCCTGATTCTGCTCATAGTGGCTGGGCAGTTGCTCAAGGTGATGCATTGCGTAATTTTAGCGCTGTTGGTTATTTCTTTGCGAAAGAATTACAAAAAAGATTAGGAGTACCCGTTGGTATTATTTCGGCGGCAATTCCCGGCAGTAGGATTGAACCCTGGATGCCTGCCGAAGCAATAAAAATGCAGGCGTTTTTCAAAATGAATAAAAATAGTCCGGTAGGGAAAATTGATGGAGATCCCGGAAAATTCTATAATTCAATGATTGTTCCTCTTATCCCCTACACATTAAAAGGTGTTTTGTGGTATCAGGGTGAAAGCAATTGTTTTTTGAATGAAAGAATTCAGTACAGTTATAAAATGAAATCATTGATTGACTTTTGGCGGGGCCAATGGCGAAATCCGAAAATGCCTTTTTATTATGTACAAATTGCACCCTATTATTACTCTAAAGCAACTGACAGGGAATATACGGTATATAGCGAACCTGAATTTTGGGAAGCTCAGGCCGCAGTGTTGAAACTTGCTAATACAGCAATGATTGCCACACTTGATTTAAATGACGACCCTAATGATTTGCACCCTGTAAACAAATGGGATATCGGAAAGAGGCTGGCAAATGCCGCATTAATAAAAACCTACCATAAAGGAAATGGTGTACCAATGGGGGTAATATTCAAAAGAATAATGAGAAGAGGCAATTCATTGGTTCTGGAGTTTAAATATTCAGATGGAGGTTTAGTAAGTAAAGGCAATAAGGCATTAAAAGGTTTTGAAATTGAAAACGATTCAGGCGTTTTTACCGAAGCTAAAGCAGTCATAAAGAATAATAAAATTTGGTTATCTTCAAAGGGGATAAAAAATCCCAAAACGGTAAGATATGCATGGCGTGAAGATGCACCTGCAACATTATTTAATAAACAAGGGCTGCCGGCTTTGCCATTCAGAACATTCGGCTCTGTCATTAAAGAATTTAAGTAAATGAATAAATTTTTCACCATATTGTTTTTGTGGATGGTTACTCAGGGTTTGGCACAACAAACTGAAGTACAGTATTTGAGTGGCCGTGGAAATGAAGATATAGTGCAATGGGATTTTTTATGTACCGGTGGAATGAATAGTAACAAGTGGACTAAAATTGGAGTTCCTTCTTGTTGGGAGTTGCAAGGTTTTGGAAAATATGATTATGGATTTGCAAAAGATAGTGTTCGCGGAAAAGAAACCGGCTTTTACAAAAGAAAATTTTTAGTTCCTTCAACATGGAAAGATAAAGTAATCAATATTGTATTTGAAGGTGTGATGACTGATGCTGAAGTTAAGATAAACGGTAAGATGGCCGGCCCAAAACATCAGGGTGCTTTTTATGTCTTTAAATATGATATTACCGGATTATTAAAGTACGGAAAAGAGAACCTGATTGAAGTGAAGGTTGATAAACACTCTTCAAATAAATCGGTTAATGCAGCAGAGCGTGAAGCAGATTACTGGATTTTTGGCGGCATCTTCCGCCCCGTTTGGTTAGAGGCATTGCCGGTTTCTCACATTAAAAATATTGCGGTTGACGCAAAGGCGGACGGAAGATTCAGGGCTGATATTAGTACAAGTGGTAAAGCCGATGCGGTATTGATGCAACTATATGACGGCAATGGAAATCAAATTGGGAAAACTATTTCAGCTAAGGTTTGGAATGATAGCTCAAGAATTGAAAATATATTTGACCGTATAATTTCTTGGAATAGTGAAAGCCCTGTATTATATAAAGCAGTTTTTAAAGTGTTGATAAATGGAAAAATTGCTCACACAATTTCCCGGAGAATAGGCTTTAGAACTGTTGAAGTAAAGCAAAGAGACGGCATTTACGTAAATGGTGTAAAGATGAAATTTAAAGGAGTAAACAGACATTCATTCAGATCGGAAAGCGGAAGAACAACAAGCTATAAAAACAGCGTGGAAGATGTGCAGCTTATCAAAGAAATGAACATGAATGCTGTTCGTATGAGTCATTACCCTCCTGATGGCCATTTTCTTGATGTGTGTGATTCTTTGGGATTATATGTGATTGACGAACTTGCCGGCTGGCATGGACATTATGATACTCCCACAGGAACAAAATTAGTGAAAGAAATGGTGGAACATGACCGGAACCATCCTTCTGTTGTCATCTGGTCCAATGGGAATGAGGGAGGCAGTAATCCCGAATTAGATAAATGGTTTGAAAAATATGATATACAAAATCGGGTTGTGATTCATCCCTGGCAATTACACAATGGTATTGAGACACAACATTATCGTCAATACAATTATGGAGTAGGTAATTATGATAATGGTAGAGAGATAGTGATGCCGACTGAGTTTCTGCATGGCTGGTTTGATGGCGGTCACGGCGCTGGCCTCGAAGACTATTGGAATGTAATGTGGAATGAACCATTACATGCCGGAGGTTTTCTTTGGGATTTTGCAGATCAGGGTGTGATACGGAGAGATCTGAACGACTCAGTAGATACTGACAAACACCGTAGCGCTGATGGAATTGTAGGACCACATCATGAAAAAGAGGGAAGTTTCTTTGCTATTAAAGAAATCTGGAGCCCGGTATATATAGAAAGGAAGGAAATTACGCCTCAGTTTGATGGCAGATTAAATATTGAAAACAGATACCATTTTACAAATACAAAAACATGCAGTTTTAGCTGGAAACTGAAAAGATTTAATTGGAGTAAAGAATTTGAAATTACGGGAATAATCACTGCGCCAGATATTCTGCCTTTACAAAAAGGATATATACAAATGGACCTGCCGGAGAACTGGGATGACTATGACGTGTTGTATGTAACGATAAAAGATCAGTGTCAAAAGGAATTGTTTACCTGGAGCTTTACAATTACCCAACCAAAAGAAATGGCTCACAGGCTGATTGAAAAAGATAGAAAAGAAAATGATATTTCAGTTACGACTTCCGGAGATACTTATGATGTTTCTGTGGGAGAACTGCGATTAAAATTCAATAATACGAATGGATTATTGAAGGAAGTGCAAAATGCCCGGGGAACAATACCTTTAACTAATGGACCGATAATTCAGGAAGGCGTTACCAATTTTAGCAATATTTCCTATGAATTTGATGATGATAAGAACCTGATCGTTTCTTCTTTGTACAATAAAAAAAATAGTTATAATACTTTAAAGTGGACAGTATATCGAAATGGTTGGATAAAATTGGGGTTGAATTATTTTCCTGATTCTTTACACACCAAAATGTTAGGTATCAATTTTGATTTTCCTGAAAAAGATATTCGGTCTGTAACATTTATGGGTAAAGGCCCATACCGTGTTTGGAAGAATCGGCTTAAAGGAGGTCAGTTTGGTGTTTGGAAAAAAGAATATAATGATACCGAAACAGGAGAACAATGGAACTATCCTGAGTTCAAAGGTTATTATGCTCAGTTTTATGGAGGACAATTTAAAACAGACAAGCAAAGTTTTATAGTAGCTACCGAAACAGATGATTTGTTCTTAAGATTATATTCTGCAAAATGGAAAACCGATCAGTGGCATAATTATGAGCCTTGGTTTCCTTCCGGTGATATTTCGTTTATGAATGCCATCCCTTCTATCGGCTCCCGAACACAAACAAGGGAAACAACCGGTCCTATGGGACTTGATAATATCTATTATGATTACGAAAAGGATCCATCAAGGGCATTGCAAATAGAATTATGGTTTAATTTTAATAGTGTTAACTAAAAATCATGAGGGTAAAATTATTATTGGTTTTTTTGTGTTTCTCTTATTTTGGTTTATCTCAGGTGCAGGTTTTGAATCTGCTGGTAGAAGGCCAGTCAAGCCCGATTGGAATTGCTACAATTCAACCACGATTTAGCTGGCAACTGAATTCAGAAAAACGAAATGTGAAACAGACTGCTTATCAAATTTTGGTGGCAACATCTAAATTAAACCTTGAAAAGAATATAGGAGATGTATGGTCATCCGGAAAGATTGATAGTGAAGAAACGGTTAATATACCTTTTGGTGGCAATAATTTAGAATCCAATCAATACTATTATGTGAAGGTGTGGATAAAAACCAATAATGGAGATGAAGCCTGGAGTAAACCGGTTTTTTTTACAATCGGGTTTCTAAATACATTAGAATGGAAAGCGAAATGGATAGGGTATGACAAAGCCTTTTCCTGGGATAGTGTTTCTCAATGGTCAAGACTATCAGCAAGATATTTCAGAAAAGAATTTAATACACAAAAAACGATTAAAAAAGCTTTTGTAAATCTTGTAGGGCTTGGGATGTATGAGCTTCATATTAACGGAAGAAAAGTTGGAAATAAGGTATTGACCCCGGCACCAACTGATTATCGAAAGACTGTTTTGAGTAACACCTACGATGTTACGGAGCATATTAAAAAAGGGAAAAATGCCATAGGTGTTATTCTTGGTAATGGCCGCTTTTTTACTATGAGGCAAGACTATAAGCCTCAGAAAATAAATAATTTTGGATATCCAAAATTATTATTCCAATTAGACATTATTTATGCGGATGGGTCGAGGCGGACTGTAGTTTCTGATCAGAGCTGGAAATTCACTGCTGATGGTCCCATTAGAACCAATAACGAATATGATGGTGAGGAATATGATGCTACAAAGGAATTAGAAAATTGGTCAATAATAAATTACAATGACTATAAGTGGTTGGTACCACAGTTAGTAAAAGCCCCGGAAGGCAAAATAGCGCCTCAGCCTAATCCTGCTATGAAGGTAATGAAAATCATAAAACCCAATTCAATAAAGAAAATTAAAGAAGGGAACTTTATTCTGGATTTGGGTCAAAATTTTGCCGGTTGGCTTCAGATAAAAGTAAGAGGGAAGAAGGGAGATATGGTAAAGATGCGTTTTGCAGAGAGCCTTCAAGCCGATGGGGAATTATATGTTGCCAACCTGCGTGATGCCAGGGTTACCGACGTTTATACCTTAAATGGAAAGGGTGAAGAGGTTTGGCATCCTGTTTTTGTATATCACGGTTTCAGATATGTGGAAATAATCGGGTGGCCCGGAGATCCTGAATTAGAAAACTTTGAAGGACACCTTGTATTTGACCAAATGCAGACAATTGGATCTTTAAAAACATCCGATGAAACCATAAATCAGATTTTGAAGAATGCATGGTGGGGCATTGCATCTAATTATAAGGGAATGCCGGTGGACTGCCCGCAACGTAATGAGCGACAACCTTGGTTAGGCGATAGGGCGCAAGGCGCTTATGGCGAAAGTTTTTTGTTTAATAATGCTTCTTTATATGCCAAGTGGCTTGATGATATACAACAATCTCAAACGGAAGAGGGGGCAATACCCGATGTTGCTCCTGCATTCTGGAATTATTATAGTGACAATATTACCTGGCCTGGAACCTATATTCTGGTTGCACAAATGTTATATCATCAATTTAATGATAAACAAAGTATCTTCAAACATTATTCGTCTATGAAGAAATGGATGATGTATATGAAATCAAAATATTTGAAAAATAATATTCTTACAAAAGATAAATATGGCGACTGGTGTGTGCCACCCGAAGACTTAAAAATGATTCGTTCGCAGGATAGTATGCGAAATACAAACGGACAACTGATCGCGACAGCTTATTACTATCATTTGTTAGGGATAATGACTGATTTTGCAAGAATATCAAAGAATTATCAGGATGTTGATATTTATTCTAACTTACAGGAAAATATAAAGACGGCATTTAACAGCAGGTTTTTTAACAAGGAAACAGATCAGTATGATAATGGCACTGTAACTGCAAACCTGTTACCCTTCTGCTTTGGCATGGTTCCCGAAGAAAATCGTGCGTATGTTTTTGAAAATATTCTAAAAAAATTGAACACTGATAATATGCATATCAGCACCGGAGTGATTGGCACACAATGGCTGATGCGAACTTTAACTCACAATGGTAAGTCGGAAGCAGCATTCACTTTGGCTAGTAATACTACCTATCCTAGTTGGGGTTATATGATAAAAAATGGAGCCACTGCAATTTGGGAATTATGGAATGGCAATACCGCCGACCCTAAGATGAATTCTCAAAACCATATTATGCTTCTTGGTGATTTATTAATCTGGATGTTTGAAGATGTAGGAGGTATTAAAGCGTTGGAACCCGGATTCAGAGAAATTGAAATGAAACCGGCATTTGAGTCAGGACTGAAATATGCTGATGCCTCATATCAATCAGTTCACGGCGAAATTAAAAGCAATTGGTCTTTAAAGAATGGAAAATTAAGTTGGAGAATAACAGTTCCGGCAAATACATCAGCGGTTATTTATATTCCTGAAGAAGACCACAAATTAATCAAAGAAGGCGGTCGGGCAATTTTGGAGGCAGAGGGCGTTTCTTTATTAACAACACAAGAAGGAATGACCTCATTGAGGCTTAATAGCGGGACTTATTTTATTGAAACTTTAAAATAATTTTATAAAAAATGAACAATTACTTTCGTATGAAAAAATTAAATATAGTAAAAAGTGCAATCATTTTACTTGTTATGATTTTTCTGGTTACACCTTCATCGGCACAAAAAAACAGGTGGAAGAAAGGTGTTTTAGTGGACGAGTTTATTTATGAATCCGCTTCTTTTCCTGAGGCACATGCTTCTACTATCGCGGAGACACCCGAAGGATTGATTGCGGCATGGTTTGGAGGTACTAAAGAGGGGCATAAAGATGTTTGTATTTGGACCAGCCATTTGAAAAATGGGAAATGGACAAAGCCTGCTATGGCAGCAGATGGTGTGCTCAGCGATTCTGTCCGTTATGCCTGTTATAATCCGGTTCTGTATCAAGTGCCAAATGGCGATCTTTTATTATTTTATAAAATTGGGCCAAATGTTGCCGGTTGGACAGGATGGCTTAAACGCTCGAAGGATAATGGCCATACATGGAGTGAGCGAGAGGCATTGCCTCAAGACTATCTGGGACCCATTAAAAATAAACCCGAACTCATTAATGGTGTATTAATTTGTCCTTCAAGTACAGAAAAAAATGGCTGGAAGGTTCATTTTGAATATACTAACGATTGGGGGAAGACCTGGACTAAGTCGGAACCCATAAATGATGGAGTAAAATATTCAGCTATTCAACCTTCAATTTTAAAATATAAAAATGGTGATTTACAAGTTATTGGGAGGACTCGTAATACAGTTCTTTATCAGTCGTGGAGTAAGGATGCAGGTAAGACATGGAGCGAGATGAGTTCGTTGAACTTACCTAATAATAATTCGGGGACTGACGCGGTAACATTGAAAGATGGCAGGCAGTTATTGGTTTATAATCATGTATTACCTGATTCAACATGGGTTAGGGGGAAAGGACCAAGAACGCCATTGAATGTTTCCCTTTCCAAAGATGGTGAAAAATGGTATGCTGCTTTAGTACTTGAAGATTCTCCGATTAGTCAGTACTCTTATCCCTCAGTTATTCAAGGCAAAGATGGAATGGTACACATAGTATATACCTGGCGCAGACAAAAAATTAAATACGTTATGATTGATCCTTCTAAATTAAAACTGACAGCAATCAAAAATAAAAAATGGCCGGGAGCTTTAAAAGCTAAAAAGGGAGTAGTTACAGACGATTAATAATAAATCTGAAAATTGATAAATCATTATATAAATTGAAACACATTCCGCTTGTAGATCTCATTATCATTATTCTGTACCTGTTGGGTATGGTATGGATTGGATATTATTTTTCAAAGAAAAATAAAAGTGCCGACCAGTTTACAAAGGCCTCAGGTAAAATTCCGGGCTGGGCAATTGGTTTGTCAATCTATGCTACTTTTTTAAGTAGTAATACTTTTCTGGGAGTACCTGGTAAAGCCTTTGGCAGTAATTGGAATGCTTTTGTTTTCAGCATATCTATGCCGATCGCAGCTTATTTTGCTGCTAAGTACTTTGTTTCGTTTTATAGAAATACAGGAGAAGTATCTGCTTATACACATCTTGAAAAACGATTTGGTCCCTGGGCAAGAGCGTATGCAGTTATATGTTTTATTCTTACTCAGTTTGCAAGAATGGGCTCCGTCTTTTTTGGGATGGCGCTGAGTCTGCAGGCGTTGTTGGGTTACTCAATGGTCTCTATCATGTTAGTGATGGGCGTTTGTATAATTATTTACACCGTAATGGGCGGAATGGAGGCGGTAATATGGACAGAAGTAGTGCAGGGAATTCTAAAAACTCTCGGGGCCTTGCTGATTTTATTTTTAGTGATTAAAGCGATTCCGGGAGGTGTAGAAAAAGCATACCAGATTGCCCATGCCAACAATAAATTCAGTTTGGGAGATATGAAGATGAATTTCACTACTTCCAGTTTTTGGGTCATATTGCTATACGGCTTTTTTATGAACCTGAATAATTTTGGAATGGACCAAAACTATGTACAGCGGTATCATACAGCAAGTTCAGACAAAGAAGCAAAAAAATCTATTTGGTTGTGTGTGTATATGTATGTGCCTGCATCGTTGCTCTTTTTTATAATTGGTTCTGCATTATTTTCTTTTTATTCTTTACATCCCGAACTTACAGAAGTATTAAAACAGACAGCAGCTGCGGAAAGATTGGGTTTAAATGCATCAAGTGCACAAATTAAGGAATTGGCAGCAACGATGCAACCGGCGGATTATGGAGACAAGGTCTTGCCACACTTTATGGTAAATCATGTTCCAAAAGTATTTTTAGGGTTAATAATAGCGGCTATTTTATCCGCAGGAATGAGTACGATTAGTTCTGGAATGAATGCATGTGCCACCGTATTCTCAAAAGATATTTATAAAAGATATTTTAAACCCGACCTGACTGGAAAAGCAGAGTTGAGATTACTACATATTGGTACCATTGTATTCGGACTTATTGGTCTGGGAACCGGGCTTGCAATGTTGGGTATTAAGAGTGTGCTGGATGTGTGGTGGTTACTTTCGGGCATTTTTGCAGGTGGCATGTTGGGTCTCTTTTTGTTAGGTATTATGAGCAGGCAAACAAAGGGTGGTCAGGCATTAGCTGCGGTAGTAGTAGGAATTTTAGTCATTTTGTGGCTAACCTTCTCTCCTGAGCTTCCGGCCGATTTTGGTTATCTGCGATCCAGTCTGCATATCAACATGGTAATTGTTGTGGGTACACTTGTAATATTATTTACAGGAGTGTTATTGACACAATTAAAAAATAAACTTAAAATAAATACGAAAAAATAACTGAATGATGGATAATAAAAAATTTGTTCCGGTAATGATTACGCCTTTCAATTTGAAAGCTGAAATTGATTATGATGCTGTTTCGGAACTGGTTGAGTTTTATTTAAAGGCTGGTGTCAGTGGCTTTTTTGCAAACTGCCTGAGCAGTGAAATGTTTAGCCTCAGCGAAGACGAAAGATTGAAGCTTACAAAACATGTGGTAGAGCGTGTAAATGGGAAGGTGCCCATTGTAGCTACAGGCTCATTTGGTCTTACACTGGAAGATAAGGCTGATTTTACCAAAAGGATTTATGATATTGGAGTAGATGCCGTTATTATGATAGCCGGCCATTTTGCAAAAGTGGATGAGGGCAATGATGCCCTATTGAGAAACTTTGAAAAGATACTTTCTTTAACAGATAATATCCCTTTAGGAATGTATGAGTGCCCTTCTCCGTACAAAAGGATTGTGGAACCTGAAGTGTTTAAAAAATTACTGGAATTTGAACGCTTTATTTATCATAAGGACACCTCTATTACGCACGAGAATGTGAAGGGAAAGTTAGATGTATTGCAAAAAACGAAATCAAAACTTGAGTTTTATGATGCACATACGCCAAATGCTTCTTTTAGTATTCAAAATGGAGCAACAGGAATGTCTTCCATTTCGGGGAACTTCTACCCCGAAGTGTTGGTGTGGATGGTGAATAATGCCAATAATCCCGAAAAGAGGGAGGAGGTGGATTGGTTGCAATCAGAATTAACAAGAGTTGATCCTACGATTCATATTGCTTATCCCATCAGTGCAAAGTACTTTTTGGCAAAGCGAGGTTTATCAGTACGCAATATTAGTCGTGCCTATTCAATGCATCTTACCCCAGAACAAAAAGAGGATATGGATGCTATTCATAAAGACTTTTTGAAATGGTGCGAAAGATTGGAAATTGAGCCTGTAAAATTATAAAATCTAAAAAAGTGGGTTATGCAATTATCTGTACGTAATAGAATTCTTTTTGTATTTTTTATACTGCTATTTCCTATTCTCACTATTGCACAAAATGATAGTGATCATCAGTATGCAATGTCCTTAAAAGATGTATTATTTGATATTCAAAAACGTTATGGAGTGACGATCAAGTTTAATGAGGAGATGGTACAGGGAAAAGTATTGAATTATGCACAATGGCGTTATCGCCCGGATGTGGAAGAAACGCTGAAAAACATTTTATCGCCTTTTGACTTGAAAGTAAAACCTGATGGGGCCAACAAATATAAACTTAGCCCTTATGAATATTATCGCTGGCCGGTGAAAGAAGGTTGGGCGCAATTAGATGATATTGCTTCGAAGTACAATAATTTACAGGAATGGATTGAAAGAAGGAATTTATTACTGCCTTGCATCATGGATGCGCTGAGGCTTTCAAAATTACCTGCTTACCCGCTAAGCAAGCCTATTGTTACGCCCGTAAGAAAGTATAAAGGATATTCGGTTCAGAATATTGCAATAGAGATTTTGCCAGGCGTTTGGGTAAATGGTTCTTTGTACAAGCCATTGAAGTATAGGGGTAAAATACCGGTAATTCTAAATCCTGACGGGCATTGGCCAAAACATCGGTATCGTGCGGATTGTCAATACCGTTGTGCCGCATTTGCAAAAATGGGGGCAATGGCTTTTAGCTATGATTTATTTGCCTGGGGCGAATCTTTATTACAATTTAAGGAAGAAGACCATCGGCGCAGTCTTGCTGAGAGCATACAGATTTTGGGATCAATCAGAATTCTGGATTATTTGCTTTCATTACCAGATGCTGATGCTGAAAGGGTGGGCATTACCGGTGGCTCCGGAGGTGGTACGCACACTGCTTTGATGACTGCTATTGACACCAGAATAAAAGCATCGGCCCCTGTTGTAATGATTTCTTCTTATTTCTATGGCGGATGTCCTTGTGAAAGTGGTATGCCTGTTCATGCATGTGGAGGAGGCACTGATAATGTTGAAATTGCAGCAATGGCTGCTCCGAATCCTCAGTTATTGGTGAGCGATGTAGGAGACTGGACGGATAAAATGCCTGAGCATGATTTTTTATATCTCCAAAAAATTTATAATTGGTATGGTAAAAAAGATAATGTGGAAAATGTACATCTGCCAAATGAAGGACACGATTATGGTATAAATAAACGTATCGCTGTTTATAAATTTTTTGCAAAATATTTTAACCTGAACATTAGTGCCATTGAAGATGAGAATGGGAATATAGATGAAAGTAGTATTACCATTGAGCCTGAAAATAAATTGTACGTATTTGGCGATAATGGCGAAAAGCTTCCTGCAAGGGCAGTTCATGGATTTGAAAATTTGGAAAAGGTATTTTATAATGCAATTAAATAAAGAAAATACAATTCAGAAATCACTAAAAAAAGTATCAGGTGTCATTGTTGCATTGGCAATATTAGTTGGTTTTGCAGCTTGTTCGGCTTCAAAAAAGATAACGTCCGACCCGAGATATAAAATTGGACTGATAGATTTAATGTTGCTAAAACGTCAGAAGTTAAGCGCCATCCCCCTTACCAAAGAATTGGGCGCCGATGGCCTTGAAGTAGATATGGGAGGCTTGGGACAAAGGCCAACATTTGATAATAAATTATTGATAGATTCGGTAAGGTTACAATATTTAAAAACAGCAAAGCAAAATGGAATAGAATTATTTTCTCTGGCCATGACAGGTTATTACGCTCAGTCATTTTGTGGAAGGCAGGAATGGAAAAAATCGATTGAAGACTGTATAAAAACTATGAAGTTGATGAATATAAAAATGGCTTTTCTGCCAATGGGTGTACAGTGTGATATGAAACAAAATCCCGAGAAGAGAGCTTCGGTTATTTCCAGGCTTAAAGAAGCAGGAGCAATGGCTTCTAAGGCAGGTGTTATACTGGCTATTGAGACATCTCTGTCTGCATTTGAAGAAGTTCAATTATTAAAGGAGATTGCCTCTCCTGCAATAAAAATATATTTCAATTTTTCAAATCCGTTAAAAGAAGGTAGAGATTTATATGATGAGTTAAAGATATTAGGTAAAAACAATATTGCAATGATCCATGCAACGAATAAGGATAGTGTGTGGCTTCAAAATGACCGAGAGATTGATATGTATAGGGTAAAAAGAATATTAGATGAAATGGGCTGGAAGGGATGGCTCGTTGTAGAAAGGAGTAGAGATGCTACCCAGCCGAGAAATGTAAAGTATAATTATGGCGCCAATGTGGCTTATCTAAAAAAAGTGTTTCAGTGAGTAGAATAATCATAAATATCTTTTGTTGGATCATTGTTTTTTCAGTTCAAAAATCTGTAGGTCAGATTTATGTATCACCCGATGGTGATGATAATAATAATGGAACGATGACCCAACCGAAAGCAACTTTGAACGGAGCATTGAGGCAGGCAAGAGAGATAAGAAGATTAAGTTCCATTAAGGATACAAAAGATGTGAAAATTCTTTTGCAGGACGGAATGTATTTCCTTGAGGAACCTGTCATAATTAGGCCAGAGGATAGCGGTTATGATGAATATTTTACAATTATTGAGGCGTTAAAGGGGGCGAAGCCTATTATTAGTGGCGGTATCAAAATAAAGGCTTGGAAGAAATTAAACAATTATCCTGCAAAACTTCCGATTTTGTCACGTGCTGAAGTATGGGTTGCGGACGTACCGTTGGTAGGTGGACAATTGTTCAATTTCAGACAGTTGTGGGTAAATGATAAGAAAGCAACCAGAGCAAAGAGTGCGAATGGGAATACGATGCATCGCATATTAAATTGGGATAAGCAAAAACAGGCGGCAGTTATTCCGTCATTGCCTTTTGCTCATCTGCAAAAAGAAACAGGGTTAGAAATGTTTATCCATCAATGGTGGGAAATAGCTATTCTTCGAATAAAAGCTTTAGATGTATTCAGAGACAGTGCTAGATTATTTTTCTATCAGCCGGAAGCAAAGATTCAAAGTGAGCATCCCTGGCCTGCTCCCTGGCTTTCTGAAGAAACTGGGAACTCAGCTTTTTTTCTCACCAATGCGTTACAATTTCTTGACGAACCGGGCGAATGGTATCTGGATGTACCCGATAGAAAACTTTATTATTGGCCTCGTCACGGTGAAGATATGAGTAAAGCAAAGGTTATCGCTCCTTTTCTTGAAACGCTTCTGGAAATCAAAGGAACTAAAGATACCCCCGTCAGGAATATTAAAATTAATGGTATTAGTTTTCAACATACCGGGTGGATGCGTCCTTCGTTGCAGGGACATGTGCCTCATCAGGCGGGTATGTTCATGTGGGATGCCTATAAAATCAGGCCTGCAGGTACTCAGGAAAGACCGGCTCTGGATAATCAAGCATGGGTAGGGAGGCCAACAGCAGCAGTAGCTATTGATTATGCAACAAATATCAGGATAAATGATTGCGATTTCAGTCATTATGCTTCTTCAGGGTTAGACATGCACAAGGGAGTAAAAGCATCAACTGTAACCGGGAATCTTTTTAAAGACATTGGGGGAACAGCTTTACTTGCAGGTGTATTCAGCGAACCGACACACGAAGTGCATATCCCCTATAATCCTGAAGATGAAAGAGAGGTAACGGATAATATTTTGATTAAGAATAACTTTATTACAGATGCTTCTAACGAAGATTGGGGATGTGTGGGTATTGGTGCCGGTTATGTTCGAAATATCATAATCAGTAATAATGAAATTGAAAATGTATCCTATAGCGGTATAAGCATAGGATGGGGCTGGACACCGCAGACTAATATAATGAGCAATAATAAAGTTATTAAAAATAAAATCCACCATTATGGAAAACATAATTATGATTGTGCGGGTATTTATACTCTAAGCGCTCAACCCGGATCTGTTATTGCAGAGAACTATATAGATAGTATTTATAAAGCGCCTTATGTTCATTTACCTACGCATTGGTTTTATTTATATACGGATGAAGGCTCCTCCGAAATTACAATTAAAAACAACTGGACTCCCACAGCAAAATATTTGCAGAATAATAATGGACCTAATAATATCTGGAATAATAATGGACCTGAAGTAGATGAACTGGTTAAGAAAAATGCAGGAATTGAGAGTGAATACAAAATGTTGACAAAAAACAGTACGGTAAGTAATGTGAGCCTGCCTATAAATAAACAGAGAAAAGAACTTATGGAATTAATAGTGCATGATGAAAAAGAATTTGATTTAAATAAATTGAAATTACTGCTAAATCAAAACGGTATGGATAGAAGTAGTATTTATCAGTGGAAGAATCATTATATTATCTACAGCTATGTGCAAGATATTGGAGTGATAAAAGGTCGTATAAAGAATAACTTTTCAAAAACAGAGGTTCGGGTTTATCATGATTTGTTTTATGAATTTGATAAACAAAATCATTGCAATGACAAGACTTTAGCAAGCGAATGGGATTATGTAATAATGACTGCCAATCTTGTAAGCGATAAGAATAAGCAGCAAGAGTATTTGGATTATCATGCTACCCAGTTTCAAAAATGGCCGGAAGTTTCACAAGGATTTTGCAATGCAGATTTTCAAAAACTGTTATTATTTAAAAATGGGAGACAATTGATGTTGATTATTGCTATTCCGAAAGGAGAAAGTTTGGAAAAATTGAATCCTAAAACGACTAAAAATAACCCACGGGTAAATGATTGGAATAAGATAATGGCCCCTTATCAGGAAGGAATAGAAGGGACAAGCCCGGGCGAAAAATGGGTTTTGTTTCAAAAGAGTAATTAAATCATAAAACGTATAATAGAAATATGATGACAGAAAAAAAACTATCAGTTGCTATTTTGGGACTTGGCGAAGGGAGAAGTACTATCAGCGCAGTTTTAAATAGCAATAAGTTGGAATTGAAGAATATTTGTGATGCTAATGAAGCGCTTTGTAAACAGCGGTGCCATGAATTTGGATTTATAAAATATGCCACCAATTATGATGATATATTAAAAGATGAAAACATTGATATTGTAGCTATTTACACTCCGGATTATCTCCATGCCGAGCATATAAAAATGGCTTTACAAAGCGGAAAACATGTAGTGTGTACCAAGCCGTTTATAGATAATCTGCATGATGCTAAGGACTTGTTGGAACTACAGCAAAGAATGAACAAAAAAGTTTTTATAGGTCAAAGTTCACGATTTTTTGAGCCGGCAATAAGGCAGCGCAAAGATTTTGAAGAAGGAGAAATAGGCGATCTCATTACGGTTGAGAGTCATTACCATGCTGACCATCGTTGGTTTTTGGAAAAGAAATGGGCGCTTGAAAATTCTTTCAAATGGCTTTATGGCGGATTAAGCCATCCGGTAGATTTCATTAGGTGGTATATGCCTGAAATAGAAGAAGTAATGGGTTATGGCATGATCAGTTTTAATGCAAAAGAAGCAGGATTAAAAAACGAGGATGTAATGCACTTTATTTTCCGTGCAAAAGATGGCAGGGTTGCAAGAGTGAGTGGGGTATATACTTCACCAATTCAGCCGACTTATCGGGAAAGCGGCATGAGTACGGTACTTCGTGGCACCGAAGGAGCCAACCAGGCTGACTATCAGGAGTTGCGGTATGCAATCACTAACAAAAGAGGGGAAGAAAAAATAATCACCTGGGGAGACAAGGCTTTGAAACATTATTTTCGTTTTGAAGGACAAAGCCACCATGCAGGTGAGTATCAGAACTATCTTGAATACTTTGCAGACTCTATTACTCACGGTTTTACTGCTTACCCCGATATAAAAGAAGGTATTGGCACTGCGGCATTATTACAGGCAATGGATAAATGTTTGAGTACGGGAAAACCGGTTTTGATTTCTGAAATTTTAAGAGAATATGATATTGATTAAAATGAAGATTACAAATAGAGGAACAGTAGATGTTTTTTCAGGATAATAAATGCTTAAAACTGGGCGGTAAAAAACAGGAACAATGATTAAAAAAATATTCAATTCTTCAATTTATCTGAATACTAAACTAATTTTTCTTACAAGGGAAAAGCAATTTAAATGAATAATATTTTATCCAAATTACAAACGCCTGACTATGTAATCGTCGTAGTATATCTGATGGTGCTGCTATTGATTGGTTACAAAGCGAGTTTTGGAAAGAAGCGGAAAAAAGATGAAACCCTTTTTCTTGCGGGGAAATCATTGAATTGGTACAACATAGGGTTTAATATGTGGGGTACCAATGTGGGGCCCTCTATGCTTCTGGCATTTGCAAGTATTGGATATGCCACCGGTATTGTGGCCGGAAATTTTGAATGGTATGCTTTTGTATTCTTATTTTTATTGGCAATTGTTTTTGCGCCTATTTATCTTGCCAGTAATGTAATAACGCTTCCAGAATTTATGGGTCAGCGTTATGGAGATACTACCCGTACTGTATTGGCCTATTATGCGCTTATCAAAATGTTGATTTCATGGCTTTCACTCGGGCTTTTTGCAGGTGGATTCCTGATACGCCAGATCTTGGGGATTCCAATGTGGCAGTCGGTAATTGCTTTGGTTTTGTTTGCCGGATTATTTGCTTTTGCCGGTGGATTGAAAGCGATAGCCCGTATTAATGTTTTTCAGATGATACTTCTGCTTGTTGTGTCATTCCTTTTATGTATTTTGGGGTTATACAAAGTGGGCGGTATTCAGGCATTAATTGACAAAGCCCCACCACACTATTGGGAGTTGATTAAACCTGATTCGGATACTAATTACCCCTGGCCTGCTATTTTATTAGGATATCCGGTTTCGGCTATTGCCTTTTTTTGTACCGATCAGGCAATGGTACAATCGGTATTGGGTGCTCGTAATCTTGAACAAGGGCAATTAGGTGTAAGTTTTATAGGGTGGTTAAAGATATTTTCCTTACCACTATTTATTATCCCCGGAATCATCTGTTTTGTTTTGTACCCTGATTTGGGTGATCCTGACCTCGCTTACATGACAATGGTTACGAACCTGTTTCCAACCGGACTCAATGGATTGGTGATTGTCGTTTTAATCGCTGTATTGGTAGGAACAGTGGGTTCTTCATTAAATGCATTAAGCGCCGTTTTTACCACAGATATATATGCAAAAAAAATTAATCCTAATGCCTCTACCCGGCAACTTATAAAAACCGGACGGATTACGATATTGGTTGGATGTGTAATTGCCGTATTGATTGCTATCGCTATTGATAATATAAAAGGACTGAAACTATTTGATATTTTTCAGGCTGTATTAGGTTTTATCGCACCTCCTTTGGCCGTTGTATTTTTGCTGGCTGTATTTTGGAAAAAGACATCACGTAAGGCTGTCAATTTCACATTGTCATGGGGTGCGGCCTTGAGCCTTGGAGTAGGTGCGTTATATCTGTGGGTATTCCCATCGGATCAGTATAGCTTTTGGCCACATTATCTTTTACTATCGTTCTACACTTTCGCTTTATTGTTTTTATTAACGGTTTTAATTTCACTAACAGATAAAACCCCTGTCCGTTATACGGTAGTTGATAGAAAAAATGTAAGCCCGCCTACCAAATTGGTTAAACGAGTATGGGGCGCTTTAATCATTGTAATGATAATATTATATCTGACTTTTCATTAAACAGGAATTAAAAAAAATGTTATGACTGCTATTTTCGATTTTTACATTTTATTAAAAAGGCTGCTGAGAAACAATTCTAAATTTTTTGTTGCAATATTTTTATTTGTTTTCTTAGTACAAATAGGTTTTTCTCAAAATGCCACCTGGATTTGGTATCCGGGAGATTATGAAATCTGGCTTTCCAATAAGATGCAGAACCGCCGTACTGAACGTGGCACGTTTCTCCCTGTTTTTTGGAAGATGGATAGTCCTTACCCATTAATGGATTTTCATAAAATATTCGAACTGGCAAACCCTGAGGAAGTGGAAATCGCTGTTGAGGGTGAATATAACGTAAAATTGGATGGAAAGCCTTTGGAAGGTATGCCTTCAAAAATAATGGTACCGGCCGGCCGGCACAAGCTGAATATTAAAGTGTTCAATCAGGCCACAGTTCCTTCGATCTTTGTAAAAGGAAAAACAATAAAAAGCGATAATTCATGGCTGGTGACTTTTGAGGATAAGGAATGGATAGATGAAAGCGGAAAGGCTTCTGACGTATCTGCCACCAAATGGTTGAACGCAGGTAGTTGGAATTTTGATAGTAAAGAAAACAAACCTTCTCAATTTGCTTTATCTCTTAAACCAATGAAGGCAATTAAGAGTGAAAAACTACCAACGGGAAACCTAATTGATTTCGGTAAAGAAACCTTTGGGTTCATTAAGTTTCATAAGCTGATAGGGAAGGGAAAATTGAATATTTATTACGGAGAAAGTAAAGAAGAAGCATTGGATACAGCTTATACAGAAACCTATGATAAACTTATTGTTGATTTATCCGCAGAGAAAGATTCTGTATTGACATTATCAAAAGCGTTCAGATATGTAAATATTATATCCGAAGGAGATGTAAGTTATGATGATGTGTCTATGTTATACGAATTTCTGGATGTTCCCGATAAAGGCTACTTTAGGTGTAATGATCAGGAAGTGAACAATATTTGGGATGTGGCCGACTATACTATGCGTCTCACCACCCGGGAATTTTTTATAGATGGCATTAAGCGCGACAGATGGATTTGGAGTGGCGATGCCTATCAAAGCTACCTCATGAACTATTATCAGATAAATGATAATGCCTCTGTTACGCGCACTATGTATGCGCTTCGCGGAAAAGATCCGGTTACCAGTCATATCAATACAATTATGGATTATACTTTTTATTGGTTTCTGGGTATTTATGACTATTATTTGTACTCGGGCGATAAAACCTTTCTGGTTCAGAATTATGACCGTATGAAAAGTTTAATGGACTATGTATTGTCGCGAAGGAATAAAAACGGATTATTGGAGGGCCTTACCGGTGATTGGATTTTTATTGATTGGGCTGCCGGGCTCAGCAAGAAGGGAGAGGTGAGTTTTGAGCAGTTACTTTTTGCCCGAAGCCTTGAAACGATGGCTCTGTGTGCCGGGCTCGTGAATAAGAATGAGGATGCAGAAAACTATACTGCACTTGCCTCTGATGTGAAAAAGAAGTTATTTGATTTTTATTGGAGTCAGGACAAGCAGGCCTTAGTGCATAGCCGGATTGATGGGATACCCACCGATAATGTTACTCGTTATGCCAATATGTTTGCAATATTTTTCGACTATTTCAATGATTATCAAAAGCAGTTGGTAAAAAACTCAGTGCTGCTGAATGATAATGTACAGAAAATTGTTACGCCATACATGCGTTTTTATGAGTTGGAAGCGCTGTGTGCATTAGGCGAACAAAATTATGTTTTGAAGGAAATAAAAAACTATTGGGGAAATATGCTGAAGTTGGGAGCCACTTCGTTTTGGGAAGAATACAATCCTGAAAAAAGCGATGCAGAACACTATGCAATGTATGGAAGAAAATATGGAAAGAGCCTTTGCCACGCCTGGGGAGCAAGCCCCATTTATCTGTTAGGAAAATATTTTCTTGGTGTTAAACCTACGGCGCCCGGATATGCCCAATACCTTATTCAACCCGAGTTAGGCGGTTTAAAATGGATGGAAGGAAAAGTGCCAACGCCTGCCGGAAATATTGAGATGTATGTAAATGATAATAATATAAAAATAAAATCTCCGGTAGGAGAGGGAACACTTTTAATAAAGAGTAAAAAGATCCCTAAAACTAATTTCGGAACTTTTATAAATAAAGGAAATAATCAGTATGAATTAACCTTAGAAAAGGACAGACAATATAACATTTCCTATCATAAGTTATAGGTCTTTTTAAACGTATTTATTATGAAAATAAAAAAATTATTATCCTTTTTGCTGTTATTGATAAATATTAATCTCTTTGCTCAAAAAGGATTAGTAGGCACTTCAAACAGCCCTTATGCAAAACTATATTCACTCGGAATGGATGATGTGAAACTGACTGACGGTTTCTGGGCAGAGCGGTTTAATGTTTGCAGGGATGTAATGGTTCCTCAGTTGTGGAACATTTATACAAGTGATACTGTTTGTTATGCTTTCAGAAATTTTAAGATAGCGGCCGGATTGCAATCCGGTAGTTTTCAGGGTCCCTCATTTCACGATGGTGATTTTTATAAAACTCTTGAAGCTGTTGCTGCTATGTATGCCTCTACTAAAGATATAGGTTTGTTTAATAAAATGGAAGAGGCTATCCGCGTGATATCCTTAGCGCAAAGAGAAGATGGTTATATTTATACAAAAAATATTATAGAACAAAAGGCTTCAGGCGAAAACAAATTGTTTGATGATAAGCTTAGTTTTGAAGCATATAATTTAGGACATTTGATGACAGCAGCCTGTGTGCATCATAGAGCCACCGGAAAAAATAATCTTTTGACCATTGCCGGGAAGGCTGCTGATTTTTTGATCGGCTTTTATAATTCGGCTACTCCCGAACAGGCCCGCAATGCAATATGTCCTTCTCACTACATGGGTCTTGCAGAGCTATACAGAGAAACAAAACAACTGAAATATTTAAAACTGCTTGAAAAACTGATTGATATACGTGGAACCGTAGAAGGCACTGATGATAATAGCGACCGTGCCCCATTTAGAGAAATGCAAAAGATCGTTGGACATGCAGTCCGGGCTAACTATCTGATGGCAGGGGTTGCTGACTTATATGCAGAAAACGGAGATATTACTTTATTTAACACATTGAGCAAACTATGGAATAATGTGATGCTTACAAAGATGTATGTTACCGGAGGATGCGGCGCCTTGTACGATGGAGTTTCTGTCGATGGCACTTCTTACAATCCGGATACAGTGCAAAAAGTGCATCAGTCTTACGGACGTGATTATCAGTTGCCAAACTTTAGCGCACATAATGAAACCTGTGCCAATATTGGAAATGTACTCTGGAACTATCGCATGTTTTTACTTACCAAAGATGAAAAATATTTTAATGTTGTTGAGCTGGCTTTGTATAACAGTGTGCTGAGCGGTGTAAGTATGAACGGGAAAAATTATTTTTATACAAACCCATTAGCGCATACTCAAAACTATCCATATCACCTGCGTTGGGAAGGCGGTCGTGTTCCCTACATTAGTCTTTCCAATTGTTGCCCGCCTAATACTGTGCGCACAATAGCCGAGATAAGCAACTATATGTATAGCGCTGATAAGGATGGTTTATATCTGAATATGTATGGAGCAAATAATTTAAATACTACTTTAAGTAATGGTAATAAAATTTCTTTGCAGCAAATAACCAATTATCCGTGGGATGGTTCTGTAACTATATGGGTAAAATCTGCAAGCCAAAACTTTCCGTTGCATTTAAGAATTCCCGGATGGTGCAAAAAGGCAGATATTAAGTTGAATAGTAAAGTAATAAAATCTGATATTCCCGGCGGACAATACTTTGCTTTAAAATCTATTAATCCTGGTGATAAAATTGAATTGGTAATGAATATGCCTGCCATGCTTATTGAAGCCAATCCGATGGTAGAGGAAACACGCAATCAGGTGGCGGTAAAACGAGGCCCTGTTGTATATTGTTTAGAATCAACCGATGTTCCCGAACAAAACATATTTAATATAATCATTCCTTCGTCTATTAAATTTACTCCCCAGCCGGCTCACATTGATGGCGGTAACATAATAGCGCTATCGGGTGAGGCTATAAAGATTTCGGACAACAAGTGGAACAACACATTGTATCGGGAAATAGATAATGAAATGAAGAATGTCAGGATAAAATTGATTCCTTATTATTCCTGGGCAAATCGTGAAAAATCTGATATGACGGTTTGGATGCCTTTAAAAAGATAAAATTATGTTACCAACTTTTGAACTACTATCATCTTCCTTGCGTCGCACACTTCAGCTGTGGTACATATCCCAGCTGATATTCTTCGTTCAGGCTAATGCACAATTGGTAGATAAAACACCGGCTCCGGTACCGGTGGCTCCTTCGATTTATAATCGTGAACCTTACGAAGATCAGATGGTAAGTGGCATTAATCGTGATGCGGCAAGAGCTACAGCTTATTCTTATTCAACCATTGAAGATGCATTGAGAAATAATCGCGAAAATAGTGGAAGATTCATTTCATTAAATGGTGAATGGGATTTTTCATTTGCTTTAAAACCGGGTGATGAACCAAGAGAATTTTATAAAACAAGGGTGCAAAATTGGAAGCAAATTGAAGTGCCTTCTAATTGGGAATTAAAAGGGTATGACAAACCCATTTATAAAAGCGCTGTGTATCCTTTCCGTCCCGTTAATCCACCTTACGTACCAAGAGATTATAATGGTGTCGGGTGTTATCAGAAAACATTTGTAATTCCTCAAAACTGGAAAGATCTGAATGTAACACTGCATTTTGGTGGTGTGAGTTCTGCATACAAGGTATGGTTAAATGGAAAGTTTTTGGGTTATGCAGAAGACAGTTTTTTGCCTTCTGAATTTAATATTACACCTTATTTGATTGATGGAGAAAATATTTTATCCGTTTGGGTGATTCGTTGGAGTGATGGCAGTTTTCTGGAAGATCAGGATCAATGGAGATTGAGTGGTATTCACAGGGAAGTATATCTGATGGCAGAGCCTAAATTTAGAATAGCAGATTTCTTTTATCAAACAAAGTTGGACAAGGATTATAAAGATGCAACGCTGAGTATCAGACCGAGAATTGAAAACCTTTCTGGCACTGAAATGAAAGGTTATATGTTAAAGGCCCAATTATACGATGAAAAGCAACAGCCTGTATTGAAACAACCATTATTAAAAAATGCTGAAGATATTTTGAACGAAGTGCATCCAAGATTAGATCGGGTTAAATTCGGACTTTTAGAAACCATCATTCCGGATCCTAAAAAATGGAGTACTGAGGAGCCGAATCTTTATACTTTGATATTAAGTCTTGAAGATAGCGCCGGTAATATTAAGGAAGTGAAATCGTGCAGGGTGGGCTTCAGGTCTATTGAATTCAGGAAGGAGGATAGTAAGTTATTGATAAATGGAAAACTTACCTATTTGTATGGCGTTAATCGTCCGGACCACCACCCGACTAAAGGTAAGGCTTTAAGTCGTGAAGATATATTACAGGACATTGTAACTATTAAAAAATTTAATTTTAATTGTGTTCGGCTTTCTCATTACCCTAGTGATCCCTATCTGTTAGATTTATGTGATGAGATGGGCATTATGGTGATTGATGAGGCTAATCATGAAACGCATGGATTGGGTGGCAAACTTGATCATGATGCTACCTGGGCTTCGGCCTATCTTGACAGGGTGACCAGAATGGTTTTACGCGATAAAAATCATCCATCAATCATTATGTGGAGCCTGGGCAATGAGGCGGGCAGCGGTCCCAATCATGCGGCTATGGCGGGTTGGGTAAAAGACTTTGATATCACGCGTCCACTGCACTATGAACCGGCAATGGGAAGTCCGCGAGAAGATGGCTACATAGACCCTTCTGATTCGCGCTATTTAAAAGCAAACGACCACTCACACAGAATACAAAATCCAAAAGACCAGTATTATGTGGATGTAGTTAGTCGCATGTACCCTGCCCTTTATACAGCGCCTTTATTAGTCAATCAAAACAACGGAGATCATCGTCCTATCTTTTTTTGCGAATATGCCCATGCCATGGGCAACAGCGCCGGAAATCTAATAGAGTTCTGGGATCAGTGGAGAAGTTTGCCGCGTGTTATTGGCGGATGTATCTGGGAGTTTAAAGATCAGGCGCTGACAAAAAATGATGCGAATGGAAAATCTTATTATGTATATGGTGGAGATTTTGACGAAAAATATTTTGATGATTTTACTATTAAGGGTATTGTAAATGCGGATGGTTCTCCGAAAGGCGTAATGTATGAATGTAAGCGAATCTTTCAGCCTGTTCAGGTTGAATGGGCTGATAAGGGAAAAGGACTTATTAAAATAATAAACTCAAGCCCCGTAAAAAATACTAAGGATTATGATCTAGTTCTTAAAATCAGAACTGAGGGAGTTATTACTTCAAGTCATAATTTACCTTCTGTAGATGTTCGGCCTGAAGATAGTACCGTTATTGACATTAGTAAATTTATTCCAAAACAAAAAGAAAAGGAAATGCTCATAGATATAAGTTTTAATCTCAGAAATAATACTCCATGGGATTCAAAAGGATATTCTATTGCTTCCAATCAATTGAATGCAACTGCATTGAGCAGGCCTTACGAATTCACTTCTACAATTTCTTTTAAAGAAATGGGAAATAATTTTCTCGCCGAAGGAAAAACTTTTAAAGTTGCAATCAATAAGGAGAACGGCGCATTATTTTCATATATTCTGGATGGAAAAGAAAAAATCTTTGCTCCTTTATTACCTCATTTTACAAGGCCTCAAACAGATAATGATAAACGAGGGTGGAAAACGCAAAATGTGTTAAAACGGTGGTACGAAAACCAACCAAAGCTAACGGGTGTAAAAGTGGATATTCAAAACGGAAAAGAAGGTATATTATCTTCTTATCAAATGGTGAATGATAGTGTGGAGATAAAAGTGTTTTATACTGTGAGCAAAGAAGGTGTTTTAAAAGTTGATTATTCTTTAGTAGCAGATGAGCATTTGCCTTGTATTCCTAAGATTGGTATGCAAATGGGGATTGATAAGAACCTCACTGAACTTAAATGGTATGGCCGTGGTCCGATGGAAAATTACATTGATAAGAATTATGGCACTGATATAGGGATATATGATTTGAATATTTATCGGTTTATGGAAAACTATGTGGTGCCACAGGAAAATGGTAACCGCACCGATGTACGATGGATGCAACTGAAAGAGAAAGCAGACAAAAACGGAATTCTCATAACGGCTGATAGCCTGCTTAGTATGAGCGCCTGGCCTTATACTGAAAAAAATATTTCCGAAGCAAGGCATACGATTGATTTACAAGGTGCCGGTTACATCACATTAAATATTGATCTTATTCAGATGGGTGTGGGAGGAAATGACAGCTGGAGTGAGGTGGCAGCGCCTTTGGGGCAATATCAGATTAGGCCGGGTAACTATAGCTACTCTTTTTATATTTCTCCTCGTGATATTTTATTGAGAAGGAAAGTTGGCGAAACAAAAAAACAGTAATAATGAGGACAATAAAATATTTAATCCTGTTTGTTGCTTTTATTAGTATTTTCTCTAATGGATTTACTCAGCATAAAAATCCGGTAGAAACTGCCTTTTACAATCCGCCGGCTGAGGCAAAGCCATGGGTATTGTGGTATTGGATGCACTCCGCCGTTTCCAAAGAAGGGATTACCGCTGATTTGGAAGCGATGAAATCAGTGGGAATTGAAGGCGCCTATTTAGTGTGTATATACGACACAGTGAATCGGATACCATTTGATAAACCGGCCAGACAATTATCTCCATTGTGGTGGGAAATGGTAAATCATGCTTTTAAGGAATGTAAGCGCTTAGAGTTAAAACTGGCTTTTCATGTAAGTGATGGTTTTGCATTAGCGGGCGGCCCCTGGATAAGACCCGAGCAATCCATGCAAAAACTGGTCTGGTCAAAAACTTATATTAGCAGCGCTCATTCCGGTGTCATCCATTTAAAACAACCTGCTGCTAAGGAAAATTTTTATAAAGACGTTGCCGTTTTTGCGTATCCGGCCAATTCTTCTAATAACTACCAAATCAATCTTCCTGAACCGGTTGTTTCTACCGGCACAGGAGCAGATGTATCTTTTGTAAGTAAACCGGGAGATGATTCCAAAACCTTCAGAAGTGATACTACCTGTTGGATACAGTATCAATATAATGAGCCATTTACATTACGCTCTTTAAAAACACATACAGGAGGCAACAATTATCAATCCCAAAGACTGATTTTACAATCAGGTAATGATGGGAAAAATTTTAAGACCATTATGAGAATGCAACCTCCTCGGCATGGATGGCAGGATACTGATGAAGATTATACCTTCTCTATCCCCGAGACTACGGCTACCTATTTTCGTTTTGTATATGATAAAACCGGTACAGAACCGGGCTCCGAAGACTTGGATGCCGCAAAATGGAAACCCACATTAAAACTCAAAGGTCTTTATTTGAGCGATGAGCCGGTTATCAATCAAATTGAAGCTAAAAATGGAAGTATATGGCGAGTGGCAGAATATACAACATCGTCAATGGTTTCTGATTCTGAAGTGGTCCCTTTCAATCATATAATTAACTTAACGGATAAAATGGACGCAGATGGCAGACTGAACTGGCAACCTGCTTCCGGTAATTGGGTGGTAGTGAGGATTGGCCATACTTCTACCGGACATGTAAACGCTACCGGAGGCGCTGCTAAAGGTTTGGAGTGCGATAAATTTAGTGAAGAAGCAATTAAATTTCAATATGATAACTGGTTTGGAAAAGTATATGAAAACACTGACCCCGGTCTGGCTGAGGAGGTGCTGAAAATTTTTTATATTGACAGTTGGGAAGCAGGCAGTCAAAACTGGAGCGCTAATTTTCTGTATGAATTTAAAAAAAGAAGAGGATATGACTTGTTGCCTTATCTTTTAGTGATGACGGGGGTTCCTATTGAGAGTGTTGTTAAGTCAGAGAAAATCCTACATGATGTGAGAGAGACTATAGCCGAACTCGTAAACGATATATTTTATAAAACACTCAGAAAACTGGCTGATGAAAAGGGTTTGAAATTTACTGCCGAAAACGTATCGCCAACAATGGTGAGCGATGGCTTACTTCATTTTAAAACGGTTGATTACCCGACAGGCGAGTTTTGGTTGAACAGCCCTACACATGATAAACCAAACGACATGTTTGATGCAATTACTGCTGCACATATTTATGGAAAAAGAATCATACAGGCAGAGGCATTTACTACGCTCAGGATGGATTGGACGGCACATCCGGGTAGCTTGAAGGCGCTTGGCGACAGAAATTTTGCAATGGGAATTAATAGAATGGTTTTTCATGTAAATGCTTTAAATCCATGGTTAGATAAAAAACCGGGAATGACCTTAGGAGGAATTGGTCTGTTTTTTCAGAGAGATCAAACCTGGTATAACCAGAGTAAAGCATGGATTGACTACATAACAAGAACTTCTGCCGTGCTGCAACAGGGAAATCCGGTAACGGATATTGCTGTATTTACCGGTGAGGAGATTCCAAGGCGCTCCGTTTTGCCGGATCGTTTGGTGAGTACACTGCCCGGTATTTTTGGCAATAAGAGAGTGGCACAGGAAAATATTCGTTTAAAAAATATAGCTCAACCACAAAGAACAAAGCCAATAGGCGTAAGCCATTCTGCAAATATGGCTGACCCTGAAAGCTGGACAGATGCGCTGCATGGTTATAAATATGATTGTTTTAATCCGGATGTGTTGATGCAGATGACTGTGAAAGACGGTAAAGTTTTTACCTCCGGTGGTGCCGCTTATTCCGTTTTGGTAATTCCGGGGAAACACCCGATGCAGCCGAATCAATTTTTGTCGGTAGAGTTGGCAGCCAAATTATTACAATTGGCAAAGGACGGGGCAAATATTATTATACCACCTGAAGGTTGGGGAACCTATGAATCAGGCGAAAAAGAGTTGGAATTCAGAAAGATTTTATCCGAATTTTTCAGCAAACAAAATAAAAAAGGACAAGTTGTTGCTGCGCCTTTTTACGATGAAAACTTTGAGCAGTTTGGTGTACAACCAGATGTGAAATTGTTGAGTGGCAAAGATACCATAGCGTGGACTCACAGAAGAACTGAAAATGGAGAAGATATTTATTTTGTTTCAAATCAGCTAAATGAAAAAAGAAAAATAGAATTGAGTTTTAGACAAAATGCAAAGGGCATAACAGTTTTCGACCCTGTTTCGGGAAAAGAAGTAGATGATTTTACTTATAAAATTGGCGCTGATAGAGCAATAATTAATCTGGATTTTGAACCCGCTCAGTCATTCTTCTTTGTATTTGTTGAAAAAGCAAGTGGTTACAAAACAAAATCATCTGCGCCTAAATTTAAGAGTGAAAAATTGTTGTCAAAAGGATGGCGTATTCAGTTTGATCCTTCTTATGGCGGGCCTCAGGAGAAGCTGGTTATGAATAAGCTGAAGTTATGGAACGAAAGCGATGATCCGGGAGTTAAGTATTATTCAGGTAGCGCTGTATATTACAATCAATTTGACATAATGAAAATTAAAAAAGGGAAACCTGTTTGGATTTGTTTGGAAAACGTCTATAACCTTGCCACTGTAATGATTAATGGTATTGATTGTGGAACTATATGGGCTAAACCCTATAAATTGGATATCTCAAAAGCAATAAAACAGGGTGTGAACAATATTGAAATAAAAGTAGCCAGCACCTGGCATAACCGGCTTATTGGTGATCAACTCTTGCCCGAATCGGAACGAATTACCTGGACTACCGCGCCTTTCATTCTGGAGGGGCGGCCATTGTTGCCTGCAGGTATAGAAGGAAGTGTAAAAATAGTGTGGTAAAATAAAAAAAGAAGCGGTTAGGCTTCTTTTTTCTTTTCGGCTACTTTCTTTTTGGGAGGATTTGCCGGGCGGCTTTTCCCGAAAGAACCCATAAAACGTTTTCCTTTTGCTGTTTTTTTATCTCCTCTTCCCATGATTAAATTATTTATGTTGTGCAAATGTAAGGGTTGTTGAATAAAAAATGCCCCGAATTTTGAAATTCGAGGCAATAAATGCAATACGCTCGTTTAGATTTTTGAAGATAACTCCTTACCTGGCTTAAAGCGTGCCACTTTTTTTGCTTTAATTTTAATAACGGCGCCTGTTTGTGGGTTGCGCCCGTTTCTTGCAGCCCTCTTCGTTACAGAAAAAGTACCAAATCCCACCAAGGTAACTTTACCACCGCCTTTTAAAGTTTTCTGTACAGCAGTAGTAAAAGAATCTAAAGCGGCATTAGCCTGCGTTTTTGTAATGCCTGCATCGTTAGCGATTTTTTCAATTAATTCACCTTTGTTCATAAATAAATTTTTAATGATTTTTTAACTCAACAAATTTAATCTGAATTTTCAAATAATTATCTCATAGTTTGGAAAACAATCTTTTGGTCAGTCGGGCAAAACCCGCGCAGGATAAGTGTTTGCTTAAATTTTGGAAAAACAGAAAAGTGAAAAATAATCAGATAGGGTTGCTGAAACCCTTACCGGCAAAGGGTTTCAAAGGAAAACGAGTTCAAGTATGGGGCTGGCAAAGGGTTTAATTAAATATACAATTATTTTTTAATAGTGATTGCGGGTCAAAAAATTTTATGCACAATCAATTCACAATCTCCATAATGGTGCGAAAAGAGAAAAATTGATCGCCCCATTTGACAAAACTTTCGTTTCGCAAAGCCTCTGCAAATTCTTCAAAATAGGTGTTCAGTATATCCTCATTTTCTGTAAAATATTGCACCGCGTATGTAATCCCTTCTTCATCGTCATGCTCTTTTAATTTTAATAAAATGCCTTTGGAAAAGCAGCCTGTTGCCACCATTGCCGGAATATGTTCTTTTTGTATCCATTGCAGCCATTCCTCATGAATGGCATGGGCCACCTTAGTTGTTACATTATAAATTATTTTTGGTTGCATTGTCATTTTTTGAGCTTTAAATATACGGGGCAATGATCGCTGTGTTTTACATCGGGGAAAATATCGGCATCCTCTACCTGACTTTTTAGAGCATCGCTTACACTGATATAATCGATTCTCCATCCCTTATTGTTAAGCCGTACACTGGGAAAACGCTGGCTCCACCAACTATACCGATGCGGCTCGTCAGGGTGAATTAAACGGAACGTATCAATCATCCCATTATTGAAAAATTTATCCATCCAGGCTCTTTCTTCCGGCAAAAACCCGGAAGCGTTTTTGTTCCCTTTAGGATCATGTATATCCATTTTGGTATGGGCAATATTATAATCGCCGCATAGAATCAGTTTCGGATGGTTTTTGCGCAGTTCATTGAGGTAATCAAAAAATTCGTTGAGCCATTCATACTTATAGGTTTGTCTGATATCACCGCTGGTTCCCGATGGAAAATAAGCATTGATAAGTCTTATTTCCCCAAAATCCAATTGAATTACCCTTCCTTCTTCATCGCTAATACTGTGTCCCGTCCCGTAAAGGATATTATCAGGTTTTATCTTTGTAAAAACAGCCACACCGCTATATCCTTTTTTTTGGGCAGAAAACCAGTAATCTTCATATCCCAAATCATTAAACAAATTATGATTTACATTTTCTTTCAATGCCTTGGTTTCCTGCACACATACAATGTCTGCGGGATCCGTTTTTAACCAATCGATAAAACCCTTGTTGATAGCTGCTCTTATACCATTTACATTATAGCTGATGATACGCATTGTGTGAAATTTTTGTTCAAAGGAAATAAATAATGTGTGAAATATTGTAAATTTTATTTTAACTTTCACTCTTAGTTATAAGAAATGAGTAAAGTAAAAAAGAAGAAGAAAGTTAAAATACAAAGATTGATACCGGCAAAAGAACAGGTGTATCTTGAAGGGCCTAAGAGCAGAGGCTATGAATTGGGGTTTTTGATCAGAGTATTCAGGCAATTTTTAAGAGGGTTCAGAACACTTCATTTTATGCCGCCATGTATAACCGTTTTTGGGTCTGCAAGATTTGATGAGAACCATTTGTATTACAAAAAAGCAAGAGAGTTTGGGCAGAAAATTGCCGAATTAGGTTTCTCTACTATGACGGGTGGAGGTCCAGGCATTATGGAAGCTGCCAATCGTGGTGCTTTTGAAAAGGACGGCACCTCTATTGGCTGCAATATTCTTTTGCCTTTCGAACAGAAGTATAATCCTTATCTGACCAAGTCCGTCACTTTTGAACATTTTTTTGTAAGAAAAGTATTGTTGGTAAAATATAGTTATGCATTTATCATCATGCCGGGCGGATTTGGCACCATGGATGAGTTTTTTGAAACTTTAACATTGGTGCAAACCAATACAATCACCGAGTTTCCCATTGTGTTGTTTGGTAAGGAATACTACAAAGACCTGATAGCGGTGATTGAAGATATGGCCGAAAAAGGAACGATAGCCAAAGAGGATATGAGCCTGGTATTGCTGACAGATAGTATTGATGAGGCAATGAGTCATATTGCACGCTATCTGAAATCTAACTATACCATCAAAAAACGATTCGTCAGATTACCCTGGTTTTTTGAAAAAAATTAGTTTATTTTTTCCCAATCCGGTATAGCCTACCGTTTTTTCCGTCGCATACTGCATATAAGGCGCCATCCTTGCCTTGAATGATATCCCTGAAACGTTGGCCTTCGTTGGCCAATAATCTTTCTTCGCCTTTTACTTGGTTGTTTTCAATGACTAACCTTAAAATATGTGAACCGCTCAGGCAACCAATAAACAGATTGTTTTTCCACTCGGGAATTAAATTGCCATTGTAAAAAGTCATACCACTGGGCGATACTACCGGATCCCAATAATAGACAGGCTGTTCCAACCCCTCCTTTTGAGTAATGCCATCGCCAATGATTTTACCACTATATTCAATACCATATGTGATGGTAGGCCAGCCATAGTTTTTACCGGGTTTTATCAGGTTTACCTCATCGCCACCTCTGGGGCCAAACTCATTTTCCCACAAATCGCCGGTAACAGGATGCCAAGCCAGCCCCTGCACATTTCTATGTCCGTAAGAATAAATTTCGGGTTTTGCGTTAGGGTCATTCAGAAATGGATTTCCTGCTGCGGGTTTGCCTTCTTTTGTGATTCGAACGATTTTCCCAAGAGCCGAATTGAGTTGCAATGCCTGTGGCCGTGATTGCAAACTGGATCTTTCTCCTGTGCTTACCACCAGATTTCCTTCTTTATCAATCAACACCCGAGAACCATAATGAAGTGTGCTTTTAAACGCAGGAAGCGCCCTGTAAATGACAGTGGCGTTTTCAATCGTTTTTTCATCATTTGCTAATCGACCTTTGGCTACTGCTGTGAGTGTTCCTTCGGGTTGGTTTTCGGAAAAACTCCAGTAAACCATGCGATTTTTTGAAAAATCGGGGTCAACATTTACACCCAATAATCCGCCCTGTCCTTCAGAATTGACAGCAGGAAGGCCGGTAATGGGAGCGCTCAACTGACCGGCCTGGGTGGCGATGCGCATAGTACCCGCTTTTTCGGTAATCAATAACCTGCCATCCGGCAAATTGGCAATGCCCCAGGGGTTTACCAATCCATCCGTCAGCATTGTTACATCTAATTCTGTTTTGGTTTTTACACCTGCCACTCTTGTTTGTCCTTCAAAAGCCGGTTTAAACTGAGGGCTATTGGGGGCCTTGGTTTCCACCGGGGGAAGAGGATTGTCTGTTGAAGTTTTACCATTGGTTTGGTTTGTTTTGCAACCCGCCAAAAGAAATATTGAGGCAAAAAGAATGATTATTTTTTTCATACAGATGCGATTGATAACTTATGACAAAAATTGAATTAACGAAACTACTCAATTTTTGTTAAATGATTTTAACGATTTCATTTTTAATTAATTTATTTTTACAAGTTGGTGAGAATAACTTTTTGAATAATTGGCTGCGCATAATTTATATAATGAAACTGATCTGTTTAATAAAGTGGCTTTGGGCGATGAAAAAGCCTTTAAAACCATTTTTGACAGTTATTGGCCACAGGTTTATGGTACCTCCTTGCATTTGACCAAAAAACCTGAACTTGCCCGCGACCTTTCTCAGGATATTTTTGTAAAACTCTGGGAAAACAGAGAAAAGCTGGCAGGTATTGCCAACCCTTCATCGTATTTATATACGCTTTCGCGCAACCTTGTAATTGATACCCTGCGCAAAAAAGTCTTTAATGCTTTCAATATTGATTTTTTTGGTTGAATATCGCAATCTTTATCGGAGCGACACAATGATTTACCCTGAACGAAAAAAGCCTCTGAGAATCAGAAGCTTTCTGTGGTGTGGTGGTGTGGGCTCCGATCTTTATCGGAGCGCCCCAAGGATTTACTTAAAATGAAAAAGCCTCTGAGAATCAGAAGCTTTCTGTGATGTGGTGGTGTGGGCTCCGATCTTTATCGGAGCGACACAAGGATTTACTTAAAATGAAAAAGCCTCTGAACAATCAGAAGCTTTCTGTGGTGTGGTGGTGTGGGCTTCGATCTTTATCGGAGCGACACAAGGATTTACTTAAAATGAAAAAGCCTCTGAACAATCAGAAGCTTTCTGTGCTGTGGGCTCCGATCATTATCGGAGCGACACAATGATTTACCCTGAACGAAAAAAGCCTCTGAGAATCAGA
>ENA-UOUJ01000083-UOUJ01000083.1-activated-sludge-metagenome-genome-assembly--contig:-NODE-83-length-82134-cov-14.450773_pt1 | contig 82134 bp, 45 predicted proteins | sample MGYA00249839_ERZ747224 | MGnify/ENA primary metagenome ERZ747224 (study PRJEB28782, sample SAMN03220277) | activated sludge metagenome | biome: wastewater; feature: sewage sludge; material...
CGCCACTGAAAGCGATCTCGTAAAATTTGGCAGGACTACCGCTCAACTCTACTTTACGGCTTAGATGATTGAGTCTTGTTGCAGCGTAATTGTCGTTGATATCAGTGGCCTCCAGGGCTTTTGAATACACATCGTTCAGGGTATTCTCCGACGTTTTCTTCCAGTTGGCATGCGAAGATCCGGGTGTGGCAAAGTTGAACTCTGAAAAGTTTCCAGTGGTCGTTAACCCGTCTGTGGTAGTGTTGACTGGCATCCAGTTGTAGCTGCTTTTCAGGCGCCATACGTTGCCATTGGTTCCCCCGCTTTGAACAACCTGTGCTCCTGCCATATCCAGCGAAGGAACGGTATTGCTCCATACCTCAACACCTGCAGATACGATCCCCAGCCTAGTGTTGGATGCATTCACTTTGTAAACTGTTGTTGCCGCCGTTTGGGTCAGCATGTTCTTATTTGAAGCTGTTCCCACTTTTAGGCCCATGGAGGAATATTTTCTGTAGGCCGGTGTGGTCTCCGTCATAAAGCGGTTACCATAACCATCGGTTTGCACCGACTTAACAGGCGCCCCGCTGTAAAAATCAAACCCCAGGGTCTGAGAGGTGGTTTGAATGCCGTTTACATAGTTGATCACCGTTTGACCCAGCGGCACGTAGGGATAGTCTTCGCGTGCAGAAAGGGTAGCTTTTACTTGAGAGTCGGATGTCCATCCCTTTTCATCCACCGTTTTTACTTCCGAAAAACGCTCCTGGATTAGTCCCTGGTACCTTAAATCGTACGTATGGCCTATATAGCTATAAGAGGATAGCCGACTTTTATAATGATTAAAAAATTGTGACGGAGAATCATTTTCCAGCCCGTCGTGCAGAAAGTGATTGACCGTCTCACTGAGCTTTTTACCGTCTTTATCGTATTGTATGATGCGCCTGGTACTACCAATGCCGTGCAGGAATTTTTTTATGGAGATATTCCTGGAATCTATGGTACCGTGTGTAATTACATTGTGGGTATAAGGGGTCTCGGTCATATTGCGGTAGATCATGTTTTCGCGGAACACCTCAAACTGGTAGGCGGTGCTGCCTGCCACTTGCCTGGCAACAGTCTCACCGCTGTTCTTTATACTGGTCGTTACTGTTACGTATTCATATATTACACCCGGAGGAGGAATCTCTCTTCCGAGAACAAACAATTCATTATTATCTTTGTATAATAGCCTTTTATATTCTTTTCTAGCTTCATCCGGAATATCAAGTTCGTTCCCAAAAACAGGAAACATTGGATTTTGCATGACACTTGGTTCATAAGAAGTAATACCAGAAGATATAGAGGCATTTCCTGGATGATTATAACTGTAACTGACCATTATATCACTTTCATTTTGAGTATGTTTTAATGATTTAACGCGGATACCTCCTCCGAAAAGAATGGGTCTATTAGAAATAGATAGATTTCCTTTCGCAGGCACCTCAGTTAATACACAAGAAGGTTCATTGGTCACTGCTTGCTTAGCATACTTATAATAGTTTTTAAACTCGTCATTATTCACCACAATATAGTCTGCTCCAATTTGATTAATTATTGGAGGAGTAGTAAAATTCTTAGTGTCAACAGAAGTATAAGTAGGGTAGTAACGGGAGAAAAATTTTTGACAAGATTCATAAGGGGCAGTTGGCATGGACGGTCTTGTTGTCATTTTATAGAAAATAAAATTAATTGGATCTCCTACTTTGAAAACATCATTAAGATTTAGTCCATTTGTTGTAAAAAAATTTAGTTTTAAATTTCCATTTATTGCGCCTGGAGGAATGGGGCCATATAACCAATTGCTAATATCATCGAACTTCACAATTTCAATCGCATAATTTTCAAACAAAACGCTTTTGCAATAAGTGTCTGATTCATAATTGATTTTCATGATTCCACCTGAAGCAGAAGAAATATTTCGTAGTGACCAAGAGTCTACTGATTTTGCTGATGTTAGTGATGTTTGCCTGCCAAGAGCCTCATTATTATTAATTAATGCAGTTTGATAATCACTCTTATACATTCCCCACGCATCATAGCTATCCTTATGGTATGGTGGGTTTTTGGTAGTACGGTAGGTCTTATTCACGTCAACTGTAGTAACACCCCCTGAAAGTGTATAATTATACGTTCCAAATCCAGCGTCTACTAAAGTTTTTTTTACAATTACTCCTACATAATCCTGATTAACATCTGCGGAAACCAAGAGATCTCCAACTTCTGCACTCCCAGTCCCAGTAAGACCTGTCAATGCCCTCCCTGAAATACTTCTCTGATCAGCAGGGTCTAGCTCATATTCGAACCTTGTCGGGGGAATAACGCTTGATCCCTCTTTTCCCCTGCATAAAATATTTTTGAGAGTGAGCTTACCGCTTTTTACAGTTGGTGTATTGATATCAAAACTGTTTGTATTGCGGGGGCATAACGAATAGTCGTAGCTGAAATCAATGATCCTGATTGCCTTTTCTTCCAGCGTAAACCGATTCACTGCATCTACATCCGTCCTTTCCAGGACATTTGCCGCCAACTCACAATCGGAACAAGAAACTGTTCTTGTAGCAAGAGGCTTATATGCATTGCTGTTGCCCGAAGAAGGCAGCACAAAAAGACTGTCTGAAGCATTTAATAAATAGATCCTGTCTAACCGCAGGCTCTGGCTGGAGTTGATATTGAATAGTCCCGCATATTGATAATCCTGCTTGGTAGCCTTATTGAACACCTGGGGTGAAGCACCCTTGCCGTCCAGCCTGATATCTTTTTCAAACAGCGCAATATGAGACCGGGTACGGATGGCATTTAAATAATATATTTCCTTTTTCCCAATGGAGCAATTTTGGAACTCATTGTCCTCATCCCGGTGATATCCTTCGGAAGGGTTACGCCATACATAATTATTGGTCCACTTGCCGTATTCAAAGTTCACCCAGTATCCCCAGTCGTTACCATCGGCTATACCATTACCGTTGCGGTCAACGAAGTCGGGACCGGTGATCGTGGTAAGATACCATGTATAAGCATAAGGATTGGATTTGGTGCCCCGGTTAAAAAAAACCTGATTGAATCCACCATTCTTTATCTTTTCTTGGTAATTCTCTTCACCCCAGCTATAGGCAGGCAGCCCGTAATGATAGGTCACTCCCGATTCGTTGGTGATGGAAAAACCTTCTATCATGTAGGATGAATAACGGTCTGACTTGTTATACCCTTTGGAATTACTTGGCTTAATGGCAGGTCCAATATCTATATGTCTGGTGCCGGCAAGCTTCCCGCCTGAATAGCCATAAGTACCATCACCGTCACCATAAGTAGGGGTGGCAAAAGGAGGAACAACTGATCTTAAATTCAGGGCCGGGTTGGAATAGGCATTAAAATTCTGCCTGTAAGAATTGGAGAAATCGCCTTCAAACCGAAATTGAGGTTGCGCATTGGTCACCCCGGGGGAGTAATAATTAACAGACCTGGAGCCGTCTGCTTTTTTCCTGTTCTGCCCCAGCACTTCCCCCTGGAACAGGTATGGCCGCATACTGCCTCCCAGACCCTGTGCCACCACGCGGTAGTTATCAAAATCAGGGTAGGCGCCGCCCTGGACCTGGTTGGGATCGGGGTAGTCAACAATATTTTTTTCAGCGGGATCTTCCAGCAATGCGTAGCTATCGAAGGCCATATCGTATGGCACCATATTGGTCATGGAATTTCCCCCTATTGTTTCTGATATCTCCCCCCAGCCCGACCCATATATGCTTCCATGTGTGTACACGTTTGTGGATTTATCGATCCAGGAGCGCCTTTTATTATAGCCTAAAGAGACATTAAAATAAGATACCGGTATGTCAATGGAAAAAGAAGAAACATCTGTTTGCACACCTGCATCCTCAGATCCGCTAACAGATGATGTGATCCAAGCGGCACTAAAGGAAGCCTGACCGCCACCAGTGCGGATAGAAGCCCCCAACAACGAACTATTCCCTGAACCATATCCTATGCCTCCCGAAGCGCCTGCGTTAAGGGACTTAAAATTGGTACTGAACCCGATGCCAAAATTTGCATTAATGTCTGATCCTATTCTTGCATTTACTCCACCCGAAACATAAGTCCCACTGGAAGAACTCATACCAATACCGATGCTAGCATTAACACCGACATTTCCAATTTTCCAACTCTTCCCAAGACTAGCACTCAAGCCTAGTCCTCCCGTACTGAATCCTTTATAGCTATCATCAGAGAATGACAAATTCACTCCAACAGTTGCGGCATTAGCAATACCGATATTTACTCCCACGCTATAGGTTTTTGTTACGCCTTCTTCCATGTACACATGGCTGTTATTTTGCGGATTATACCAATCGTCTGGATAACCATTCACATTCCTGTTAATGGCTCCCGGATTTAAAGTCCAGCCCAGCCCCACCCAACTGGCATCTTCATTAGGCTGTATGCCTGCATGGTAAGATAACGACAAGGGGTAACCGCCCTCCGGTCCAGGAACTTCCAGCAATGGAATATTATAAGTGAAATCGCCTGTTTGAAGATTTACCATGTCGGTTGTATCTACCGGTTCAAAACTGGTAGCCTCAGGCGCTGTTGGTCCTGAAGTAAGCGCAAAGGAAATAACGGGTAAAATAGTATTGCTAAGCATTACAGCCATTAGCGTAGCGGCAATCCTGCGGCGGTAGCGTGCTTTTCTCAAGAGCATATCCAGGGTTTAAAATATGTAGAGATAGTATTTGAAATCTTATCCTGTAAAATAACAAGGGTACTGTCTGAACAATACAACGGCTCACCTACTGCAATGCACGAACCAACTTTGCCATTGGCCTTACCAAGTTTGTGTTTGCTTATTGCAAATCTTTTACGGATCAATCAATGAAAAAAAATGAAAAAAAGAGAAAGAAAAATGGCGGAATCATTAGCACAAGGTCAGGGTTAGCTATTTTTCTTTAAGTAATAAAAATTACTTGCTTGTTAAATTAAAAGTAGATGGTTAATTTGATTTTTCAAAGTTTATTTATGAATTTTTCTTCAAGAAAAATTATTTGATTCAGTAGTAAGTAAAACAATTAAAACGAATAATAATAAACCCTTATTGCTGTGAAGTGTTTCCATTTATAAGGGCTGTCCCAGTTTAAACATAGGCAGGTACATGGCGATAAGAATAAGACCTACTACAAACCCGAGAACAACAATAATTAATGGTTCCAGCAATTTACTCAGCATTCCGGTTTGATACTCCACCTCATTACTATATTGTTCCGATATCCGGTTAAAAAAAAGCTCAAGCTGATTTACCTGTTCGCCTACCTTAACCAGCGTAATCATCTTTAAAGGATATACCGGGTGCTCTTGAAGGCTCTTATGAAAAGGGATCCCATTCATTACCCTTTCTTCAATTATATACAGGGAAGCTTCAATGGGATAAAAACCTATCATTTGTCTGGTCATTTGCAAGGCCTGCAGCAAGGGGACTTTTGAGCTGTTTAAAAGCGCCATTGTATTAGCAAACCGGGAAAGATATATTTTATGAACAATGGATCCGATTACCGGAATGCTAAGAATAATTCTGGAAGATATATCTCTAAACCAATTCTTGTTTCTTTGGCGATGACCAACAAAAATTGCTAAAAATAAAAAAAGTATAAAATATTTAAGGAATCTTTTAAAAATGGATGAGCCTTCAATTACAGCCTTCGTAATTGGTGGCAAATCACTTCCAAACCTCTTAAAAACATCGGAGAACATGGGAACAACGTAGCCAACCATAAAAGAGATAGCAAGAAATGCTACCGTAAGCACAACAAAAGGATAAGTTAGGGCGCCGATAACCTGCCTACGTTGTTTGATTTTTTTTTGATAATAAAACGCCATATCCTTTAATACCTGAACCAGTTTGCCAGACTCTTCCCCGATAAGCACACTAAAATATTCATACTTAGAGAATTTCCCGGAACTGCGTAAAGCAGCAGATAAGGAAGCTCCACTTACAATTTGCTCCAATAGTTTATCAAAAACGGTTTTCCTTTTTTTGTTTTTTTGTTCATCTCTTAACATTTCAAGAATAGTACGTATATCAACTCCGGCCTCCAATAGCGTACTAAGCTCCAGGTAAAAGTTTTCTTTCACCCTGTCGTTTATTATACTTATTCCAAGGTTTATGTCTTTATTTAGAAATTCCCATATGCTTTTTTCCTCACCATTCTTTTCAGCCGAAGTGCCTCGCGGCGTTTTCACATGAGTTCTTATTTTTCTTATGTCAACAATGTTACTCATTACTGATAGGTTCTAATGCCATTAACTGCTTGGCTGAATAATGTTTCGTAAAAACAGGGCGCACCCCTATATCATCTATATCAAGTGTGAGAATGATCTTATTCAAGAAGGGTAAGTCGTCCTTAATGAAATGAGGGTCGTAACCGACCAGCTTAAAATGAAAAGTATCAATCGAATTACCCGCTTCCCTAATAACAGCCTGCTTGCTCCATAAATAGCTTATCAGGGCATCTTCAGCAGGCATTTTAAACAATATTGACGTTTGCGACAAGGTATCTTTAAAATAATCACATCGTTCTATGTCTCTGTTTAAAGCCTTTTGAAATATGAGATACTCGTTTACAGTATCAGACTTAACGCTGTACTTCCGGAATTGATTATTTAATAAAAGATAGGAATAAAAAACAATGCCGGTGAGGATAGCGCTTAAAAGCAATGCTACCACAAGCTCCATTATTGTAAATGCTTTTATCATCAAATGGTTAAATAGTCTATTTTATACTAAAAAGGCGCACCTGCTCGTCTATTTTTTTATGTTGAACATTATCATACACAGTAAAAATAATTTTAACCATGTTATCTCCTTTATCATATACTTCCACTTGCTTGTTGATACGTATTCCCGCTTCCTCAAATTCCTCATTAAAATAAGTCTTTAATTCGGCAGTTTGAACAATATAACGGTTAAGTGTATACCTGGTAGCCATTTTGTTAACAGCATAAGTACTTCCTGTAACCTGAATAAAAACTGTTGTAGCAATCCCGAACAGTGTCAGAAGAATAACCATCGCCACCAATGTTTCCAAAATTGTGGCAGCAGTAAGTCTAAAAAATTTTATTCCAGCCATTGTACAATGTTTTGATCCAGAGCTTTGTCAAATATAGAAGACCCCAAAAAATACCCGGACATTGCGTGCCTGTCAATTGTCACATCTACCAAATGATTGTCAAATGTTACATTATCAGCCTTATAAATGAGAAAGTCAGTTAAAAGCACCCCTTTTAGGTTGCCTTTCATTTGAACGTATCCCATACTGTATAGTATGCCGTGTACCGAGCTTCCTTTCCCAACTTCAATATACGTTTTATATATATCCTCAGCATCATCAGTAGTCGTTAATAATATTCCATCGAAATAGCAATGATTCCTAATCTTAATTAGTGGCTGAAGCGTGTTGCTTTTCGTTTTAGCAAGAACCAGTGCACTTGGATATCTAAAACTGCATTCATCTTCCACCACAATGCTATCGCGTGCAAACGCCTGAACACTGCCATTGAATGTTTTCCGGAATTTTATAACAGGAGCTACCAGGATGACATTTTCTAAAATTGCCGTTTCCCCTACTTCAATGATGCTGTCTGAAAAAATCATCACCTTGCCTTTAATACTTTGATCTTGCAGGATAATTTCGCCGGAAAAAATCATTAAAACAGTGGAGTCGGAAAAAGATTGCTTCAACGGATCGGAAGGAAGAGCAGTAATACCATCTTCACCATAAGAAGGTTCCTCAACCCAGTTTAGTTGTTTCAATATATGCTGAATATAAATTGCATTAAGCGAGGGCAACCGGTCATCACTTTTTTTTATCTTACCTTCAATTAAATGATCACGATCATAGCCGCGCTGGGCAATATAAGATGGTTTTATTCCTAAGCCAGAAAGATAAGCATCACCTATTAACTTTGTGTTGCCAACAACAGAAATGCTTCTCTTATGATCTGCTATATATAAACAAGCATTCATGTAATCGGGCAAAGCCGATCCATACATAAAACTTCGTTCGTAAGTAAACTGACTTTGAAATGCATTAACGGTAGCTACGCGGAATAATCCCCAAATCTCCCTGGTGATCAAAACAGAATCCTTGCCACCGTCATATAGATCAAGCGTATCACTTTGATTGGCCTTTACAGTCGTATCTGCCAAAACAATATTGATAGCTGATTGAGCATTGGTTGATAGCTTTTCATAAATCAGCGTTTCAGATTGTAAATTTCTGTTGAAATAAGCAAGAAGGACAAGCGACATACAGATGATGGATAATACCAAAGCAATAATTACCGTTAGTACCAATGTGCTTCCCTCTATTCTTTTCATTACATTAATTGTTGGTTGAATCCTGAGATTTATTCTTGGGTATAGCAGGACTTTCAGGTATTATTTTTCCTTCTTTATACAATATTTTACTGGCGAGCGTATCATTTTGATATTCTAATTGATATCCTGATAACAGATCGCGCTTATAAGTATATTGTTTTACTTTTTTCCCTTGCATATCAAAAAAAGTATAATTCCCTTCTTTTTGGCCCTTACTCCACGTCTGTGTACTTTTTATAGTTCCATTGGGGTACCAGGTTTGCCAAACACCATCTTTCATTCCATGATAAAAATTTCCTTTTTCATTCAAATTTTGGTTAGGATAAAATACTGTATAGCTGCCATGCAAAATCCTTCCGTCAAATCCTCCTTTGCTAATTAAAATATTATCTGATTTAAACCAGTAATATTCCTTTTCAATTTCTAAAGGTTTTCCTCTTAATTTTTTGGGGGGCTTAATTGCATAGAACTCATAAATTGTATCGGCTTTTTGCATATAGACCCTGTTAGTAGCCTCTACCGCCATTCCTTTTTGAGCGTAACCTGATAAGGTTCCGGCGATCAATATGACAAGTCCATATATTTTACATTGATGCATTTTCGGAATTTTAATTTTAAAAGTAGAGAATTTTTAAAGCATATTGGCAACTTTATCTTTATATAGCTATATAGGACAAAAGCCAAAACACATGGTTTAAGTGTCAATCTTTGTCATCACATGTGCAAAAATATCATAATAGCCTTTGTATAAACAGGTTTTCCACCCCCGCAGCAATCCTTCTGCCTTTATAATTGCTCCTTTAGATTATTAAACAGAGGCAGAACCATTGCGCCCGGTAAAGTGATAGGGTAATTCAATCCTGTCGTTCAAATTTTATAGGAGTTTTTTTATTCCGGTGAACGCCTGAAATCAATTACAGGATACTTTAAGGATTAAATTTTTATGTAAACAAGTACTACCTCATTTCTTTTCATGAAATTTACTCCATCTATTGCTGTAAAAGCTCCGTCGTACCTGCAGCAAAGATATTGACCTGCCCCGGTCAGGAAAAGGTCTGCGCCACGATGGCTTTGCTCCTGGCTTCAGCTTGCTTCCTGTTTTCAAAAAAATCTCCACTTCAAATTTTGATATGCTGTTGCACACGGAGTTGTATTTTTTTGAAAAACCTTGTCCTTCCTCTGCAGGTCTAATAATAGTTTGTATCAACCGACAAATTTGGCTAAATCTTTTTTTTGCTGTGAAACTACGATTATACTGGTGGAGGCTTCTTATAGTGGTTGTTCCGGAAGTGAAAAAAAGATGGTGTGTACAACACTTAATCAACGCGGTTCCCCTGATGGCAGTTATATGCAATTTGAGAAGGCAAAAACAAAGTATATTTGTAAGGATATGTTATCAGGAGTAAAGTGAAGTCAGGAAGAAAGGGTAAAAGTAGATCATTCGACTAAAAATTCGACTAAAATGAAAAGGTCACTGATTTTCAGCGACCTAATTCAATTTAAGTGATCCCGCTGGAATTGCGAGAAGAAAATACCCAAACTGAGGGGTTTTCTCAAACTTTGAACAATAAAATAAAAACAATATTTTAGATTGCTTCCAACCCCAATTGAATATAATTACAAATCGTAATTATATCGGCTAAGATGTAAAATCTAAGATCATTTTTTTAATTTTAACATCAGAAATTAAAGTGTTCTTTGATTCAGAGGAACTTGCAGTAAAAATATATACCGGTTGTGTAAAAACTGACACTCTTATACGCCTGCTTATCTATGGCAAATTCGTGGCAGCTTCCCTTTTTCAGACTTGTATATTGTTAATATTCAGCTAATTACGGGAGAAGGGTTCGAATCCCTCACTCTCCGCTGGAACACTGTTCAAAAAGTATTAAATCCTTGCAAACTCAATGGTGGCAAGGGTTTTTTATTTTGGGTACTCCCCAAATTATTCAAAAATCCTCAAAGAAAACGGTCTAAATCGAGACCTTTTCTCCTCACTTTTCAAGGTCTCGCCAAATCGCTGAAATCCTTTACCACTTGATATCTCAGAAGATCGGATTAGGGAATTAGGACAGGAAAAAGAACAAACCTACAGGGACTCTCTGCCCGGCTTCCTGTAAAAATCAACTTTTTCAGGTGTAAGCGGTTGATTTCCTGCAATGATATCGGCAGCCTTTTCTGCGATCATCATAATTGGCGCATACAGGTTTCCGTTAGTTATATACGGCATTACACTTCCATCTACTATCCGTAAGCCGTCAAGTCCATGCACCCGGAACGTTAACGGATCTACCACAGACATGTTATCCGTGCCCATGCGGCAGGTGCAGGACGGATGCAAGGCCGTTTCCGCATCACGTTTCACCCAATCCAGTATTTGCACATCGCTATCAACGGCAGGCCCGGGTGAAAGTTCCCCGCCATTGAATGCAGCCATGGCCGGCTGATTCAGGATCTTCCGGGCACAGCGGATGGCCTCCACCCATTCCTTCCGGTCCTGATCTGTAGAAAGATAATTAAACCGGATGGCTGGTTTTTCCTTTGGATCCGATGACCTGATCAGCACAGATCCACGGGCATCAGAATTCATTGGGCCAACATGCACCTGGTATCCATGACCCCCTGATGGAGAACTACCATCATATCGTATAGCCACAGGCAAAAAATGAAACTGAAGGTTAGGATATGCAACCGTTTCGTTGCTTCGGATAAATCCTCCTCCCTCAAAGTGATTGGTTGACGCAGGCCCTTTGCGAAACAGCATCCACTGCAAACCAACCCGGGGTTTATTATACCATTTCAACGCCGGCCAAACGCTTACGGGTTGTTTGCAGGCATATTGGATATACACTTCAAGATGATCCTGCAAATTCTGCCCTACACCAGGAAGGTCGTGTAGCACCTCAACCCCTGCCGATTTCAACGTTTCAGGATCTCCTATTCCTGACAGCTGGAGCACCTGCGGAGAATTAATGGAGCCTCCACAACAGATCACTTCGCCTGCGGTAACCTTGTGCAAACTATTTCCTTTTTCAAATTCTACTCCCACTGCACGCTTCCCGGAGAAAAGGATTTTGGTGACGAGCGCACCACAGATCACTTCAAGATTTTTTCGTTTTCCCAAAACAGGATGCAGATATGCATCTGAGGCAGACCAGCGCCTGCCATTTTTGATGTTACGGTCAAACATTCCAAAACCTTCCTGTTGAAATCCATTCACATCGTCTGTGAGCGGATAGCCTGCCTGTTTAGCCGCATCAAAAAAGGCGCTGAACAAAGGGTTAGTGGCAGGCCCGGTTTCGAGATGCAGCGGCCCGGCACCACCACGCAAAGCATTTGTTCCGGCGGTTCTGTTTTCAGACTTTTTAAAATACGGAAGGCAATGGGCATAATCCCATGTTTCCATTCCCGGATCCTTTGCCCACTTTTCATAGTCCAACGGATTACCACGAATGAAAATCATTCCGTTAATGGAACTGGAGCCACCTAACACTTTTCCGCGGGCATGGTATACCTGCCGGTTATTCATGAAGGGTTCAGGCTCCGACTGGTATTGCCAGTCATAATATTTACTGCCAATCGGATAGGTAAGTGCAGCCGGCATATGAATGAAAATATCCCACCATGCATCTCTTCTTCCTGCTTCAAGCACCAAAACCCTGTGTTCCGGATTTTCACTGAGCCGGTTTGCCAGCACGCAGCCGGCAGACCCGCCTCCAATAATGATTGTGTCAAAAATTTTTTTCATCTTAAAAAGGGGATTCAACGTTTCCTAATTCTACGTACACCGTTTTCAGCTGGGTATACTGTTGAAGAGCAGCAAGGCTATTCTCGCGGCCCAAACCGGATTGTTTATACCCGCCAAACGGAATTTCAATGGGGGTTATGTTATAATTATTGATCCAGCAGGTACCTGCCTGTAATTGATGGATGACGCGGTGACCGCGTTTGATGTCATTGGTAAATACCCCTGCCGCCAGTCCGTAGGCGGTATTATTAGCCCTTTCAATCACTTCTTCTTCCGAGTCAAAACATAGTATGGAGAGCACCGGACCAAAGATCTCTTCTTTGCAAATTTCCATGGCATCATCGCAATCCGTAAAAATGGCAGGAGCCAAAAAGTTGCCTGAAGTAATATCCCGTCCTTTAAAATCTTTTTCAGGCCTGAACCCACCGGTGAGTAAGGTTGCTCCTGCAGCTTTTCCTGCCTCAATAAACCGCATTACTTTTTCCATGTGTGCCTTACTGATCAATGCGCCCAGCTGGGTTTCCGGATCTGCCGGGTCTCCTACCCTGATCTTTTCCGTTCTTTCCTTTAGCTGCCTTAAAAAGATATCAAAAATTTTGCGATGCACAAATACCCTTGTACCATTTGAACAAACTTCCCCCTGTGTATAAAAATTTGCCAGCAGGGCTGCTGATACGGCATTATGAATATCCGCATCTTCGAAAATGATGAGGGGAGATTTTCCACCCAGTTCCAGCGTAACCCTTTTGAGTTGGGATGCAGCACCTGCAAAGATTTTTTTACCGGTAGACACTGAGCCTGTCAATGAGATTTTTGCTATGCCCGGATGCTCCACCAACTTACTTCCAACCCGGCCGTCGCCCTGCACTACATTAAACAAACCATCCGGGGCTCCGGCTTCCATTATTGCCTTCGCCAATTCAAGTGCCGTTGCCGGGGTGAGCTCGGATGGCTTAAAAATCATTGCGTTTCCACAGGCTAGCGCCGGGGCTGCTTTCCATGCAGCGATCTGGATCGGATAGTTCCATGCGCCAATGCCCGCGCAAACGCCTAAAGGTTCGGGACGCGTATAACCAAAGGCGTTTTTCAAATCAAAATACTCCCCGTGTATGCCCGCGGCCATTCCTCCAAAATATTCCAGGGCATCTGCAGCCGAAGTAATATCCACAGCCAGGGATTCTGAAATGGGTTTTCCCACATCCTGCGTTTCTACCAAAGCAATTTGCTCCACCCTGGATCTTAAGATATCAGCTGCCTTTAATAAAACCCTGCCCCGTTCTGCTCCGGTTTTGGTACGCCAAACCCGGAAGGCCTTTTCTGATGATTGTACAGCTGCTTCAATATCCTCATTGGTGGCCTGGTATACTTCTCCCAATGGCTCATTATTGGCCGGGTTAAGGTTTATCCAGGTTTCCCTGTTTGAACCTGTAGTTAAAATGCCATCTATAAATTGAGTGTACTCCATATTTCTTTTAAGAGATGCTTTCTCTTTTATTTTTATGTAATTTATAATAATGAACGAACACACCCAGGCAAATCAACACCGCTGTATAAAGCCACGCTGCATACTGGTTATACCATCCTAAACCATAGGTTGCAGTGCGGGGCCATGATACATTGATGATCATAAAACTACTCCAGATCAGGGCCAGAATATTCACCGGGAATCCCCATTTGCCCAAACTGAATTTGGCGTCGATATCTACTCCTTTCCGGGCTGATGTAAACCTGTTTTTCAGTTGAACTGCCACCACGATCCAGTAGGCCAGGTTAGCCCAAAGCATACCGATAGAAGTTACGAGCTCAAATACTTTTGGAAATTGAATATTCACCACCAGGATAATGATTGCTGCCAATCCACAAAGCAGGGTAGCTAAAACAGGAACCTGGGTTTTGCGGGAAACTTCAGATAAGGACTTACTGAAAGGCAGGCGCCCGTCACGCCCCATGGCGAACATTAATCTTACTGCCCCGGAATGCACAGCAAAGGTACACACAAGGATGGCAAAAATAACGATACAAAGAAAAAGTTTGCCTGCCGTTTCACCGAGGACTGATTTCACCAGCATCGGTAATCCTCCGCTTATATTTCCCAAATCCGGCATGCCCAAATCCGGCACTGCCATCAGGGCAAAAAGTAAGACCAGTAATCCGGAAAATCCAGCAGCAAGAAGCGCCTGGAGGATAGCACGTGGCGCCTTTTTACGGGGATCATGCGTTTCTTCAGCCAAGGTTCCGGCAGTATCGAATCCATACAGCACATAAGAGGCTGTTAACGCTGTAGCGGCCATTAAAACCGTTAGGTCAGGAAAAGAATTGAACCCGGATCCGCCGGCCTGAATGTTGACGACTGCTTCTACAGGAGACCTTACTCTACTCAAAAAAAGCAGCACGATCAATAGGATAATGCCAACCAGTTCGGCAAAGACACCAATATTATTGACCACCGCCAGTAGCTTAATACCCCGGGCATTGATAATGGTACTTATAACAATTAGAATAGAACCCAGTAAAATGGCATTCACCGCAACCGATTTTGGGTCATTTAAGGTTCCAATGATCTGGAAGGAACTTGAAATTTGGGGCAGACTCACCTGGAGTGCCATGGCCACAGCAGCAAGCGTAACAATAAGACAAGCCAGGTAAATCCAGCCTGTCATCCATCCAAAGAAAGAGTTCCCGGTAAACTTGGCCCATTGATAAACCCCGCCAGACAACGGAAACCTTGAAGCGAGTTCTGCAAAACAGAGCGCCACCAGCAATTGACCCGCCAATACAAATGGCCAGGTCCAGAAAAATGCGGGACCGGCAACCCCATAACCCAAATGAAACATCTGAAAAAGACCCGTGAGAATAGAAATGTAAGAAAAGCCTGCAGCAAAACTCGAGAAACTGCCCATCGAACGCTTTAATTCCTGACGATAACCAAAACTGGCCAGATCGCTGTTATCAGTAACCGGAGAATCCTTCATATTTGAGTTACAGGTTTTGGTCTTACTAAATGAATATAGCTATAAAAAAGGGTGCGCCTGTTTTAGATTTTTACAGGTCCACCCTGATTTTTATGGTCTTTACCCTAAGGGAATATTAAATAACAACTTATATTTATGATATAGTTTAGTTTTTGTATCTGACTCCAAATTACAAAAAAAATCATCATGTCCCTTCCCGGAATTGACACAAATTTCACGCTGCCTGCGCGCTTTTATACGAGCACCGAGATTTTCGAGAAGGAGCTTGAACGGATTTTCTACAGTCGCTGGATTTATGTGGCATGTGAAGCGGACCTTCCGAAACCAGGGGATTATATTACTTTAAAAATCGGAACACGGTCGTTTTTTCTGCAGCGTGGCCAAAACGGGGAAGTACGGGGATTTTACAATGTATGCCGGCACCGGGGTCATGAACTGTTGCAGGGAGAAAGAGGCAACCGCAAAGGCATCTCCTGTCCCTATCACAACTGGACCTACGATCTTAGTGGAAAGCTATTGCGAGCACGTGGTATGGATGCCGATTTTTCCAAAGAAAATTTTGGGCTCAACCCTATAAATGTGGCCGTGATCGGCGGGCTTATTTATGTTTGCCTCAACTCACCAGCGCCCGATGATATTGAAACCGTGAAGAACCTGCTTACACCTTATCTCACACCATACCAGGTGGCTACAACTAAAATAGCCTGCCAGAAAGATATCGTTGAGGCCTGCAACTGGAAACTGGTTATAGAAAATAACAGGGAATGCCTGCATTGCGACACCAATCACCCAGAATTGTTGGTGCCGCTTTACAGCTCAGGTTTTGGCAAGGGGCTTGATAAGGATAATGTTCAGCCCTCGGAACAGCGCTTCCAGGAGACGCTGCAGGACAAGGAAAAGGAATGGGAATATCTCGGGCTTCCTTATGAATTGATAGAGTTCCCTGATGGACTGTGGTTTCGCACGGTACGACTACCACTGGCCAACCAATGTATATCCCACACACTCAAGCCTGAACATGCCTGCAAAAAGCTGCTTGGTAATTTCAAACAGCCGGAGGGAAGCGGTCTTTCTTTGTGGACCCACCCAAATTCCTGGAACCACTTTTTGAGCGATCATATCGTCACCTTCGCGGTCTTCCCGCTTTCGGTGAACCAGACGCTTGTGCGAACCAAATGGCTTGTAGCAGCCGATGCGGTGGAAGGTGTTGACTATAATCTTGATGACCTCACAAAAGTGTGGACCCAAACCAATCTACAGGATCAAAGCCTGGCAGAAGGAACTTACCGCGGCATTTGTTCCGGCGGCTACCTGCCGGGGCCAATCGCTGATGAGGAGTACCTTGTTAAGCAGTTTCTTTCCTGGTATACCCATCAACTCACCATAAACCCCGGGCACTGATGCCAAAAATTGTAATAATAGGAGCCGGTATCGTTGGCTGCTCACTTGCCGACGAACTGACCGAACGCGGATATACCGATGTAGTCGTTATTGAAAAAGGTCCCTTGTGGGCGCCCGGTGGCTCCACGTCGCACGCCCCCGGCGTTGTATTCCAGACCAATGGGTCGCGTACCATGGCGCAGTTCGCCCAACAGACCGTTGAAAAATTATATAGTCTTCGCCATAACGGCGAACCCTGTTTTCTTAAGGTAGGCAGCCTGGAGCTTGCCACAACGCCTGAGCGACTGGCGGACCTACACCGAAGGGCGGGGCTGGCCATATCTGTTGGCATTAACGCAAAAGTGATTTCTCCAGAGGAGGCATTGCGGATGCACCCGATGCTGGCTCAAGACAAATTATTGGGTGCTTTGTATGTGCCTGACGATGGCATTGCCCGCGCAAAACTCGCAGACCAATTAATGGGTGAGCGGGCGATCAGCCGCGGAGCAAAATTCATTCAAAACTGTGAAGTAACTGCTATAGATCAGAGCGATGGTCACGTTACAGGGGTTCAAACTACGCAGGGATCATTCCCGGCAGATATCGTTGTTTCCTGCGCCGGCATATGGGGACCGAAGATTGGAGCGATGGTGGGCATGCAGAAAGCGATACAACCATTGGCGCACCAACTCTGCTACACCGCACCCATGACCGAACTGGCCGCATACAAAACTGAAGCGGAACTGCCCGTGCTCCGTCATCAGGGGGCTGATCTGTATTTCAAACAAAGAGGCCACAGTCTCGCGGTTGGCTGGTACGGACACCGCCCGCTTCCGGTAAGGGCTGAGGACATTCTTCCCAACGACCGCGCCGAAATAATGCCGAGCCAGATGCCTTTTACTCCGGAAGAGTGGAAAGGTGCCATGGAAGGTGCAACTGAAGTTATTCCGGCGCTGAAAGATGCGGAGATTGCCGAGTCCATGAACGGTTTATTTTCCTTCACTGTAGATAACTTCCCGCTGATGGGTGAATGGTCGGGGTTGAAAGGATTCTGGGTTGCCGAAGCAGTATGGATCACCCATGGATGTGGTGTGGCTCGTGCCATGGCAGAATGGATCGTCAACGGGCATCCTACGCTTGCTGTACATGAATGCGATGTCAACAGATTTGAGCCCCACCAGTTGGGACCACAACATATTGAAGAACGCGGTGCGCAGAACTATATTGAAGTGTATGATCTGTTACATCCACTGCAACCTATGGCGTCACCACGTCCTATTCGCACCACCGGATTTTACCAGCGCCAGCAGCAGCTCGGTGGCTTCTTTCTCGAAGCTGCCGGCTATGAACGACCGCAATGGTACGAGACCAACGCCAGCCTGGTTGACCGCTACCCCTCTCCGCCCCGCGATGCGTGGAGCGCATCCTTCTGGTCGCCGGTCATCGGCGCCGAGGCTCGTGCCGTAAGGGAAGGCGTGGGACTGTTTGATATCACAACCCTGAAAAGGATCGAGGTCATAGGCAAGGGCGCCCTGGAATTCCTGGAGCGACTGACAACCGGTAACCTGCGCAAAAAAACCGGCTCTATTACCTATTGCCTCTTGTTGAACGAAAGCGGCGGCATAATGAGCGACATCACCATCATGCGCCGTGGCGAGCAGGACTTTTTCATTGGGGTAAACAGTAATATAGATATCAATTACCTGAAACAACTGGCACCCGACACTGTGTTTGTGCGTGATATTACCGCAGGCACCGTGGCGTTAGGGCTCTTCGGACCTAAGTCGCGGGAACTCGCCCAATCTTTAACCAGGGATGACCTAAGCAACGAGGCGCTCGGTTATTTCCGGCTGAAACATACGTATTTTGGTCATGTACCGGTAATGCTGGCCAGGCTTTCTTACGTTGGGGAGCTGGGATATGAGATCTATACCACTGCCGACCTGGCACTAAAAGTCTGGGACACGCTCTGGCAGGCAGGAAAACAATACGGGCTTATAGCAGCCGGTCGTGGCGCATTCAACTCCATGCGCCTGGAAAAGGGATACCGCAGCTACGGTACCGATATGACGAGTGAGCACAATCCTTACGAAGCAGGACTTGGTTTTGCAGTGCGCAAGGGTGGCGGTTTTACAGGCGCTGAGGCTTTGAGCAAAGTGGATCAAAATACATTAAGCAAACGCCTGGTATGCCTGGTGCTCGATAACCCTCAACATGTAGTGCTGGGCAAAGAGCCCGTGCTGCACGAGGGGAAAGTGGCAGGTTATGTTACCAGCGCCTATTTCGGTCATACCATTGGCAAACCACTGGCGTATGCCTGGGTGCCTGCAGCATTGAGCACGTTGGGTACAGCCCTTTCTATACGATATTTCGACAACGATTACCCGGCCACTGTAGGACAGGATCCGCAGTACGATGCTCAAATGACACGATTAAAATCATGACAAGTACGAACGATACATTAGCTCCCGGCACCATCGGCCGGCGACGGGCGGCCACGCTCCCCGAGCAGCCTCCACAGTTGTGGAAATCGGTCAGGCCAAAGAAAGCATACGATGCGGTCATCGTGGGCGGTGGTGGTCATGGACTTTCCACTGCCTATTACCTGGCAAAAAACCATGGACTCACCAATATTGCGGTACTGGAGAAGGGTTGGCTTGCGGGAGGTAATACGGCCCGCAATACCACCATCATCCGTTCCAACTATCTCTGGGATGAATCGGCAGGGATATATGAGCACTCCTTAAAATTATGGGAGACGCTGGAGGAAGATCTCGGCTATGAAATGTTCTTCAGCCAGCGTGGTGTGCTCACGCTTGCACATTCCATTAGTGATGTGCGATCGAAGCGCCGGAATTTCTATGCTAATGCCCTCAACGGTATAGATAGTGAATGGCTTACTCCTGAAGAGGTGAAGAAGCTGGTTCCCATCATCAATATCAGCCCGGATGTACGCTATCCCGTGCATGGCGCCACCTACCAGCCCCGTGGTGGCATTGCCAAACATGACTGGGTGGCCTGGGGTTATGCAAAGGCAGCGAGCGACCTTGGCGTGGATATTATTCAGGGCGCCGAAGTAACAGGTTTTGACATTCAAAATAATAAAGTGCAGGGTGTACAGACCACGCAGGGCAATATTGCTGCCGGCAAGGTGGGTCTCGTAGGCGCAGGGCATTCGTCAATACTGGCCAATCTTGCCGGGTTCTCCATTCCCATACAGAGCCGGCCATTGCAGGCGCTGGTGAGCCCGTTGCTGGAGCAGGTGCTCAATACGGTGGTGATGAGCGGCGCGGTACATGTGTATGTGAGCCAGGCACACAAAGGTGAACTGGTGATGGGAGCAGGCACTGATGCCTTTAACTCCTATGCACAGCGCGGTGGCTTTCATGTAATAGAACACCAATTAGCAGCTGCGCTGGAACTATTCCCGATATTCTCCCGTGCGCAGGTGCTCAGAACATGGGGAGGTATCGTTGATGTTTCTCCGGACGCTTCACCTATCATTGGTCTAACCCCGGTTGAAAACCTGTTTATTAACTGCGGCTGGGGAACAGGTGGTTTCAAGGCCACGCCCGGTTCAGGTTGGGTGATGGCGCATACCATGGCAAACGGAACCCCGCATGAACTGAACCGCCCCTTCGCACTCGACCGCTTTGTAACGGGGCATCTTATTGATGAACATGGAGCAGCAGGTGTTGCCCACTAAAAAATACTTTATGCTTTTAGGGGTGTTTAAATGTAGTAATGAAGATTTTTGTATAAAACCTGAAGACGCCATTATAACTGAACGATGAAGTGATTGCGATGCAACGAAGATGCCATAAAAAACCGCTGCCGGTATCTAAATGAATTATTTTTTGTTACCGGCAATTGTATTTCATAGCATCGTCCCTTGTGTCACACCCTTGTACTGCAGTACCAATGGCATCATGAATACACTAAAACAGGTGCTGCTAACGCAGTAAGTGAGCGGCAGCCTTATAAAATTTATAGTATGCTTTACATTCCTTGTCCCCATTGCGGGCTGCGCAACGAAACTGAGTTCCATTACGGAGCTGAGGCTGGCGTTGCTTACCCTGATCCTAACACACTGGCCGATAGCGAGTGGGCAAAATACCTGCATATCCGCGCCAATCCCAAGGGGTGGCTTGCCGAGCGTTGGGTGCACTTTGCCGGATGTGGCAAATGGTTCAACCTCTGGCGCAACACCGTTACCCATGAAATCGGGCCGGCATATCTTCCCTTTACCAAACAACCAAAAGCGCCCGGTACAACCGTGCAGGAGGGCTCGGGCAAATGAGCGGAATTACTTTCAGTTTTGATGACAAATTATACAATGGACATCACGGTGAGCCCATGGCGGCTGCATTGCTGCGCTGCGGTCTGCTGTCCATCACCAACAGCACCTATCATGGCCGTGCGCGGGGCGTGATCGGATTGGGCGTTGAAGAACCCAATGCACTCGTGCAACTGGTATCAGGCACAAAAGAATCCATGCGCCCGGCTACCGTGATTGAAGTAGTGGAAGGATTGGCGGCACGCAGTTTGACCGGCATCGGCGCACTGCCTGAAGATCCCGAAGAAGCACGTTATGATAAAACCAACCGCTATGTGGACACGCTGGTGATAGGGGCAGGTATTGCGGGACTTACGGCCGCAGATGAGGAGCTTCGTGCAGGCCGTGAAGTGCTGCTGATTGACGACCAGCCAGGACCTGGCGGTCATCTCCGGCACCTTGGGCTGGAATTACCTTCTGCCTTACAGGGTATGCTCGCGCATAAGAACCTTACTTATCTATCCAGGTGCACGGCAGTTGGATTATACGATCAGAATTATGTTGTTGCCATTGAGCGGCGAAGCGATCACCCTGGTAATGCCGCGCCGGCGAACCGCGCCCGCATCCGGGTATGGCATATCCGTGCCGAACGTGTAGTATTGGCGCCAGGTGCATTTCAGCGCCCGTTGATCTTCGCCAATAACGACAGACCCGGCATTATGCTATCTCATGCTGCAGCTACTTATGTGGCGGTGCATGGCGTAAAAATATTTAAGCAGGTTGTAGTAGCTACGGTTGATAACCAGGGCTACCGCGATGCGCTTAGGCTTCATACTGCCGGCGTATCCGTACAGGGTATTTATGATGTACGATCATCCGCCAGGGGAGTTAGTGTAGATGCCGCGAAGGCTGCAGGTATTCCTATACGTGTTCGTTCCACTGTGCTTGATACGTCTTCTAATGCGGAAGGAGTTTTAAACAGCGTCACCATACAGGATCTTGAGACAAAAGAAATATTTCAAACCGCTGCCGATCTGCTCGCTGTATCCGGTGGCTGGACGCCTATTGTTGATCTTGCAACGCATATCGGCATCAAACCAAAATGGAGTGAGGAACACGCCGCCTTCCTGGTAAACCACGCTACCGACCAGCTTCGCACCGCCGGCATGCTGGCGGGCGACTTCGGGGGCGATGACGATCCGGCAGTATACTTTGGGCCGACGCTCGATGCCGAACAGGCACGGCATGCTTACATAGACTTTCAGCGCGATACCACATTGCACGACCTGCGCCGCGCCGTTGGGGCAGGGTTGTTGAGTATAGAGCACATTAAACGATATACTACCATCGGCACGGCACACGACCAGGGTAAAACGAGCGGCATGCTCACCATTGGTGCACTTTGCCAACTGAACGGAAAGGACGGGCTCTCACCTGCCGAGGTAGGTACGCTTTCTTTTCGTCCACCTTATGTGCCCATACCTTTTGCTGCGCTTGCAGGGCGGGAACGCGGAGCATTGTCTGATCCCATCCGCATTACAGCACTCCATCAATGGCATGTGGAAGCCGGGGCGGTATTCGAGGATGTGGGGCAATGGAAACGACCCTGGTATTTCCCGAAAGCGGGTGAAAGCATGGATGAGGCGGTCCGGCGGGAGTGCGTAGCAGCCAGGCAGGGTGTGGCCGTAATGGACGCCTCTACCCTTGGAAAAATTGATATCCGGGGTGCGGACGCCGGGATTTTCCTCGACCGCATCTATACCAATATGTTCTCTACCTTACCGGAAGGGCAGTGCCGTTATGGACTGATGTGTAAGGCTGACGGGATCGTGTTTGATGACGGCGTTACCACCCGGCTGGGTAAAAACCATTTCCTCATGACCACCACAACAGGAGGTGCCGCCCGCGTGCTGGCATGGCTGGAAGAGTGGTTGCAGACAGAGTGGCCTGAGCTGGAGGTTTATTGCACCTCGGTTACCGAGCATATTTCGACCATTGCATTAGTTGGCCCGAAAAGCAGGCAACTCCTCCACGAACTGGTAAAAGATATTGACCTCTCAAAAGATGCATTTCCTTTTATGCACAACCGGGATGCAACGATTGATGGCATTCCGGTGCGGATAGCACGGATCTCCTTTTCAGGAGAGCTGGCATTCGAGATCAACTCAACCTGGGGAGATGCCCGCCATATATGGGAAAGACTATGGACGCTCGGACGTGCTTACGACCTGACTGCCTATGGCACAGAAACCATGCACGTGCTGCGGGCGGAAAAGGGATATGTTATTATCGGGCAGGATACCGATGGCACGCAAACGCCACCTGACCTCAATATGTCGTGGATTGTTTCCAAAAAGAAGGAGTTCATCGGAAAGCGCTCCTTACAGTTGCCTTACCTGAAAGCAGCGGGAAGACAGCAATTGGTTGGATTGATACAGGAGAAGGATGAAGAAGTGATCCCGGAAGGAGCATATATCACAGTATTGAATGCGCAACCGGATCAGTACAACAAAACTCCTCATACCGGTTTCGTAACGAGCGCTTACTATTCACCGGCACTTGGGCGTTCGTTCGCGCTGGCGCTGGTGGCTGATGGACTGAACCGGATGGGTGAAGTGGTGGCTGTGCCTATAGGAAAAAAACTGTTGCATGCTACTATATGCAACAGCGTATTTATTGACAAGGAAAATATCAGAAGAGATTAATCAAGCACATATGATCGCCAAACAAAGTCCGTTGGAAGGAAAACATACAGGAACCGCCGCTACTGTGGCGATCCGTGAATTGCCGGGATTGCATACCATTGATCTCCGTGTTGCACCCGGAAGCGTAGCCCAGCTTGTCGTTACCGGAGCATTGGGTATAGAACTACCGGCAAAGACAGGCCAGATCCAAACCACGTCAGTACCTGGTGGTGGAGGGGAAGCGCATGTCCTCTGTCTTGCTCCTGACTGGTGGCTTATGGTAGGGTTGGAGGAAGCGGAGCAGCAACTCGCACTATTGAAGAACCAATATCATTTCAGCGCGGTTGATGTGAGCGGTCAACGTACTACTATTGAACTGGAAGGGACTCATGCCCGCGAAGTGCTCGCCCACCTTTGGGAACAGGATCTGCGGGAAAAAAGTTTTCCTGTTGCAAGTGTCTCCCAGGGGCTCATGGCGAAAGCCCCGGTGGTCGTGTGCCATATTGCCCCGTTTTGTTACCGTGTCATGGTCCGAAGCTCTTTCGCTTTGCACTTGTGGAAGGCGCTGGCAGACGCAGCGGAGGAGTGGCTTATAGCACGAAAAATTAATGCTGGTTCTCCCTTTTAAATTCAAGCGGACTGAGTTTCATAATTCTCCTGAACTGGTAATAAAAATTAGACAGGCTGTCGAAACCGCAGGAATAGCCTATTTCCTTTATGGAACGCTGATCATATTTTATCATATTACAGGCTTTACTGATCCTGAATGCTGTAAGAAACTCCAGATATGTTTTATTGGTGCTGGTTTTAAAATACCTGCAGAAAGATTCCCTGGTTAGGTTGGCAATTTTTGCCACATCATCAATCCTGATATGCTCATCGTAATTGGCGTAAGTATAATCCAGGATGCTGGTGATTCTTGGGTCTTCTGCATATTTTGCGTGAACCGGCTCCGTTTTGATCAATGTTCTGCAGGTATTCCTTTCCGTAAGGATCTTCAGGATGTTTAATAATATGATTATCCTGTCGAGCGAAACAGCTTCAAAAATTTTTTCAATCATGGGAATGATCCGGGTCCTGGCATGGTCTTCAACAAATAACCCCTGGCAGGCGGTGGAAAGCAACTGTTGTATTTCCCTGAATTCAGGGCGCAGGAGCGTGTCGCTGCCAAGGAAGTTTTCATGAAACTGCAGCACCATGGCCTCCGGCGGATTGTCCTTGTTCTGCAGGAATCTTTCTTCATGCAGGAATGCGTGGGGAAGGTTCTTGCCAATGAGCAGGAGATCATTGTTTTTGAAATTCTCTACACTGGTACCAATGATTCTTGTTCCTTCTGAATTTTTTATCAGTATCAGTTCGATCTCCGGATGGTAATGCCAGGCATTCGACAGGTTTTCCCCGCAATCAATCTTTGCATTGAAGCAACTGTTACCGCTCCAGCTAACATGTTTAAAAGATGGTTTTGCAGTTTTCAACATAAAAAATCAGTTAATTATGGCCAACATAAAATTATAATGGAAACCGGTTTCCTAAATTACGCTATATATTTAACTATTACTCATAATCGGGATTATTTTTTATGATTTAAAGCAAGTAACCAGATGCGCTTCAGGTTGTTGTCGGCTGGTAAGGACTACAGACGGGCAATTAGCCTTAGGCGCTGTTCTTATTCCCCAAAGCATACATACGACAATTTTTAATTTATTGGCAATCGGTTTCCTGAATTAAAAAATAAAAACTACTTTTGGAACGCCCCGAACGGTTTGCACCAACCGGCTATGAAAAATAACAGTATGAAAGGAAAAAGAATAACGATTTATGATATTGCAAAGGAAGTGGGTATTGCGCCTTCTTCCGTTTCAAAAGCGCTGAACAACCTGCCATCTGTGAGTAACAAAATAAAGGCTTTGGTTAAAGCCAAGGCCAATGAGCTCAACTACAAGTACAATTCAAATGCGGCCAACCTGAGAAGTGGCTTTTCAAGAACCATCGGTGTAATTGTTCCTAAGATCAATGTGGCTTTTTTTTCTAACGCAATTGCCGGCATGGAGGAGGTTTGCTTTGAAAACAATCACGGGCTTATTATTTGCCAGTCAGATGAATCTTATGAAAGGGAAGTACAGTGCATCCAAACGCTCATACACCAGAATGTAGACTGCATCCTTATCTCACTCTCGCAGGAAACCAGGGCAACACAGCATTTGCTGGAAATAAAAAACAATCAGATGGGGTTAGTTCAGTTTGATCGTGTAGATGAAAGTTTTGCAAGCCATCGTGTGGTAAATGATAACAGTCATGCTGCTTATGAAGCCGTGAAACATTTAATAGAGCAGGGGTATAAAAAGATCGCTTTTTTAGGCGGCTCTGATCATCTTACCGTTTACAACGACCGGAAACAGGGTTACCTGCAGGCAATAAAAGAAGCCGATCTTAATATTCCGTATAATTATATCCTGGATAATGAATTTAAAACGGAAACAGCGCTGAAAGCTGCCACCGAGCTGTTGCAGTATAAGGATCCGCCCGATGCTTTTTTTACTGTTACCGATCATGCGGCGCTTGGCGTTCTTAAAGCGGCATGGTCACTGGGGCTGCGTGTTCCTGACGAGGTGGGTATTATCGGCTTTTCTAATGAAACATTCACGGAAGTTACCTTTCCAACCCTTTCCTCTGTTGACCAGCAGAGCAGAAATCTTGGCAAAGCCGCCGCCAACATGTATTTCAATCATATGCTTGCGGCAGCGCCGGTTAATACTGTTGCGCAAAATTTTGAGATGCAGGTCATTGAAAGTTCGCTTATTGTTCGCGAATCATCGGAGAGAGTGCGCGCCATGTAACATGGAGCAATAGCCTGGTGAATGCGTTGTTTATGCCGCTTCTTTATTGATGCCATTTTCAGCGTATTCGTGAAGCGCATCATCTTTTTTAAGCGGGCCCAGTACAAACAATATAATACATACCGCTATTAACGCCATTATTCCATATCCCACAAAAACAGCATGGTAAGCAAAAGTATAATTGTATGCTTTTGAAATATTTTCAATAGTAAAGCCCGATAAGGCCTGGAATATGGCGCCGCCCAACCCGGCGCCTACGCTGGCTACACCCCAAACGGAAGCTGTTGCGCTCAATGGCACTACGTCTGCCGGAAAAGCCATGGTATTGGATGTATAGGCCGCATAACCAAAGCCGGCAATGCTTAGCACCACAAGCGCGGTTGCAGGACTGGTAATAATAAATGGCCCCAGCATAAGGGAAAGCGCCAGCAACGATCCAAAAAGGCCTGTTGCTATCTTCCTTGCTTTACCCACCGGTGTTCCGCGTTTAATAATAAACTGGGTAAAGAGCCCTCCCAGTATGTTGCCGATATCTGCAACAATGAAAGGAAACATGGCAAACCATCCAATTTTATCCAACCCCCAGCCATGAACATCTACCAGGTATCTTCCTATCCAGAAGGTAATAAAATACCAAACCGGGTCCATGAAAATTTTTGAAAAAGTAAACCAATAAACAAATTTTGTTTTTATGAGCTTAAGCGGGGGTATGGTGCGTGCCTTTGACGCTTTTTTTGCGCTTTCAGGTGTATAATAGGTAAACCAGAATGCGGCAAGCCATATATAGCCCAGCGACCCGATGATAACAAAAGTGAGCTGCCAGCCATAACGCATGCCAAGCCATGCTATGAGTGGTGGCGCTACTACTGCTCCTATTGCGGCGCCGCTGTTGAATATACCGGTAGCGGTAGATCGCTCCTCAGGTGTAAACCACTCGCTGGTAAGCTTTATGGCTGCCGGCCAGTTACCCGCTTCCCCTATGCCCAGTAAAAACCGGCAGATGCCGAAATGAAAAGGTAAGCGCGCAACCGCATGAAGCAGGGAAGCGGTTGTCCAGAAAGCCATGCATATCGAATATCCCAGCCTGGTACCGAGCCTGTCAATAATAAATCCGGACACGAGGTTGGAGGCCATATAAGCCACAAAAAAAGCGGTTGCAATATAGCCAAAGGCATCATTAGGGATAAGCGCTCTCAGCTCGCCATTAGCACTTAGGTAATTAAATGCCAGCCGGTCAACATAATTTAATACAGTTGCCGCAAAGGCAAAAAATAACATCAGCCATCTGATCCTGGGCAGTGCAATAGATGAAGGGGTGGCAAGCGGTTTACTTTTCATTTTTGACATATAATGCATACACGTACCTTCATGTGGTTTGAGTTGCTGAATAGCTGATGATGGGGATGTGCTGCACCATCAATGTTTATGAAATGATGTACGGCGAACGGTAATGTCCTTTAAGAAAGGTATTGGCAGCTTTATTATTGGTAAACCTTTCCGTTGTAGCATTAAATTCCAGGTATTGGTTACCCACCCGGTAAGCAATATCGGCAAGGTGTACAAGGGAAGCGCTCAGGTGTCCCTGTGTTACATCGCCATTTGGAGCTTTGCTTAAGCGGATGCTGTCAATAAAGTCCTTCTGATGAAATTTGTCGGGGAAGTACCCCTTATCCATATCAACAATTTTTCCGTCCACTTCCATTACCTGCCATCCAACGCCATGGCGCCCGAGGTACATGATGCGTTCGGTTCCGTAAATTTCAATCCGGGTAGAATTTTGCGGCCAATAGGGCCATTTGCTTCCGTATCTTACCTCCCGTCCTTCTTTGGTCATATACGGTGTGCAGGAACCGCTTTCGCAGGTCATGGAAAAATTGGGGAACTGGTAAGTAATGTTCAAAAACTCCGGCGTTTCTTTTTGAGAGTGAAAGCCAACATTCCCGCCGGTGCAGTAAACCGATGCAGGATGACCCGGATCTCCCATGGCTAACCGTGCCAGGTCCATTACATGGCTGGCATCGTCTGATAACGCGCCTCCTCCGTAAGACCAGAAATCGAGCCAGCCGCCACGGCCTGTCATGCTATGTCTGTTGGGATTATAGGGAACGCTTTTTGCAGGTCCCTGCCACGCGTCCCAGTTCAGTCCTGCAGGCACGGCAGTATCGGGTTCCGGCATCCATTTTGACCCTCCCAGCAGGTTGTAACATTTTACATGAACGATGCTGCCTAATTTTCCCGATTTAATATAATCACGTGCAGAAAATGCATAAGGGGCGCTCCTGTTTTGAAAACCGATCTGCAATACTTTCTTATATTTTTTTGTGGCCGCAATGAGCTGCTGACCTTCCCATATAGATAACGTTGGATTTTTCTCCACATACACATGCTTACCTGCCTGCAATGCCCATACGGATGCCAGCACATGCCAGTGCTCCGGCGTACATATTACTGCTGCATCCACGTCTTTATCGTCAAATGCCCTGCGCATATCTGTAATAAACTTTGGCGCGTACCCCTGCTTTTTTGCATAGGCTTCTATTTCAGCAGGAATGGCAGCGAGGGTTTCGTTTACATCGCACAAATATTTTACTTCTACATTTTCATTTTCCTTTACTATTCCGGATAGTACATCCCGGCCACGGCCTCCGCACCCTATAAGGGCCAGCACAATTTTATCATTGGATCCGCCCTGTTTTTTTGTTATAAAAGAGGAGCCTAAGCTAACCCCCATTGCCCCGAGCGCCACATGGCTAATGAAATTACGTCTTTGCATAGCTGCTTTTTTTGAAAATGGATAATAGTAATATGTGTTTATTGAAGTTCATTGCATCAGCGTTTAAGATGATCATCGAGGAACTCAAATGTGCCCTTGCCATGAATGCTGTGCGGGCCGGCGAAATGTTCTATCCGCACGGATTCTTCAAGTCCGGTGAGATCATAATGCCTTTTTACTTTTCCGTATTCGTAATTCACCCACTCATCTGTGCCAACCCCGTCAAAGTGCCCCCGTTCTACCATAAAAGGGCGGGGAGCGATCAGCGCGGCCATTTCGGCGTAGTTAAAAGTATGTCCAAGATTCCATTCCGGCATATCATACTCTCCCGTATACACATAACCGAAATGATGTTCCGTAGTGGACACTTTTCGTACCCATTCGTTAAAATCCGCAGAGCAAATGGAGAGGGCGTATCCTTTCACGACAGCCGGTACACGCATGGCGGTTTTACCTCCATAAGATAGTCCATAGAATGCAATTTTTTGAGGATCCACAAAAGAAAGTTGCTGCAGCCATTCAACTATTCGTTGGTGCTGGCTGATAATGACCGAAAATAAAGTAAGTCCAAGCGGATTTGCTTTGCGCTGAATGACACGGAAGGAATCTTTACCACGGTAAGGGTTATGCGGCGCAAAGGTAATATATCCTTTTTCTGCCAGCCGCGTGGCATAGCCTTTATAGTAATGAAAGGCCTGTGCGGTTGAATCGGTAGTAACCACATCGGCCGGAAGGCCTTCGAGACCATGCTGGCATACTACTACCGCCCGCTTTTCACCCGGTTTAATACCTTTGGGCACTGTTAAAATGCCCCAGGCATATACATCAGGACTGAAAACATCCAGTGTTACTTCATAGCTGATCCATTTGTCTGACTGCTGGTATATCCTCGCTTTTACATTAAGTGGATCGGAGGGCGTTGGCAGTTTTCCTAATACCTGCCAGAACCGTTCGCGCTCTTCTTCTTTCACCTTTTCCTGCGCAGCAGCATCGCCTTTTAGTTTCTCCCAGAAATCTTTATTCCGGGTACGTTCACACACAGCCAGTACATGCTGTATATGATTGTTCATTTCGCGAACGATACGCTCCTGCCTTTCTTCATCGTTTATCCAGTTAATGGGTATAGCTGCTTCTGGCGCAGGCAACATCTTTTTAGGCAGCTCAACATGAAGCGCCTTCGCAAAAGCCCGGAGTGAAGGGGTAGAAAATGGTTGTAATACGGGTTCTGTACTGTTGTGTACGAAAGTAAGTTGGGCGGTAGCCGGCAGCATTGCTTTTGCCCGCAGGAATTCCGTATGCGCGCTTTTAAACATGGGCGATGTCAGAATACCGGGCGTGGCGCCCCGGTTGGAGTGTATGATTTCAGGAGCTGTGGCATGTTCAATGATCAATGATCGCGGCCATGTCATAACCGCAAGCTCCGCATCGCCAAATGTTTTCAATAAGCCGGAAACATTCCGGTATATAGGCTCCTTCCACAACTCCTCCCGCGCGTTGAAATATCCGCTCACTAAGGTAGCCGCAATACGCTGGTCAATTGCTGCTGCGTATAATGCCAGCAGGCCGCCTTCGCCATGACCTGCAATGCCGGTAGGCAGCGCATCGCCTTCCGCCTGGTTGCGGGTATGGAACCAGTCAATAGCTGAAAAAATTTTCTGCAGCTCATAGCCGATCACGTGCCTGCCTACCGTATAGGCCTGCCTGTATATCCACTCCCGGTGAGGTTGTTGGGTAGAAGTGCCCAGTGAAGGATTGCCTGAATATTTAAAATCGCGGTTTACCAGCGACGGGATCAGGATCTCAAAGCCTGCTTTAACCAGATGCAGCGCTGCTCCAAAACCTGGCGCACCTGCTTGTTGCATGCCTGCCAGCACTTCGGGCGACACGTCGGCATCGGGTATCATCACTATACGCGCAAGGGCTTTTCTTTTGGGTATCAGCAATAATCCTTCCGATGAAAGTCCTTCTATCACTTTCCAGCGCACGGCATAGATCCTGTATCTTTTTGCTTCAACTAAAAATGGTTGTAGTTCGCTATTGCTTTGTACTTCCAGTCCGGGGCTTACGCTTTCCTCTGCAATACCCAGCGACAGCTTCAAAAGCTCATGTTGGGCCGATATGGATATTTTAAATGCCGCTGCTGAGCTGAAATCTGCTTTCCACAAAGCCGAACGCTGTTTTTGCAAACGCTCCGTTTCTTTTAACAGGAAATGATTGATCCCTTCTACCATGGCAGCCGAAAAGTCGCCCTGCCCGGTAAGGGGTAAGCTGGTAAATGGAATGCCCGGTTGGCCCGATGCTTTCGAAAATAATAAGAACAGGAAAAAGAAACCTGCTATAGCTGGAGTGCGCCTGCCTGTATTATTATGAGGCTGTCTCAAAAGGTCCGGTATAGAAGATATGCCACTAAGACACAAGGGCACAAAGTCCTGATCTTCAGGTTTTATTTTCTTCGTGTTTTCGTGACTTCGTGGCAAAATATTACTTTTGAGACAACCTCGTAGGGAATTTTGTAGCATGTTTTTTTTTTATTGCCGTCTATTGTCAGGTTTATTAAAAATTTTATCATAAGCATTGCTACCATTCTGTAATGCTTCCATCGGGATTACGCCACACCGGGTTTTTCCAGCTATGCCCGGTTTTTGCCATTTCTCTTACTTTTTCCTCATTGATTTCCACACCCAGTCCGGGCAAAACGGGCCGGCTGATATAACCGTTTTTTATATCAAATACTTCAGGGTTTAAGAGATAATCAAGCAAATCGGTTCCTTCATTGTAATGAATGCCAATGCTGGACTCCTGTATAAAAGCGTTAATGCAGCTAAAATCTATATGAAGCGCTGCCGCGAAAGAAACAGGACCGAGCGGGCAATGCGGGGCCAGGGCTACATCATAAGCTTCGGCCATAGCCGCTATTTTTTTTACTTCTGTAATGCCTCCGGCATGGCTTACATCGGGTTGAATAATATCTACTGCCCCCTGTTCAAATAAACGTTTAAAATCCCAACGGCTGAACAAACGCTCGCCGGTTGCAATAGGCGCTGCAGTATATTGCGCTAAACCCGAAAATGCCTCAAAATTTTCCGAAAGCACAGGCTCTTCAATAAACATCGGTTTCAGCAAATCGAGCTCGCGCATGAAAGCCTTAGCCATGCCTTTATGTACTCTCCCATGGAAGTCAATTCCCAGTCCTCTGTCGTATCCGATAGCATCTCTCACAGAAGCGATGGCTGTTACGGCTTCTTCAATTTTTTTTGGGGTATCTATCCATTCCATTTCTGAGCAGGCATTCATCTTCACTGCAAGAAAGCCGTCTTCCATTCTTTTCCTTGCACCCGCTACAACCTGTGAAGGTTTGTCGCCGCCTATCCAGCCATAAATTTTCATTTTATCCCTTACGGCGCCTCCCAGTAATTCATATACAGGAACACCGAGCGCTTTACCTTTGATATCCCATAATGCCTGGTCTATGCCGGCAATAGCGCTCATAAGTATAGGACCGCCACGATAGAACCCTCCCCTGTAAAGTGTTTGCCAGATGTCTTCAATATGCCGGGCATCTTTTCCTGTTAAATAAGATGCCATTTCTTCAACAGCCGCTTTTACCGTATCGGCTTTACCTTCAATTACAGGCTCTCCCCATCCTGTGATGCCACTGGCGGTTGTTATTTTAAGAAAAAGCCATCTGGGCGGAACTTTAAACAGCTCAATTTTTTTGATTTTCATATTTTAATGAATATTACCCTGGTTGTGATTATACTTTCGTTTATCCCCAACAGTAAGTAAACCGCTTCGGATTTCTTCCCGGTATTTTTATTTTTTTACAGGCATGATACAGGCAGGTATTATTAAAAACACGTTGCCGCCCCGGCTATACGATGCGCATTGTCATGCCGCCATCTATTACTATATTTTCTCCGGTAATAAACCTGTTTTTAACTAAGGTACAGATAACAGCCGCTACATCTTCCGGCGTACCTTCTCTTTGAAGCGGTATCCTGTTGCTGATATTATTTTTTACCTGCTCCGGCGTAAGAAAATCCTGGAACCGTGTACGTATTACGCCCGGTGATACACAGTTAACTGTTATATTATCCGGCGAAAGCTCTAAGGCCAATGCCCTGCAAAATTGGGGAATAGCTCCTTTTACCACTGCGTATGCCAGCGCGTTTTTTACTCCTCGTATTCCTGCTGCCGAAGAAATAAGCACAATCGCTCCTTTCTTATTGGCTTTCATACAGGGCACAGCGGCCCTGCATAAGTGAAAGATAGCATGCACATGTATATCAAATGCCTGGTACCATATTTCCCTTGCACCGTTTAACAGGCTGCCTGGTGCCGGAGCGCCTGCGCTATGCACTAAAATGTCAATACTTCCATAATGCATCTGTACTTCGTTAATAGCCCGTGTACATTCTTCTTCTTTACTGAGATCCGCAGTAACCGTAATGCACGGTATGCCCATTGCTTCTATTTTTTTTCTTACTGTTCCATCACCGGTGTGCCGGGCAACCAAAGCGATATGCGCACCTTGTGCTGCTAATGCAATCGCCGTTTCTGCACCTATTCCATGTGTTCCTCCTGTAATAAGGGCTACCTTATTATGTAAATCCATAGATTTTTTTTATCGGGTTAACAAAGGTTGTATTCAGGGATAGCTATGCCTGCAAAAGAACCAATTATTTCAACATGGTTAATGCTGGTTATTAACAGAAGGGCTCTTTTATGTTACCATATTAACAGGGGCTGTTGGGGGCCGGGTTACATACCTGGTGCTGAAGGTAAAATTCATGGTTGCAAGGATAATATTTTGTAATTTTTCCCGGATATTTTTCGGTTCCTTGCGCTACGGCGCGCTGCTTCAGGCAGCCGGTGCCGGCAATAGAAATACAGAACATTAAAAATATGGGAAAAGCAAATTTTATTTTTCAACTGTTGTTACCGGCCATTTTATTTTCTAATGTCTTACCGGCTCAGTCTAAAGTTAAAGAGGAAGCGTTTACCGTTTCCCTTCAAAAGCGGCCTCCATCCGGGGAAGAGCAGGGCGCTTTCATTATTTCGCACGAAGTACAGCAATGGCTTCCTTCACAAACAGCGATCATTATATGTGATATGTGGGACAGGCACTGGTGCACGGGCGCTACGCAAAGGGTAGGGGAGATGGCGCCTTATATTAATGAAGTTATTGCTGCCGGCAGGCAAAAGGGGATGCTGATTGTTCATGCCCCGAGCGATTGTATGGATTATTATAAGGATCATCCGGGCAGAAAGCTTGCCCAAAAATATGAGAAGAAGAAATATAACCAGCTGCTTGGCGAAGGATTGCTTGATTCGGAAAAAGGTGCGGAATGGCCCATTGATCAGTCGGATGAAGGTTGTGAAGACGTGGGTGAAACGCCGCATAAGGCCTGGACAAAACAGCATGATGCTATTGAGATCAGTAAGGAAGATGCCATCAGTGATTCCGGTGCCGAGTTGGCCGGTCTTTTTAAGGCAAGAGGGATCAGAAATGTTATTCTTACCGGTGTGCACACCAATATGTGCGTGATCGGCAGGTCTTTTGGGTTAAGAAATATGGTAAGACTGGGGATGAATGTTGCATTGCTCCGCGATCTTACGGATGTAATGTACAATTCAAAAATGTGGCCTTATGTATCACATTTTACCGGCAATAGTCTTATGGCGGAATATATTGAGAAATATGTTTGTCCATCCATTGTTTCAACTGATTTTACCGCACGCAAACAGTTCAGGTTCAGCCATGACCAACGGCCCATCATTGCTTTTTTAACGGCAGAAGGCGAATACCGCGCCAATCAAAAGCTGCCGGAGTTCGGACGCCAGCTGCTGCTCAAAGAAAATATGAACTGTGAATATGCAACAGGTCTTCCGCTAATGGAAGGCCCCGGCAGGCATAACCTGGAAAATATGCAGATACTCGCTGATGCAGATCTTGCTGTTATATTTATCCGTAGAATTGCACTGGAGCCGGAAAAGATGGCTTTGATCAAAGATTTTGTAAATCGCGGAAAGCCGGTATTGGGAATACGAACGGCCAGTCATGCTTTTGATGCAAAAGGAAATGTTCCCAGGGAAGGGGGAGGTATTGCGGCTTCTACGGAAAAGGTTTCCGGCTTCTTAGAACAATGGCCCGAATTCGACAGCCTTGCATTGGGTGGCAATTACCAGGGGCATTATCCGCATCTCGAAGAAAGCACCCTTATTCATATCGTTCCCGGAATGGAAGGTCACCCTATACTTAAAAACATACCGGCGGAAGGATTTGCAAGTAAAAACTGGCTATATAAAAATGCGCCTTTACGTTCACCCCATGCCCAGGTGCTGCTAACGGGAACGATTCCGAATGAAAAACCTGAACCTGTTTTGTGGATTAACAGCAGTGGAAAAAACAGGGTGGTATATACCTCGCTTGGTCACTGGGACGATTGGAAAACCGAAGCGGTACAAAAGATATTTGTGCAGGCTATTCATTATTTACTTAATCCGCAATAGTTTCATACCGTGCCTTTAGCTGTCAGGTATAAGGTATGAGAAAGTTCGAAATCCGATGCGATCCCAACGGTGAGCCAAAAATGATAAACTAAAAAATACGGGAAGAAGATTCATCCCATCATTAGTAGTTACTCACCTGATAACTGTAAATCCAAAGATGAAATTCCGAAATCCGAAGCCAAATGCAACCATAAACTACAAACCATAAACCGTAAACGACAAATAATAAACGATAGGTCCAGACCGAAACGGATATTCACTGAGACCTGCAACCTGAAACCTATTTCACCCCCCTCACCTGCATCTGCAAAGTATAAACAGATTCCGATGCTGTTATGAAGAGGGTCTTCCTGTCTTTTCCGCCAAAACATACATTGCCTACCCAACCCGAAGGAACAGGAATATTACCTATTTTTGTTCCCAACGGATCATAAATGGTTACACCTTTACCCGTTATATACAGGTTGCCTTTACTATCGAGCGTCATACCGTCTGAACCCTGCAGCACAAAAAGCTGCCGGTTCGTTAAACTACCGTCTTCATTTATTTGATATTTGTAGGTTTTATCAGCGCCTATATCGGCCACATAAAGATGTTTACCATCGGGCGTGCCAATAATACCATTCGGCCGCACAAAGTCGGCATCCACTACAGTGGCTTCCTGGGCTCCTTTGGCTAAGTAATAGAGCTTCTGTGCATCCATGTCCGGCTTCTTTCTTTGCCAGTAATCTCTCTGGTAATATGGATCGGTAAAATAAATACCCCCTTTTTTATCAATCCATAAATCATTGGGGCCATTGAACCGAACGCCCTTGAAACCATTCAGCAATACTGTAACCTTTTTTTCAGGACTGATGGACCATAGTTCATTTTTTTCATCGGCGCAGGCCACCAGGTTACCTTCGTTATCGAAATACAGACCATTGGAGCGACCGGATTTATCCATGAATACAGACAGATTCCCGTTTGTATCATATTTCCATATTTTATCATTAGGCTGGTCGGTAAAAAATATATTCCCTTTGTTATCTGCCGCGGGTCCTTCGGTAAAACTAAACTGATCAGATACTTTTTGTAGTGCTGCACCGCGTTTAATGAGCTTTGCCAGGCTAACGCCGGTATCTGCCCGGGCAGTTGTTATTGCCGGAACAATATTCTTTCCGGCCTGCTGTTTTAGCGTTACGGCCACAACGCCCGAAATAAAAACACCTACAACAAGAATAGCTTTCATCATAGCTGAATATTTTATTCAATTCAATATACAATTTAATCCTTTTCAACCATTGCTTTTATTACACCCGCGGACGGATTGAGCCATTCGTTGAACACCTCTTTTACTTCATCAAATTGTACCCGGTGAGTGATATAGGGAAGCGGGCGGATCACCCCGGCTTTTATCGTATGAATAACATGTTCAAAATCCTGCCGGGTGGCATTTCGGCTACTCATTAACGTTGCTTCCCGTTTATGAAATTCAGGATGACTGAAGCAAAATTCCTCGCGCTGTAACCCGATCAGCACATACCTGCCGCCATGCGCCAGGTATTGCAGCCCGTTATTGATCGCTTTACGGTTGCCCGTTGCATCAATAACCACGGTGGGCATATCTCCGTTTGTAATTTCTGCCAGCCGCTTTATTGCATCTTCTGCAGATGGATTGATCGTATATGCAACGTTCATCGTGTTTTTGCAAAATTCAAGTCGCGTTTCATTAAAATCCATTGCAATCACGCGGGCGCCGGCTATCCGTGCAAATTCCATAGTACCTAATCCAATTGGGCCTGCACCAACCACCAGTACAAATTCATCTTTCATAACCTCAGCACGCCGTATCCCATGCGCTCCGATAGCCAGGGGTTCTACCAGCGCCAGTTCATCATAACTCAGTCCTTCACTTTTTACCAGTGTATCTTCCGGCACAGATAGATAGTCTGCCATCCCGCCATCCACATGCACACCGCATACCTGTATGGTAGCACAACAATTGGGTTTACCATTGCGGCAGGCTATGCATTTTCCACAACTGAAATAGGGAATAAAGGTCAATGCTTCTCCGGGTACAAACCCGCTTAACCCATCGGCATCCACCAGGTCGGCGGCCAATTCGTGCCCTAATATTCTTGGATAAGTAAAATAAGGCTGTGTTCCCTGGTAAGCATGCAAATCGGTGCCGCAAATACCAATGCGTTTTATTTTGAGGATGGCATGCCCCGGCTGTAATACAGGCGCCGGCAGGTCTTTATATTCAAAAGCTCCGGGGGTGCTGCATACTAATGCTTTCATTACAGCAAGGTATTTCTATTTTTTAAAACCACCATTCATTCAGCAGAAAGGCACTATGTTAAACAAGCTCTTAAAATTTGAAATAGGTGTTTGCCATAGATCTTTTTTAATAATTAATTGCTTATGAAATAAAACATTTTGCTCACAAAAAAAATAATAATATAAATTATTTTCTTAGTCCCGGAGGGACTTTTGGTGGGTAGGACATCCCGGAGAATACATACAAACGTTCCTACGGAACGAGCTCTTTTCTATTTCAACATTTACTACCCATGAAATGTTCCTATGGAACAGAACGCGTGCTGGCAAAGGCTCAAAGTCTTCGATTTTAAAAATGTAAAAATCACAGCGTGCAAAGTATTAATTAGGATTTGTTCAACAACTATGGAAGCCTTATGAATTTGTGGTGAAAGTAGTATTAATTGCCACTAACCTGTCCGTCGAAGGAGGATGCACGAATATCGCTGCAGGGTTTTACAAGAATTATATAAAAATATTTGCAGGTATCAGGCACAAAAATGCAATTAAACAAATTGATAAACTTATTGAGCAAGCCCTGATCAGCTTCGTTTTTTCAAAATCGATACCAATCCTTATTCTATCCATTCCAAATACAGATCTATATTTTTACCGGTTGGCTTACCCTCTACAATACGGAGTTGTCTGTCTGCATTTTTATAATGATAAGCAGCTTTGATAACTGCAAAATCTTTTTCCGTTTCACCGGGAGATTCATTTCCCGCGCCATCTGTAGCATGGGCGATCACCAGCTTTCTCGGGGCTATACCGGCGGCAAGATCGGGAAGATCATAGGCGGTAAGCGCGTTGGGCACTGTGCTGTGAATGAAAGCCGGGGTATAGAAACGATGCATTACAACAGCACGGTAAGAAGTATAAGGTTCAATAAGCGCTACACTGCTGATTGATGAATCAAAAGCCGCCGCATGCAACAATACAGGAGCCATTTCTTTTTTAGCAAGGCCATAAATGGTCTGCACATTTTCATTTCTCTGTAATAGCCGGGCAAGGCTTACCACATTGCCGGCCCTCACTCCTACAATGCTTCTGCCAATGAGCATGGAAGCAAACCATACATTATAGGAAACGTCTTTGATAAAGGAATCCCCTTCAAAAATTCCGGAACCCATCTCCCCCACGCCTATCAAATCGGGCGCAAGCACCGTAAATCCTTTTTTTACAAACCATTCCATCTCACCGCCTTCCGCGGCTTCGGCTTGTTTCCCCGAAGGATGTAAATACAAAAGCGCTTTATGATTCAACTTGTCCGGCTTCAGTAGCAGGTAAGGAATAATATAATTCCCTTCGCCCTGCAAAAAATATTTTTCTATTACATAACCATCTCTTTGAAACCGCCCGGTAAAAACAGGTTCATAGTTTTGCAGTGGCGGCGCATAGCCCGAAAGTTTACGTGCCGTCTGTACTGCATTTACAAGGTGGCTGCTTAACGCATTGCGGGAAGTTTTCAGTTGTTGTTCTAATTGCTCCGCATGTTTACGGTTCAAGCTAAAAACCGTTTCACTTTTTAACGAGGTGGCTATTTGACCGGTTTCGGTAACCTGTAATTCCTGCGCAGTTAATGTATCCGTTTCGTCATCGTTCGGATTGCCGGGATTGTTTAAATGCTTTTGAAAAAAAGCATACATGGCTTCCCTGTTCTTTTTGGTAGATGCATGCGGCGCATCATCTTCCATCATGTTAAAATTATCTTCCTTATTATAAGCCTTATAAATTCGGGATACTTCTTTTGCTGTTTCCCTCGCGCCTTCAATGCTAAATATATCGCGGGTAGTGGTGATCATTAATGTTGGTTTGGGCGCCCTCGCTAATAAAAGGTCAGCATGGTCTATCTCCCGCACAAGAGCGGCACTCAGATTCTGTTCTGCATCCTGCGGACCTATACTTTGAAATATACGGGTGAGGTTAGTGATATAACATTCCGGGGCAGCGGCTTTTATCCGGTCATCAAATGCGGCAATATATGCGGACTGTGTTCCTCCGCCGGAGCGGCCGGTTATACCTATTTGTTGCGCATCCACCTCTTTCCTGGTAAGTAAATAATCCACTGCTCTTATACCATCCCAAATCATATACTTTGCCTGGGAACTACCTGCAATAATAGCCTGTGCACCGGCGTAGGAATGCTCATCAACCGGCCCGCCAACTGTTGACTTACCAGTTGCAGCATCAAAATATTCCAAACGCTCACCCTGCCCTACGGGATCGAATGCAAATACAATGAACCCTTTTTTTACAAGATTTAAAATTACATGCTGGTATACGGTACTCCTGTAACCTTCACCGGCGTGCCCGCTGCAATAAATGATCGCCGGCAGTTTATTTTTCTTTTCTATGGTTGGTATATATAATGAAGACGTAACAAAAAACCCGGGCTGCGATTCATAAATAACATGCTCTATCCTGTAGCCTTCCTTATTTATTGTTCTTACTGTTTTTGCATTCAAAGCAGTTTTTTGGGGAAAAGGACCTGCCAGATCCTGTAAAGATTTACGGATATACTGCTGCCTGTTGTGCCAAACCTTTAATGAATGTATTCCTTTTATTGCAGCAGCACGTTTGTCCAAAAGCGTATAAGCCTGTTGTGCAAAATGATGATACAGGGCATTGGGCGCATCGCTGAACCGGATCCAGTTGTTCCGTATTACATCGTATTCATTTTGGGCATGCACTTTATTATTCACCAGCACAGTAGCAAATAACAATATGCAAATGATCTTAAACGATACTGCGTAATTGTTAAGTTTGATCACAATCAAAAAATTAATAAGGAACCATGAGCTACCAGGCACAAACCGGCATCTCAACAAATACCTGTTATCAACAGGCAAACCCGCATTACTTTTGAAAGTACAAAATATAATGCAATTATCCTTTCCCATGTGTTTTCACGTCATTGTTAATGATCCGTTTCCTTTCCTTTTGCTGAAGCAGTCCGCCGAATTCCCAGTTCACCGTAAGCTTAACTGCCCTGCTGAAATAGCGGTTATCCGTTCGGGATATAAAGAGCGGACGGTTCAGCATTTCCGATTCCGGAATGAACCGGTTAAAAAGATTTACGGCTGCCAGTGTAATGGTTAGTTTGGTTTTCTTCAGTTCTTTTTTCCCGGCAAAGCTGTAATAATAAACGCCGGTCCGGCTGCCCAGTAAGGTAACTGACCGGGTGCTGTACTCACCAAAAACCTGCACTGCAAAATCACGGGGCAGCTTATAGCTGGTATTGATACTGACATCTGCATTCCACCCTGAACGAAATATTGCCAGCGCCTCACTGCTATAGTTAAGATGATTGATATTTACGTTCCCGTTCAGTCCCCAGCTTGAAGAAAGGTTTACCGTTGAGGAAAGGTTGAGTCCAAACTGCCGGTTGCCCGCAAGGTTCTGCTTGCTGGTATACGATATTCCCTGCGCATCTGTTTCCATGAACTCCACGATCGTATTATTCGTTTGCCTGTAGAAAAATGCAGCGTGCATAAAAAATGCCGGGCCGGTATTAAGCCCGTAAGAAAGCTCCGCCTGGTCGGCGATCTCCGGTGCCAATTCGGGGTTGCCCGCTACGATGTTCTTTGGGTCGCTGGCGTTTACATTCGGATTCAAATCCCATATATAAGGCCGGGTTAACCGCCGGGTATAGCTCAGGTTGAACGTATTGCTTTCATTCACCTTTTTTGTGAGGGTTGCAGTAGGAATAAAATTCACGAACCTGCTATCGAAAGCCGTACCCGAATGTATAAATTTCCCGCTGATGTAAGTTGCTTCAGGGCGTGCGCCTGCTTCAATATACCAGTTATTGGTGAGCTTTAATTTCAGTATGGCATATACCGCGGCTACATCCTGGCTATACCTGAAATCATCCGAGCGCAACGGTTGCGGTTCCATTTTATCTACCTGCTGCGGATCGCTTGCTGCCACATCATAACGGTTACCTACATTGCGTAAAATGATTTTGGTTCCGGCTTCCAGCGTAATACTCCCCTTTGCATTAAACGGATGTATATAATCGGCCTGGAAAGTCCATTCCCTGTTCTTTGTTTTGCTGTTATTCAATTCGCGGTAGAGCAGGTTTTTTGCTTCGCCGGTTTGCACCGCATCATACCAAGACAAATCCCTCGAAGGTGAATTTTGTACCAGCAGGGTGATCTGTTGCCCTGCCTTTTTCAACCGCCGGCTATACCCAATATTCATATCTGCGCCCAGGTAAGCATTCCTTGTATCAATTGCCTGCCGGTATTGCTCTTCAACAGCGCCACCCGGTAAACTTACGGTACCGGACAGGCGACTATCTTCCGGCCAATTACCAAACCAGGCATTTGTACCAAAGCTCAGCTCGCTAAGCGAATCGGGCGCATAATCTATTGCGAGATCAGCCGACCCGTGCGGCGCTGCATTGTCTTTTTCGATGAACTGTCTTAAACCGCCAGCTGGTTCATTATCAAGAAGCGTGGTTCGCTCCAGCAACTGCTCCGATTTCCTGCGAAGCCTGTGCAAATGGCCGGACAGGTTAATGCTCCATTTTTGTCCGGATACAGAAAGCCGGGGGTTCAGCATCTGTTCCAGGTTACTCACACTTGCTTCCAGCGTGCCACTGAAATCGCCTTTACCTTTTTTTGTAATGATATTGATCACGCCGGCAGCGCCTTCCGCGTCATACCTGGCCGATGGCGTCGTAATAATCTCCACAGATCTGATCATGCCGGCAGGCATCATATTCAGCGCATCCGCCACGCTGCGGGCCATTTGCCCGGAATACTTTCCATTGATGAGTATTTTAAGATTGTTGTTTCCGCGCATACTCACGTTGCCCTGGGCATCTACATTAAGCACAGGTGCTTTGCGCAGTACGTCTGCCGCTGTTCCTCCTTTATTGGTTACATCGTTTTCTGCATTATATACCAGCATCCCCGGTCGCTGTTCTACCAGTCTTTTCACCGCAGTGATCTTTACTTCCTGCAAATAATCACTACCCTGTACCAGGAGGATGTCATCCAGCTTCAGCATTAACTGCCCGGCTGCTAATTCAATATACACTTCCTTTGTGCTGTAACCCACAAAGCTTATTTCAAGCCTGTACTTTCCCGGCTCGGGCAATGCTGTTTTAAAAGCGCCGCTTTCCAGCGAATAGGTTGAAGCAATATGCTCGTTCTGCCCGTTCCATACGCCAATAGTAGCATAGGCAACTGCTTTGGAAGTAGCGGAATCTTTGAGTACCCCCGTTAATATATACTGCTTCGCGACTTGCTGAGCTGTGCCGTATGGCGCCAATCCTGCAAATACCATAATCATCCATACCATTCTTTTCATATCCGTTTTTTTATTCTCTGTACAGTGGTCTCTCCTGCTGTGTTAGCAGTACACATCCTGCGGCCGGGCAAAGTTCTTTTATCGTCATTACATTCCCGTAATAATCAGGAAAATGATTTACGAAAAAAGTAAACAATTATTTGAATGACATCGGGATGGTTCCGGAAACAGCAAATCTTCCCTGAAGCTATTCTTCCATACGGTGCTTTATTACCAATAACGACAATTGTTTTCCTGATCCGGCATTTTAAAAAAAAGAAGCCGGTTTAATTTAGAGATAGCTATTTAACTATTACTTAAACAAATACTTATGTGCGCATTCATACAAATCATTCAGGATAAACAGGGATATGTTGCCCAATGTGCTTATTGTGAAGCGCTGGAAGTGGTAACGGGCACCAGCATTATCCATCTCTGGTACGATCAGTGGAAAAGCTTCCTGCATTATATTCAGCAGGTAAAGCAAATGCAGCCCAACGTAAACCCGGATATTAAAATCATTATGCTTGATGTTGCAGGAACAGATTGTTTTCAAATGTACCTCACTATGGCAGAACTGCATGCCTTCTGCCAGTTATTGGAAAAAGCCGACGACGAGCTCAAAGCACAGCAACTGATGAAATGTTTTCAAGGTGGTAAATAGTGAATAGTGAATGAGTAGTTCACCCTTTATTCTCTCACTTTATCACCTATGTTTGTCGCCGACTTCATTATTTCGTCCTGTAAGCGGGGGTAATCTTCCTCCGCCAAATATAGCGCCCCGCTGCAACAAAAAACTTTCATCAATCATACGGTGATAAAAGATGCTGCAGGAATTCTGTTCCTTTTTTTCCGAAAAAAAAGGAACCAAAAAAAACGCAATGACAAATACTCGTACAATTTGTATATTTTGAGGGGTGGATAATAAAGTCGAAAAAAAATCAACCCAAACAATGATTGCGGATAATTATATCATCACACATAGCAGCATTAAAGAACCGCCGGTATCTTTCGGTTCGAAACTCAAATTCCTCGGACCGGGTTTTATTCTTTCAGCATCTATTGTCGGATCCGGCGAGCTGATTGCTACCACTGTACTTGGCGCCAGGGCCGGCTTCATTGCATTCTGGATCATTATTGTAAGTTGCCTGGTAAAAGTAGCCATACAATTAGAGTTTGGCAAACGGGCGGTCGTGTCCGGTGAAACGCCCATGCAATCTTTTTCAAAGCTTCCCGGTCCCAAACTGGGGAAAGTTAACTGGACTGTAAGTGCTGTTTTTTTGCTGACCTTACTTAAAATAATACAGGTAGGCGGTATGCTTGGAGGATCCGCTATTGTTCTAAGCATGCTTTTCCCGGCATTGCCGGTGTTTGCATGGGCTATTGCTATCGCTATACTAGTTGCTGTGCTTATCTATAAAAATTATTACAGGCTCGTTGAAAAATCCTCGCTGATCATGGTGGTGGCTTTCACTGCATTAACCATCGTATCGCTGGTAGCGGTTTCGTTTACACCTTACCGTTTTACAATGACCGACGTTGCAGCCGGGCTGCAATTTGAACTGCCATCTCACCTCGTTATTATTGCCATAGGCGCATTTGGCATTACCGGTGTGGCCAGCGACGAGATCATTGCTTACAATTACTGGTGCATTGAAAAGGGATATGCAGCTTATACCGGACCGGCCGATAATACGGCGGAATGGAAGAAAAGGGCAAGGGGCTGGACGAGTGTGATGTACCTCGATGCCTTAGTGGCCATGATCATATATACAGCCGTTACGGCCGCGTTTTACCTGTTGGGCGCTTCCATACTGTACAACCGGGGAGAAATACCGGAAGGAAATGCTTTGATAGAAACCCTTGCACATATTTATACGCAATCATTGGGCAGTGGCATAAGAACAGCTTATCTCATTGGCGCTTTCTTTGTATTGTTTTCGAGTGTATTTGCAACCCTTGCCTACTGGTCGAGATTGTTCTCCGATATTTTCGGGCAGTTTGGATGGATAGATTTTTACAACCCGGCGAAAAGAAAAAAAACGATAGCTATTTTATCGTGGATATTCCCCGCGGTTTGGGTAGTAGCGTATCTCTTTATCCAGTTGCCGGTTTTTATGATCATATCCGGTGGCGTGGTGGGCTCGGTGCTTTTATTGATCGTTGTTTTTGCCGCACTGTGCTTCCGTTACCACAAAAACTATCCTTCATTAAAATCCTCCATTTTCTATAATATATTATTCTGGCTTAGTGTACTGTCTATTGGAATGATAGCAGTATACGGGTTGGTGAAACTGATAAGTTAAATCTGGCAGCCGAACCAGCATTGTAATCAACCTTTATTTACCTGGTCAACCCCTTTAGTACTGCTACCAACCGGTCAACATCCTCACAGGTATTATAAAATGCCAGTGACGGGCGAACCGTGGTTTCTACTCCCATCCTGCGTAAAATAGGTTGTGCACAATGGTGACCCGTACGCACTGCGATTCCCTCGCGGTTGAGTGCTTTGCCAACATCATCATTTGAATGACCTTTCAGTATAAAAGATAATACACTTGCTTTATGAGCGGCTGTGCCGATAAGCCGTATACCCGGCACCTGCTTTAAATGATGTGTTGCGTATTCCAGCAAAGCATGTTCATAAGCATTGATATTAGCTATGCCCAGTTGGGTTACATAATCTATTGCCGCGCCAAGACCTACCGCATCTGCTATGTTGCCTGTACCTGCTTCAAAGCGGTTGGGCGCTTTGTGATATTGTATTTCTTCGAAAGTCACATCCTGTATCATATTACCTCCACCCTGCCAGGGTTCGGTACTATTTAACAAATCTTCTTTACCATACACTACGCCAATACCTGTTGGTCCAAAAACTTTGTGCCCCGAGAATACAAACCAATCCGCATCGAGCGCCTGTACATTTACAGGCATATGCGAAACAGATTGCGCCCCGTCTACCAAAACTTTCGCGCCGGCAGCATGCGCCATAGCAACCATTTGTTCAGCGGGTGTAACTGTTCCCAATGCATTCGACACCTGGGTGAAGGCAACTAATTTTGTATTAGCGTTTAACAGCCTGGCATATTCGTCCAATAAAATCTGTCCGTCATCATCTACAGGTATTACATTTAATGTCAATCCTTTTTTATCAGCCAATCTTTTCCACGGCACTATATTAGCATGATGTTCAAGATGGCTCACAATAATTTCATCGCCATTTTTCAGATATTGATCGCCCCAGCTTTGTGCAACAAGATTGATCGCCTCTGTAGCACCGCGAACAAAAATGATTTCATTAGGTGATCTGGCGCCGAGGAATTGCTGTACTTTTTTTCTTGCTTCCTCGTAAGCATCTGTTGCTCTTGCAGCCAATTCGTGAGCAGCACGGTGTATGTTGGAGTTTTCGTGCCGGTAAAAATAGCTCAGCCTGTCTATTACAGATTGCGGCTTTTGTGTAGTAGCCGCATTGTCTAACCAAACAAGCGATTTGCCATTCACCTTTTCGTTGAGAATGGGAAAATCTTTTTTTATTTTATAAGCATCAAAACCATGTGTAAAACCGCCTAACTCACCGTTGTTAACAGGTAATCGCTCCTGCTGTAAAAAATAGAAAGAAGGTGTGTTTGTATCTGTAATGATTGGTAATGGTGAATGATGTGAACCAGTTGTTGGATCGCTGATGTTTACAAATTTCAGGATTGATTCAATATCCTGCCAGTAAGGTTGTTCATCTATGAAAGGTAATGCAAATGGATCCTGCTTATTGCCTGCTGTTTGTTTATCAATATTTGCATCCGGAAAGCTGGTTACCGGTTCCTTAATATTGAAATTTTCCGGCTGATGTACATACGATGGAGATGCGCCGCTGCCAGCTACTGAAGCCGGAACGCCGCCACTAAGCGTAGATTTATCGGAACTTGTTTGTTCAAATCCGGGAGTTAAACCGGGCTGGAGCGCTGCGAATGCTGAATAATTTTCCCGGGGCGCTGAAGCCCCGCTACCTGCTACCGAAGATGATACACCTAATCCTGTTGCAGAAGGTGGCGCAGAGAACCCGCTAACCGGCACCGGTGATGCTAATGCAGGTTGCACGATGCCATGCGTCATAAGCTCATCTGCAGGAAGGTTTACGCCGGGAACAATACCCTCTCCCGTGATTGATTTCGCGAAAGCAGTTGCCCGCGGGTGCTCATATGGATCTAATGAAATTTCCTTTGGCGCATCTTCCGGTAAAGCTTTAAAGAGCTGGTTGGCCAATTCCTGCAAGACTTCCACGTCCGGAAGATTATTTGTATTTGTACTCATGATAGTTACCAATTTCAACATCATACAATACGGCAATAGCATCATCCACCAATACTGCTAACGAGCAGTATAAGGAAACAAGATAGGATGCAATGGCTTTTTCATTGATGCCCATAAAACGAACGGAAAGCCCAGGGGTTTGCTCGCCCTGTAAACCAGGTTGGAATAAACCTACCACCCCCTGCCGGGTTTCGCCTGTGCGCAATAATATGATTTTTGATTTACCTTTTACAATGGGTAGTTTATCGGATGGGATTAATGGAATGCCTCTCCATGTTAAGAACTGTGAACCAAATAAAGAAATAGTGGGAGGAGGAACACCGCGACGGGTACATTCCCTGCCGAATGCTGCAATGGCCAGTGGATGTAATAAAAAGAACCCGGGTTCCTTCCACACTTTGGCAATGAGTTCATCCAGATCGTCGGGAGTTGGAGCGCCGGTACGCGTTTTAATACGCTGGCTGCCGGCTACACTATGTAATAATCCGTATCCGGTGTTATTAATCAGTTCGCTTTCCTGCCTTTCTTTTATCGTTTCAATGGCAAGCCTTAACTGCTCAGAAATCTGGTTATAAGGTTTGCTGTACAAGTCGGAAACCCGGGTGTGTACATCTACAATGGTTTGTACTGCGGCCAGGTTATATTCTCTTGGGTTTTCAATATAATCCACAAAGGTTTGTGGCAATGTTTTTTCATCTCTTGAAGAGCAGTCTACTTCAATTCGCGTGGCATCTTTTACTTTGTTAAGCCGGTACACTCCCGATTCTACAGGTACCCAGTTTAATAACCGGGTAAGCCAGCGTGGAGTAATAGTAACCATTTGAGGAACTGTGCGTGTAGCAATAGCGAGTTGCCGTGCCGCTATGTCGCCGAGGGCGGTTTGTTGTTGATTTTTAGTGTCAGCCATTGTATCAATTTTAATCTAAAGTTTAACCTTTTTTTTTAATTCTTACAAATATATAAGAAAAGAAAGTTAATAGTCTATAAATTTTATAGACTATATAAATGTTTGTTTTTTAAAACTTAAACTATTAGCTATGAGAGCATATAGCATTTGTTGATCCAATGTTTCTTCTTTATCAATACACATGATCAGATTTTGCACTGTATTTAATGTTGCTGGTAGAATTCTCCACCCACACTGTTTCCACTAATATATCCACGATTGCGCTCCAAAGGTTTACTCACTTTAATTTAACCGGCAGAAAGGATTAAATATGATAACCCTCCACATTCATATATGGCGGTATATTTCTGATATGGCAGGATGCCGTTTGATGTATGCCTGTATTTTTTGAAACATTCAATGCACCAAGGGTTACACCCTGGTATATTTTTACGTTGTTACCAATCACACAGGTTTCGCCTATCACAACACCTGTACCATGATCTATGAAAAAAACTGATCCTATTTCGGCGCCAGGGTTAATATCAATACCGGTTATAACTATGTGCATATTCCGAAATCCATCTTGGTAATACCGGAATTTTAAGTGAGCGCTGCAAACCGAACAGGTTTAACCGCAGGTTGGGCAGCATACAAAAGGCACTTCTGTAAGCGGTGAGGTGCGTAAGATGCGGTAATTGCCCAACTCATCTCCCAATGCCCGGCTGCTTCTGTTTCTGCGATCCAGCAGCATGGCTGCTATATCCTTTGTTGACCTTTGCGAAGATAAAGCTGCCAGCCTTTCATCCGGCAATGGTAAAAAATGATCGAATACGTTGGTAATATTGCCAAACACTTCCACCACAAGTACACTCAACGGAGCATCTTCAGGTAGACCTAATTGTTTTAACAGCACAGCGATCTCTTTATTCGTCCACATAGCAGTGGCCGCTTTGGGCTGGTCTTTGTATATCGCTTTAACAGCGCCTGCCAGCAGGCTTGCTTCCGTAAATTTCGCAGCTTTGGGCGCCGGTGCTGCTTTGCCCGCATCTTTCAGATTTTCAAAAGCATGCAGGATGTTTGTGGCCATTGCCCTGTCTATCTTTACGGTTTTACCTGCTTTATAATCGCGCATGGCTTTGTTTAATCTTGCTTCATACACTTTATCTATTTCCAAACGGCTCACTTCATTCATCAGTGTAAGGTTACTCAAAACAACATTTGCCCGCGCGGCCTCATCTGTCTTGTCCACCATCCATATAGCGGATGTATGCACTATTTCAGAAAGAACAGCATTATTAAACAATCCTGTACCGGCAGGCGCCTGCACTTCCGGTTGCTGAGGCTTTACCAGTGTCATCAGCTTTTCATCCAAAAGAATATTGCGGTATGTTACACCATCGGCCTGCTTTACCTGCGCATACAATACACAATGCAGTTGCGTACGCGGCGGATCATTGGTTACATTCTTTCCTTTCCATACCGCTTTCCCATAGGGCGCGTTTACATATACTTTATCAATATCCCGGTTTACGTTACACAACAGCGTTGGTGCAGGATGCTGCATACCGGCAATCACCAATGGCCTTCCAAACCTTCCCTGGGCAGTGCTCCACAGGTTTTCTTTTCCTGCTTCACCATTGCTCCAATGCCCGTGACCAATACGGAATTCATATGTAAAAAAGCCAAACAGCTCAGGGCTCTCGGGATGTAACCCCGGGGGAAGCGGCAGTAAATAATGGATATCATCGTCATCGCCGGCTTTTTCCATTGCCTGCATGGCGCCCAACCCGGCCATATCGTCTGTTTGACCCGGCGTGATCATCCGTATATATTCCGGATCAATGGGCAAAGGCGGATCTTCGGTTGTGGCCTGCACCAGTTCACCGAACTGCTTATTGTTCCCGATCAACTGATCGGGCGCATAATGCAATACACGGCAAAATAGAGTATCGGCAGGATCTTGAACAGGTTCTTCCAGCTCTACCCACAAATACTTTTGCCTTGCTTCCGTAGCACTGTATTTTTCATTTTTACGATAAGGAGAAAATGCCAAACCAACGCTGGCAATTTTGGGCACCTGGGCAGGAATAACCGTAGCCGGTAATGTTAATTGATCCGGCTGCTGGGTTTGATCTTCGCCGTGACCTGCTTTAAACTTTGCCGTAATGGTATACTGCACTTCTATTTTGTCGGGAAAACGAAGCTGCCCGTTGGGACGAAGTAAAGCAGCTTTGGGTTCAATGGCATCAATAAAAATAATAGTGGTGCTGCTCCTGTTGATATTACCGAATGGATCCGGCTGCAGGGATTCGAATGATGCGGAATGCTTCAATTCAATATCACCGATATTGCTGAGTGTTTCCATTTCACCTGCATCATCGCGGCTGAATTTTTTTTGCCGCCCAATGATAAATGCCGTATCCTGCAGGGCATCCCAGCTCCAGTCGCGGTTGAGGCGATATACCAGGCAGCCGATCCAGTGATTACAGAGGTCGGCTTTGGTAGAAAAGGTAATGCTGCTGCCATCCGGCGCCAGGTGATGCCGTATTTTATTATTGCATCCAAAAACGATCCTTTCCCCTTTTTCTGCAACCAGGGTAAGTCCGTTTACCTTTACGCCCAGTTGCTGCGCAAGGCGTTGCATAATATCGGGACGGTTGCTGGTTTCGGCATTAAAGAAAAAGAATTGATTAACTATGCCCTTACGAATAAATTCAGGGTCCGGCTGCAGGTATAGCCCCTGTAACGCGGGAACATTGGCTTTAGGCAGCAATAACGACGCATCTTCATTGATCAGTTCCTTATAAAACCAGAGCTGTGTTTTTTTGCCATACCGGCTGTCGCGATCCGGGTTCCCTTCATTAATAAAACCATAATAACCGCTGTCATCGCCTTCGCAAACGGCACGAATGGTCATCCTGATCTTTCTTGCGGTGGGTAATGGAATACCTGCCATGGCATTGATCGCCGCTTTATTCAGTTCGGGTGTATTAAAAGGATCATCGCTGCTGCCCAGGTTGAGTGTGGGCGCATCATGAAATATAACGTTAAGTGACAGGGTTTCTTCCATATCTGCCGCTGCATTTACGGCAGGAAAATTTCTTGAAGTGGTATACAGGGTAATATAATTTTCATTACCACTTTCGCTAGCCAGGTTGTCGAGCCGCAGCGTTTCCACTTCTACTTTTATTTCCACCTCAGCCACATCCGGGTCGGCTATGGCAGGAACAATATTTTTGGGATTCGCTACCGTACCACCCTGCTTCTGATCCTGTGCCGACTGTATCAATAGCTGTACAGGATCTGCACCCAGCGCTTGGTATTTGCCTGTAAAAACAACCGCGGGATAAGTGAGCAGCGGCCTTTGGATAGAAAGCACGGGATTGCCGTTAAAGGAAGAAGTTTGATCATCGGCTATGATCTCGTTAAAAAAATCGGCTTTGGCTTCTTTGAGGTCTTTAGATTTTTCAATACGGCATAATGATGGCGCCACATACCGCTTAAAGCTCCATTCTGATGTTGGCGCAGCGGCATTATTGTATACTTCTTCAGCAATCACAGGGCCGCCTCCACTAATATCCATCATGCGAACACGGAACTGGTAACGGTTGCCATAACGCAATAGCGTAGCCGCCGGCACTTCATCGAACATATTACTGGGGTCAACGGCCTTGGTGGGTGTGGGATCCAAAGGATTTAACCGCGCTTCATCACTCTGATGAATGTTCACTGCGTCACTGTCTTTCAACACCACACTTTTGCCGATCCAACTGGTAAAATACATCGGTAGCCAGTAGGGTGCTTTTGTATCATTGTCTAACTGGGTGGGAAAAACCTGGAAGGGCAATTCCAGCGCTTCATTGGGGCCATTGCCGAGGCTGGCAGCTCCCAGGGAATAGGTTTGTTTACATCTTACTAAATTCAAACTGCTCCAGTCTGCACCCAAAGCATCTTCTTTTACATCAATGCGGTAACCAAATACGCCCAGCGGTGCGTCAACCCTCGGCCCGGTTTTGGTGGGATATCCTTCCAACTGCCGCATATACCATATTAAGATCTGCTCATCGTCCCAGGCCAGGCGTATTCCTTCATCTTTTACGGGATGGCTTCCGTCCTGCCTTTCACTGAGGAGTATGCTGCTTACCGGCTGAGCAGCATGTACAATTTTAGCGAAGCCGTCGTTGTATTCATTCAGTTCGGCAAAAATTTTGTCCCACGGCGCTGCCGGTGGTTCCGGGTCTACCACTTCGCCGGTTTTTACAAATAAAACAGGAAAGAGCAGAGGTGCAAAAACCGGGCGTTTATTTGCAGCGCCGGTTTTTAATTTGGGAATGCGGGCTGCATAAGGTTTTATAAATGGTCCGTCTGCCTCCACCATCAATTTCTCCTGTATGCTTTTGTAATCTTCATTAACGATGTCGGCATAGATATAACAGCCTTTTTCGAATAAAGCCGCATTGTCGCCCTCAACAGCAATTTCAGTTTTATATACCATACCGCAGGCCCGGGCAAGCAAAGGTTGCCGCAATATATAAGCGAATACCTGGCCCCAGCTCAAGTCGTCGTTGTTCTTCCAGGTGGAAACGAGCGGCGTATCCTTTTTTATGGCACAATGATAGCTGTCATCTGTTTTGGCATTCGGTACCCGCGGGGAGGTGAAATTAAAAGCACCCCGGTAACTTTCGGGCAGGTACTTATTTACTGTTGGCGAGTCCGCTAATATATCCGGCGTTTTATCGGAAGCAGTAATATTTATTTTAGCACCTAATTCAGCCGCGATGGCCTGTAGCAAGGCATTTTTGTTGGTGGCCTCATCCACATTCACAGGCACATCCACAGGTTTACGTGTTAATGCCAGCGCATTGCCAATGGGCCATTCATCCAACCCCTTTACCACTTTTAATTCAAACTGGGGAACTAAGTCTGCAAAAGGAATTGCGGTATTATCAGGCGCCGGCAACCCGGTTGGGTAGTTCGCAAACGGATCCTGGTTGCGTGGTATAACAACGATATTGAGATGTAAAGTTGTTCCGTCATAACCTTGCGGAAAAACCATCGTAGTATATCTTCTTTTCGCTTCCATAATGTTGTATTAATCAATTATAGAGAGTTGCAAGTTTCAGGTTACAGGTTACAAGTTGCAGGTTCCAGGGTTACAGGGTTACAGGGTTACAAGTTGCAGGGTTCAAGGTTACAGGGTTACAGGGTTCAAGGTTTCACTTCTCACCATTGCCCATTCACTATTCACATTTCATATGGCCTTCCCGCTAACGGCTGATAGCTGACCACTGATAGCCGCCAGCTCACAGCCCTACGCTACCTGCCTGTCCTCACCCCATGTTTTAGAGAAGCTGATATCAATGACCAGGAAAATGCTGATGTCAATAGCGAACGTTACCTGGGCACTGCAGTCTGTTTTACCACCCTGCCGCACTACAATTCCTTTTGCTTCGATGGTAATGCAAACACATACCAGCCCGCCCAAAAGATTGGCCTGCCCGCGGAACAGCATCAATGCGGCAAGCACCACTTTATCTTTATCGGCATACATTTCTACGCCTACCATAAAAGTTACACTGGCGTTACCTACTACAGGTAAACTAACAACTATGGATACCCCAAATCCGAATTTTAAAGTGAGACTCGGACCTACCTTTGTATCTGCCGCAATTTTTACATCTACCGCGCCAATAGCATATATGGAACCAACGCCAACGGAGTAGCACATTATCTGCAAACCACCATGAAACTGCAGGAAAGCGCCTGCTGTTGGGAGTAACTGAGACGGGTCGCTTGTTACTTTAAGCGCAGCGTTAAAATATACGCCAACGGAGAGTGAGGCTTCCAGCTTGAGCGGTGTTTGTGCGCTGTTGTATAACTCATCGGTTGGCGGAAAACGGATAAGGGCGATCTCTTTGGTAGCTTCAAATTTATATTCCCATATTTCACCGCTGTTGCTCATGGCTAACTTTAAGCCCTTTTTTAGCGCCTCTCCGTAATCGCCCGAACTTAAGGAAGCAAGCATCTGCAAAATATCAATTACAGGCTGCAGCGCATCGCTGAATTCAATTTCAGGCGTGGGTATGCCTTCTGTTGGACTGCTGCCACCTTCATAACTGCTCTCTTTTCCTTTCTGCGCATCAAAATTGCCTTTAATGGTCATCAGCCGTTTCATGTCGCCCAGGTCTACCACCATTGCCAGGTTATTCATCCGGCTCTTCCACTGGTCGGCCATATCGCCTGCAAAGGAATCTACATCGAAATTTAACTTGCTGTCTACATAATTCGCAGGCGCATCGGTTTTTTTACCGGTTTTGTATTCGATGTAAATCCGCAATGCTTCTGTGTCTACAAGCGGAATTTCAAAAGACGGTACATCAAACTTTAATGCTTTATCCAATACGCCGTTGGCGCCGTTCTTTAACATGCTCATACCCTGCTTAATGACTGCTTCGCCGGCTTTTTCCGCTTCCACTTTCATGAGCTCCAGCACTTTTTCACCTCCGTCTTCCAAAGCGTTTTCCACAAAAGCCTGGAAGGTATTTCCATTGGCGTCTTTGCTGTTGAGCAAAGGGATCGTTTTGCCAAAATCTGTAATGGCGTTACCAATATTGGGAAATATGCCGTTACCCGTCATCAGCCGGTAGGCATCTGCAAAAATGGGCGGCGTTTTACTGAGCATTTTATCAACGTTCAGTCCATACGCCGGCGTAAGAAACAATGCTTTTTGCGTGGCCGTTGTTTGCAGGTAGCCGAAGTTGATGGTATCGGCGGAAGGATCACGAAGAATTTCCAAAGGATGAGCAATGCGAACGAGCTTTTGCTGTAATGTGGCGGCATCCACTACATTTCCTTTTTTCCATGCAGCAGTGCGTATAAGCGGAACCGTTACATCCTGCGGAAGCGGTATCACTTCGCCTGTACCCGCATTGTGCTGCACCATAGCCCAACTGCCGTCTTTGGGTAAAAAAACATTTCCTCTTGCCGCTACTACAAAAACGGGTATGGTACCTGCCTTATTAATAGAGGCGCTTAGATCAAACCGGTTAACGCGGACCTGCTGGTTACTTTTGTTGATGTCTAACACACAATCCACTTCACCGCCTATACTGCCGTTCTGCAGTTGCAGCAGCGCTTTCAGTTGCTCTGCCGTTAAAGGTTTCCCCGCGGGCGCCACCTGCACATATCCCAGCACCCTTTTGGATACCACTCTTTTATTTATATGACCCTGCACTACATTTTCTATTTCCACGTCGGCATCAAAATATACGCCACCGCATTTAACCGGCTCATTACGCTGTGTGGCGCCATTGGTATACATCTGGCCTTTTACCCCATTTACATAGTCTGCATTGGGTGCTATAATATTTTCTGATGTATACTCCGTTACAGAAGGTGCGTCTTTGATATTACGCACATTAAACAGTCCCCTGATGATACCGGGATGGAACTCGTAGGGCGCTTCAATGTTTTCAAAATCGGCCAGGGTTAATTTTGCAAAAGGATCTTTTCCCTTTTTAAGATAGCTGTAGGAAAAATCAAAAAGCCCGTCGCTTTCTGCTTTCCATCCGCTATCTGTTCTGAATACATAGCCGGAGCCTGTGCGGAAAACGGTAATGGTTCTTACCACCCGGATACCCCAGGGATAAATAATACTTTTTACCTGGATCACTTCATGCCCTGTTCGCCCGAGCATTACGTCGAACCTGGCCTGGCTGGTTTGCGCCATAGCAGCGCCCGGACTTAACCAGTTGCTGAACATGCTGGCGCCGTAACCGGTAATATCCATACGCGATACCGGCACGCCACGCGAATCTTTCAGCAACGAGGAAAGGCTGAGCGGACCAAATAGAAATTCATTGTTGAAAATCTCCGTTACACGATGACCCAAATTACTGGCATAAGATGCCATTCCAAACCAGTTCAGCAGGTTATTGGCCTGCACCGTATAGCCGGGAAACATATCACTATCATATTCTGTTGGATTGGCAGGATTGGGCTTGCCAAATCTTCCGGCCTGCAGGCTTATCTGAATGCCGCCTTCAAGCTTATAGGTATTATCTTCTTCATTCTTCCTGAACTTCGGACGTATATTTTCAATCGCCGGTTTCTGCGGCTCAACAAAATGTTTTGAAATATAGCTGATAGCTTTCATTCCGAAAGGCAGTGTAAAAGTAGCAAGCGTATAATTACCGGGCTGCGATTTAAAATCTTCAACCAGTCCGTTGGTTACCGGTATGGGCGCCAGTGGAACCGGAGCCTGGTTATTGTTCCACATACGGGCCGGGCCGCCATCATCGGCATAATATAAAAAACCCGCTTCGGGATCCATTAAGAGCTTGGGGGAATTGGGATCAAGGGGATTGTCCCTGTCGGGCGGCGTTAAATTTATTTCGGGTTCCCACGCCATCAGCGGCAATGTAAATGCCCGTACCCTGTTTGCCGGTAATTTCACCTGCATGCCTTCCACCAAAAACGGGAATGCATTATTCCAGGTGTTTGCATTATAATCTACACTGTGCACTTCACCATCTGCCCCCCTTACACTGCCGGTTCTTATAAGCTGCCAGTCTGCACCAAAGCTCACGCCCAGTTGGTTAGCATTACTACTCACATCTAATAGCGAAAAGAATTCCCGCTGCAACTGTAAACCACTGTCCCATACATCTTCAACATCTTTCTTCATTTTAAATAACTCTTCCGGACTGTAAACAGCGCCATTGGCATTTTTAAACCCGGCCAGCAGGTCTGTATTCATTGAAGGCTCTTCCTTCAGGATGACGCCGGGAAATCTTTCGGCAACAATCTCCGGCGCAAAGCTTTCAGCCGTTAACCTTACCGCGGTAGCGATACTGCCAAATAACGGCTTTTTTACGGCAGTGGCTACCACTCCGGAGGGCTTGCGGGAAAGGGCTGTTGCTGATCTTACGGCAGCGGTAGTTTTTTTTGCTGTTTTGGCGGCAGTCTTCTTTTCCGGTAATGTGAGCAGATCGGGAAGCTCATTTCCGCCAAAATAAAAATCAACGCTTACCTCATCGGTTTGGTCTTCCGCTTCTATAAAACTTACCACACAAATCAGCAGGCTGTTTATCCCGTTTGCACCGGCAATACGGTTGTATCTTTCGGAATAAACACCCCTTCGCCATAGTCCCAGGTTAGCAATATAAGGATCAGGCAGCGTAGGCAAATAACTATACAATGAGAAGATGAATATGCAATTTCCCCGGATCACATTTTCCATAGCGTCATCGCACTCACCAATAAGGATAAACGATTTTACCGGTGAAACGGTGAATAACGCGTTTTCCAGCGCAATGGAGAAAAGATTTAATTCCTGTGCGGGAGCAGCACCCGGAATGTTTACGGCATTAGCGGAAGCAGCCTGGTCTGCCTGCATATCTTCTTCCATCAGCATTATCCTTCTGCCGGTTTTTCCTGCGCTCAGCATCATATGACAGGAAGACGACTGAACAGGAAAAGGTTCTCCGTTTACCTTAACCGGGCGGTCGGTATAAATAGTAGCGGCACAGCCTGTAATTAACAGTTCCTGCGCGTTTTTACTATTTATAATAAAAATCAAAGGCGCCTTTTCTAACAACACTATATCCGCGGTGGTACCGTGCGGATTCAGGTCATCTTTCCATAGCTCCAGGTGATGTGAAGCGCCGAGCGCATCGGCTTCCATATCGGTGATAACAATCTCACCGGGCTTACCTGATATTACAGGTTGCTTCAATCTTACGTCTTCATTTTGCAATCCGTTCCATGTCATGCGCCAGCCTTCACCACATTGTAACAATGCAACACCGTTGCCCGTTGCCTGCACAGGATTGTTAATATTTAATGTTGCGGCAGGGAAAGCCCACCATGATTTTTGTATGAGCGCCTTGCCTGAGATACCGGTCCACGGACTTTTATATTTAAAGATAGAAAATTCATTTACATCCGTTTTCCATGGTATCAACACCTGGTTGTTATTATATGCAGGCGTTACACTGGAAGCCGGTGTGAAGCCGAATGCCACAGCCTGTCCGTATATTTCACCTGTTGCCGGACCAACTTGAGTAATAGTGCATTTATTGTTCTGCCACGAAAATTCCCATATTTCCGGTAACTGATAAGTGGCTTCTCTTGCATCCCTTCCGTAAGGCGAGGTTTCTGCCGCACCTTCATCTGTATGCTGTGCCAGTTTGAGCGACACCTGTATATTAACTGCTGGGTTTAATGTGATCTGGTTATTCTGAATAGTGGGTGCAAGGCTTAATTGTATACTGCCTCCTTTTACTGCCACGCCAACAAACCGGTCTCCGGGGGCTGCAGCAGAAAGGAATTTCGCACTTATCCAGCAACTGCCTGCTACTATTGTATAGGTTGTAGCAAGCTCTGCCGGCAAACCACCCGGAAACAGTATCCTTCCCTGCCGGAAAGAAGCCTTAAATAACAATGCCGGCTGTGTGCCGATATACAGGGTAATTAATTTTTCATAGCGGTAAATGTCTATCCATATTTCGCGTCCTTCATTATTTAAAAAGGGACCAAAGGTTTCGGCGGGTTTGGCTCCTGCGGCCCAGTCGGGTACACTGCCGGCCACTGCGGCATTTAATATGGGTACACTGCGTACAAAAATGCTTTCGCCCTGCATTGCTTCCACAGGCGCAGTAGTACGTGCAACCCTTGTGCTTATATCGGCAATACTGCTGAGTGCGGAAACTTTAATATTGTCGCGGCTATACAGGTTGGAATTGGCGAAAAGGTGTTCAGTTCCCGTATCTTCCATTTTCTGACTGACCAGCGAAGCCGCAATCCTTTCCCTCGCCTGCTGTAATTGTCTTTCCTGGTCCTGACCCGTAACGGTAAGATGGCCCGTTATGCTTTCCAGCATAGTGGCTAATTGCGCTTGTGTCATCTAAAAAGATTTATTCAATAAAAGAATGCGCTCAGACAAATGGCTGCGCCATACGCCAAAAGCCGGCAGTATTTGTCTTTACTAAAATTTTAACGGAAGTTGAATTTTAAAGAAGGAACGGAGGAGGCGGTACATAGGATCTTACTCAGGGAGGAACAGTAATATTAAAAAATAGAAATGAGTAATCAAAGCAATGTTGATAAATTATTGCATGGTTAACAAATTGTTTCCCAACTTCCGGTTCATAGAAACGAATCAGGGCGGTTGCAATGTGGTTGAACTGGTGGAGAAGCTAAGGCTGCTGACGGCTGTAAAAAAACATTGATATATTTTATTAATACCTCAGCCCTGGTTCGTGTCTCACGAACCAGCTTCATTCATTTCTTAAAATATAGCTGTGATATCATTCAAAAACCCAAAATCATCAATGCCCGTTTCATAATATTTCGCTGATGAATAGTGGTATTTAACCGGGTCGTCTGTTAATTGCCAGTGTTCTGCCAAAGGATTATCGTGAATGTATTGCAGTTTTTGCATAACAGTTTTCTTTTGTGTGAGTTCAAACGCCAATGGATTCCGCTGCCAGAATTCATAATTTTTGTTAGCTGCCTTTACTGAAAAGGAGGGCAGAAACAATGGATCATTATGGATAAGATGATTTTTAAACGCATGAGCGGTAAATTTTAAAAAAGATCCCTGGGCGGTTTCTTTTCCATTCAATCCATTCATTTGCCAGATAAGGTGGATATGGTTGGGCATGATCACAAATGCATATACTGTAATTTTTCCTCTTGCTGATAAGGTGGAGAGCGAACCGGTGATTATTTGCTTTGGTACATCACCGGATAATAGCTTATGCCAGTTATTAATGGTAGCTGTCCAGAAATATATCTTTCCTATTTCCATATAGGACTTACGGTGTTCTTCAAAATAATACATTAACGAATGTATTACATTTCAGATTATGAATATACGAACGAAGAAGAATCCCAATTTCCGGTTCGTGAGACACGAACCGGGGCGGTTGAAGTTTCCAACTTCCGGTTCTCTAATTAAAGCAATCATGCCTGAGGGGAGACAGGTAAAGCTGCACAGGAAAAAGAAACATAAAAAACAGTGCCCCCACCCTTGCGGTTCTCAAACCACAATTTGCCTTCGTGCGCATCCATAATTTGCCTGCATATAGCAAGTCCCAATCCATACGAAGGTTCCCCAGAAGTGCCCTGCCTTTTAGAATCGGCTGTCATCTGAAATATTTTTTCTTTCAGGTTTTCCGGGATGCCAATACCCCTGTCTTTTACCGCCACGGTTACAACAGCATTATTAATGGTGAAATCAATATCAATACCGGCATTTTCGGGGCCAAACTTTATCGCATTCCCGATCAGGTTACTAAAAACGCGCCAGAGCTTCTCCCGGTCCGCCTGTACAACGCAGGGCACGGTTTGTAATTTCATGATTTGATTTTTCTCCGCTGCTTTGGATGCAAGCATCTCCACACAATAAGAAACCAGTACGGCCAAATCCACGGGCATTTTATTAACATCGTTCCGCCGCTGACCGGTATGCAAAAGCTCCTCTATAAGTTGAACAGCATGGTGACCTGCTTTGCTGATCATTTCCAGCATTTTGCGCTGACCGGGCAGGTAATTATCATCTTTCAGCAAAAAATCACTCATGCCTGCTATACCACCAACGGGATTGCGCAAATCGTGGGCCACCACCTTCATCATCCTGCTGTTTTCGGCATGGCTGTTTTCCAATGCAGAAAATGCTTTTTCCAAATGAGCATTCTTGTTGGATATCTTCGTGTTGAGCTTAGCAAGCACTGCGATATGTTTTTTCGACTGGCGATTATTCCGCCAGATGAGCAGCATTACCAGCACAGCCATGGCTGCGCCTATTGCCGTAACAATAAGATATATGGTTTTGAGATCATCTTCTTTTTGCAAAGCATCCAGCTCATACTCGTTTTTTAAATAGTTCAATTCTTTATTGATATCCGGAGACAGCACGCCTCTTTCCGCGATTTCTATAGAATCGCTGATTTTCATATAGCGGGTGAGATAGCTGTTTGCTTTACGGAAATCATTATTTTCTTCAGATACCCGCGATTGCATCAGGTTCCATTTTCCCATGATTTCAGGGTTGGGAAAACTATCCAGCCCCCTTTTCAGGGCAAGCAATGCGGCTTCGGCCTCATGCAGCCGCTTTTGCCGGATATACAGGTCGGCCAGCTTGGCAAGCGACCAGGGCACATCTTCAACCGCGCGGCGGGGCAAGCTATTGATGCGAATGCTCTCTTTCAGTAAGCGTTCGGCAGCGGAATCGTTCCCCGTTTCCATTAAATCCTTTGCAAGGTTGCCATAAATAACTGCTGTGGCCGCCTCAATAAGAACAGTATCAAGGATCTTTTGATTTTGAGCATTATACCGGAATGCCTTGTGTGCGTTATATTGGATATAGCGCAGCGCGCTGTCGAAATAATATATGGCGCTGTCGTGCATATTCAGCCTGCTGTAGCATATGCCAACATTGTCGAGGTCTGCCTGCTGGTTGGCAAAAAGTGTGTGTTCTTTGTTGGGATCGCTGTTACGGTTACAATCAGATCGTTGTATATAAGCCTCTTTAAAGAACATGGCTGCCTCATCATAACGTTTACGCTTGTATGCAATTTTGCCCAGGCTGGTAGTGGAATTGGTACGCTGGCATATATCGCCTGTTTTTAAAATGGCTTCCCGTGCCAGGAAATAAAAACCAAACGCCTCATCGTAGCGCTTAAGGGCGTGCAGGTCATCGGCCTTATACGATAACGCCGTGGAATACCAGTGCAGGTACCCTTTTTCACGTTTGAGCTGCTTAACAATCATAAGCATGCTGTCTGAATACATTAAAGCCCTGGCATAATCCCTTTTTTGCGTATAGTAGTACCCTCTTTTTACACTATAGGTTTCATACATCCGTTCCGGATAAGGCAGGTCGGCATATATGGAATCAACCGCTCTGAAATAAAGCACGCTGTCTTCAATATACTGCTGGATCTTCCTGAATTTAAAATTTTCGAATACCTCCCGGTTTCCTGCTTCCTGATGATCGCGGCAGGCCGCAGAGAAAAGAATAACCGCCGCAAATACCGATAATACAGTAAGCCGCATTTTTTTCTCACGCTTCATGATAATCATTTTTCAACCTGCGTTTTATGTTTGACGTTATACCTGCAAACGTTTTTTGCTTTCCTAACGTATGTAACACGCGGCATAGTACGCTAAAATACCACTTCTTCGCACGATAATATTTTTAAGAATGAAACAACTGTTTATAATATCCCTTCTGCATGTAATTTGTTCCGGGATGCCGGTTGCGCAGCAAAAACATAGCATTATTGATAACGCAGTTTTTCCTTCCTGAAAGATATCACGAAAGGGATAACAGACAACTCACGGATATACTCCGAACAGGCTGTACCAGTATTGGGAGCCAATAAAACCGGCGGAATACTCATCCGGCCCGGCGGAAGAAACACAAAAAAATAAAGGAAAAACGAACGCCTCCGGCCGTTTTTCCGGCCACCGCCTCCCCCTGTGTAACATGCCTTTAAATTTTTAGTTCATCTAATAAACCCCGATCCAAAGATCAATAAGGATTCCTGTTCGTGAGATACCATAGCCGTCAACTTAAAATGCTTTAGAGGAGGAAAGCGCAGTCCAGTCTCACCTTTCCGGCACGTGGAGACACGTGCCGGGGCGATCGCCTTGGTAAGTGTCCCCACTTACCAGCTTCAAACTTCCGGTTCGCGAGACACGAACCGGGGCGGTTGCATTCCACTCTACAACTTATAATACTGCTCCCAGCCTTTGCGCGGAGGTGTTCCCGTTAGCATGGCATCGGCAAACCGGTTGTTCGTGATACGTTTGGTTTCCCTGTTAAATAATATTTGCGTATTAAGCCGCTGCGCCATTACGCCTAATGAAAACACCTGGCTGAGCGGTCCCGCAATTTCAAAGGGGGAACGCGTTTTTTCTGACCCGCTGCAGGCAAGCAAAAAGTTGGCAAAATGGTTTGAAGAACTTTTAGGCACTTCGGGTAGTTTGGATGACATTGCCTTTGCTTTGTCTTCGGGAATAATGGATAAGGTGCTGCCATGTGTACCGCCTTTAAAGGTCAGTTCTTTACTGTATATAATTTTACCCGGATTGAGCTTGACCGGCTGAATTTTACCATTGCCTGCCGGTGGGATATCGGGATCCAGTTCAGATACGCCATATCCTTCGGGTACAGGAGGAATATTATTTATACCATCATACCAGGTAATATCAACCGCCGGCATTTTTTTGCGCTGCGGAAATCTAAACAGCAATGTGGTAGACATAGGATAGAAAAATTCATTGTGCCCTTCCGCTTTGAGCGCCGTAATTTCATAGGGCAGACCCAATTCTAAAAACTCATGCGCGGTGTCTAAAATATGCGCGCCCCAGTCGCCGAGGGCGCCCATCCCAAAATCGTACCAGCAACGCCATTGCCCCAGGTGATAATCATGATTATAATCGTGGTACTGTGCTGCAGCCAGCCAGTTGTTCCAGTCTAATGTGGCGGGAACAGCTTCCGCAGCAGGAAATTTTTTGATTGAAGTATCCCATCCGTGCCAGCGGCGCGATGCATTCATATGTGCAGTAATCGCTGTAACATCTTTTATGATGCCGGCATCCTTCCAGGCTTTAAACTGAAAATAATTGGCTTCCGAATGTCCCTGGTTTCCCATCTGCGTTACCACTTTATTGTATTTTTTCGCGGCCGCCATCATCAGCTCTATTTCATAAAAAGTGCGGGCCATAGGTTTTTCAACATACACGTGCTTGCCCAGCCCCATGGCCATCATGGTGATCGGGAAATGGGAGAAGTCGGGCACGCCAACAGAAACAGCTTCTATCTCATTACCCATTTTATCCAGCATTTCACGGAAGTCCTGGAACCTTTTGGCGCCAGGAAATTTATCAATACTCTTTTGTGTATGCGGCGCGCCCATATCAATATCGCAAAGCGCTACAATATTGGCCAAACCAGTACCATGCAGGGCATTAAGGATCTCGCCGCCCCGGTTACCAATACCAATGCAGGCAAGATTAACTTTTTTATTGGCGCCAATGATCCGGCTATAGCTCTTTGCTGTAGCGCTGAAACTTCCAACAGCCATACCGGCGGAAGCCAGTGCAGCCGACTGTATAAATTTCCTGCGTGATGACATAGCTATTTACAGTTTATAGTTTATAGTTTATAGTTTGTAGTTTGTAGTTATGAAGATGTAAATGATCCTCAATATACAAAGCATCAGCTTAAATTTCCTGATAAATCATTGACAGATGTGAAGCAAGCGAAGAGGGCTTCCAAATCTTTATATTTTATAGGCAGAAAAATTTTTGATCCGTGGCCCGGCAGATGCCGCGGTTATACTTATCCGGATTTTATCTGTTACTACCTCATCGAACTGCTGAATGCGCTTATTTCCTACTGAACTGCCTTCCGCTATTTGCACCCATTGATTATCTTTCCATGCCTCAATGCTGTATTTTCTGATACGTTCTCCTTTTTCGATGTCTTCGGCAATAACAACATGGTTGATGGCTACAGGTATTTTGCCAAGCGACAATTCGAGCGTTTCACCATTTCCTTTTGCGGAAGCAAGCGGCTCCGAAAAACGTTTTTTGATTTCGTTGCCAAACGCTGTTAACCGCTGCATATCTTCTTCGGGCACCAGTCCGCTGGTGTCTACCACAATACCGATCAGCATGTTCGAATTGCGCCCCACGCTGGTAGTATAGTTTTTCACCAGCTGATCAACCGATAATATTTCCTGACCTTCCGCTTTCCAGAACCAGCCGCCCTGCCAGCCGGTGCGCAAAGGAAAATCGGCTTCACCCGGACACCATATTGCACCTTCAGGGTTACCCTGCATGTCATCGCTTTTAACGGTTCCTGTGGCTGAAGTTGTAGTATCGGTTCTGCTCCAGTTAGGATAGGGAGCCAACCCTTCCTCATTGCCGATCCAGCGAATAAGATTTTTAGCATCTGCAGGACCCTGGAAAACAACGGCATCGGGTTGTAACTGCTTTAACAAAGGAGCCAGGTTGGGTCCACCATCCTTAACCGGTAAGACACCCCCATCGAACCATATTTCAAATAATTTTCCATAGTTGCTCCACAACTCGGTGAGTTGCTGCACTACCACGTTATTATAGGTTTGCTGGTCCACCGGGCTTCCGGGTTGAACCAGGCCGGGATTATCAACATAACAGTATCCATTTGCAGCCGCACTGGCGTAAATGCCGGGTTTTATATCATACTTTTCGCACGATTTTATAAAATCAGCCACAATATCTCCTTTGCCATCTCTCCAGGGCGTATGTTTAACGCTGTATTCATGTGCTGCTGTTGGCCACAAGCTAAATCCCGAACAATGCTTTGCAACCAGTACCGCGTATTTTGCACCTGCTGCTTTAGCGGCGCGCAACCACTGATCGGTATCTAACTTAGAAGGATTGAAAACAGAAGCCGGCGGATGTGTGCCCCATTTCCGCCAGTTATAATCCGGCACATAGTTCACTACATCAAAATGAAACATAGCGCCAATCTCCGCCTCTGCCCATTGCACGTGTGGCGCTGAAGGTAATACGGCATCCGGCTGTTCATTTTTTTGCGTGCAGGCACCTATGGCCAATAAGAGGAAAAGAAAAAAAGGTTTTATTTTATTCATCATTGTTATTTTTAATTCAGATTCGAATGGCCTGGTTTGTATCCTTACGAACCAGTCAACTTCCGAACGAAACAGTTTTTTTAATGGCATTTCTTTTTATGGCATAAATACAAACCATTGCTGGCTTTTGGCAGGTATGGTTACCCGTAAGTTCAGCTTTGTGCCGTTTAACATTATTTTTTTAGCCGCCCCGTCATTTTCACTCATGGTAGCCCGGTTTTTTAATCCTGTATAGTACAGGTCTGCTTGTATTTCCCGGGTAATGGGCTCATTCAACGGGTTATATACCATTAGTAAGCCCTTTTCTTTGCCGTGCGGATCGGCATGGAGTATGGCATCATAATCCCTTCCGTCGGGACGGCGCAGGTGAATAATATCAGCGTCTAATATCCGCCGGTGCTTCTTATAAAAATCAACCCATTTTTTCACCAGGGTTTTGGTTTGAGGCGCATCATACAATTGCGGGCCGCGGTAACAGGCCTGCACACCCGCTCCAAACAAATTGGCCAAACGCTGCTCATAATGCGGCAGGTGTTCTTTGAGTGGTTCTATAGTAGCCGCAGCGCCACCACCGTGATATTGCACCAGCGGCACAAACATCCAGCCCATAGAAGGCGCTTTTTCCCATGTGCCATCATATATGTTCTGACGTTCAATAATTTCCTGCAGTTCGCGTGGCAACGACCAGTTCGTTTCGCGATAGCCCATGGCTATTTTAGTGCTGCCGTTTAAAAAATACCAGTCGGGCACGTTCAGGTAAATGCCTTTGCCCCTGCACCAGCGGTAAAATTCCTGTATCTCCCTGAACTGTTTCCAGCGCGAATCTTCCAGACCTCTGTGACCCGGATGATCTGTGGAAGCGCAAACATCACCGGGATAAGAGCCGTCATGTTCCAGCAGGTCCTGTTCCGTAGTTTCATAAAACCGGTATAGCTTTTTGAAATAATCCTGACCCCATTTACTTTCTAAGCAGGGTGAGCTGCCAAATGCAGGCTTCATGCCTCCGGGCATTACCACATCGTTTGCTGCATTAATGGAACGGCTGGCCAGCAACGAATAACCACCAAGCGCCACGCCTTTTGATTTCGCGTAATCCTTCAGCGCTTTCATACGCTGCAGGTTCTGTTGCGAAGTATCTTCAATATTAAACCCGCTACCAAAAGTCATGATCACCATCTCAAAACCCACTTCCGCACATTGATCAATTGCTTTTTTTACCGGCTCATCCACTGCGCTGCTTACATGCATGATGATGGGATTTTCGGTTACCCACGGTGCGATGGTGCGGTAAAGCTTTCTTTCGCTTAGCCCTCTCCGTTCCCTGTCGTAGCTGTCGTACACCAGCTCCCATAACCGCATGCTTTCAAAAGATGCACCGGGCGCCAGCTCCTGCCCCATCCCGGTTTTGGGCATACATACCAGCAGTGAAGGGGTTTGCAACGCATAGTTTACCTGCGTGGTGTAAGACGGATCGGTTTGCCATTCTACACAGGCGTTTTGTGCTGCATTGGGCGACATGGAACCGAAGGCGAAATCACTTTCTGTAAATATAGGAGGCAGTTCCCAGCGTTGCTTGTGCTCTACGGCGCTTTCTGCCTCTGTTACCGCCAGGTGCTCGCTTTTAATATTATTTACTATAATTTCCTGCCCGCTCTTATTTCCCACACTTACCCATTTGCTTAGCAGGGGTAATCCATCATATAATTCGTAATGCACTTTTACGGTTAGTCCGCTCAGGAAATCAAAATCCTCCTGCGTTTCCTTCGGCGCACCCAACAACACTACCTGCTCTATTTTACTGCGCCCTGTTGCCCCCGCTTCACCGCGCACCATTTTGCCACCACGGGGATCGGTCTTACCCACACGGATATGCGCAGGAGTAGATTGAACAGGTAATTCAGCAAGGGAGGTATAGCTTTTGCCATCTTCCGATATACTGTATATCATTTTGCCGGTGGCCAGCAGGACCTTCAAATAATAAGATTTGCCCGGGTCAAAGCCTTCGAAACTCTGGCTTTTGCCATCATGAAATATTCCAAAACTTTTATTGCGGGGTGAAAGATAGAATTTAGATGAATGCTCTCCTTCAAACTGCAGCGCAATACCAGGGCCATACCCGCTGCTTTGGTCCGTGCCGGCATTCAGCCTGCATATGATCACTTTGGTACCGGCAGGCAATGCCCGTTCGCCAAATACAACGGCATTTGCCGGAGCCATTATTTCTCCGGCCTTACCCTCATTATTAAATGCATTGGCCGCTGCATTTACGGTAACAATATTCCACTGAGGCGACAATGTAATAAAATCATCTTTCAGTAATACTGCTCTTTGGGCATCGCCCGCATTCAGGTTCTGGAAATTGCGGATGATGGCTTCATCGGCTTTGTAGGTAAAGGCAACTTCTATTCCTTTGGGCGGCCAGGGCAGTTGCTGCGACGACCATTCCGTGCGGCGGTTCCATTCAAAACGCGCTTTGATGGGAGATGTAGCGTATGATACCAGCTTTAAACTGTACGGATCGGCTTTCATTGCGGGTATCCATTCGGGTAAGAGGTAGTTGCCAATAGGCTGACCCGTTAATCCTCCCGCTTTTATTTCATGACCGTTTATCCAGAGTACGGCTTCGGGCGATACCGCCCGGACAAGGGCTTCATTGGTAACCAGGTTATCCAATCCAATGGTTGCCCCGTTGGGCGCAAGTGTAAAAGTTCTTGTTATCAGCCCGTTGCTCAGCGCCATATGACCTTCGGGTGTTTTGTATACTGCAGCGGATTGTGCGGCGCCGGAAACCAGCCAGTCGGTTTTGCTGCGCAATTGTGTTTTATTATAGGGCGGAAGCGCGTCAACACGAACGTTTTGCGCAGTAACGGCAATGCATTGGTACGTTGTAACAAATGCTAACACCATTTTAAAAATGTTTCTTTTCACGCTATGCTTATTTTAGTTACAAGATTAGTGGATTTTATAATAAAAAGAAGAAGGGGTAAAACACAGGCATTTGTAACCTCCTATCACTTGAGAGCTAAATCTATTTTTTAAATGATTTAGCTAACATTTTGTTTGTATGTTACTTTTTTTGCGGAAAAAAAGTAACCAAAAAAGCCGCCGGAAAACGAATACCCCCCGTTTTCCGGTCGGTTCCCTGATGTGTCCTTTGTGCTACTGTATATTCAACTTTAGTCCGCTGCTGCTTTTTCATTTCTGTAAACATAATTCTGTCGCAGATATTATTTAAGATAGAACAAAACATACAACGGATTAATAGGCTATTTATTAACTGGTGGTTGATGCAAAAATGCAATGTATTTTTCCAAATATTCCTTAGGTGGGGTATGCCATTCCGCCGTTCTGCTTACCTTAGTGCGTGCACAGTGATACGCAAACTCATATAGTATGTTTACTATTTTTGGATTGGGGATCAAATTGCCATCTTCCCCCGTAACAAATGCTCCCCTGTTCCCGGTTTTAACTTCTTTTGCTATCTCAAGCATCGCATAATACACCGGTAAACGTGCAGATTTTACTCTTACAAAATAGTCGGGATGCTTTTGCACTTTCTTTTCGGCCCTGTCAAAGATCCGGTTGTATTCCGCAATTAATTTTTCCGATAAAAAACTTTCTTTTTCCTGTACCGGCGAGCCGAATATAGACATCTTCACGCCTTTTCCGGATTGGTTATTATCGTGCAGCAGCCTTATATATTCTTTTATACCGGCAGCAGCGGGACCGTAATAAGCATCAATAAATTCATTTTTTTCTTTTTCAATATCAAGGTCAGGGTTCCACAGCATTTTAGCGATCATATAGGCCCTTAACGGCGCAAAATCGCCACCAGACTGGATATTACCCTGTTCAAATAATGCCGATACATTATTGTTCCTGAGAAATTGAATATTGGGCTGTAATACCCGCAGGTTGGGAAACGGAGCGAACAGGTGTGAAAAACGAATTACATAATCCCATACCAGGATGTTATCCGTAAGCTTTCCCCAGCCTATTAAATCTTCGCTAAAAGCCTTATCACCTGTTTCCATAGGATCGTTGCGGGAGCTCTCAATACTGCACAGCATAATATTTACATTCTTCCGCGGCACGATACCTTTTGGGGGTACACGGGAGTATTGATATGCCAGGGTGGAAATAATTTTATCCGGGAACCTCTCTGCTACTTTATTTACAAAAGTTAACAATGACCCCATACCCAGGGCAGGATATTTTTCTCCACCATGGGTAGAAAGTAATTTCTCTTCGGGCGCAAAAGCAGCATGTTTTTTATCCAGCGCAGCACAGTTATCGCAACGGCAATAATTCACGTTGTCGTTTTGGCTAACAGACCAGTAAAGCGCCTGCGGGTTTTTATCAATGGCTTTTTGCAGGTTTTTACATACAATTTCTAATACGTCCGGATTGGTTAAACACAATTGCGACTGAGGCTGAGTGCTGCTCCCATCCCAGGATGGAACAGAAGCGCCATGCCTTTTTCCATTATAAAAGCTAAAATATTCGGGATGGCTTTCCCCGTATTCCCTGGGGTCAAGCAGGCTGTTAAATGTGTGTACCCAATAACCCCACTGCGTTTTATCGCCGCCTCTGCCTTCAAAGGAGTGCAGCTTATGCCAGTCCATAAACTCCGGATCGTACACATCATTATAGTAGGTTTCCCTGAAACGAAAAGCCGGTAATTGTATATCATTTATGGGCTGAAGTACTATCTTTTTTCGCTGAGGGACATACGTAAAATCCGATGTATATTTTCTGCAGCCCAAATATTTGTCCAGGAAGGTATACACACTGTATATCACTCCTTTTTTATCGCCTCCTGTTAAGATTAATTTATTTCCGCTTGTTTTAATGAGTAATCCGTCCTGCTTCAACTGACTGTAATCTATCTGATCCTGCTCAGGTCTGTTTACCCTGCCAATCAAAATTTCGGAAGCAGTGCTTTTTTCGTTATCGGCAACTACCGGTAAACTTACTCCCGTGATCCTGAACAAATAATCCTGCAGCACTTTAGCTGCCTGGATCTCTACCAGAGTAGCCTTCGCAGGCATCACAATGCTGTAGGGTGACTTGCCTTTTTTTATTAAAGTAACTTTTTGGGCAACCATTGTATTGCACAACAGCAATAAAAAGGTAAGTTGAAATAGCTGTTTCATATTGAGTGTAACTAATGACTTCTAAAATATATTCGGAACCAAAGATGCAAATTATATTCTTTCGTTTCATTTGCGGGTTACGGTATCACTTCCGGCTTTAACGACGTTGCTCCTAAAAGCGGATCCCACTTATTTCTCATCCCAGGTATATATTATCACATCTCCCGGATCAACCGCTAACGTATTAGTATAAACGTTGGCAGGAACCATCGTTCCGTCTTTTAATACCTTTTTTACAATATCGCCGGCAACAACTGTTAGCTTCATCGGATTTTGAAAATCGCGGTTAACGATGACCAGGAACCGGCGGTCTTTTTTTTGCAACACAGATACCACCGCGCCGTTATCGCCCGTTTCCAGCACTGTAAAGGGGGCTGGAAGCTTATCCATTCTTCTTGTTCCGGGAGGGATGTGTGTGCCGGTATGCGCTACCGAAACCAGCCTGGCATTGAGGAACACCCCGGCAAGGTTTTGTATTTCATTGTTGATCAGTTTTATGCGATCATATACATCGGTACGTTTGCCGTCAAGCCCAATGGGTGCATGATGGAAGTCCCAACTGGAATTAATACCGGGCGTCCAATAGGTAAAATACTGCAACGCCTGTGCGCCATAGGCCAGGTTGCTGTACATCTGCAGTTTGATCTCTCCTACCGTGGCTACAGGATAGGAACCATGCGCTACAGATAAAGCAAACGCCCAGAACGGGAGCCCGCTCTTCTTTGCAGCGGCAGCAATGATTTCAAGGTTTTTGTACCAATCAGAACGAAGTGTTCTGACCCCATTTTTTTCTGATATGGGATAATGATCGAAGGAAATAAAAGGTACGGGCACTTCTTTTAAAAACACATCCACATGTTCTTCGTACATATCTTTTCCGGGTTCTAATTCATAGTCTTCAGCAAACAACTGGGAAAGAGCGGCATAGTTGGGGAAGAGATTGATATAGCAGGGATGCTGCTTATCCACCGCCTGTATCCTTTTCATCCATATCGCCAGTTCCGGAAAATCCACAGCATTCGGTTCGTCTCTGAGATGATAACCGAAAAGCGCCGGGTGTTTCATCAGCCGCTTCACCGTTTTCTCAGGCTCTGATTTTAGTTCCGGGCAGTACGGCATCAGTTTCACACCCGTTTGCCGTGCAATATCCAGCGCTTTTTCTACAGCCTCTATGCCGGAATACGATGAAAAGTTGATATTAATGCCTGATGCTTTAAGTTCCCGGAAACGTTCGACGGTCGTTTCCCGCTCAGGAACACCCACCCAGGCTAAAACAGGGAATTCACCATCCGCCTTCAGCTTTTCCTGCGCAAAAGCACTAACCCCGGATGTTACAGCTAATATTGCTGCCAATAAATTTGTATATAATGTGTTCATCAGAATAATTTAGGATGGAAACTTATTCCTGAAAGTTATTAAGATTTGACCAGTGTTTTTGAAACGGCTTTCCGGTATCCTTTTATTGCTGTATTCAGATTTTTCCAGATCTCCACAATAGCATAGCTGTTGTTCTGAGCCCCGTCGCCTTCTATTACAGCCTTCAAGGTATAATAAGGTATGCCGTTAATTACATTATACCCTCCCTCGTGATAATGACCCTGGAAAACAGCAAGCACTTTACCCGATCGTTCAAGGATCGCTCTCACCCGGTCTGCATTATCCGGACAATACCTGGCATGATCGCCATCAAAAGCCGGGCCGTCCAGTTGCTGATGAATAAATACAACAGCAGGTTGGTGATGCTTCCTTAAATCTTCTTCTAACCATTTTAATTGCTCTTCAGGAACATGACAATCTTTCCAGTCGAAGTTCCCGCGGTCATAGCCGATACCTTCCCGGGTATAATTGGGATCCAGCACTATAAAATGGTGACGTTTCGCATTAAAGGAATAATAGCTCCTGGCTTTTGAAAAACCGCTGTTATGGATCTTACTTAAAAACTGGTCTTTTGAAATAGAGTCCATATCGTGGTTACCCAAAACATGGTATACCGGTCCTTTAAATTGCCTGAACTTTAACTCAATGGTTTCAAGGAACCGGAGGGTTTCCTCTTCATTGGGATGAATATTCTGATCTTTAAAGTCGCCCAGCTCAATAAGAAAATCCACACCCTGCTCATTCATCAGCTCAATACATTCGGATAATTTGGTTAAGGACTGCTTATAATACCTGCTGTTATTAGGAAGCCGGTCGGCATAATGCAGGTCTGTAACTATACCAAATCTTATTGCGGGAGCCGCAACTGCTTTTTCACTTCCTGCAAGCAACAGTTTAGTGCCTGCGATCAGTGTCACCCACGATAAAAGAAACTTTTTCCTGTTCATCTAAGTTTTTGTTTTTGAATACGAAGAAAGAAGTTGAAAGATAAAAAAATAAGGCGTAAGTAGAAACAAACGCCTGTTTAACCTTTGTGGACATTTTCCTAAACTAACTGCTCGTTTATATTAATAACTTCCGATGCTTCCGTTAAATGGATCAGTTTTGATTTTATATAGTGCTACAAGCCAATAGTATTCTCCCGCTTACTTTGCCGATACGACCTCCGCCGCACCTACACATTTAAAATCAAATTTTAATACAGGGGCCTGCCCGCCTGAAAAATCACTCTTTATCACAATTTCATTTTCTCCTTCCGACCATTTCGGCAAAACGCCGGCTTTGATTTCTTTTAATTTGTTCCATGTGGCGTCGCAGAGGTACACAGACTTGCCGTCAATGATCAGTTTGTCTCCTGCTTTCAGCGGTTCATTTATTTCGAGTGTTTGATAATTGTTGATTTCCAGCCGAAGCTGAGATACCGTTGCGGTTCTATTTCCTTCAGCGGCAGTAGCTGTAATATAAAGCTGAACAGATTGCGCGGTAAATGGATTATTTATTTTAACACGCGTAGCAACAGGCTCACCGGTTTGTACGCTTCTGTATTTGTGTTCATATTCCATTTGCAGGCTCACCGGGTATAAAGCCCATGAGCTTTCCCCTGTTTTTTCAAGATGGAACTCGTTTTTGGGGTCTTTAAATTTTTCAATCTGGGCTGCGGTAAACGCTTTGGCTTTTCTTGCTTTCTGCCATTCCCGTATGGCTTCAAAGAATTCTTCTTTAAATCCGCTTTTTTCAATGCTTTCGTCTACACGCAACAGGTAGCCCGCATTAAATGCGGCACTTCTTGCCTGTATCCATTCCATTTCTTCGGGGCGATATGTTCCTTCCAGCTTAAACCACCCCAGCATGCCGGGCATATAATTGCGTTCAAAATAACGTTGATTCTCTATCCGGTAGTTGATCTGGCTTTGCCGTAGTCCGCTATACCAGGGCTCACCCCAGTTCATGTAAGCATAAATATGCCAGTAATAATGCGCGGTTGTAGAACCGCAAACCAATCTGTCTCTGTCAAGATTTTTATACCACAGGTCTATAAATTTATTTTCCCCATAAGCTCCATGCCCGGTTGCCTCCAGTCCTTCAAAACCATCAAAATCCATGAGGTCTATACCCGTTTCATTGCATACTTCCGCCATACGCCTGGCATACTCATCCTGTAAATAAATATCGGGCAAAAAACCTTTGTAACTGTTATTGGCAAGCTTATCAACAACAGCACCGGCTTTATGGCTTGCCTTTGCAGTTTTAAACTGCCCTCTCACACAATCCAGCAATCGCCAGGGCGCGTCTTCAGAAACCGTTCTGTATGATATTAATTCCTTCCCTATTTTAACAGTATGCGTTGATCCGGTATTTTTAAACCAGGTGGGGTCTTTCACATAAATTACATCATCATGCTCACCAATATCTTTTACCAGCACCGAGCTGCCTGTTTTGCAAAGGCTGTCGTTTGGTACAGGCCACACATAAGGGTCATTAGTGCCTGTAAACGTGGTAAGGGTATGCACACCCAGTGAAATACCTTCGGCTTTGGCCTTAGCGGTAAGTTTGCGTATATCTTCAGCACAGTTCGGGAAACGCGCGGTTTTTAGCCCGAAATGCCCCCAGCTTTCAAAAATATCTCCAATATGTACCAGCCTGAAATTGGCTTTCTTCGCATACTCAATACAGTTGTCCATGTTCTTTCCTTCGTACATCATGTAGGCCTCGCCCGTTCTTGACGAACGCTTTATCCATTCACCATCCAGCATTGGATGCGGCAGGCCTTCGCCCAATTCAATTTCTTCAATCACATTCAATACTTCAGGTTCGGGGCAGCCAAAAAAAGCAATGGCGCTCCCGGCGAAATCACTGTTGATGGATGCTACGTATTGTATTTTATTTCCCGTTCCTATTGTTTGAGGAATCCTACGGTCGCGCGCAAATAAACGCAGCTCACTGCCGTAAGGCTTTTTTACAGCCAGGCTACCCCTGTACATTCTCACATATTCAGGCATATCCCCGTCGCCGTTTACATCGGTTGCAATAGGTTGCCCGATTTTATCTTTCAATGAGTCAGGTAAATGTTGCCCCGGCAGCGGATCAATAAAAGAGCCCCCACCTGCATTGTCTCCGTCATCGGGTATACCTTCAATAGTATTAATGTTGAGTGACTGAATGCCTATAGCAAACGCAGTATCCCTTACCACGCCTACTGTTTCACCTATCAGCTTACCAATAGTAGTTGCATAGGGTCCCCACACTACTGCCTGTGTACCATTACGTGGTTCCAGCGAAAGCAATTCAAAGCGCAGGTATGCTGCTTTGTTTTTTATACCAACAACAGCTTTTATCCCTCCGGGATATTGCAGCGTGATCAATTGTTCCTGAGCATTGTAATTTGCCTGTTCCGGCAAAGTATATGCGGAATCTTTGTATAAACTGAGCAACGGGGCTATTTGTCCTGCCGGAAAATAGTCTTTACCGGAAGCTTTTTCCTTCATGCTCAGGATATTACCCTGTGCATCGAATCCAAGCGTCACATAATCTGTTTCAAGACTAAAATCAACCTTTTTACCGCAGGATATAAAGAGTAAAACAACCAGCAAAGGCATGAATAAATCCCATAGTCTTTTTTTAATTATCTGCATTTTATATACATTTTTGACGTACAAAACTTATTAGCTATTCATATTCATTTGGGTGCATTTCAAATTGTCGCATCTTCGGCCTGCCGTGGGCGGTGTCCGCACCATAGCCGTCAACTTAAATAAAAAGAAGCCCTGGTGGTGGTACGTGAGACACGTACCACGGCGATTGCCCCGGCACGTGTCTCCACGTGCCGGAAGGTGAGATGCAGTTTCCTCCTCTAAAAAAACTTAAGTTGACGGACATAGTGTCCGCACCAACTGGCGACAATTTGAAATGCACCCTATTCATTTTACCCTCAACAATTACCGGGATATATCTTATTTTGTTTTATTTATTTTTTGAGCCCTGCTATCCAATGATATGATAGGTTTTACTGCCTCGCCGGGTAAAGCCGGCCTGTTAGAAACAGCGCCCGAAAAGCCATACCAGAAAACAACTGCTGAATACCCGAAAAAATTCCATGGAAAGCCTGAGATACTTCATATTCGTTTAGTTATTTTCTTTAACAACAATCATATATCCTTTTTTACCGGGAATATTTACGGAACTCAATGATTGCAGCGGCTGTTCCTCCTGGAAGTCCTTTACAAAAGGAATACTGATTGTGCATTTAGATGGATCATACCCAAGCGCCTGCCAATCAATAATCACAGAACTCACCTGGTCTTCCTTGCTCCAGTTGGCTATGGCAATAATACTTTCTTTTTTTCCTTTGAACACAGACGCTTTGATGTGTTCATTATTGGTAGTAACCGCGCAGGCTTTATCCCAATAGCCGGTCAGCTCCTTTTCTTTAAAGCTGTGCTGATCCCAGAATTTCCACAATTCATCGGGGGTATTACCTGTCCATCCCGCACGGTTAGTGATGCCATATACCATTCCCCGCCATGGGTTTCCTCCGCCTTCCAGCATTTGCCCGGGCAAGCCAAACGGAATACCCGACACTTCAACCAGCCAATGATCGGGCAGGCGGTTATAATCTCTTCCTTCGCCTATCCATACCAGGTCGAAATACGGCAGCAGGTCCATATACAGGTTCAAGCAGCTGGCATACCCGGCCCAGTTATTAAAATGATTCCAGCTATGCAAATCCATCCTGCCTTCCGGGCGGTACTGGTCAATCAGTTTCCTTGCGCGGCGCAATGTAAACCTGTCGAGCGCTGCATCATCAATGTACACACCGTCAATCTTCAAATTCCGCAACATCCAGTCAAGCCCGCCTATATAAAAGTTATTCAGCCTGCTGTTGGGTGTGGTAATAACGGAAAGATCCATCTCTCCTTTAAATTCCCCTTCTTTCACAATATTGTACCATGCGGGAATATATTTCTCCCTCAGGTTTTTAATCAACCATTCATTGGGTCCTTTTGGATGCAATGCTTCCGTGCGGCTGGCATTGCCCGGGCCAGGAAACAGCACCTCCCCGTTCAAACTGTAAAAAGCCTGAAACTCGGGAATATTTTTAGTGAGCTCACGGGTGGTATAATACAGTTTCAGTCGCTGCTTTTCTTCATGTGCTTTATCCACCAGGGTTTTTAATTCCCCAGTATTTTCATCTAAGTAAGGATAATTAATAAAAGGATAGATATTCTCTGCGTGATGGATGTTGATGATATTGGCGCCAGCTTTTTTTGCTTTTTCAATTTTGCTGAACGCATCGGTTCCTCCGCCGTGAAAATACCTGTCGCCATATTTTACTTCATTGCTGATCGTTCTGAAAGGAGTGATCAACAGTTCAAAATCATAATTTAACACGCTCCCTTTTGCCATTTCACGGTTTCCGGAATAAGCCTTAACCCATACCGTATTTGTTTTTTCACTTAGCTCTACCCCTCCCCTGTTATCGTTTCCCCATGAAGGAGGGAGATGCAAAGGACTAAAGGCATAATAAATATTAACCAACGGCAAGGTATAATTCTCTGCTTTTAGCTTAAGCCTCAAACCGCCATTAACCGCGCCCATCCATAAAGCGTCCTGGTTTTTAGCGGTATCCCATTGCCACTGCCAGGAAGCCGGCCGCAAGCCGCCTTCACGGTTCAGTCCCATCATATATTCGGCTTTTTCTTTATTTACCGGCACTTCGAGGCGAATATCCCTGATCTTTAAAGGTTGCAAAGCTTTTAACGCCAGCTTGTAATCTACAAAGCCATCAAACTCAAGCCTGCCTGAACAAATAAGCTCACATTCGGCCGAACTGTTTTTTACCTGCCATGCTATAAAACCGGGAGCCTGTGCTGTAAATTGTAATGAGCCGGGTTGCAAAGCAATAATATCACCATTTTCCTTTTCAATTACAAAGCGTAATGCTTCGCTAAGTATGGGTTCGCCCTTTTGTGCTATACTTTGATTGGAAGCGGTAAAATAACTGGCGATTGCCTGAGGCAGGCCGTTGGCGGCAATAGTCACGGACCGTCCTAAAATATGCAGCGTATTGCCGTTACGGGTTACAGGCGCATACCCTTTGGTAACTTCATCATTAATGCCAAGCGTACTGTTCAGCCAGTACATGCGCGATAAGCGTTTACCCTCGTTGAAACCATGATCCCGTACTTCTTCGCCATCAACCTCTAATTGTATTTTTATCGTTTGCGCTTTATTGTTAGCCGATACCGTTGCGGTACCATAATAGGTTCCTTTTGTTATGCCCGAAAGATCCATGCCAATCCACAAAGGCTGTACCTTACCATTTTGAATGTCTATTTTTTTTGTAAACGGATTTCCCAGGTAATCAATGCCGCCCCTGTTAAAACAGCTCACCTGCCGGGAAGAAATTATTTTCCCATTTTTGGTTTTCAGATCAGAAAAACTGAGTTGTATATTCTTCAGATCAGTTTTTATAGCCCATACCCCCACCTGGTAAACAAAATATTCACCCGGCTGCGCCTGCAACACAAAATTATTTTTTGAATAATCGTTGTGTAACCACGATACCTGCAAGGAGTCATTCCACTTAACAGGATGATCTCTTGTTTCGGGAAAAATGTAAAACGATTGCTTTGACAGCACCGTATATTGTTTTGCAGCCACTTCCGGTGAAATGTAATTTCCCGTTCCGGTTTGACTATAAACGCTAACGCTAAGGAATAGCAGAATACATAAAAAAACATTTTTTATTTTCACCATATTATTTGTTTTTTCTATCAACAGTAATACTATCATTTATATTAATAGCCGCCCATAATGCGTTAAGCAAATGACTCCGGAGGCCTGAAAGTTTTCATTCTTTATTCTCTAAGCTCATCCACAAATCCTTTTAAAAGGTTTCAACGGAAAAAAATAGTATTATCCTTCTTCCACCACCAGCCAGGTAAACCCGCCGGCAGGGACTTCAACCGGCACCTCCGCTTCATAATTATGATTCAGTGTATAGATCTTCGGGATGCCTTCCTGTTCTCTAATTTTTGCTACAGTTTTTAATCCGGTATAATATAAGGGTAACCGGAAAAAATTTTTGATGGGCTGATCCGTAGGATTAAATATAATCGCCATCCCTCTGGTATCCAATTCCGGGTTCACATGGAACATCCCATCCAGGCTCCTGCCCGTTGGCCGTCCAATATGAATGATATCCGAAGTAAGGATACTCCTGTACTTTTTGAACCAGCCTGTCCACTTTTTTACCATCGCTTTTGTTTCCGGGGTATCATATAAGCGGTTACCCCTTACCGTAAACTGGCAACCACTGGCAAGATGCTGAAAAAGCCCCACTTCGTAGCGATCCATATTCTCCGAAAGTGGCTCCAGTCCGATACGGGGATCATTGGAGTAAAACCCCACCAACTGAAGCGTCATCCAGCCCATTGTTGGCGCCTTATGCCAGGTGCCGTCATAAATATATTGCCTCCCCAGCAACAACTGCTGTTGCGGTGTAAGATTAGCGCTGGCTTCACGGTAACCCATACCAGTGGCAGCCTGCCCGTTTAAAAAATACCAGTCAGGCATAGGCGTATACATATTCCGGCGTTGCAGCTCATGTATTACACTGGTTTGAAATTTCCATTGTTCCCATTGGGAATCATAATAATTGCGATGATGGGAATGATCAACCGCTGCACACGCGTCACCATGATAAGGGCCATCCACATTTAACGACATTAATCCTGTGGTGTCAAAAAATTTCCACATTTTAGGGTAGTATATATCCTGCCATTTACTGGCGATGCATACACTTTGCCCGAAAAAGCTGCCAGGCTTACCGGTAGCCGGGGCAATACAATCATATGCAGCGCCCCTTCCACGCGAAGCTACCTGCAGTTCGTAACCACCTGTTATAATGCCTTTGGTTTTTGCGTAATCCGCTACCTCTTTCCACAAAGACAGGTATGCCGGGGCAAGGTTATCATGACTGATTCCCGGCCACGCCATCACATCCAGCCTTTCAAACCCCAGCTCACTCATCTGGTCAATAAATTGTTTCAGTTTCACGGGATCTTGCGAAGTAATGCCGCCTGTGAGTAAGCTTTCGGATACCTGTGGCGCCAGCTTACGATATAACCTGCGGTTGGCTAAGGTTTGCCGCTCCTGGTCATCATTATCATGCAATAATTCAAATGTGCTGAAAGAATGAAACAGGGAATCGTTAGCCACATGAGCCGAAGGCCCAAAATGGAGTGTGCTCAGTAACAAGTTGAAATGCGGATTCTTCAGAAAAAGATCTTCTGCGGGATTATGGGTGGCCCAGGTATTATAATCCGGGTCTACTACCCAATGCGTGGTACCGTATCCGAAACGGGCAGTGTTATTTTTATCATCAGAAGGATAAAGTGTGGAACCACTTGCTTCGGGCGTATTGTTAACCGCGGCGAAAGCATAATCGCTTTCCACATGCAGACGGCTTTCCTGGTCTTGTGATACTGCCAGTACCTCACATTCCATTTTATTCACCACAATTTCCCTTCCTTTATTATTTTTTACCGTTAGCCATTTACGGATAACCGGCATTCCTTCATACATTTCGTAGTGTACATCAATGGTTACCCCACTCATAGCGGCAGGTGGCTGGTAATGCATGATAATATATAATCCTTTTGGCGGCCACTCAGTATTTACCGCATTATATTTAACCTGCCAGGGATAACGGGGTTCAGGATCTCTGATCTCCATTCCTGAAAAATAAAAAGCATTGGGTTCAGCAACGAGGGCTGTACACCATTGTTCAAGGAAATATGATTTTTCAGGTTGACCAATCAAACCACCTATATTATGCCAAACGCTGTCGAGCATCACCCGCGCTTCCGGCTTAACGGCACGAATATACTCTGCTTCATTAGATAAGTTTTTATAACTGATACAAGCAATATTACCCCCAATATAAAACGTTCTGCTCACCAGTCCATTGGTAAGCATAAGCTTTGCCGTTTCACCGTTACCGGCTTTTTGCAGTAATAATTTTACTTGTTGCTTAACCGGAGTAACCAGCCAATCTTCTTTTACCACCTCCGCATGCAATGCATTCACCATTGTTACCTGCGGGAGCGCCGCTAATGATGCGATCAGCGATTTTTGCTTTTCAGTGGCCTGCTTTTGTTCTTTATGCAGTTCTTCCACATTAAGCAATAAGTATTTTTTAGCATCAAATTTTGAAGCATATGTGCTTAACCTTGCGGCATAAATCAACCCATTAAAATTGGCATTATTACCTGCATTAGCCAAAGAAAAATTATCAGCTATTTGTTTTGATAATCGAAACTTACCTTTCCTCTTCCCGTTGACATATAGGTTTCCGTTGCCATTTTCATTTACCAATGCCAGGTGTATCCATACTTCCGGCGTAACCGGCGCCATTACATAAGATGCTTTGCCATCAACAACAGCCACCCAGTTAGATCCCTGCTGCGCGATGACGTACCCCTTTGAAAGGTTTCCGAAAGCCGCCACGCCAAAATTTGTTCCCTGATGCCCATCATTGTTATTAAGCGTAATTGCTTTTACCCAGGTTTCTAAAATAAATTTCCC